>WBZQ01000400.1_pt1 | contig 25230 bp, 26 predicted proteins | sample 5204251 | NCBI WGS metagenome assembly WBZQ01 (sample SAMN12412402, study PRJNA552823) | activated sludge metagenome | isolation source: activated sludge from nitrification reactor of wastewater treatment plant... | place: USA: Virginia | collected 2017-09
ATTCGTTCTGGGCGCTATTCGGTTCTGGGCGCTATTCGGTTCTGGGCGCTATTCGGTTCTGGGCGCTTCAGTGATTTCAGTGGCGGATGATGTCGAACAGCATGCCCTCCAGGGCCACCCCGGGCCCAAAGGAGAACGCCACCCCGGTGGAGATGGTTGAGTCCGTATCCCGCTGGGCGACAAGGCGTTCCAGGACGAAAAGCAGCGCGACGCTGAGCAGGTTGCCGTAACCGGCAAGCACGTCCCAGCTGGCGGCGGCGACCTCGGGGGCCACGCCGAGTGAGCGCACCGACTCGGAGATGATCTTCGGGCCGCCCGGATGGATGGCCCACACGTCGATGTCGGCGATACCCAGGTCGTGCGGCGCCAGCGCGGCCGTCACCGCCGGGCGCACCCCGGCCAGGATGTAGTCGGGCAGGTCCGGCGACAGCTCGCAGGTGATCCCGTTGTGATTGACGCCCAGCACGATTCCGTCGGCCGCGTCGTCGAACAGATGGGTGAAGGTGTCCCGGATGACCACCTTGCCCGGGCTCAGCGGGTGCTGCACAGCGCCGGCGCCGATCACCACCGCGGCGGCGCCGTCACCGAACAGCGAGTGGGTGATGATGTCGTTGACGTCGTCGGCGAACGCCGCGTTGACCGACGACATCTCCAGGCACACCAGCAGGGCCTTGCGGTCCGGGTGCGCACGGACGTAGTCCGATGCGGTGCGGATGCCGTTCATCGCCGCCGCGCAGCCCATGAAGTTGACCACCAGCCGCGATACCGTCGGGCTCAGGCCCAGACCCCGGATGACGGCGACGTCGACGCCGGGTGCGATGAAGCCGGTACTGGTGACGAACACCAGCAGCCCGATGCCGGCGGCCGCGCCGGGGACCGCGGCCACCGCCCGGCCGGCGACGTCGACGGCCAGCGGGGCGGCGTGGGTGTAGAACAGGTTCATCCGCTCGCGGATATTGGCCGGAGTCGTTCGGACGCCGGTGAATTCGTCGTCGATCGGGTCGACGGCCAGGTGCCGGGTGTTGACCATGGTGTTGCGGTGGATCCGGGTGACGCGCTCACGCTGGGCGGGGTCGGCGAACAGTGCGGCGGTGCGCACCGCGGCGTCGTTCTGGTCGACCACTCGGGCCGGGGCGCCGGTGGCGATGCTCTCGATCACCGCGATGCTGCTCGGCGGGGCCGGGGGCAGTGCGCCGACTAGTGGTGCAACGCGTTCGGCGAGCGGAGCCTCGGTCTGCTGCATGGGGTACTCCTGTCCGCGAATCATCTCGGCCGCCTATACCGTGCCGATGCCGAAACCGGCTTTGGCGTAGTCGAATCCGTTCTTCCAGGCCGACGGGGACACGTGCTCGCGCAGCACGCCCCAACCCCGGTCCTGCGCCTGGCGCGACGGTGTGGTCAGGTATCCGCGGGCCAGTTTCGGCAGCCGGTCGGTCAGGAAGCTCTTGGCCGGCAGCCATTCGATGCCGGACTTGGCCGCCTCCTCGCGGACCATGTCCTCGCAGGCGATGTTGGCGTAACCGCTGCGCTGGAACGGGAGTGCGTGGTGCACCCGGTGCGAGCTCAGCCCGGCCGACAGGAAGCAGTCGACGTAGCGGTTGCCGATCACCGACAGGTCGTAGGACTTCTCGATCTGGTGCGCGGCCCATTCCCCGTCACACAGGCCGGGTCCCTGTTCGGGGCCGCTGGGCTTCTCCGGGGCGATGTCGACCTCCTCGTCGAAATCGTGGCTGGCGACGATCAGGAAAGTGCTCACCCACAGCGTCACGACGAACTGCAGTGTCCAGGCCAGCCAGTTGCCGGTGGCCACGAAGATCACCAGTTCGCCGATCAGCAGGATCCGCACCAGTGCCGATCCGGCGAAGTGTGCCACCGCGTTCCGGGTTCCCCCGTAGGCCTCGTCCACCCCGACCTTGCGGGTGATCCAAGCGACGTCGACGATCCGCAGCGGCATGCCGACGATCAGGTGCCCGAACTTGTGCAGCGTGTGCACCGGGATCCGCAGTAGCCGAGGCAGACCCATCATCATGGTGAACACGTTGCGCTTGATGTCCACCTCACTCTGGGTGTGCGGGTGGTGCAACATGATATGCCCGTCGATGGTGACCAGCGTCAGCGCCACGTAGTTCATGTCAAAGGCGTTGGCCAGCAGGCGGGTCGGGCCGCGTTGCGCGCGGTGGATGGCGTAGTGGCCGTAGCCGGCCAGCGCAGACCGCAGCGCCACCATGGCCAGCACGAATACCGGCAGCGCATACCAGCCCGCGGCCGCCAGAGCGCCGGGGCGGGCCAGCCACAGGCCCTGCACGGCGAAGTAGCCGAGCAGGACCAGGGCCGCCACCACGTTGAACACCCGATCGGCCCGCCGCACCCGCGCCGCCAGCACCGGCTCCTTGAGCCGGGCCTTGAGCCGGTGCAGCAGGTCCTCACGGTCGGAGAACCGGTATCTCGGGGTGTCTCGCCAGCTGTTGAAGTCCGGGGTGAACAGGAACGCCGGGGCGTTGTTCTTCGGGTGCACGTCCTCGGGAACCGCGGGGCGGTCAAGGGCGTAGCGCTCCAACAGTTTTTCGATCTTCTCCGGGGCCACGTGGCTGGCGTTGACCAGTGAGGTGATGTCCCGGTTTTTCGAGCGGCCGATGAAGAACGGTCCGCCCGGATGTTTGGCGATCCACTCGGTCAGGTCGTAGGCCCGGCCGTTGTACACCCACACGTCGGGCAGCGACGGCCCGCCGGGTGGACGCGACGGCGGCAGCGGGCGTTCGGCCACCTCCGAGATCTGGTCGGTCACGGTCCTACCCCTTGGGGTTGGGAATCTCGACCGGTTCGGCCCACTTCGAGAAGGTGGTCGTCACCGACCCCTTATCCTTTTCGATCTTGATCCGCACGACGTTCGGGCCCTTGCCCGACGACGGCTGCTCCGACGGGCTGGGATCCCCGGCGCCCGGCTGGGTTCCGGTGCCGACGTCGGCGATCCACACGGTGACCGGGAGGCTGCCGCCACCCAGGCCCAGGGTCGGGACGATGGTGTCGATGACGTCGGCGGGGATCTCACCCTTGATCTGAACGGTCTTGATGCCGTCGATGGTCTCGGCGTCACCGGACTTGGGGTCGCTGATCGACTCCAGCACGTGCGCCAGGCCGCGGTCCTTGTCCAGCAGCACACCCGGGTCGTAGATCTTCTCGGAGTCCCCGACCTTCTTCCAGGTGCCGTCGTCGTTCTTGGTGTAGAAGGTCTTGTCGGTCACCAGGAAGTCGCCTTCCTCGAAGTCGGCGTCCTTGTCCCTGCGGAACTTCGCGTGCCCGACCGCGCTGCCCGCGCCCTGCGGCTGGTTGGTCACGCTGGCACTGACGCTGGCCAGCGGGAAGTTGCCGAGGTTTTCGGTGACCAGATCCAGGTGCAGCGACTGCAGGGTGGCGGTGGTGCGCGCACTCTCCTGGAGTACCTTCGCCGGATCCGGGGCGTTGGCCGGGTTCTGCGAGGACGCCGTGCTCGCCACGCTGCTGCTGGCCGAACTCGTCGCCTCGGACTTGTCAGAGTCGGAATGGCAGCCGGCCAGCGTCGCACCGATCAGTCCGGTCGCCAGGGCGGTGGCAACACCTGCGTGGAGACGCTTGTTGCCGCGGGTGATTTCGCTCAATTTTCTGCCTTCTCTTGTGAGGGACGATGGGGCCGTTCCGGCGTCACAAAAAGACGCTAACACCGCACAGTACAAGGCCGAGGCGCAAATTTTAAGGGATCGCGCCGGCTAGTCAACGGTCGTTCCACCTGGGTTTTTGTGCCGGATCCGGCCGTTCTCCCGGTTGCGTTCATAGACCATCCGCAGTCCCTGCAAAGTGAGATCCGGGTCGAAGCGGGCCGGGGTGCGCAGCTCGTCGAGCAACAGCGGCGCGGTGTAGCCGGTGGCGACGACGGTGACGTCGGTGCCGTCGAATCCGTCGACGTCCTCGCGGATCCGCCGGATGAGCCCGTCGACCAGGGCGGCGAAACCGAACACCGCGCCGGCCTGCATGCATTCGACGGTGTTCTTGCCGATCACCGAGCGCGGCCGGGACAGCTCCACCCGGCGCAGTGCCGCCGACCGGGCCGCGGCGGCGTCCGAGGACACCTGGACGCCCGGAGCGATTGCCCCGCCGAGGAATTCACCCTTGGCCGAGACGACGTCGACCACGATCGAGGAACCGAAGTCCACGACGATCGCCGGTCCGCCGTAGTTCTGGTAGGCGGCAAGGCAATTGACGATCCGGTCGGCGCCGATCTCCTTGGGGTTGTCGACCAGCAGCGGGATCCCGGTCCGCACGCCCGGCTCGATCAGCACCGTCGGCACGCCCGCCCAGTACTGGCCGAGCATGACGCGCACCTCGTGCAGCACCGACGGCACCGTGGACAGCCCGACCGCGCCGGTCAGCCGTTCCCCGTCCTCACCGATCAGTCCGTCGAGGGTGAGGGCGAGTTCGTCGGCGGTGACCTCGGGTTCGGTCCGAATCCTCCAGTGCTGCACCACCTTTGCGTGCTCGCCCGATCCGGACACCAACCCGACGACGGTGTGGGTGTTGCGGACGTCGAGGGCCAGCAGCACTAGCGCAGCCCCCGCGGGGACACCAGGCCGGCTGCTTCCGGCAGGTCCGGCACGAACGCCGCGTCGGCGCCCAGGTCGATCGGCCGGTTGTCGGCGTCGACGAACACCACCCTCGGCTGATAGCTGCGGGCCTCGGCGTCGTCGAGGACGGCGTAGGCGATCAGGATGACCATGTCACCCGGGTGTACCAGGTGCGCCGCGGCTCCGTTGATCCCGATGATGCCGCTACCCGGTTCCCCGGTGATGGCGTAGGTGACCAGCCGGTTGCCATTGTCGATGTCGACGATGGTGACCTGCTCGCCTTCCAGCAGATCCGCGGCGGCCATCAGGTCGGCGTCGATGGTCACCGATCCGATGTAGTGCAGGTCGGCGTGGGTGACGGTGGCGCGGTGGATCTTCGACTTCAGCATGGTGCGCTGCATGGGGTTACTCCTCTTCGGGGTTGATCACAGGGCGAGGTTGCCGCCGTCCGGCCCGTGTTCGGTGCCGGCGGACGCTGCGATGTTGATGGCGGCATTGTCGAGCAGTCGGGTCTGCCCGACGCGGGCGGTGACCAGCAGCCGGGCCGGACCGACCGTCGGCGCCGGGCCCAGCCAGACGCCGCGGGCCTCCAGGTAGTCGACGTCGATCTCCGGGACCGCGTCGAGCACCGCGCGGGCGGCGGCGACGGCGGCCTCCGCACCCTGGCCCGCGGCCCGGGTGCCGGCCAGCAGCGCGGCCGACAGCCCGGTGGCCGCCTCCCGCTGCCGCTCGTCCAGATAGCGGTTGCGCGACGACATGGCCAGACCGTCGCTCTCCCGCACGATCGGTACGCCGACGATCCGGACGTCGAGGTTGAGGTCGGCGGCCATCTGCCGGATCAGCACCAGCTGCTGGTAGTCCTTCTCGCCGAAGAACGCCCGATCCGGGGCCACGATGTTGAGCAGTTTGAGCACGACGGTCAGCATCCCGGCGAAGTGCCCGGGCCGCGATGCGCCCTCCAGGTCGTCGCCGAGCGGGCCGGGGACCACGGTGGTGCGGGGGCCGTCGGGGTACATGTGGGCGGCGGTCGGGGTGAAAGCGATGTGCACGCCCTCGCCGCGCAGCAGTTCCAGATCGGCGTCGAGGGTGCGCGGGTAGGCGTCGAGATCCTCGTTCGGCCCGAACTGCAGCGGGTTGACGAAGATCGACACCGCGACCACCGCGCCCGGCACCCGCTTGGCGGCGCGCACCAAGCTCAGGTGCCCGTCGTGCAGTGCACCCATGGTGGGCACCAACATGACGGGTCGCCCGGTGCGGCGCAGTGCGCGGCTGACGGCGTGCATCTGCGCCGGATCGGAGTAGACGTTGAGTTCGCCGGCCTGGTATTTGGGTTGGGTCATCGGTCGAGCACCTCGAATATCTCGGGTCGGCAGTGGACGCGGGTGGCGGTTCGCCGGGACAGGTCGCGGTAGGCCTGCTTCAGCTCCGGTGAGGCGCCGTCGAGCGCCCTCAGGTGGGCGGCCACGGCGTCGGCGTCGCCGCGCGCGACCGGCCCGGTCAGTGCCCCGTCGCCTCTGGTCAGGGCATTTTCCAGGGCGGCGCGGGCCAGCGGGGCGACCAGCCGGGAGACCGGCACGCCCTCGGGTGCGGGACTGCCCAGGGCGGCGGTCAGCATGTCCATGGCGTCGGCGATCACCGTCACCAGGTGGTTGCTGGCCTGGGCCAGTGCCGCGTGATAGAGCGGTCGGGCGTCGTCGGCGACCCGCATCGGTTCCCCGCCGAGCTCCCACACCAGCGCGGCGGCCACCGCGTAGCCGATCTCGTCGGCGGCGGTGATGCCGAAGCAGCAGCCGGTCAGCCGGGCGATATCGTCGTCGGAGCCGGTGAACGTCATCGCGGGGTGGATCGCCAGCGGGGTGGCACCGCGCGCGGCCAGCGGCGCCAGGACGCCGATGCCGGCGGCGCCGCTGGTGTGCACGACGATGGTCACCGGTGCCACCGCGTCGCTGTGCACCAGGTCGGCCACGACACCGGCGAGCTCGGTGTCCGGGACGGCCAGGATGAGCAGTTCGGAGTCGGCGGCCACCTGCTCGGGCGAGCGGATCAGGGTGTCGGGTAGACGGTCGGCGGCGAAGCGGCGGGAGGTCGCGGAGCGCGCGGTCGCGGCGACGACGACGTGGTCGACGCGTTCCAGCGCCGCGCCGATCGCGCTGCCCACCCGGCCCGCGGAGATGATTCCGACCTTGAGCCGGGCCGGGCGCAGCCCATCAAGCTGCTGCATGGCAGCCACCCGTTCTTGTTGGTTCGTTCCAGTCCCGCGCTGCGGGTACCGGACGGTCACCGCAGATGGTAGTCGCCGGGGTGGTGGGGCTGCTAATCCTCCCGGCGCCGGCGACGCCCCCCGCCGCCCGGGTTCTGGTTGAGCCGGGCAAGCAGCTCGGCCGCCGACTCGACGGTTTCCCCGCCGCGGTGTCTCCCGGGGTGTTCTTCGAGTTCTTCGGGCTCGGCGGTGTTCGCGCCCCGGTGGCGCCCGGCCAGCGGTGCGGGTTCGGCATCGGCCGTCCAGCTCGGCTCGTCTGGTGGGGTCGTTTCACGAGCACGTCGCCGTCCGCCGCGCCGCTTCTCACCGGGCTCGGCCGGCGCTGTGTGGGCAGCCCAACCGGGTTCGGCGGGCGCGGCGTGGGCGTGCGGGTTGTCGCCGATCAAACCGATGGGTTCGGGCCGCGAGTCAGGCCGGCGATGGGCGGCCGGCCGGTGCTCGAAATCACTCACGCCCGCGTGGCGGCTGGGCGGGGTCATGGCCGGTCGGGCGTGGCCGATCGGCGGTTGGAACGGCGCCGGGCCCGGCGCTGCGGCATACCCGGGCCGCATGGCCGGCTCGGCCTGCGGCTCGCGGAGGCCGGCGGCGGGTTCCTCCGGAAACGGCTCGGGCATCGGCTCGGGCTCCGGGGCGCGCATGGGTTCGGCCGCCGGCATCGGCTCGGGCGGGCGGGCCGGTTCCGGGGCCGGCATGGGGATCGGTTCGGGCGCGGACACCGGTTCGGCACCGGCGCGTCGTCGATGCGATCCGCGGTAGGGCTCGTCGGCAGCGGGCATCACCACCGGGGGCGCCGCATGCTGCGGGGTCGACGGCGGGGGTTCCAGCGGGGCCTCGTGCACGTCGATGATCGGGGTCTGCGCCGTCGGGGGCTCGTCGTCGTCGGCAAACGGGACGCGGTCGCTGGTCACCCGGCTGCTGGGCACCCGATCCGGCGCCATGTAGCCGTCGGTGGGCTCGCCGTACGGCCGGTCGGAGCCGATGGCCGCGCGCGTCTCGTGTCCGAGGGCCGGGCGGTGGCTCAGGTCTGCATCGAAGAGGATCTCCAGGTTGGTGCGCAGCGCGGCCAGTTCGGCGCGCAGGGCGGCGACCTCGTCGTTGGTGGCCGCGCGCAGTTCCGCGGAGATCTCGCGGCGCAGATGGCTCTCGACGCTCAGCTCGTATTCGCGCCGCGCCGAGATCTCCCGATCGAGCTGCAGGTCGTAGACGAATTTGAGGTCGCGGACCTTGGCCGCGTCGGCGTCGGCCTGGCGCCGGTAGATGACCGAGACGAAGGAGCCGACGACCGCAGCCCACAGCGCCGCGATGACGGCGAGCTTGAGCAACTCCACGCGATTGGTGAACACCAGGGCGGAACTGGCCACGATGGCCAGCACCAGCAACACCGTCAGGAGCAGCCAACCCGGCCTGCGGCCCCCGCGCCGAACCCGGGCGCCGCGGGACAGAACGGTCATGGGGCTGACTGTACCCGGGGGTATCGGCCGATCCGGGGGACGTTTCCCGGCGTTTCTGCTATTGGCCGGGTGTTTTACCAATCCCTTGGCCGACCTTTGGCCGCCCTGGGCCGCCGACCGTGGGCCCCAGCCAACCCGTCGCGCCAGAGAGGACCACGGTCGGCGGAACACCCCCCGCCCTTTCCCGCCGAACGTGGGCCTGAGCCAACGCTCTCGCGAAGTAACGCCCACGGTCGGCGGCCCATAGCTTGCGGTTAATGAAGGCCCGAGACCATCGGCACCTGCGGATGGAGCGGGCCCCTGTGGATAACGGAACAGGGGAACCGCCGCCCCGGCACCACCATCAGCGGATGGCCGACAAACTTGTGCTGGGTAGTGACGCGATCGCGCGCGGTGAGTGCAACTGGAAGCAGTTGGGCAGGAAGTTTCAACCCATCTACCGCAACGTGTACCTCCCCCTGGGCGTGGAGCTGACGGCGGAGACCAAGGCCCACGCAGCGTGGTTGTCGACGGGTGCGACGCTCGCCGGGCTCTCCGCCGCCGCCATCTACCGTACGAAGTGGATCGACGCGGACCGGCCGGCGGAGATCGTTCGCCCCGACCGTCACCACCAGCCCGGGATGATCTCGCACAGCTGGACTCTGAATGACGGCGAGATCTGGGTGCGCAATGGGATGCGGGTGACGACACCGGTGCGCACCGCCTTCGACGTCGGCCGATGCCAGCGCGGCGACGACGCGATCGTCCTCCTCGATGCACTGCTGTCGGCCACCCGGCTGGGCCCGGCCACCGTCGCGGACTTCGCGGCCACCAAGCGCGGGCAACGGGGAGTACGACGGCTGCTGGCCGCCCTGGAGCTCGTCGACGCCGGAGCCGAATCGCCCCAGGAAACCAAGGTCCGGCTGGTGTTGGTTCGCGGTGGATTCCCTCCGCTGCAGACACAGCTGCCCGATCTCGGATATCGCCTCGACATGGGCTGGCGGAAGTGGAAGGTCGCGGTGGAGTACGACGGCCGGCATCATTTCGCCGACGCGAGACAGATCGAGTACGACATCGAACGCTGGGAGAGGCTGCAGGCCGCCGGCTGGCGCATCGTTCGCGTCACCGCGGGGATGCTGGCCCGGCCGGAACGGATCATCGGGCGGACCTGGGCGGCTCTGCGGGCTTCCGGCTACGGCGAGTGACCGTCCCGCTCGTCGACCGTGGAGCGGAATCAACCCGCCAGGCCAGAGAGGCTCACGGTCGGCAGACGCCTGGCGCCCCCACTCCGGCGAACGTGGGCCGGAATCAACCCGGGCGGGAAGTACGCACCACGGTCGATGAAGGGGTGGTGACGGCGGGGCCGACGGGCGGAGCGGCGGCGGGGCCGAGGTCAGAGGTCAGCTGGACGGGCTGCCGGGGGCGTTCGGGTCGTCGGTGCCGGCGGGGGACTTGCAGCAGTACTGCAGCCACATGGCGGCCACCACCAGGATCAGCGCGCAACCGGCGGCGACGGCCGCACCCGGGGTGTCGGCGTCGGCCACCGGCAGCTGACCCCGTCGCTCCAGCAGGAAGGCCAGGATGCCGAGCCACCCGCCGAGCAGCAGCGCACCCAGCCACGCCGAGGCCTGGGCGACGGCCACCCCGCGGGCCACCAGCAGCGGATCGAGCCGTCCGCCGCCCACGCCGATCTCCCCCGCGCCGATCTTGGAGCGCACGTAGAACCCGAATCCGGCCTCGGCCAGCCCGAGCAACCCCAGCCACACCCCACTCCAGCGGGTCAGCGGCGGAAACCAGTGATAGCCCAGGTACACCGCCAGCCAGCCGCCGACGGCCCCGATCACCGCCAGGGCCACCAGCTCCCGGATCCGGATCACCCGCACGACAACTCCAGGTCGGTGCGCCGCACTCCGGTTCGCTCGGCCGGGTCCAGCGCGGCCACCAGTTCGGCCACCGGACGTTGCACGCCGTCGACCGTCAGGGTCGCCGACGGGTCGGCGGCCAGCCACGGCACCAGTACGAAAGCCCGCTCGTGCGCCAGCGGGTGGGGCAGGGTGAGCCGCTCGGTGGCGCACTGCACCGGGGCCGGATCGGCGACGGTGACGATGTCGACGTCGAGCGTGCGCGGGCCCCAGTGCTGCGTGCGGACCCGGCCCGCGGCGTTCTCCAGCGCCTGGCCCAGATCCAGCCAACCGATCGGGTCCACATCGTCGGCGGCGATGACGACGGCGTTGAGGAACGGCCCCTGCTCGACGCCGCCCCACGGCTCGGTCTCATATACCGGCGACACCGCCGTCACCCGCGAGCCCAGATCGTCGACCACCGACTGCAGCAGCGCCAGCCGGTCGCCGAGATTGCTGCCGATGGACAGCACCGCTGTACTCATACCTTGTCTCCTGCCCGGGTACTCACGGCTCCCGCGATCGCCGGGCCACCACGGCGACGTCGGCGAAGTTCAGCGGGATCGGGGCCTCGGGCTTGTGGACGGCGACCTCGACGGCGGACACCCGCTCGTCGGTCATCACCGCGTCGGCGATCTCGGCGGACACCGTCTCGATCAGATTGCGCGCGGACCCGCCGACAATCTCCTCGGCCCGGGCGGCCAGCACCCCGTAGTCGAAGGTGTCGGCCAGGTCGTCCGAGGCCGCGGCGGCCGACAGGTCCATCCACACGGTCACGTCGACGACGAAGTCCTGCCCCTCCCGTCGCTCATGCTCGAACACCCCGTGATTGCCGCGAACCACCAAGCCGCGCAACTCGATTCGATCAGACATCGCCTTCTCCCAGTTCTCCCGCCCAGGCCGCCGCGACCGCCAGCGCATCGGCCGAGGCGCGCACGTCGTGTACCCGCACTCCCCACACCCCGCGCTCGGCGGCCAGCGCCGAAATCGTCGCGGTGGCGACCTCCCGACCGTCCGGCGGCCGCGGGGTACCGTCGCCACCGGCCAGCAGGGACCCCAGGAACCGCTTGCGCGACGCCCCCACCAGCACCGGAAGCCCGGTGTCCACCAGCCGCGGCAGCGCCCGCAGCAACGCCCAATTGTGCTGTGCGGCTTTGGCGAAACCCAATCCCGGGTCGATGATCAGCCGCTCCGGCGACACCCCGGCGGCCACCGCGTCGTCGACGGCGGCCAGCAACTCGGTGCGCACATCGGCGACGACGTCGCCATAGTGCGGCACCCGGTGCGGCTCGACCGCCGAAACCGCGCGCCAGTGCATGAGGACCCACGGCACGTCCGCTGACGCCAGCAGCCGCGCCATCGCCGGATCGGCCCGGCCGCCGGAGACGTCGTTGACCAGCCCGGCGCCGGATTCCAGTGCGGCCGCGGCAACCTCGGCGCGCATGGTGTCGACGCTGACCGTCACCCCCTCGGCCGCCAGCGCCGCGACCACCGGCACGATGCGGTCCAATTCCGTTGCGGAATCGACGCGTATCGCGCCGGGGCGGCTGGATTCTCCGCCCACGTCGACGATGTCTGCACCGTCGGCCACCAGGCGCAGACCGTGGGCGACGGCCCGGTCGACGTCCAGGTACCGGCCGCCGTCGGAAAAGGAGTCGGCGGTGACGTTGACGACCCCCATCACCGCCACCCTCGACAACGGAATCATTTCCGCAGAATGAGTTCCAGCGCCTCGGCCCGCGAAGCCTTGTCGGTCTTGAACTGGCCGCGCACCGCCGAGGTGGTGGTGATCGCGCCGGGTTTGCGGACGCCCCGCATCGCCATACACAGGTGCTCGGCCTCGATCACCACGATCACCCCGCGCGGATCCAGCTTGCGCATAACCGCATCGGCGATCTGGCAGGTCAGCCGCTCCTGCACCTGCGGCCGCTTGGCATACAGGTCGACCACCCGGGCGATCTTCGACAGCCCGGTCACCCGGCCGTCGGCCCCGGGGATGTAGCCCACGTGCGCGACACCGTGGAAGGAGACCAGGTGATGCTCGCAGGTGGAGTACATCGGGATCGACTTCACCAGCACCAGCTCGTCGTGATCCTCGTCAAAGGTGGTGTCCAGCACAGCATCCGGGTCGGTGTAGAGCCCGGCGAAGATCTCCCGGTAGGACCGAGCCACCCGCGCCGGGGTATCCAGCAGACCGGGGCGGTCGGGATCCTCGCCTACGGCCAGCAGCAACTCGCGCACGGCAGCCTCGGCCCGAGCCTGGTCGAAAACACCCGGGGCGATGTCGACCTCCTGCGTCGTCATCTAATTGTCTCCGTCCTTGGGCGGCCAGCCCGGTGCATGCCAGCCCGCCGGGGCTCCGTAGTCCGGTTGCGTCGGGCCCTTGCCGTTGGTCTCCGCCGCGTCATCGGAGCCGGAATGACCGTTGTTGCCGGTGGTTTCTTCCCGCGGGATGTTCACCGTGAACGGCGGCTCCACCGCGGGCGGCGGCCACGGCTCGCCCCGCTCGATGGCCAGCTCGCCGGGGGTCTTGATGGGCGGTATGTCCGACGGGATGCGGCCGCCGAAATCGTCGAAGGCGGTGATCCGCGGGCGCTTGGTCACCGACGCCAGGATGCGGTCCAACTCGGCGCGGTGCAGGGTTTCGCGCTCCAGTAGCTCCCCGGCCAGCGCGTCGAGCACGTCGCGGTATTCGGTGAGTACCTCCCACGCCTCGGTGTGCGCGGCCTCGATGAGCTTGCGGACTTCCTCGTCGATCTCCCGGGCCACCTCGTGGCTGTAGTCCGGGGCGGTGCCCATGGTGCGGCCCAGGAACGGATCCCCGTGCTCGGTACCGTATTTCACCGCACCGAGCTTGGCGCTCATGCCGTACTCGGTGACCATCGCGCGGGCGATCTTGGTGGCCTGGTCGATGTCGGAGGAGGCGCCGGTGGTCGGCTCGCGGAACACCAGTTCCTCGGCGGCGCGCCCGCCCATGGCGAACACCAGCCGGGCGATCATCTCCGAGCGGGTCATCAGGCCCTTGTCGTCCTCGGGGACGGCGACGGCGTGTCCGCCGGTGCGCCCGCGGGCCAGGATGGTGACCTTGTAGATCGGTTCGATGTCGGGCATCGCCCAGGCGGCGAGGGTGTGGCCGCTCTCGTGGTAGGCGGTGATCTTCTTCTCGTGCTCGCTGATGATGCGGCTCTTGCGCCGCGGCCCGCCGACCACCCGGTCGACGGCCTCCTCCAGCGCCGCGCCGGTGATGATGTCGCCGTCCTCGCGGGCGGTGAGCAGCGCGGCCTCGTTGATGACGTTGGCCAGGTCCGCGCCGGACATCCCGACGGTGCGCTTGGCCAGCCCGTCGAGGTCGGCGCCGGCGTCGATCGGTTTGCCCTGGGCGTGCACCTTGAGCACCGCGCGCCGGCCGGCCAGGTCCGGGTTGGACACCGGGATCTGCCGGTCGAAGCGGCCCGGGCGCAGCAGCGCCGGGTCGAGAATGTCGGGCCGGTTGGTGGCCGCGATCAGGATGACGCCCTGGCGGTCGCCGAAGCCGTCCATCTCCACCAGCAGCTGGTTGAGTGTCTGCTCGCGTTCGTCGTGGCCGCCGCCCAGGCCCGCGCCGCGCTGGCGGCCGACGGCGTCGATCTCGTCGACGAAGATGATGCAGGGGCTGTTCTGCTTGGCCTGTTCGAACAGGTCGCGCACCCGGGATGCGCCGACGCCGACGAACATCTCCACGAAGTCGGAGCCGGAGATGGTGAAGAACGGGACGCCGGCCTCACCGGCGACCGCGCGGGCCAGCAACGTCTTGCCGGTACCGGGCGGGCCGTAGAGCAGCACGCCCTTGGGGATCTTCGCGCCCAGTGCCTGATAGCGCGACGGGTTCTGCAGGAAGTCCTTGATCTCGTAGAGCTCCTCGACTGCCTCGTCCGCGCCGGCAACGTCGGCGAAGGTGGTCTTGGGCATGTCCTTGCTCAGCAGCTTGGCGCGGGACTTGCCGAAGCCGAAGCCCATCCGGCCGCCGCCCTGGATCCGGGAGAACATCACGAACAGGCCGATGAGCAGCAGCAACGGCAGCAGATAGACCAGCAGCGTGCCGAACACGCTGCCCTCGTTGACGGTGGTGGTGATCTCCGCGCCGCTGGCGTTGAGCTCGTCGAACAGCGTCGCGCCGTACCCGGTGGGGTACTTGGTGATGATCTTGTCGGAGCCCTCGGTGCCGGTCGCGCTGCCGCGCAGATCCAGCCGCAGCTGCTGTTCGCGGTCGTCGATCTGGGCCTTGGCGACGTTGTCGTTGCGGATCTGGGAGGTCGCCACCGACGTCGGGACCGCCTTGTAGCCGCGGGTGTCGTCGCTGAGGTAGTAGATCAGCAGACCGGCACCGATCAGCGCGAGGAGCACCGTCAACGTACGGATGGCAATGCGTCGGTTCATCGTGTTCTGTGGTTCATCGTGTGCTGTGGGCCGACGGGTGCCGGCCGGGTCCTTCCGCGTGCACTTCAGGGAATCTTCAGGCTACCGCCATATAAACGCGCGCCGGTTCCCACCTGGTGCAGTTTTCCGGCGGGATGTGTTTGGCTGGCGCGGTGGCCGGGTTCACCGAACGATTCGTGGCGCGCGATGGGGTCCGGCTGCGGGTCGTCGAGGCCGGCCGGCGCGGTGATCCGCCTGTGGTGCTCGCGCACGGTTTTCCCGACCTGGCGCTGGGCTGGCGCCACCAGATCGCGGCGCTGGCCGCAGCCGGCTACCACGTGCTGGCCCCCGACCAACGCGGCTACGGGCGCTCGTCGTGCCCGGAGCAGGTCGCGGCCTATGACATTCACGCGCTGACCGGTGACCTGGTCGGGGTGCTCGACGCACTCACCGACGCCCGCCGCGCGGTGTTCGTCGGGCACGACTGGGGTGCGACGGTGGTGTGGAGCCTGACGCTGCTGCACCCGGACCGAGTGGCCGGGACCGTCGGGCTCAGCGTGCCGCCGGTGCCGCGGGCTCTGGTCGCGCCCACCGAGGCGTTCGCGAAGTTCGGCCCGGACTTCTACATCCTGCATTTCCAGCGGCCCGGGGTGGCCGACGCCGAGCTGGGCGCCGATCCGGCGGCCACGGTCGCGATGATGTTCGGCAGCCTCGCCGGACCGCCCGGTGACTGGCTGGAGCCCGAGGTGTTCGACGAATACGTGGCCGAGTTCACTCGCACCGGGTACACCGGCGGGCTGAACTGGTACCGCAACTTCGACCGCAACTGGGCGAGGACGCCCGAGTTGGCCGGCGCGACGTTCGACACCCCGGCGCTGTTCATCGTCGGCAGCGCGGATCCGACGGCGGGGTTCCTGCGCACCGATCGGGCGCGCCAGGTCGCCGTCGGGCGCTACGAGGAGCTGGTCATCGACGGTGCCGGGCACTGGTTGGCCCAGGAGCGGCCCGCGGAGGTGACGGCGGCGCTGCTGGATTTTCTGCGCTGGCCGCAGCTGCGGCAGTGGCGTACGGGTTAGGGTGGCGGGCATGCCGCGCGCCGCAAGATCACGCATCCTCGCCCGTCTCGGAGCCACCGCGGCCGTCGCCGCGGCGTTGGTGACGCTGGCCGGCTGCGACTCCCAGAAGACCGGCGAGCAGCCCGCACCGGCGGGCACCGTCCGCCAGGTCACCGTCACCGGCAAGGGCCAGGTGCAGGGAGTCCCGGACACCTTGACCATCAACGCGGCGACCAGCGTGGTCGGCGCCGACCCGACGGCCGCGATCAACCAGTCCAGCGACAAGATGAACGCGGTGCTCGGTGCGCTGAAGGCCAAGAACGTGTCCAGCTCGGACATCGCCACCACCAACGTCACGGTGTCACCGCAGTACGGTCCCGACGGCAACGTGGTCACCGGCTACCAGGCCACCAACGCCATCGAGGTAACCGTGCGCGACATCAGCACGGCGTCGAACATCTTGGCCCTGATGACCTTCAACGGCGGTGAGGCGTTGCGGATCACCTCGGTGAACTACTCCATCAACGACGATTCGCAGCTGGTGCGCGACGCCCGGACCCGGGCGTTCAGCGACGCCAAGGACCGCGCGCAGCAGTTCGCCGACCTATCCGGGATGTCGCTGGGCAAGATCATCTCGATCTCCGAGACCGCCGAGGGAACCACCCCGACCCCGGTGCCGAGGGCGATGGCCGCCGCGGTGCCGATGGAACCCGGCCAGCAGACCGTCGGCTTCTCGGTGACGGTGGTCTGGGAGCTCAGCTGACCCACGCCGCTCGCCCGGATCACCGGGCGCCGGGCGCTGGGCGTGAAGATGCGTTAACCGGAGTAGACGTGCGGTTCCAAGGTTCCGATGTAGGGCAGGTCGCGGTACCGCTCGGCGTAGTCCAGCCCGTAGCCCACCACGAACTCGTTGGGGATGTCGAAGCCGACGAAGGAGATGTCGACGTCGGTGCGCACGGCGTCGGGCTTGCGCAGCAGCGTGCAGACCCGCAGTGAGCGCGGGTGCCGGGTGGCCAGGTTGCGCATCAGCCAGGTCAACGTCAGCCCGGAGTCGACGATGTCTTCAACGATCAGCACGTCGCGGTCGTGGATGTCGCGGTCGAGGTCCTTGAGGATGCGCACCACCCCCGACGACGAGGTGGCCGATCCGTAGGAGCTGACCGCCATGAACTCCAGCTGGGTCGGTACCGGCAGCGCCCGGGCCAGGTCGGTGACGAACATGACCGCACCCTTGAGCACGGTGACCAACAGCAGATCCTGCTCGCCCCCGTTCTCGGCGTGGTCGGCGGCGATGGCTGCGGCCAGCTCGGCCGTCCGGGTCGCAATGTCCTGCTCGGAGAACAGCACCGACTTGATATCACCGGAGTACAGCTCGGGGTGTGCGGGCACGTTGCACAGCGTGCCATGCCGGGCACGACGGGCGCATCCGCGGGGTTGGATCAAACCGGCCGGTGCCGCAGCCGCAGCGCGCCGTCGCGGCGTTCGACCATCATCCGGTGCCGGGCCCGGGTGCCGGCGACGGCGACGCCGCCCTGGCCGTGCCAGTCGCCGATCAGCGCGTCCACCGCGCGCAGCGCCGTGTCGGTGAGCCCGGCCGACCCCGCGTTCAGCAGCCACAGCCGCAGCACCCGGCGGCGCACCGCGGGCGCCGTCGTCGCCAGCACACCGATGTCGAGGCCGTCGTCGGTCACGGCGACCGGCAGCAGTGCGGCGGCCTGTGCGTCGAGCGCGGCGTTGTCCTCCTGCAGCGCGATGGCGGTGCGGGCCAGGGATTCCGCGACACCGCCGCCGAGCACGTCCTCCAGCAGCGGCAGCACTTCGGTGCGCAGCCGGACCCGGGTGTAGCGGGGGTCGTCGTTGTGCGGGTCGGCCCACGGGGTGAGCCCGGCCTCGGTGCAGGCGGCGAGGGTGTCGGCGCGGCGCACCCCGAGCAGCGGACGGCACCACGGCGCGTCGTGGGGAACCATCCCGGCGATCGACCGGGGCCCCGAGCCGCGGCCCAGGCCCAGCAGCACGGTTTCGGCCTGGTCGTCGAGGGTGTGCCCGATCAGCACCGGCAGGCCCTGCCGGGCAGCGTCCAGCGCCGCATAGCGGGCGGTGCGGGCGGCGGCCTCCGGCCCGCCGTCGGTGCCGACGTCGACGGGCAGGATCTGGACGTCGACGCAACCGAGGGCGCGGGCCGTCTCGGCGGCGCGCGCGGCGATGTCGGCGGATCCGGGTTGCAGCCGGTGGTCGACGATCAGCGCGGTGGTCGGGCGCAGGTGCGCGGCCGCGGCGGTCAGCGCCAGGGAGTCCGCGCCGCCGGACAGCGCCACGCACCAAGACATTTCCCTGCCGGCTCCGCCGGGCAGGTATCGGTCGGCGAAGGCGGCGACGGCCCGGCCGACTACAGCACCCGGTCGATCCATCGCTGCGGGTGGTCGATCTCGGCAGGCAGCGGCAGGGTTTCCGGGCCGGTCCACACGGCGTTGAAGCGCGCGGTGCCGACCTGCTCGACGACGGCATCGACGAACTTCTTGCCGCGGGTGTACTGGGCGAGTTTGGCGTCCATACCCAGCAGGGCGCGCAGCAGTCGTTGCAGCGGCGGCTGGTGGCGGTGGCGGCGTTGTTCGAACCGGTCGCGGATGGTCTCGACGGCGGGGACGACGGCCGGCCCGACGGCGTCCATCACGTGGTCGGCGTGGCCCTCCAGCAGGGTGCCCAGCACCAGCAGTCTGTCCAGCGCCTCGCGCTGCGGTTCGGCCTGGGCGGCGCGCATCAGGCCGACGATGCCGCCGGGCTCGTCGCCGCTGTGCTCGCGGACGAAGGAGGCCACCCGCGACACCATGGCCAGCACGTCCTCGCCGGTGTCGCGGGTCAGCACGCCGAGGGTGTCGGACATGTAGCCGGCCAGCCACGGGTTGGCGGTGAACTGCACCCGGTGGGTGACCTCGTGCAGGCACACCCAGAGCCGGAAGTCCGACGGGCGAACCTGCAATTGTCGTTCCACCGCAACGATATTCGGGTAGACCAGCAGCAGCCGGCCAAGGCGCCCGTCGTCGTGGGAGCCGAACGGGTCGTACTGGCCGAGGATGCCCGAGGACACGAACGCCAGCACCGCACCGGACTGCGCGCCGGCAGCGCGGGCGGCCAGGCCCGCGGTCAGCTCGGCCAGCCGGCCCTTGGGTTCGGTTTTCTCGGGGTCCGGGCCGCGGGCCGCGGTGAGCATCGCGCGCATGGAGTCCGCGGCCGAGGCGATCCACCGCGGGCGGTCGACGATCATCGCGTCGGGCACCGCGTCGTCGGTGATCAGACCGGTCACCTCCCGCACCGGCGGTTCGGCGCGCCGGGACGCCTCGGCGAGTTCGGCGATCGCCTGGTCGCGGGTGTAGTCCGACATCGCCGGGCCGGGCCGGGCCAGCCGACCGCCGAGGCCGGCCGCGAAGTCCCAGTCCACCGGGGGACCGGCTCGGAAGTCTTCGGTCATCCGCCGCAACCGCAGGTCCGCAGCACGGCGGCCAGGTTGTCCAGCGCCACCCGACCGGTCGGTCCGCCGCCGTTGGACAGGAACGCGAAGGTCAGCACTCGCCCGGACCGGTCGGTCACGACGCCGGCCAGGGTGTTGGTGCCGGTCAGCGAGCCGGTCTTGGCGCGCAGCCAGCCCGCCGAGGCCCGGGTACCGGTGTCGATGAACCTGTCGGACAGGGTGCCGCTGCCGCCGGCGATCGGCAGCAGGTCCAGCAGCGGACGCAGCTTCGGGTGCTCGGTGCCGGAGGCGACGACCATCAGGTCATCGAGGGTGGTGGCGGTCAGCCGGTCGTCGACGGACAGGCCGCTGCTGTCCCGCAGGCTGGCGCCCTTGAGGTCCACGCCCGCGTCAGCGAGCACCGAAGTGACGGCGTCGACGCCGCCGGAGAAGCTGGCCGGCTTGTGTAGCTTGACGGCGACCTCGCGGGCGACGGATTCGGCCATCACGTTGTCCGAGGCGTTCATCAGCTCACTCAGCCGTGACATCAGCGGGGCCGACTGCACCGAGCCGAGTTCGGCGCCGTTGGCCGGTCCGGGGGCGGTGGTCACCGAGTTCGGGTCCACCCCGAGCGCGGCGGCCAGCGCCCGGCCGGCGTCCAGGGCGGGCGTCAGCGAACGTTTCGATTCGACGCTGGTGGGCTGGACCCGGCCGCCGTCGAGCATCACCGGCTCCATCGGCGCGACGTCGCCGCCCTCGATGTCGTCGGGGTCCCAGCCGGGAGCCATCTTCGGCCCGCTGTAGAGCGACGTGTCGACCTGCACAGCGGTGGGTTTGATTCCGCTGCGGCGCACTTGATTAACCAGATCGGACAGCCGCGCGGCGCCGCGGTACCAGGTCGGTTCGTCGGGCGCGGCGGTGGACAGGGTGGTGTCGCCACCGCCGACCAGCACGATCACCCCGGGCTGGGCGTTCTGGTCGGCGGCCACCACGCGGGTGGTCAGCCGGTCCTCGCGATCCAGGGCCAGCAACGCCGCCGCGACGGTCAGCGTCTTGTTCACCGAGGCCGGTTGCATGGGCACGTCGGCACCCTGCTGCCACAGTTGCGTGCCCGTCATCGCGTCGGCGACCCGGCCGGTCAGCGCCCCGAGGTTGGTGTCGGCCAGCGGCCCGGCGAGCGCGTTGGCCAGGCCGGCGGCCGTCGGGACCGGGGCGTCGGCGGAGACCGGGACCACCCCGGGTGCGACGGTCACCGCCGCGGGGGCGGGCGGGCCGATCGGCTTGACGGCGTGGCCGTGCTGGTCGGTCCACAGCGCCGCGGCGACCACCAGGGTCACCACCGCCACCACCACAGCGGAACCGAATGCGACGTAGGTGCCTCGGCGCCAACGGTCGGGGTGCATGTAGTGCAGGGTATCGGTCACGGCCGACACGGCTGCCCACGCTAGGGTGCGACACGAGACTTTTGCACTATCGAGCCGAAGGAGCCGTGCGGCGTGGAATTCGACGTGACCATCGAGATCCCCAAGGGTCAGCGCAACAAGTACGAGGTGGATCACAAGACCGGCCGGGTGCGGCTGGACCGCCACCTCTACACCCCGATGGCCTACCCGGCCGACTACGGCTTCATCGAGGACACCCTCGGCGAGGACGGCGATCCGCTCGACGCGATGGTGCTGCTACCGCAGTCGGTGTTCCCCGGCGTGATCGTCGAGGCCCGGCCGGTCGGCATGTTCAACATGGTCGACGAGGCCGGCGGCGACGCCAAGGTGCTGTGTGTGCCGGCCGGCGACCAGCGCTGGGACCACATCCAGGACATCTCGGACGTGTCGGCGTTCGAGCTGGAGGCCATCAAGCACTTCTTCGTGCACTACAAGGATCTGGAGCCGGGCAAATTCGTCAAGGCCGCCGACTGGGTGGGCCGCGCCGAAGCCGAGGCCGAGATCGAGCGCTCCATCGAGCGGTTCAAGACCTCCGGGCACTGAGAGTTTCGCCGCCCAGGGCGTTGGGTGGCCCGGGGCTGCGGGTGCCTTTCCGTCGAACGTGGGTCTTGGCCAACCCCGACGGGAAGTGAGGCCCACGGTCGACGGGATGGCGGCGCGCGGCTGTCGTCGAGCGTGAGTCTTAACCAACTCGCCCGGGAAGTGCGGCCCACGGTCGACGGGAAGGTCGGCCCAAAGCGACGGGAAGGTCGGCCCAAAGCAGCGGGGCGACGGGCCCAGAGCGGCGGGCGACGGGGCACAAATTGCCCGGCCGGGGAGATTTTTCTCGGCCGTAACACGGGGTAACCCCGGCGTACCGCGCGTCTTCGATGATTCTCAGGATGTTGCTACATCAGGGAATCGGACTCGAGGCGTTCAACGCGCTGCCGCACCGGCGGGCCGTGCACGCGCTGTTCGAATGCTGCAACTGCGTGATACTGGCCGGTGAGCTGGCCACCGAGCGGCCCTACACTGACCGCAACTCGCTGTTCCGGCGCACCGACGCGCTGCTGTTCGAGCTGCCCGAACCGGCCGTCGACCAGATCCTGGAGGCACAGCCGCGGATCGGGACACGCCCGGGCAGCACCCGCTCGCACTGCGAGCCGTGCGCGCTGGTCGACGACGACCCCCAGGTGATGGCACAGGTGCGGACCGCGGCCCGGGGCTACGCCACCAACTTCGGATTCGAGTTCCTCTGCTACGTCGACGGGCAGTCGGCCGCGGTGATCGGCGCCGCCATCGCCGACCGGATGCACCACGACCTGGAAACCGAGCGCAAGGTGCTGCGCAACGAGCTGGCCAAGATCATCCGGTCGCGGATGGAGCGCATGCTCGGCCCCGAGGGCGGCTATTCGAACTGGTGGTAGGCCCGCGGCCGGCTACTCCCTAGGTCGCAGGCCGAGGACCCCGCTCAGATGCCCGCGCAGTCGGCGACGATCTCGACCGCGTAGGCCCCGTCGGTGCCGGTGACGCGGTACACGGTGCCGTCCCTGGTCACCGTCATCTTCCACCCGTCGTGACCGTCGCCGCGGAAGTCGGTATGCCCACTGGCCCCTCGGATACCGCCGTGGGACACCTGCAGCGTCGTCCGATTGATCACCGCGTAGAGGCTGGGATGGTCCGACGGGGCGCTCTGGGTGTGACTGGCCGCGATGGTGAACCACTCGTCGTCCTTCGACCGGGAGCAGTACGGCACGGTGTTGCGCAGGTCGACGGCCTTCCCGTCGAGCGTGGCGGCCATGGCGATCGGCTGGGCGAGCGTGGTGGTGCGCACGGGGGCGGCCGTCGTGCAGGACGCCGTCACGGTGAACGGGTGCGCCTGGTCGCCCCAACCTTTCTGCGACAACCGGTAGAGCTCGCCGGAGATCTCGTAGTCCGACCCGTTCTGCACGACGGTCGGTGCCACCTTGGTATCGAGTTCGCCGTCGGACATGCCGAGCACCGTTGTCCTCGTCGTGTCTGCGGCGATCCGCACGATGACCGATCCACTCCGGCGGCCGCCGCCCAGCGGGCCGGTGGCCTGGATGTCGACGACCTCACCCCGGCGGTCGCAGTAGGAAACGGTGCCCGCCAGGTTCACCGGCGTTTCGTCGACGGTGGCGCTGACTCGCACCGGCTGGGCCAACCCGTCGTCGGAGGAGATCTCGGCGGGTTGCAGACCGGCCGGCGGTGCCGTCGTCGTCGACACCGGTTGCACGGTCTGCGCGGCGGTGTCCGGACGGGAGAAATGCTGGCAGAGACCGATCGCCAGGGCGACGACGAGTAGCAGCCCGATGCCCGCGACCACGGGCAGAACCCAGCCGCGCTTCGACTTTTCCGACATGTGAAAAGGCTAAGCGGCCTCCGGCGGGCCCCAGGTCACCAATTTCAGCTGCGCTGGGCCCGGGTCTTGATCAGGCTGGCGATCATCGTCAGGAACAGCGTCAGGATGATCACCCCGAGGCTCCACAGCGTCGGGATGTCGGGTACCGCCAGGCCCTCACCGTTGTTGATGAAGCTCAGGGTGTTCTCGTGCAGCGCGTGCAGCACCAGCTTCACCCCGATGAAGCCGAGGATGATCGCCAGGCCCTGCGGCAGGTACACCAGCCGGTCCAGCAGGTCGCCGAGCAGGAAGTAGAGCTGGCGCAGCCCCATCAGCGCGAACAGGTTGGCGGTGAACACCAGGTACGGCTGCTGGGTGAGCCCGTAGATCGCGGGAATGGAGTCCAGTGCGAACATCAGGTCGGTGGTGCCCAGCGCGACGATGACCAGGAACATCGGCGTCATCAGCCGCTTGCCGTTCTCGTGCACCCACAGCTTGAGCCCGTCCCAGGTGTCGGTGAAGCTCAGGTGCCGACGGGCGAACCGGACCACAGCGTTCTCGGTGTCGTCGCTGTGGTCGGTGTCGCGCACCACCTTGACGGCGGTGTACAGCAGGAAGGCGCCGAAGATATAGAACACCCAGGAGTACCGCTCGATCACCACCGCGCCGGCCGCGATGAACACGCCGCGGAAGATCAGCGCCAAGATGATGCCGACCAGCAACGCCTCCTGCTGGTATTTCCGCGGCACCCGGAAGCTGGCCATGATGATGATGAAGACGAACAGATTGTCCACCGACAGGCTGTACTCGGTGAGCCAGCCCGCGTAGAACTCCAGGCCGTACTGGCGGCCGTGGAAGTTCCAGACGAACACCCCGAAGGCCAGCGCCAGTCCGATGTAGGCGATCAGCGCGATACCGCACTCGCGCATCGTCGGTTCGTGTGGACGACGGGCGATGACGAGCACGTCGAACAGCAGAACGGCGATGGTCACGCCGAGCGTGATCGTCCATTCCAGGGTGGTTACCTGCATCGAGGGGGCCTCCGGTCGTGAGGATACGGCCGAGGTCTCTTCCGCCCGGTGCTGTCGATGTAACCGGACCCGCGATGCCGGTCGGCTGACAACAGCCGACGTGGTGACGACACCGCCGCGAAGGAATACTCCCCTCACGTCACAGTCTGGCAGCTTCGGGCGTTTCAGGAAAATCGGGCGACACCGGCACCGCCTAGTATTTGCGACTGTGACGGCGCAGGAGACTCAGCAGATCCCCGCCCAGTACCTATTGTCCGGACAGGCCGCACCGCCGCGGACCCTCATCGACATCCTGCACGAGACCGCGCAGCGCCACCCCGACGCCGCCGCCATCGACGACGGCACCGTGGTGCTGACCTACGCCGAGCTGATCGCCGACGTCGAGGCCAGCGTCGCGTGGCTGGCCGACCGGGGCATCGGGCGCGGTGACCGGATCGGCATCCGGATGCCCTCGGGCAGCTACGCGCTCTACGTCGCGATCCTGTCCACGCTGGCCGCCGGGGCGGCGTACGTGCCGGTCGACGCCGACGACCCGGCCGAGCGCGCCGAGCTGGTGTTCGGCGAGGCGGGTGTGGTGGCGATCATCACCGACGCCGGGCTGGTGCGCGGACCGGGATCCTCGCGCGGCTGGCGCGCCGGTGCGCCGACGCTGCGCGACGACGCCTGGATCATCTTCACCTCCGGTTCCACCGGCACCCCCAAGGGTGTGGCGGTGACCCACCGCAGTGCCGCGGCGTTCGTCGACGCCGAGGCGCAGATGTTTTTGGCCGACAACCCGATCGGTCCCGACGACCGGGTACTGGCCGGGCTGTCGGTCGCCTTCGACGCCTCCTGCGAGGAAATGTGGCTGGCCTGGCGGCACGGCGCCTGCCTGGTGCCGGCCCCGCGGTCGCTGGTGCGTTCCGGCATGGACCTGGGCCCCTGGCTGGTGTCGCGCGACATCACCGTTGTCTCCACCGTCCCGACGCTGGCCGCGCTGTGGCCGGCGGAGGCCCTCGAGCAGGTGCGGCTGCTGATCTTCGGCGGCGAGGCCTGCCCGCCGGAGCTGGCCGAGCGGCTCGCCGCCGGTGAGGACAACCGCGAGGTGTGGAACACCTACGGGCCGACCGAGGCGACCGTGGTGGCCTGCGCGGCGCGGCTAGACGGCGAGAGCCCGGTGAGCATCGGGCTGCCGCTGCCGGGCTGGGACCTGGCCGTCGTCGACGCCGAGGGGCTGCCGGTGGCCTACGGGCAGGTCGGCGAGCTGGTGATCGGCGGTGTCGGGCTGGCTCGCTACCTGGATCCGGAGAAGGACACCGAGAAGTACGCGCCGATGCCGACGCTCGGCTGGGGCCG
>WBZQ01000443.1_pt2 | contig 25225 bp, 18 predicted proteins | sample 5204251 | NCBI WGS metagenome assembly WBZQ01 (sample SAMN12412402, study PRJNA552823) | activated sludge metagenome | isolation source: activated sludge from nitrification reactor of wastewater treatment plant... | place: USA: Virginia | collected 2017-09
GAGTCACCTGGAGTCCGGCCGTAACGGTGAACGACGACGGCGCGGGGGGGGACGCGTACCAGTGGTTCGGAACCATGTCGGTCGCGCCGAACGGCAGGATCGACGTCATCTGGCTCGATACCCGCGACCATCCCGGCTCGGATAGTTCCGCACTGTATTACTCCTATTCCGTCGATCAGGGAAATACCTGGAGTGCCAACGAAAAACTATCCGACTCTTTCGACCCGCATATCGGCTATCCCAATCAGCCAAAAATGGGGGATTATTTCGATATGATATCGAACAATACCGGGGTTCACCTGGCCTGGGCCAATACCTTGAACGGAGGGCAGGATGTGTACTATAGCTTCATCACGCCCCCCACGTCGACCGGCATCTATTTTTTGCAATTGATCTCGGAAGATAATCAGGTAACGATGAAGAAGATTGTGAGGAAATAGACCCCTCGTCCGACGAATTTGTCGTCGGACGAGGGGGCCATTGGTTAAAATCATTAAGACCCGTGCCGTATCGCGTTAATTATCCCTTAAAACGCTTTCCGCCGCCTTCCCGTCTCTCGCATGGTCCAGGGAAACCGGCTACTATTGTGGGCTTTTCGTCCAACAACATCCGGTACCACCCTGCTATGCGCGAACATCTGCGAATTTCCTCCCTGCTGCTTGCTGCCCTTTTTTCCCTTTCGTTTTCAGGTCTGCTGGCCCAGGCAACTCCCGTCAAGTGGACCTTCCGTTCCCAACCGGCCGGCAACGGCCAGTACGACCTCATCTTTACCGGGATCATCGAAGACGGCTGGTGCACCTACTCCCAATTCAATTCGGAGGATGCCGGCCCCGTGGCCAGCGCGCTGACCTTCCGGGAAGGCCCGCACTTCAGCCTTTCCGGCCCGGCCAGGGAAAGCGGCGGGCTGGTAAAGGAGCACGACGAGGTGCTGGACATTACCCTGCTGAAGTTCAAGCACGAGGCCATCCTGACCCAGCGGGTGAAAGTCAAAGACTTTTCCCAACCCATCGATGGCTTCCTGAAATTCGTCACCTGCAACAACCGGAGTTGCCTGCCGGGGCGGGAAGTCGATTTCTCTTTCACCCTCAACCCTGAAAAACCGGGGGTAAAGCCGGATAACCCGAAGGAAACCGGAACCGGAGCGGCGCCCACGCCTGGGCCGGGCCGGGAACGCGGACTGCAACCGTTGCGCATCGAGTCGCCGGTGGCCGATGTGCCCCAGGTATTGCCCATTCCGGCCGCGGCTGCGGACAGTGCTACGGCTGCCGTCGCGCCGATGGCGCCCGACGACCCGAATTTCAAGGGCTTTTTCAATACCAAACGGGAGGAAATATCGTCGGAGCGGGTGTTCCGGTCCTGCGGCATCGCCGCGGTGGTGAGCGGCGACTCGCTGGGCAGCGTTTTCCTGGGCGGCTTCCTCGGCGGGCTGCTGGCGCTGCTCACCCCCTGCGTTTTCCCGATGGTACCGATGACGGTCAGTTTTTTCGTCAAACGTTCGCGCGACCGCCGCGCCGGCCTTCGTTCCGCCCTGTTTTACGGTACGAGCATCGTGCTGATCTACGTAGCGCTGGGTTCGGTCCTGACGGCGATATCCGGCCCGACTGTGCTCAACGAGATGAGTACCAACGTCTATTTCAACCTGCTGTTCTTTGCGGTGTTCGTGGCGTTCGCGTTGTCGTTCTTCGGGCTTTTCGAACTTTCCCTGCCGGCCAAATGGGTCAATAACAGCGACCGCCTGGCCGACCGGGGTGGCCTGACCGGCATTTTTTTTATGGCTTTTACGCTGGCCCTGGTGTCGTTTTCCTGTACCGGTCCGATCGTCGGCACCCTGCTGGTCGAGGCGGCGCGGTCCAACGCCGGCGCCTCGTTCCTGGGCCTGCTGCCGCTCAAGCCGGTGGTTGGCATGTTTGGCTTCGGGCTGGCTCTGGGCCTGCCGTTCGCCCTGTTCGCCCTGTTTCCAGGCTGGCTCCAGGCGCTGCCCAAAAGCGGCAACTGGATGGATAACCTCAAGATCACCCTCGGGATCGTCGAACTGGCCCTGGCGCTCAAGTTTCTCAGCACCGCCGACATGGTCCGCCACTGGGGCCTGCTGCGGTTCGAGACCTTTTTTGCCATCTGGATCCTGCTGGCGCTGCTGCTTGGCGCCTACCTGCTGGGCCTGACGCCGCGGATAAAAGGCGGGAACTCCCGCCCGGGGGCAGTTCGGGCGACCTTCGGCGTGGCCTCGGTCGCCTTCGCCGCGTATCTGGGCTGGGGATTGCTGCAGTATCAGCCGCTTGACCTGCTCAGCGGCCTGGCCCCTCCGGTGCACTACAGTTACCGTTACGCCATGGAGGCGGACGGTTCAAAGAAAAGCGGCGTCGAGTGCCCGCTCGGGCTCGACTGCTACCATGACTTCGACGAAGGGCTGGCCGCGGCCAAACGCCTCAACAAACCGCTGTTCGTCGATTTTACCGGTTACGCCTGCACCAACTGCCGCAAGATGGAAGCGACCGTGTGGGACAAACCCGGCGTGCTCGAGCGCCTGAAAAACGACTACGTGGTGGTTTCGCTGTACGTCGACGACCAGCAGCGCCTTTTCCCGGACAACAAATTCGACTACCTGCTCGACATGCAGACCGGCGAAAAGATCAAAACCGTGGGCGACAAGTGGCACAAATTCCAGATCAATAACTTTGGCAAGAGCGCCCAGCCGTACTACGTTCTAATGGACAACGACGGAAAAACGGTACTCAACGAGCCCATTGCCTACACCCCCGACGTGGACCTCTATAAAAGATTCCTGGACTGCGGGATCGCGGCTTTCGAGGAAGCCCGGGAGAAAAAGAAAAGCCCCAACGGGAAAGGGTAGGGCGGAGACCAGCCGATGCCCCCGTTTATTCCTTCGCCGGATTCACGATCCCCTTCAGCATGACGCTCGTCTCGGACGGGTAGGTATTCGCCGTGATGTGGATGATCTTTTTCTGCTGGCTGTGCTTGCCTTCCGTGTTGAATTTGGCGGTGATCTCCGAGGTGCCACCCGGCGGGACCGGTTCTTCCGGGTATTCCGGGATGGTGCAGCCGCAGGAAGAGCGGGCCTTCAGGATGGTCAACGGCACCTTGCCGGTGTTGGTGAATTTGAACTTGTGCTCTACCACCGCCCCTTCGGTGACTTCCCCGAAGTCGAATTCGGTCTCCACGTAGGTGATCCGGGCCAACTGATTGGTGTCGGACGGCAGCGCGGCGCTGGCGGGGTTGTTGATCAGGCCGGCGTTCGGGCCGTCGGCCGATCCTTCCGGTTTGTCATTTTTACAGGCGGCCCAACCCAGGGCCAGCAGGAGGCAGAAAACGAGGCTCTTTTTCATATAATATGTTGACGTTAGGTTGACGTTGTTGACGTTAGGTGGACGTTAGGTGGACGTTAGGTGGACGTTAGGTGGACGTTGTTGACGTTATTGACCTGGGGGGCTTTTAGAGAGGGGTTGCTGAATCCTTTCCGGACCGCCGGACTGTTTGCCGGCAAGCATATTAATTGAGCGTTTCTTTTAAAAACCCTTAAAATCAAAATACTTCCCTGGTTGCCAAAGTTGTTGATAGCACAACTAAATGGCCACTCCCCATGCGGACGACACTACCGGGTGAGAAAGCCCGGATTTCCAGTTCCACCATTCCGCAACGTCCACAATTCCACAAATTCACAACATCTACCCAGGAGCCACAACGTCCACCTAACGTCCACAACGTCCACAACGTCCACAACGTCCACAACGTCCATCTAACGTCCACGACGGGCAAAAGTACAGAGGTCGAAGTCTACAGCGTTTCGCACATTTGCCAAACGAAAAGCAAATGGACCGGCACATCTTTCTGATCGGCTTTATGGGCAGCGGCAAAACGTACTGGGGGCGCCGGTTGGCGCCCGCGCTCGGGTGCGCCTTTCTCGATCTGGACGCCTGGATCGAGGAAGGAGAGCAGCGGACCATCGCGGATATTTTTGCCGGTTCCGGTGAAACGGGATTTCGTGTACTGGAACAGCAATACCTGCACCGGCTCGCCGCCTTGCCGCCGGCCGTGGTGGCCACCGGGGGCGGCACGCCGTGTTTTTTCGACAATATGGACTGGATGAAGCGGCGGGGGCACACCATTTACCTGGAAACCCCGCCCGGTATCCTGGCCGGCCGGCTGAAAAAGGGGCGCGACCGGCGGCCTTTGCTCAAAAGCCTGGACGATGCCGGACTGGAAATCTTTATCCGGGAGCGGCTGGCAGCCCGGGAACCGTTCTACCGGCAGGCTGAGGCTATACTGACTCAGACGGGAGACTCGGAAGCGGACCGCCAAAGGCTGCTGGAGATCGCCGGGTCATGGGAACCGTAGGTGCCCGTCCCCGTCCTGCAGCAATTTGCCTTCGTCCAGCAGGTAGGCGATGACCTGCCCCACCAGATCACGGCGTTTCAGGGCAAAAGCCTGGAGGATCTCTTCCACCGGCAGCGGCTCGTGTTCCAGCACCTGACGGATCTTTTTTTCATAAGCTTCGAAGGTATCGGTATCTATATCGCTGCGGTTGCGGCCGGTACAGACGTCGCAGATGCCGCAGGGCGGGCTGTCTTTTTCCCCGAAATAGGCCAGCAACTGCTGGCTGCGGCAGCGGCGGGTTTCGGCGTAGCGGATGGCTTGCTCCACGCGTTCTTCGGCGCGTTGTTTCCGGAAGTTGAATTTGACCAGGTCGATGCTCAGGTTTTCGGCCACAACCCGTTCGCGGGTGAAGGTGAGCTGGGGTTTTTCGCGCCGCGGTTCGTAGACCAGGATGTTTTCCCGCTGGGCGGTTTCCAGCACCTGCCGCACGGTATCGGGGGGCAATTTGGCGTATTGCGCGATATACGTCTCGCTGACATTCACAAAATGGGCATTGATGCCCGGGTAGGCGCGGAGCAGCACCTTGATAATGGTGTCCGCCGGTTTGCTGCGCAACTGGTAGTCGTAGATCGCCTCGCGGGAGGCGGTCACCCAGGCCCGGGTGGGGGTACCCGCAGCGTCGCTGATGCTGATCCAGCCTTCCTGCTCCAGCAGGCGCAGGGCGGCGTGGGTGGGCGCGGTGTCGAGTTTGTAGGCGGCGCAGAAATGCTGGAGGTCGAAGTCGAAGGCCTCTCCGAGGCCAGCCCCTACGGCCAGTTGGGTGTAACTGCCCAGGGCCTGGTAGGTTCGCCGGATCTGATCGATCTCCGGGTAGGCCGAGCGCAGGTGAAAGCGCAGGCCGTCGGCGTCGCCGTCCGCATAGAGCAGGGTAGCGTACGACTTCTGTCCGTCGCGGCCGCCGCGGCCCGCTTCCTGGAAATAGGCTTCCAGGCTGTCGGGCAGGTTGAGGTGGACCACAATGCGTACTTCCGGTTTGTCGATGCCCATGCCGAAGGCGTTGGTGCAGACCATGATACGGGTTTTTCCGGCGATCCAGGCTTCCTGCCGGGTGTTGCGTTCCTCCGGGGTCAGGCCGGCGTGGTAGAAATCGGCGCTGATGCGCTGGCTGGCCAGCACTTGGGCGATCTCTTTGGTCTCACCCCGGCTGCGTACGTAAACGATGCCGGTGCCGGGCACGCTGCGGAGGATGTCGAGCAGTTTTTCCCGTTTTTTGCTTTCATAGAGCACCGAATACGAGAGGTTGGCGCGGACGAAACTCTGTCGGAAAACGGTTTGGCGACCGAAGGCCAGTTTTTCCTGGATGTCGTCGAGCACTTCCGGGGTCGCCGTCGCGGTAAGGGCGAGAATGGGCACGCCCGGCAGCAGGGGGCGCAGTTCGGCGATGCGCAGGTAGGGCGGACGGAAGTCGTAGCCCCACTGGCTGATGCAGTGGGCTTCGTCTACGGCCAGCAGGTTGACGTTCATGCGCCGGATACGGGCCTGGGCCAGGTCGGTCTGCAGGCGTTCCGGACTGACGTACAGCAGTTTATAGGCGCCGTTGCAGGCATTTTCAAAAATAAGATCGATTTCCCGGCGGCTCATTCCGGAAAAAATGGCCGCGGCCGGAATGCCGTGTTTTTTCAGGTTGTGCACCTGGTCTTTCATCAGGGCGATAAGCGGCGAAACGACGATGCAGATCCCGTCCCGGCACAGCGCCGGCACCTGGTAACAGATGGATTTTCCGCCGCCGGTAGGCAACAGGGCGAGGGCATCCCGGCCGTCGAGCGCGGCCTGGATGATGTCTTCCTGCAAGGGACGGAAGGCCGGGTAACCCCAGTATTGTTGGAGAATGGCAAGTGGATCCATCGGGCAAAACTTCGGTAAAATCGGGGTGCAAAGGTGATTCCTGTTAAAACAATGTTGTTTGGCGGAATGCTCACTTTGGCAAAAAAAGGAAAAATTTATTTGCTGACCTGCCGGTACGGGGACTATATGTGTAAAAGCAAATCCTAATCCACCGGTCCTTGAACTGAATTTTTCAAGGACTTCCTGCCTGAACGCTTCTCCTCCTTTACATTTTTGACGCTGGTTTTCCGCCAGTTTGCCTTCTTCTGCCGGATTTATTCCGGACTTTAAGTGCTGCCATTCAGACCCGGTCTCCACATTCGGTGTCGGCGGCAATTGAATAATTTTTGCTGAACCAATTTGAAAGATGTTCCGCATCGGGTTCCCGCTTAAGGGATGCTCCCCGGTGCGCGGTGTTTGCATGGACTTTTCGAAGGATCAGCCCTTTTTTCCGTGACTTAAAGGCATAGTGTTCTACCCGGGTGCTGCCCGGCTGCGGCTCATTTTCTATTAATCTCTCCTGCTTGGTTCCGTCCCAGTTTTTCACCCGGCGCACGTGCACCGGGGCTGCACTTTGCATGCACAAAATCAAGCGATGGTGTATGCCGGACGATTGTATCTGTTTTCTAATCATTTCACCTTACTCTTTAATATGAACATCTCTTTTACATCCCGATTATTCCCGATTTTCCTTTTGAGTTGTTGTCCATTTGTTCATGCGTTGTACGCCCAGTGTGGCGGAGGCCCCTGCGATGCCACCCGGTACGCGGGGTTCCGCCTGGAATGCCAATGGAACGGTAAACGACAGCCCACAGGCCAACGGCGGCATTATTCGCTGCGGGAACAGTGCGGAAACGCAGTCCAATATTCAAGCTAATTCCTGTTACGATCCCCTGGTGTTCACCATTACCACCATGAATTGTGTGAATCCCGGAAACGGACAGCCGGTCAACCTCACCGGGCCGGTAGCCGGGCAACCGGTGCGCTGGCTTAACTTCGACGTGCGACCCTATTCTTCGGGTTTCGACTTCCAGATGGTCAGCAATGACAACCTCGGCTGGGCGCTTTACCGCTCGGTTACGTCGACCACTCCTCCGCCCGACGGCACGATTTCCGGCGATTGCGAACTGCTGGTTTTCAACTCCTGCGGCGTCGATTTTAACGGCTGGTCGGCCGCGCCGTTCCAAAACCTGGATTTCCCTTATCCGAGCAACTTTTACCTGGTGGTCTGGGATATGGACTATGTCCCCGGAAACCAGAACAGCGGGAAGTTCAATTTCAATTTCAAGGCCCGTTATTCCTGTGGCGAACAACTGTGCCAGTACCAGATTGGCGAAAAGAGTGTGGAATGTAACGGCGATACCTATACGGTTACCATTCCGGTCAGCGGGAACAACGTGACCCTGACCGCGACCGATCCGCTGGGCAACTCCATCACCTACTCGCCCAGCCCGCTGACGCTGACCAACCCGGGTGTCAACAACCCGGTGACTACGGGTACCATCACCGCCATATATGATGCCGGTGAACCGTATAACCTGACCATCACCCCCAGTTCCAACCTGTCGGGATGTTCGCCGACCACCGTGGCGGGCTCCAGTCCGCCCGGTTGTTGCACTATAGAAATAACTTGCCCGCCGGATACCACGGTCGCCTGTGTCGGCGACGTGCCGGCTGCCGATACGGCGGCCGGCTGTCCGGCGGATACATCCGACTGTGGAGCCTTCTGCACCTATACGCAGGGGGCTTATGGCAACGCCGGCGGTATGCACTCCAACGGCCTGAATACCACCCAGACGCTCGACAGCCTGCTCCAGTCGGGACCGATCGTGATCGGCGGCGGGGCCAACAACTGCGGATTCCAGGTGACCACTTCTACCTGTATCCTCGGGATATTGCCGGCCGGCGGGCCTTCCCAGCCCCTGACTGATTACAGTCAACACCACCGGCGGCACGATCGGTATTACCTGTCCGGCGGACCTTACCGTGCAATGCGCGGGCGATGTGCCGGCTCCTGACCCGTCTGCGGTTGGAATTGACAGTTGCAGCGTTGGAACCTTGAACGTAGTCTTCACCGGCGGTGCAGAACCTGCTCAACCTGGTCAGTGAAAAAGGCCAGGTGACCGAGCGGCTGGTCATCATGCGCATGTAAGGATCGGCATCCTGCGGTTGGAATACCTACAGATTGCTTAGGCTGTCTCACAAGGTTGATAGGGTTCATAAAAGTTGATAAAAGTTGATATTTGATCCGAAAAAAGGCAGCATTTTGCTTTATCCGGGTCCAATTATCAACCCTTATCAACCCTTATCAACCCTTATCAACCCTTATCAACCCTTGTGAGGCAGCCTCTTTTTTGTGGCAACATTTGAATCAAGGACCGGACCGCATATCACGCCGGCTTTATATTTTCCTTCCCGCCGGTTTTTCGCTCCAGGAATTTTTCCCGGATCACCGCCTGCACGGTGCGGTGCTCCAGCCGGGATTCCAGCCAGGAAATGATGTCCAGGTATAAAAAAGGCCTTTTTTCAAACGGTTCTTCGCGCAGGCCCAGCAGTTTTTCCCGCAACTGGGCGAACTCGTCCTGCAAGGCGGCCGGACGCATACCGGGTGTGCGGCGCAGGAAGCGGAAAACCTCCCTTTGCACGGCGTGCATGTCTTCCATTTGCAGCAAAAAGCGGTAAACCGATTTGATCTGATACTCTACCAGCCTCTCGTTGCCCAGTTCGAAATGCGCGATCAGGCACAGGATACGGGCAAAGCACTGGATGTCGGCCCGGTAATCGGGGTTTTTCTGGTGGATGATGAGGTTCAGGTAGTGAATGGCCTGTCCGAAGTCGCCGCTGCCAAAATACAGACAGGCCACCCGGTAGTAAAAAACCATGACCCGGTGGCGGTCCCAGTTGAAGCGTTCCGACTCGATCAGGTGCATCAATTCCGGCACCAGTTGCAACCCTTCGGTAAAGGTACCCTCCATGTAGTGCCGGTTGATGGCCTGCAAATACCGGTACAGGTGGTAAAGCCCTTCCACATTTTTATCCTGCCCCGGGTCATATTCCTCCGGGAACCGCTGCAACACCCCGAACCACTCCAGAAAGCGTTCGTAGTGCGCGCTGTTGAACAGGGTGAACAACAGGTTGTGCAGCCCTTTCAGGTACAGCACCGGATTCAGGGTGATCATTTCCGGCGAATTCCGGAACAGGCTCACCCAGCGCTGGGCGTACCGGTAACACTGCGCAAACTCCTGGCCGATGTGGTGGCGCCACAGGTAAGCCTGGCAGTAGAAGATCTTTCCCCAAAAATCGAGGTCGCGGTAAGGAACGGCCGGCAGGTGGGCCGCAAAAAATTCCTGCACCCGCAAATGGTCTTTTTCATTGCGGGCAAAACCGGTTTTCAGGAACAGGGCGTACATCTGCAGCGAGAGGTTGGAGAACTGGTTGCTTTGGGCCAGCATCCGGTTGAGAAAAACCGTTTGTCCGGTAAGTTCCTCGGCCCGTCCGGCTATACTTCGGGTAATGTATTGGCTTTCAATGAGTTTTTCAAATTCCACAATTTCCAGCGCCTGGGCGAAAAACAGCCCCTGCAAGGCTCTTTCCTTGGTTTTGGCCAGGAGGTCGAGGCTGGCCCGGTACAGGCCCTTGTTGTAGAGCACCCGCGCGTAATCGATCATTTCCCGCAACTGGATGTCCTCGTTGTGGTTTTTGCCCAACAGGCGCAGGCTGGCCAGCAATTGCCGGTACAAATGGGCTTTGATGTTCGGCAACTGGCTTTTTTTGATGTCCGGTATTTTTTTTAAAATAAAGCCTTCGTCGTACTCCCCCCGTTTGTCCAGCGCGTCGAACAGTTGCAGAAAAAGATGGGCTTCCTCCGAAGACGAGTTGCGGCCGGCAAACAGCCGGAAATGCCGTTTTTCCGCTTTGGTGAGCGAGCGGATCAAATCCAGGAGCTGGTCGTTTTTCTGTTTGGGCATCGTAAAATACCTCAATTTAGTTGGTTGGAATTCAGTTGTTTAGGCAGGAAAACGGGCTTGTTTGCCAACGGAGTACCCCTCTTTATTTGATTCTTCGGGCGGGTTCGGATGCGTCTATCATTGCAGGCCGCAAGATGCTGCGATAACTGTAAAAACGACCCGTAAGATATGACAAACCGGATCCAAATCTTCGATACCACCCTCCGCGACGGCGAACAGGTACCCGGCTGCAAACTCAATACCTCCCAGAAGATCGAGATCGCCCTGGCCCTGGAAGCCCTCGGGGTGGACGTCATCGAAGCCGGTTTCCCGGTTTCCAGCCCCGGTGATTTCGAGTCGGTGCGCGCCGTAGCCGCCGCCGTGCGCCAGCCCGTCGTATGCGGGCTTTCCCGCGCGGTGGAGCAGGACATCCGCACGGCCGCCGAAGCCCTGCGCCCGGCGCGCCGGCCCCGCATTCACACCGGTATCGGCGTTTCTGAAATGCACATCCGCTACAAACTGCAAACCACCCCGGAAGACATCCTGTTCCGGGCCGCCGCGGCCGTTCGATTGGCCAAATCTTTCGTGGAGGACGTGGAGTTCTACGCCGAAGACGCCGGCCGCGCCGATCCCGAATTCCTGGCCCGGGTGCTCGAAGTGGCCATCCGGGCCGGCGCAACGGTGCTGAACATCCCCGACACCACCGGTTACTGCCTGCCCGAACAGTACGGCGCCAAAATGCGCTACCTGCTCGAAAACGTCCGGGGCATAGAACGGGCCGTCCTGTCGACCCACTGTCACAACGACCTCGGACTGGCCACCGCCAACTCCATCGCCGGCATCCAAAACGGCGCCAGTCAGATCGAATGCACCATCAACGGCATCGGCGAGCGGGCCGGTAACACCTCCCTGGAAGAAGTGGTCATGATCCTGCGCCAGCACGGCGACCTGGGCTATACCACCAGCATCGAAACCCGGCTGCTCAACCCGGTCAGCCAACTGGTTTCGGACCGTATGGGCGTCCCCGTGCAGCCGAACAAAGCCATCGTCGGCGCCAACGCCTTCGCCCACTCCTCCGGCATTCACCAGGACGGCGTGATCAAAAAGCGGGAAACCTACGAGATCATCAATCCCCTCGACGTCGGGGTCGACCATTCCCGGATCGTGCTCACCGCCCGCAGCGGCCGGGCAGCCCTGGCCTACCGCGCCAAGTGCATCGGGTTCAACCTCACCAAAGACGAACTCGACGAAACGTATCAGTTGTTCCTTCAAGTCGCCGACCGGAAAAAAGAAGTCAGTGACGCCGACCTTCAGGCCATCCTCCAGTCCACCGCGGCGGCGGTGGCCTGACCGGTAGAAATCCACTCTCGCCGGGAGATGTCACCTGCTCGTGCCTCGCAGATGACACCTCCACTCTCGCCGGGAGATGTCACCTGCTCGTGCCTCGCAGATGACACCTCCACTCCAGCGCTACCTAACCCATCACCCGTTTAACCACCAATCCAACCCATCACCAATAACTAATAACCAATACCGACTCCATGCGGAGAACTTTATTCGATAAGATCTGGGATGCCCACATCGTCGCCCGCGAAGGCGATCAGGATGTCCTGTACATCGACCGGCATTTCATTCACGAGGTGACCAGTCCGCAGGCCTTCGACGGGCTGCGTCAACGCGGACTTCCGGTATTCCGTCCGGCCCGGACCATTGCCACCGCCGACCACAACGTGCCGACGCGCGACCAGCACCTGCCCATCCGGGAGCAATTGTCGCGCTACCAGGTGGACAAACTGACCGAAAACTGCCGCGATTTCGGCGTCGAACTCTATGGCCTCGGGCACGAATACCAGGGCATCGTACACGTCATCGGGCCGGAACTGGGCATCACGCAGCCCGGCCAGACCATCGTGTGCGGCGACAGCCATACCTCTACCCACGGCGCTTTCGGCAACATCGCCTTCGGCATCGGGACCAGCCAGGTGGAACAGGTATTGGCTACCCAATGCCTGCTCCAGCAAAAGCCGAAGCAAATGCGCATTACCGTGGATGGGAAACTGGCCCCGGGCGTGGTCTCAAAAGACGTCATTCTCTACATCATCGCCCAATTGACTGCCGCGGGCGGGACCGGCTATTTTGTGGAATATGCCGGCAGTACGATCCGCTCCCTGAGTATGGAGGCCCGGATGACGATCTGCAACATGAGCATCGAAATGGGGGCCCGCGGCGGGCTGATCGCTCCGGACGAAACGACTTTCACCTATCTCCGGGGCCGGAAATTCGCACCCCGGGGAGCCGATTTTGAAAAGGCCGTGGAGCACTGGCGGGAGTTGTACAGCGACACGGAGGCGCATTTCGACTGCGAATACCATTTTCGGGCGGAAGACATCGCTCCGATGGTTACCTACGGCACCAACCCGGGCATGGGGATGCGGGTGTCCGAACCGGTGCCCCAAAATGCCGGCCATACCGCCTCTTTCGATAAATCCCTGGGCTATATGGGGCTGACTGCCGGCGAGCCATTGCTCGGAAAACCAATCAACTACGTTTTCATCGGCTCCTGTACGAATTCGCGGATTGAAGACCTTCGCCTGGTGGCCCGCCTGGTGAAAGGCCGGCAAAAGGCGGCTAATGTGCAGGCCATGGTCGTTCCCGGCTCCAAACAGGTGGAACGGCAGGCCATTGCCGAAGGGCTGGACCGGATCTTCCGGGAAGCCGGCTTCGACTTCCGGGAACCCGGTTGCTCGGCCTGCCTCGGCATGAACGAGGACAAAATTCCGGCCGGCGAATACTGCGTCAGCACCTCGAACCGCAATTTCGAAGGGCGACAGGGGCCGGGCGCGCGGACCATTCTGGCCAGCCCGCTGACCGCGGCAGCCGTGGCGCTGGCCGGCCGGATTGTGGACGTGCGTACTTTCGCTTTCTCCGCGGAACCGGAATCCGTAAACGTATAAACCGGGAAAAAACATGGAAAAATTTACCGTCATCCACTCCACGGCCGTTCCCTTGCCGGTTGCCGACGTGGACACCGACCAGATCATCCCGGCGCGTTTTCTGAAGGCGACGACCCGGGAAGGCTTCGGAGACAACCTCTTCCGCGACTGGCGCTACGGAGCCGACGCGACTCCCAAAGTGGATTTTGTACTCAATAATCCGCGCTATCACGGCCAGATCCTGATCGCCGGCCGCAATTTCGGTTGCGGCAGCAGCCGGGAACACGCCGCCTGGGCTTTGTTCGACTTTGGCTTCCGGGTGGTGGTCAGCAGTTTTTTCGCCGATATTTTCCGCGGGAACGCGCTGAACAACGGCTTGTTGCCGGTTCAGGTGTCCGAGGAGTATTTACAGCAATTGTTCGCAGAAGTGACCGCGCGGCCGCAAACCGAATTCACGGTCGATCTGGAACGGCAGGCATTCGGCATCGCCGGAGCCGGCCAGGAGATCTCCTTTGACATCGACCCGTTCCGCAAGGTATGTCTGCTAAACGGCTACGACGACATCGACTACCTGCTGAGCCGGAAGCCGGACATCGAACGCTACGAACGGGAAAGGGCCTTGATTTACTGATTTTAATACGCAAACATGAAAAACGCTCCGGAAACGACCCGGTTTCAGATCGCCGTTTTGCCCGGCGACGGCATCGGCCCCGAGGTTACGGCCCAGGCCGTGCGGGTGCTGGATAGCATTGCCGCCCAGTTCGGCTACACCTTCGGCTACACGTACGCGGACGTGGGCGCGGTAGCGATCGACCGGCACGGCGACCCGCTGCCGGAGGCTACCTTACAGGTTTGCCGGGACTCGGATGCCATCCTGTTCGGCGCCATCGGCCATCCCAAATACGACAACGACCCCGGCGCCAAAGTGCGCCCGGAACAGGGCCTGCTGCGCCTGCGCAAAAGCCTGGGCCTGTTCGCCAACATCCGCCCGGTGACCCTGTACCCGTCGCTGGCCCACCTCTCGCCGCTGCGGTCCGACAAACTGGCCGGTGTGGATATGGTCATATTCCGGGAACTGACCGGCGGTATTTATTTCGGGGAAAAAGGCAGAACGGAAGACGGCGCCTACGACCACTGCGTCTACAGCGTGGCCGAGATCGAGCGGATCGCCCGGCTGGCCTTTGAATCCGCCCGGAACCGCCGCGGCCAGGTAACCCTGGTGGATAAAGCCAACGTGCTGGAAACCAGCCGCCTGTGGCGGAGCACCGTTCAGAAAACGGCCGCCGCTTACCCCGACGTGGCGCTGGACTGGATGTACGTGGACAACGCCGCTATGCAACTCATCCAGAACCCCGCCCATTTCGACGTGCTGCTCACCGAGAACATGTTCGGCGACATCCTGTCCGACGAAGCCAGCGTACTGCCCGGATCCATGGGGCTGCTGCCTTCCGCTTCCATCGGGACCGGCACGGCCCTGTTCGAACCCATCCACGGCTCCTATCCGCAGGCGGCCGGGCAGGACATTGCCAACCCCGTCGCCGCCATCCTTTCCGCGGCCTTGCTGCTCGACTTTCTGCAATTGCAGGAAGCCGGCACGGCCATCCGCGAAGCCGTGCGGCGAACGCTGGAAAGCGGAACCGGAACCCCCGACCTGTACGCGGGCAATACCTGCGGCTGCTCCGAAATGGGCGACGTGATCCGCCGGAACGTTATGGAGATTTCGCAAAAAATGCAGGTGTCATTTGGGGACAACTTACCGGAACCGGTATCATAACCAATTATAAATCCGGCTTTTTTTGACCGCGTTTTATTCTGAAACGATCAACCGATCACCGATCCAACCCCCGACGCCTTAATCTTTTCGCTTATGTGCCGCACCAGGCTTATCTGTAATCTTTTTCCCTGACCCTTTATCCATCGAGTGCAACCCGACGCTGCCGGCACCAGCCGGCCCAGATACTTATTGCCCATGAAAAAATACAGTTGGAAAGTCTCCCGCGACGAATCGCAGCCGGCCAGTCAGGCCATGCTGTACGGTACCGGCCTCAGCGAGGCCGATATGGACAAACCTTTTGTCGGCATTGTCAGCAACTGGTACGCCGGCAATACCTGCAACATGCACCTGCGCGACCTGAGCGAAGCGGTGAAAAAAGGGGTGCAGGCGTCCGGGCTGGTCGGCCTCGAATTCAATACCATCGGGGTCAGCGACGGCATTGCCAACGGCACCGAGGGGATGCGGTATTCCCTGGTATCGCGGGAACTGATTGCCGACAGCATCGAGGCGGTCATGGGCGCCCATTATTACGACGGCCTGATCGCCATCCCCGGTTGCGACAAGAACATGCCCGGGGCGGTAATGGCCATGATCCGCCTCAACCGGCCCAGCCTGATGGTATATGGCGGCACCATCGCCGCCGGGGTACACAACGGGCGCAAACTGACCATCGTCAGCGCTTTCGAAGCCCTGGGTGAGCGCTATTCCGGCACCATCACCGCGGAGGATTTCAAGGCGGTGATCAAAAATGCCTGCCCCGGCCCCGGCGCCTGCGGCGGCATGTACACCGCCAATACCATGTCCTCGGCCATCGAGGCCATGGGACTTTCCCTGCCGTACAGCGCCAGCAATCCGGCGGCCGGCCCGGAAAAACAACACGAATGCGCCGCCGCCGGCCAGGCGATGTACCGGCTGCTGGAAAAGGATCTGAAACCGCTCGACCTGCTTTCCCGCGAGTCCCTGGAGAATGCCCTGCGGGTGGTGACCGTTCTGGGAGGCTCCACCAACGCCGTGCTGCACCTGCTGGCCATAGCCCGAACGGCCGGTATCCCCTTTACCCTCAACGACGTACAACAGATCAGTGCCCGCACGCCGGTGCTGGCCGACATGAAACCGTACGGCCGTTTTCACATGGAAGACGTACACGCGGTGGGCGGCATACCGGCCGTCATGCAATACCTGCTCGCCGAAAAACTGCTGCACGGCGATTGCCTGACGGTAACCGGACAGACCGTCCGGGAAAACCTGGCCGGCGCCGCGCCCTTGTCCGCGGGACAGGAGGTCATTGCCTCCGTACACCGCCCTTTACAGGAAAAAGGCCACCTGCGCATTCTGTACGGCAATCTGGCCGAGCAGGGCAGCGTGGCCAAGATCACCGGCCGGGAAGGCGAGCGTTTTGCCGGACCCGCCGTCGTATTCGACAACGAATTCGAGTGCATCGCCGGCATCCAGTCGGGGCGGGTGCAGCCGGGCCAGGTGGTGGTGATCCGCTATGAAGGTCCGAAAGGCGCGCCGGGCATGCCCGAAATGCTGAAGCCTACTTCCGCCATCATGGGCAAAGGCCTGGGCAGCAGCGTGGCGCTCATCACCGACGGCCGCTTTTCCGGCGGCACCCACGGCTTTGTGGTTGGCCACATTACCCCGGAGGCTTTCGACGGCGGTTTGCTGGCGCTGCTGCGCGACGGCGACCGCATCGTCATCGATGCGCAGCAGCATACGCTCGACGTGGAATTGAGCGACGAGGAAATAGCCCGTCGCCGCGCCGCCTGGGTGCAACCTGATTTCAGAATTAAAAACGGAGTTCTCTATAAATATGCACGACAAGTCTCTTCCGCCAGCCAGGGCTGTATCACCGATGGTTGATACCGCCGCTGCACCCCGGCCGTCCGCCGAAGCCGTGGAAATGACCGGCGCAGCGATGCTCCTGCACGGGTTGATCGCCGAGGGTGTGGACTGTATTTTCGGTTACCCCGGAGGCGCCATCATGCCCATTTACGACAGCCTGTACGACTTTCGCGACCGGCTGCACCACGTGCTGGTCCGGCACGAACAGGGTGCCATCCACGCCGCACAGGGCTATGCCCGGGCCTCGGGCAGGGTAGGGGTAGTGTTCGCCACCAGCGGCCCCGGCGCCACCAACCTGGTTACCGGACTGGCCGACGCCATGATCGACAGCACTCCGGTGGTCTGCATAACCGGCCAGGTGTTCGCGCATCTGCTGGGTACCGACGCTTTTCAGGAGATCGACGTGATCAATATTACCACGCCGGTCACCAAATGGAACTACCAGGTGACCGACGCCCGGGAATTGCCCGAAGCATTGGCCAAGGCCTTTTACCTCGCCCGCAGCGGCCGGCCCGGCCCCGTTTTGCTCGATATCAGCAAAAATGCCCAACTACAGGCGCTCGGGTTCGAGGGCTACCGCTTTTGCCGGCACCTGCGCAGTTACCGGCCCAAACCCGTGGTGCGTCCCGCCTGCATCACCGCAGCCGCGGAACTGATCAACGCCGCCGAGCGTCCGCTGATCCTGTTCGGCCAGGGGGTCATTCTGGGTCAGGCCGAGCAGGAATTCCGGCATTTTGTGGAAAAAAGCGGTATTCCGGCGGCCTGGACGCTGCTCGGCGCCGGCGCCTTGCCCACCGGCCACCCGCTGAACGTGGGTATGCTCGGCATGCACGGCAATTACGGCCCCAACGTCCTGACCGACCAATGCGACGTACTGATCGCGGTGGGCATGCGTTTCGACGACCGGGTGACCGGCCGCCTGGACAAATACGCCCGGCAGGCCAAAGTGATCCACCTCGACATCGACCCGGCGGAGATCGACAAGAACGTGATGACCACCGTGGGGGTGTGGGGTGACTGCAAGGAAACCCTGCCCCTGCTCTCCGCAGCGGTAGAGACCCGCGACCACAGCGCCTGGCGTGCGCGTTTTGCCGGATGTATGGCCGAAGAATACGCGCAGGTCATCGGGCCGGAACTGAACCCGGCTACCGCTACCCTGACCATGGGCGAGGTGATCAAATACCTCAACGAACTGACGGGAGGAGATGCGGTCATCGTCACCGACGTCGGCCAGCACCAGATGATCGCCATCCGCTACACGCAGTTCAATCGCTCGCATGACAACATCACTTCCGGCGGGCTGGGCACCATGGGTTTCGCCTTGCCGGCCGCCATCGGAGCCAAATTCGGCGCGCCGGAACGCACCGTCGTGGCCATCATCGGCGACGGCGGTTTTCAGATGACCCTGCAGGAACTGGCGGTGGTCATGCAGGAAAAAGTGAACGTCAAGATCCTGATCCTGAACAACAATTTTCTCGGTATGGTACGGCAATGGCAGGAACTCTTCAACGAGCGGCGTTACTCTTTCGTGGATATGCAAAACCCTGATTTCGTGTCGGTTGCCCAGGGATACGGCATTGCCGGCCAGCGGGTTTCGCAACGCGAACAACTCCCGGACGCACTGAAAACAATGCTCGGCCACCCGGGCGCTTACCTGCTCGAGGTCCTGGTCGGCCAGGAAAACAACGTCTTCCCCATGGTGCCGCAGGGCTGCGGGGTGGGGGAGATACGCCTTCGATAGATATGAAAAACGAATTCACCATTACCGTTTACACCGAAAATCAGGTGGGGCTGCTGGGCCGGATCGCGATGATCTTCACCCGGCGCAAGATCAACATCGAGAGCCTGAACACCTCCCCCTCCGAATCGGAAGATATCTTCCGCTTCACCATCGTCATTACCGAGACGGAGGAGGTGGTCCGCAAACTGGTCCGCCAGATCGAGAAGCAGGTGGAAGTGCTCAAGGCTTATTTCCACACCGGCCACGAGATCGTCTGGCAGGAAATGGCGCTGTACAAGGTGCCCACCCGGGAGGTCGCCGAAAAAGTGATCGTCGAGCGCCTGCTGCGGACCTACGGCGCCCGGGTGGTGGCCATCCGGCACGACTATACCGTGTTCGAGGTGACCGGCCACCGTGAGGAGATCGATACCCTCATCGGAGTGCTGGAGCCTTACGGACTGATCGAGTTCGTGCGCAGCGCCCGCATTGCCATCATCAAAGGCAGCCACGATTTCCACGAACGGCTGCGGGAACTGGAAATCTCCGATCCCGGCACGGGTGTCGTCGCCAACGCGTACCTCGACCGGCAGCGCGAGGTGTTTTCCATGTAGGGTTGATGAGGGTTGATGAGGTTGATAAAGGTTGATAGAGTTGATACCGTAGAGTGTACCGCGACATATCAACCTCATCAACCCTCATCAACCCTTATCAACCTCATCAACCCTTATCAACCAACCTCATCAACCCTTATCAATCCATATCAACTATCATCAACCATCACCACCATGGCACAACTCAATTTTGGCGGCACCGTAGAAAATGTCGTTACCCGCGAAGAGTTTTCTCTGGAAAAAGCCCGGCGCTTTCTCCGCGATGAAACGGTGGCCGTTATCGGCTACGGCGTCCAGGGGCCCGGCCAGGCCCTCAATCAGCGCGACAACGGCATCCGCGTGATCGTCGGCCAGCGCAAAAACACCAAATCGTGGCACAAGGCCGTGGCCGACGGCTTCCTGCCCGGCGAATCCCTGTTCGGGATCGAGGAGGCCCTGCAGCAGGGTACCATCATTTGCTATCTGCTCAGCGACGCCGCCCAGATCCAGCTGTGGCCGACGGTGAAAAAACACCTGACGCCCGGCAAGGCGCTGTACTTTTCCCACGGATTCGGCATTACCTATAACCACCAGACCGGCATCGTGCCGCCCCCGGAAGTGGATGTGTTCCTGGTCGCTCCGAAAGGATCGGGCACTTCGCTGCGCCGCATGTTCCTGCAGGGACGCGGATTGAACAGCAGTTACGCCATTTTCCAGGACGCCACGGGGCGGGCTTTCGAGCGGGTGGCGGCGCTCGGGATGGCTATCGGCAGCGGCTATCTGTTTGAAACCACTTTTAAAAAGGAGGTGTATTCCGACCTGACCGGCGAACGCGGTACGCTGATGGGCGCCATTCAGGGCATTTTTGCCGCGCAGTATGAGGTGCTGCGCGCCCGGGGCCATTCGCCTTCCGAAGCCTTCAACGAAACGGTGGAAGAACTGACCCAGTCGCTTATGCCCCTGGTAGCCGAAAACGGTATGGACTGGATGTACGCCAACTGCTCCACGACTGCCCAGCGCGGCGCGCTCGACTGGTGGAAAAAATTCAGGGATGTCACCCTGCCGGTCTTCAACGAACTATACGACAGCGTGGCGGCCGGCCGGGAATCGGCCCGGTCCATTGCTTCCAACAGCCAGCCGGATTACCGTGAAAAACTGGAAGCGGAACTGCAGGAACTGCGCGACAGCGAAATGTGGCAGGCCGGGCAGGTGGTACGCGGTTTGCGGCCGGAGAACCAGCCGGTGGAAGAAGACCTGCAGGTGCGATAACCGGATCGCCGGCGGGTGTGCCGGCCGGGAAAACCCGGCCGGCACACCCGCCGGGCCGGAAGCCTGATCCCGGCCGGCCAAACCCCGGGATAAAATTTAACAATTTAATTACTACTATATAATAATTGAAATTTAATTATTTAAACATTATAATAAAATAAATTTTACAAATGTGAAGGCACATCATTTTTTTTATTCAACGCCTGACTGATATATTTGGCCGTCAGTTTACACACCGGGCTGCAAAGCCGAAGTTTCTCTCCTACATAATCCTCTTCGTGTAAACATTTCTCAAGGCTTAGGCTGTTGCGTGCCTGGCTGTTCCGCTACCGGAATGGTCCTGTAATCTTTTTACATCCGAATTTTTTATGCACGATCCAAAAAGCAAGGCTGCTTCGGCGAAGCTCACGCTATTGACTTTTTTTTCCATTGCCGCCGTAGTGATCTCCCTGTCGGCCTTGGGGTATTCATTGGCCAAAACGCCCAAAATTGCCTTTATCCGCTCGGACGAACTGCTGAATAAATACAAGGGTATGCAGGAAGCCAAGGCAAAATTTGAAGAAAAGGCCAAGGGATGGCAGGCCACCAGCGATACCCTGAAGTCCTCGTTTGAAGCAGCGCTGAAGACCTACGAAAAAGCCAGTGCGACCATGAGCGCCTCCGCCCGGGTACAAAAGGAACAGGAGCTGCGCTCCCGGCAGGAAGAGTACGGGCGATATGCCCAGGCCTTGAACCAGCAAGCCGAGCAGGAAGATAAAAAATTGACGGAGAACGTGTTGGCTCAGGTGAACGCCTTTTTGAAAGTGTACGGGGAAAAGCACGGGTACGATGTCATCTTTGGCGCCAACGGAGGCGGGAGCATCGTACACGGCCGGGATGTCTACGATATTACCGATGAAGTGCTGATCGAATTGAATCTTCAGTATGAAGGCAATTAAGTGTATCCTCGTTCCGGCCCTGCTGCTGTGTTGCTGGAGCTGTACCCGGGTACACAGTACGGCTGACTTGCAACAATACGTACTCGACCCGGGTAATGGCCTGAGCAAATCGCGTACGATCGGCCCGGTGGACGTTAAGGTGACCTATCGCCCGACCGATCTGCTGGTGCGTCAGTCCCTGAGCGAAGCGGCCGCCCCCGGCGAGATCGACAGTTTGAGAAAGGGATTCGGGCAGCAGGAATATTTTATCCTGAGTATAGCCGCCAACGGCAAGGAGATCGAGACATACGCCCTGCAGCAAACGGCCTTTGGCGAACGGGTGCAGACGCTGGCTTTCGGGATGGGCGAATACGTGCGGATCATCACCGACCGCCAGGATACGATTCCGGTGTCCGATTATTTTTACCAGCGCACCTATGGCGTTGGCAAAACCTCGGATTTCCTGATGGCCTTCGAGGCGGAAAAATTGCGGCGTTCGGAACACTTCCGGTTTCAGATCGACGAGTTCGGGCTGGGGACGGGCGACCAGAATTTCAAATTTGAAACCCGCCACCTGGATCAAATACCCAAACTGCAACCGGATGAAATAAAGCAGTAAGCAAGTACAAGTCGAACGAATAAACATAAATTCAAAGTTGCATGAAAACGCGCTTCCGCCGTCTGTTTGCCGCATTTCTGCTGGTGAACATGCTTCAGAGTATCTTCCTTCCCCCCGCCTTACACGCGTTGACATCCGGCCCGACCACTCCCGAAACCACCAGTTTTGAACCGGTGGATACGACGGACATGGTAAACCTGACCACCGGAGATTTTACCTACAATGTGCCGCTGATCGAGGTGCCCAGTCCGGAAGGGGGCTACCCGGTATCCTTGTCCTATCATGCCGGCATCAAACCCCTGGAGGATGCCTCCTGGGTTGGATTGGGCTGGACGCTCAACCCGGGGGCCATCAACCGTACGGTAAACGGTTATCCGGACGATCAGAAAGGCGTATCGAGGAACGTAGTGGACAGTTGGCAGGGCGGTACCACCAAAACCTTCTCAGTAGGAGTAGGCATCGGGATCAAGCAAATGGGCGGCGGTGTCGGCGTAGAACTGTCGCTGTCCAACGACACCTACCGGGGATTCAGCGGAGATGTAGCCCTGACCGCCAGTGTGGGGTTCAAATTGAGTGAAAATATCGGGATCGGCGTATCCGCTTCGGCCGGGACCAACGGTTTTACCGCCGGAGCCAATATCGGTTTTTCCACCAGTGCGGGGATCAAACTGGCCGGCGGCGTATCGACCAATTTTTCCCAGATTTCCGGCGGAATATCCGCTTCCCAATCCGTTAATACCTACCAGTCCAAATCCGGAACCTTCACCAATTCGGCCAGTTTGTGGTCGACCGGGGTGAATTTCAGTTCGAGGGGCTTAAAGCCAAGCATGAGCGTCGGCGGCTTTCAGGCCCGGACCAACAATGCCAACTACGGAAAAATTTCTACTTATTCCATGGGCCTTTCCGTGCCCATCCCGATCGGCCCGATCACCCTCAGCCTTGGCTACAACTACGTTCGGTACTGGATGCTGGAACGCGACCAGGTGAATGTGTACGGTTCGCTCTATGCGCGGGATGCGGCACAAAGCATCTCCGGTTCATTACCGGGCGGCGGCCCCACCGACAAATCGTTCGACTCTTACGCGATGCTGGACACCTCGCTCAGTATGGCCGTCCATAACAATCCTGAATGGCTGCTGGGCGGCAGCCTGCCGGCTTACGATCAGTTTCAGGTAATGGGGCAGGGGGTAAGCGGAACGATGAAGCCGCTGATAACCGAGAATATTTCCCTTTTCCGCGAAAAAGTGCCGGACAATACCAATAACCCCAGCCTGGCTACCAACTACGCCGTTACGACCACTCATTCGGCCAGCAAGATCCGGTTCCGGTTCGACAATGACTTTGCGTCCTATATGACCAAAACTCCCGGAACGCTGAGCTTTGCGAATAATTCCAGTCTCCCCTACACGGCGACCCTGTCCTCGCATTCCACAACGATCCCGTCCGAGGGTTTTGCCGGTTCCAGGAACATCGAATGGTATAAGAACTCCGAAATCAAGCCCGACGCCAGTAACGTCCGCGTAGCCAAAAACCAGGGTTTTATCAATTCGGAAGACATGCCCGACAACGAACGGGGTAAAGTGGGAGCGGCCAGTTATCCGGCGTTGAACGACCAGATCGGCGGGTTTATGATCACCAATGAAAGCGGCACCACCTATCACTATGCGCTCCCCGTCTATGCCTATAATGATCACAGCAATAATTTCCTGGCCGATCCGGTGAACGGCAATTCGTCCAATACGCAAAACAGCTACGCTCCTTATGCCTATACCTGGCTGCTCACCGCCATCACCGGGCCCGATTACGTGGACGACGGCGACGGTATCGCCGATGACGGCGATTATGGTTACTGGGTCAAGTTTCGCTACGGCAAGTGGGTGGACGACTATAACTGGCGCACTCCGGAAACCGGTTATATGTACGACCTGAAATCCAAGATCGAAACCTACTCCTGTGGCACGAAACAGTTGTATTACCTGGATGCGATCGTTACCCGGACGCATACCGCACTTTTTGTAAAAGACATCAGAAAAGACGGAAAAAGCGTCAGTTACCCGGAATATGACAGCGGCTTTGCTCCATACAGCATCGACGACGTAAATTACGAAACATCCGGACTGACCTATTACTATTGGTCCAAAAGCACCCTGAAACTGGATGAGATCTATCTGGTCAAGAACGAAGTACTCGCCAACTATGGCCTGGATGTCGACCAGATCCGTTTGCTGAGCAGTTCGATAAGCCAGTCGGTCCCTACTACGAACCAAAGCGGCAATTCACCGGCTCATTACGGAGGAAAAGTGATCGATAAAAATGACCTGCTGTTGGGAAGCGGCGTTCAGGTTGCACCGAACGCCGTAAAGAGCATTGGTTTTACTACCGATTATTCGCTTTGTGGCAGCACGGTGAATAGTTTTGACAATACCGCCTATTACACCTCCGACCCCGCCAACAGCGTCAGAACCTTAAGTGGGAAATTGAGCCTGAAACGCCTTGTCTTCCGCGGCAGGAATTCGACGGTTTCCCTGCCCCCGCTGGAATTTACCTATGATAATACCGACGCTCTGGCCCCCTACACCATTACCGGCAGCACTGAGGCCAACCGCCGGATAAACATCGCCAACACCTCTTTTGCCAACGGCGACCTGCTTTACATGGAAACCAACGCGACTACCTACGAGTACGCGATGATCTATGACAAAGACGCTTCCAATAATTACAAGTTAATGAAGGTCGGCGGTACCACAACCATTTTGTCCGGTACCCCGAACGTGAAAAAAACCTACAATCCGCCCTTTTCCAAGTACAAGTATGACTATTGGGGATATTACAAACCCGATTTTATGACCAATTCGCACGCTTCCAACCTGGCTGCGGAGCGGCAACCTTCCGTAAATTCTTCGAAAAACACCTCCGTTTGGTCGCTGCGGCAAATAAAAACCTCGCTGGGGTCCGACGTTTCCGTTACCTACGAGCCCAAGGATTATTCCTCGGCGGAAATGCTCGACTTTGAAAACCTGAATATCAAATCTATAGTGGCCGAACCGGATTACGGGCACGGGAACCGCAAGGTCAAGATCATGTTCAAGGAAGGCTACGACCTGAGTATGATCTTTAAGGCCGGGCAGGCCCTGACCGGTATCATCGGCTACACGATATCTTCGGCCAACTGCGGCGGTCAGTGCGGTTCGGCCAATGAAAGCATCAATGTCCTTACCGTTGCTACCGATTATATCATCGTTACGCTCAGTTCTTCCATTTATAACGGCCTGGTGGCCAGTTGCCAGGGATATCCCCCCAATCTGGTAACCGTTTATGCGTCCTATTCCCAGTCCGGATTGGTTAAAATGCCCCAGCCTTTCACCATCGGGGATGGTATCCGGGTAAAAGCGGTC
>WBZQ01000701.1_pt1 | contig 25219 bp, 16 predicted proteins | sample 5204251 | NCBI WGS metagenome assembly WBZQ01 (sample SAMN12412402, study PRJNA552823) | activated sludge metagenome | isolation source: activated sludge from nitrification reactor of wastewater treatment plant... | place: USA: Virginia | collected 2017-09
AAGCATTTCCATACAGGTCACTACATCATAGTGCTGTGGCTGTTCTTGGGCCAATGATTCCACCGTAATTTTGCGATAATCCACATGATAGCCACTTTCCAGCAAATGGAGCTTAGCGACTTTGAGCGCTTTGTCGCTCAGATCGATGCCTGTGACATGTGCCCCCATCGATGCCATGCCTTCGGATAAAATGCCACCTCCGCAGCCGACATCCAGTACCGTTTTGGCCGTTAAACCTCCAGTTAGATCATTAATTAAATTAAGGCGTAAGGGATTAATTTCATGCAGTGGTTTGAACTCGCTGTTAGGATCCCACCAGCGGTGAGCAAGTTGACTGAATTTCTCCAATTCAAGAGGATCAGCATTTATCCCATCGTTTTCCATATGTATTCCTATTGTCTTGATGATGCTGCGATACGCTTATGCCACAATGCCATGCGGTAATGCAGATCAGATTGATTGAGCGTGGTCAGTTTTTTGTTCTCCAGCAACATTCTACCATTTACCCATACATGACTTACATGTTCACGGCCTGAGGTATATACCACATGCGAAAGTGGATCATAACAAGGAGTGAGATTGATATCGGAAAAATCAATGGCTGTGATATCAGCAGCCTTGCCTACCGTCAGAGAACCAATTTTGTTTCCAAGGCCGAGCGCATTGGCGCCATTGAGAGTCGCCATTCGCAAAACCTGGTGAGCGGGTAGAGCATCGGCTCGACCACTTACTGCTTTGGCGAGAAGTGCCGCAAGACGCATTTCTTCGAATATATCCAATCGATTATTACTTGCTGCGCCATCCGTGCCTAAACCGGTATTTATCCCTTGATTCAGAAATGCTGTAACTGGAGCGAATCCGCTGGCTAGTTTCATGTTGGATGAGGGGCAATGCGCGATGCTGCAGCCATATTGCTGGATGAGTTTTATTTCAGAATCTGTCAAGTGTGTCATATGCACTGCGATCAGATTGGGACTGAGTAATCCTAAATGTTGTAACCGTTCAATAGGCCGTTTCCCTGCTGAGTCGAGACTCATGCAGATTTCTTCTTTTGTTTCATGCAAATGTGTATGGATCGGAATATTTAGTTGCTCTGAATAGGTCAGTACACTGCTGAAAGTTTTATCGCTGACGGTGTACGGTGCATGAGGAGCGAAACAGAATGACAGCTGAGAGTGCTGTTGGTAGTTATCGCGAACTTCGAGCCCTTTGCTAAGATAATCATCTGCATCGCTTGCATAAGCCGTCGGAAAATCAATTACAACAAGACCTACCGCAGCTCGCATGCCAGACATTATCGCTGCTTGCGCGCTTGATTCAGGAAAAAAATACATATCATTAAAACACGTTATGCCGCCTCTGATCATTTCAGCGCAGGCTAACTGTGTGCCGTCCAGAACGAACTGAGCAGTGACATGCTGGCTCTCAGTGGGCCATATATATTGGTTAAGCCATTCCATTAATGGCCTGTCATCTGCCAAGCCGCGCATGAGTGTCATCGCAGCATGAGTATGTAGATTGATTAAACCAGGAATGAGTACATGATTTTTTAATGAGATGGTCTGTTGAGGATGATAGCGAAATTGGGCTTCATGTATCGGTAGAATGTCGCAAATAATGCCCTGACTGATCGCAAGGGCGTGATATTTTAATATCACTTCTGCAGGTTCAACAGGAATAATCCATTTTGCTTCAATCAGGATATCCGTTTTGATTCGCTCATTCATATGCTGATCATGAATAGAAAAAGCCCTGCAGGACTGTACAGGGCTTTTTCTAGAAGGAGGAGCTAGAGTTATTTAATTCCTTGCACATCAATATCGACACGACGGTCAGGTGCCAGACAGTCTTTCAGTGCTTTTCCATGACCTTGGCAAGTATTTCCAGTTATTGATTCAGTTTCACCTTTACCAGATGCAGCAATTTTGTTCGAATCGATACCTTTAGAGACAAGATGTGCTTTAACAGCTTCTGCACGTTGGTGAGAAAGCTTATGATTGTAGCTATCTGATCCAATTCGATCGGCATGACCTACTACAGTAATGAGATCAAATTGCACGTTTTGTAATCCAGTTACAAATTCATTTAATGTTTGAATGCCATGTCCACCTGGTTTTAGCCTAGCGCTGTCAAAATCAAACAATGCATCCGCTGAGAGAGTAACTTTCTTTGGTGCTGGAGCAGGGGCAGGGGCAGGTGGAGCCGCGGCTACTTCAGGTTTTTTAGCAAGATCAGGTTCACATTCCGGAATCGCCATGGCCGGGGTCCAATAACCTGTATGCCAGCATAATCCAGTAGAGTTTCGGGTTATTACACCACGATCATCTACATTGTATCCTTCAGCTTTTTTGACATTAGGATCCCGATCAATATTAATTATTTGTGCTAAGACAGAGCCGGAAAACATTGCTGGTATAAGGATCATTCCGATAAGGGTATTTTTCGCTGACATTTTCTTCATGCTATTGTCCTTTAAATGAAAATTGGGGTTCAATTTTGTGATTCAAATTTCTTGATTGTATTACAAAAAAAAGGATGATAATCATCTTTCTATTATGCATAGATACGTTGATTATTCTACTCCTTCGAACTTTTTAGTGTTCGATTATCAGATTGTTTGTTGTTATTATCAGTCAATATGTTGCTAAATAGCAACATATTTGTGAATTTAGATTCATTTAATTTAGCAAAAAAAATCTGAATCTTTTCTTGAGAAAGAATCGGAATCTGAGAGGTTTTAGTGCCTTAAGATTGAAATATTATTTATTGTTTATGAGAAATTCTTCTACCTTATCGACAGGAAGTGGTTTACTTAAAAAATAACCTTGTACTTCGTTGCAACATTTATTTTTCAAGAAATCAAACTGCACGTCAGTCTCAACTCCCTCTGCAGTTACTTTCATATTCATACTTCCCGCCATAGCAATAATCGCAGCCGCAATTGCACCGTTATCCGAGTTTTGTTCCAAGTTGCGCACGAATGCTTGATCAATTTTTAACCGATCAATCGGGAAATTCATCAGCCGACTCAAGCTGGAATAACCGGTGCCAAAATCATCGATAGCAAGTTGAACACCTACTTGTTTAAGCTGCTCCAGAATTTCAATAACAAGATCAACATCATTGATCAGAGCGCTTTCAGTTAGCTCGAGTTCCAATAAAGAAGGCTCTAGGCCTGTTTCCTTCAGAATAGTTCCTACCAGAGCTGGAAAACCTCTGTGAAGAAGTTGTACTGCAGAAACATTTACTGCTATACGACTGAGGCTGATGCCCTGATTACACCATATATGAGCCTGGCTGCACGCTTGGCGCAAAACCCATTCACCGATATGAAGGATTAAACCAGTCTCTTCGGCGAGAGGAATGAATTCGGTTGGAGAAATTGAACCAAGCTCTTTATTGTCCCATCGCAGCAAGACCTCTAGGCCATTGAAACTTCCTTGATCCATATCCAATTGCGGTTGATAATAAAGATTCAATTCATTGCGTTCTACTGCCTTACGCAAGTAATTTTCCATGGTGAGCTTGCGCATGGCTATTTCCATCATGTAGCTTGAGAAATAACAATACATGTTGCCACCAGAACGTTTGGCGTAATACATTGCTAAATCCGCGTTTTTCAATAAATCATCAGCAGTTTTTCCATCATCAGGATAAATGGCGATACCAATGCTGGTGGTTGTCGTAAGTTCATGTTCGCCGAAAGTAAGCGGTTGAGCCAAATTGATTCGGATTCGCTCTGCAACTATTGCTGCATCTTCGTTGCGTTCAATTAACGATAGCAGTGCCGTAAATTCATCGCCACCCAGTCGGGCGAGAGAAATACTATTTTGACTCATTCCTGTCTGAGCAAATGCGTCGCTAAGTCGAATACTTTTGCGCAATCGTTCGCTGGTTGCTTGCAGAACCAAATCTCCGAGATGATGACCCAAGGTATCATTAATGCGCTTAAAGCCATCCAAATCTAAAAATAATACGCCGAGTTTTAGTTTCTTCCTCTGTGCCAATGCAATCATTTGTTGCAAATTTTCTTGAAAAAAATGGCGATTGGGCAATTCGGTAAGATCATCGAAATAAGCCATATGATGGAGACGCTGTTCGCTATGAAGAAGCTGCTGAGTTGTATAGCTTCCCTTTAACATGTAGCGGACTCTATGACTCAATAGAGGGATATTAATGGGCTTTGTGATGAAATCGGTCGCTCCTACTTCATAAGCTCGATTGATGGATTCCAAGTCTTCTAAGCCGGTCATCATGAGAATTGGAACATGCCGACCCTCAGGCAAATTCCTCAACTCGGTACAAACTGCATAGCCATCCATACCTGATGGCATCATCACATCAAGCAGAATAGCATCCGCTTTTTTTTCCTTGAACAATGCCAGTCCTTCTTCACCGCTTACTGCTTCGAAAGTGAGTAAGCCAGCAGCTTGCAAGGTTTTACTGACTACTAATCGAATCAGTGGATCGTCATCAATGATGATAACACTTGACTGTTGAGGCATATCAGTGTGGTCCTGAATTGGCGGGTGATGAGTCGAGATATGTTTTCAAAACCGCGCAGGTCTGGTTAAATTGCTGTTGGATACCTAGTAAGGACTGACCTGAGATATCGTATTTCTGATCACGTGCGTCATTCTCCACGGCGCGGCATAGTTCAGCCAGACTGTATGCGCCCACTTGACTGCTGCTGGATTTGAGCGTGTGCGATGACATGCGGATGGCCTTGACGTCTCCAAGATGCCATGCCTGTTCAAGTGCTTCGATGAGCTTGGAGGCATTGTCGAGATAAGTTCTAATCACTTGTCTGAGTAATTCATCCCCGTAATCTGCTTCAAGTGATTGAATGGCTGCCAGTGCTTCCGGATCGATCGCTGACTCTTGAGCAATTCTGTTTTCTGACATAGGAATGGGCATGTTTTGGGGTGAATGTGATAACCATGTTTGCAGCATCTGCAATAGATCTTTTGTTTTTATGGGCTTTGTCAAGTAATCGTTCATGCCTGCAGCCAGACATTTTTCGCGGTCACCTTCAATGGCATTCGCCGTGAGCGCGATAATCGGAAAATAAGATAATTTACCCATATTCTGCAGGTGTCGAATTTCACTGGTCGCTTTATACCCATCCATTTCCGGCATCATGCAGTCCATAAGTACGAGGTCGAATGTTTCATGCTGCACAGCCTTGATGGCCTCTAGGCCATTATGGGCGATTTCGACAGAGCAACCAAATTTACGTAACATTCCTAGCGCAACTTCCTGATTTACGGGATTATCTTCTGCAAGTAGGAGGTGAGCGTTAAGAATCGATTGAACTGATGTTTCTGACGGTGCAATGAATGATGCAGATACGTCAGCGTCATTATGATGAAGGGTTGTCGTGCGCACTTTTAAAAAGCTTTGATATAAATCTTTTTTGCGGATAGGTTTGGTCATATAGACCATGAATCCAGTTTTTTTCGCTTCGGCAGCTTCATCTTTGAAATGCGTTGATGTCAGCATGATCAGAGGAATTTTTGCTAAATTTGGATCTGCCTTGATCGACTGGCCAAGCTCTAATCCGTTCATATTGGCCATTTTCATATCGATCAGCGCAAGATCGTAAGATTGGTCACTAGCAGCGGCTTCATGCAATTTTTCCAGTGCCCTGGGACCACTCGATACAGCGTCGACTTGCATACCCCAAGACAAAGCATAGGCACGCAAAATGTCTCTGCTGGTAATATTGTCTTCAACAATGAGCAATTTGGTGCCTGTCAACTCTGAAACCGTTTTCGCACTTGGGGTCAGATTGGTGCAATCTCCAGTAGCAAAAGGTAACACGAAGGAAAATGTGGTTCCTTCACCGATCTGACTCTTGACAGTGATGCCTTTGCCTCCCATCAATTCAACCAACTGTTTCGAAATAGCTAAACCCAATCCTGTGCCACCATATTTGCGTGTGGTGGATCCATCTGCCTGAGTAAAAGCTTGAAACAAGCGTGGCAAAATATCTTCACTGATACCGATTCCGGTATCGCTAACACTGAACCGAATCCAGATCGAATCAGCATTTTTCGCAGAAATCGGATGAGTTAAATCGGTTTCTATACTCACGTCGAGCACAATTTCTCCATGTTCAGTAAATTTGATGGCATTTCCAATCAAATTACCGAGCACTTGCCGTATGCGGGTGGGGTCGCCTTTAATCCACTCCGTTACTTCTGGGGCGATACGATGGTTCAATTCGAGATTTTTGCTATGAGCGCGTTCGGAGAACAGCTCAATGACATCTTCTACGGATCGATGCAAATCGAAGTCGATCAATTCTAATTCGAAACGTCCGGCTTCAATTTTCGAGAAATCAAGAATATCGTTGATAATTGATAGCAGGGATTCTCCCGAATTGTTGAGAATATTGATCAGATGGAGCTGTTTGGCATTTAGCGGAGTATCAAGCAGCAACTCTGCCATGCCCAGAACGCCATTCATGGGCGTTCGAATTTCGTGACTCATCGCAGCCAGAAACTGTGATTTAGCCAGATTAGCTGCTTCAGCAGCTTCTTTTGCTTGCCGTAATTCAGCCGTTCGAACTTCAATTTTCCGCTCGAGATCACTGTGATATTGAACAAGTTCCTGGTCTCTGAGCTGTATTTGTTCCAACATGCTATTAAAAGCATCCACCAAAGTTCCTACCTCATCATTCTCACTGTGTTTAGGTACTCGAAACGAATAATGACGAGACTGAGAAACCTTTTGCGCAGTCGCTGACAAATCATAAATAGGCTGAATGACTTTTGATGCCATACGACGTGCCATGTAGGTGGCAACAAAGAGCGCTGCGGCTACGGATAATGCGGACACGATCAGATTTTGCGCCAGTTGCACCCACATGCTGCCCAGCGCGTAATGTATTTCTAAGTTTCCGACATATTCATCACCAGCAACGACTGATTGTGTGATGTGCAGATCTTTATATGGCAGCCAAGCAGGTAACCAAATTTGCTCTGTGTTGCTGAATTGAGCGATTTCGACGCCATCTTGAGTGCTCAATGTCGCCTTAGTGATAGAAGGAATCTGGTGAAGAGAATTCAGGGTTTCTTGCGCACTTTTATTGTCCAGAAAAGCCAATGAAGCCTGGGAGTTATTAGCGGTCACCCGTGCCAGGCTTTTTAACTGCTCTTGCGCCGTACTGAGCGAGCTCCTGATTTCATTGCTCGCAACCAGAATGAACAAAAAGAACATCGAGCAAGCAAGGCTGACGAAAATAATCAGCAGCAGCTTGTAAGCGATAGAGCGATCCTTGCGGAAGAATTTGTTTATCATCGGATGTATGGTTATTTTTTCATAATTACATCGAATGCAATATTCAGACTTGGATATTCTGGCAATTTCTTGTGATTGCGCATCAGATTGCGATTCAAGTATTTAATTTATAGGAATAAAGTTTAAAATTTTGTGCGGTACAATTATTTACTTTTAGTAAACTCACTGTTTCAGACTGGCTGCTCTGCTACTGACGTGAATATCGGTTTTTTATCTACAATCTTGAGGTACTGCAATCATGCCAAGTGCAGGTCTCGATGCTCAAAACAAGAGTTCAAATTTCTCAGCATGAGTAAAGAATTGCACCATCCGGCATGTACTGGTGGGTTTTGTGCTGCTTGACCGGCAGTGACACCCGTTCCCAGCTGTTATTTTCTATATGCATAACTCAGGGCTCTAAGATCATTATCTCGTCGAATTATTTCTAAATTACAGAAAATTATAGACAAAATCTGTGATGAATGCATTCCTGCCGGCTGCGTTTACTCGTGAAAGCTACCATCACATGAGCGATGGTTACGTACTCGAAAATAGTCAGTGAGTGCCTGCTCATGAGTGTCAGTTAAAAGCGCCACTGCGCACCTACGTACATTCCTCTAGGAATCATTGCAGGTATGGTTGGGAAAGTATCGGCGATCAATTCTTGATGGTGCTGACTGAACAAGTTCTGGCCCACCAAAAACAGCTCGGTATGTTTGGTTGGCTTGAATACCAGTTTGGCATCCATCGTGATAAAGCCGGGAATATGATAGAAAGCAATATCACTGGTATAACGAAGCCATAGATTGAATTGCAGTCGCTCGGAAAGATCATAATTAGAGCGAAGCGATAGCAGATGGCGCGCGCTGATTTTATCTGCGCCGCCAGTAGTGGGATCGCTCGCTTTCAGGAAATCATTGGAATTGATATGCATGTTGAGAAAACTGTAGCTACTTTGTAGACGCCAGTGATCACGCGGGCGCCAATCTATGGATGATTCGAAGCCATAGGTCAATGCCGAAGCTTGATTGTTGAAAGAAACCGGTGCGATCAGTTGTCGCGGCAATCCCGTGGTCAACGCAAACGCGCCAAAGCTCAAATCGCGCAATTGACTGTAGTCATTGATGAAGCCAGTCAAATCCAATGATGCTTGCGGTGAGAGCTGGCGGCGATAGCCCAGTTCATAGGCGATCAATTTTTCAGAATTGAATTGAGTATTGCCTTGTAATGTCGATACGATTGGGAAAGGGAAAGCGGGAAATCCAGGAATATTCTGTAACTCTCCGCTATTGAATTGGGCCAAGTCATTTTCGGCGCGGGATGGTGTTCTGACCGCTCGAGAAACTGACATCCAAATGGAGTTTTCAACGTTCGGTGTCCACATCAGGCGGGCATTGGGTTGTATTTCCCAGCCGGTAAAATCGTTGTGTTCGAATCGGCTGCCGATCGAAAATTGCAGCCGCTCCGGAATCAATGTGATGTCATCTCGAATGAATGTTCCAATCACATGATTCATCTGGGCAACTGGTCTGAATTTTGCCATAGGCGTATCGAAAATCTGGTTGTGATACAGCCGATAATTGGCTCCCCAGGTTAAATCATGGTGGCTGAATAATGGGAATCGATGCTGGAAGTCGGCATCGAAACTTTGAGCATCAGATTTGCCGATAGGGAAAATGTGCGAGCTGATGCGATCATAATAGGTCTGGAACATGATCGATGAGCGTTCAGAGTAGGTTCGATCCCAGCGGAACCGGATGTTTCCTCCTTCTTGATGACCTCGCACTTCTTTGCTCAGATTGGGTGCAAGACTTAACCCATTATTGTTGAGGGTGTTGCCATCGGCCAGGTAAAAAACATCACCTTGCAAGGTGAATTGATCCATGCCTCGGCTATGATCTACTCGAAAACCGCTTCGAACGGATTTCCACTGATCATTGACGCTTTCACGCGACAGAGATTGGGTATTATTGCGCGCGAACCCTTTGGCATAGATCCGGAATGGCGTCTCCTCGTTGATTTTTCCCCCATACCGCGCACCCACGAAACCTTGCTCGAACGTTCCGCCGCCGGCAATCAGCAGCGTTCCTTGTGTATCGGCCGCTTTTTTCGTGATGATATTGATGACGCCATTGACCGCATTCGATCCCCACGATACTGCAGCTGGGCCACGGATGATTTCGATGCGCTCGATATCTTCCATGAGCGTATCCTGCTGCTCCCACAAAACGCCGGAAAAAATGGGCGAATAAACGCTGCGGCCATCCATCAGAACCTGCAACTTGTTGGCAAAGACACCATTGAACCCGCGAATGCTGACCGCCCATTTGTCGGAGCTGACCCGGTCGACCTGCACCCCAGGCGCCATTCTCAAAGCATCGGGAATGCTGGTAGCACCCGAGCGGCGGATGTCGTCCTGAGTGATGACAAAAACCGCAGAGGATAATTGCGCCAGCTTTTGCGAATGCCGTGAAACAGTCGTTACTTCCACCTTCGTCAGCTCTTCGATCGACATATCCAGCAGGGAGTTTTCTGTGGACTTGCTGTTGGCGAAGACAAGGTTAGCAATGCAATAAAACAAGGCGACAGTAAGCGCTTTGTATATTTTGATCAGCAGATGGTAAGAAAATATACGCATATGATTCAAAGGTTTTATTTCCCCGTGCAATCAAAAACGCCACACTGCGCCTGCATACATTCCGCGAGGAATAATGGCAGGGATAGTTGGGAATGTATCTGTGACAAATTCTTGATGATGTTGACTGAACAGGTTTTGTCCTACCAGGAACAACTCGGTACTTTTTGTGGGTTTGAAGACCAGTTTGGCATCCATCGTTACAAAGCTGGGAATATGGTAATAAGCGATATTGCTGGTATAGCGCAGCCACAAATTGAATTGTAGCCGCTCGGAAATATCGTAATTCGACCGAAGGGACAATAGGTGACGAGGATTGATTTTTTCTGCGCCGCCAGTGGTCGGATCGGTTCCTTTGAGCAACTCATTGGAATTGACGTGCATGCTAAGAAAGCTGTAGCTACCTTGCAGGCGCCAATTATTGATCGGTTTCCAGTCAATGGATGACTCAAAACCATAGGTCAGAGCCGAAGCTTGATTGTTCATGGTGCCCGACGCAAGGAATTGTCGCGGCAATCCGGTCGTCAACGTGAATGCGCCAAAGCCTAAATCACGCAACTGGCTATAATCATTAATGAAACCGGTCAAGTCGATGGATGCTTGTGAAGAGAGTTGACGGCGATAACCTAGCTCATAGGCGATCAATTTTTCTGAATTGAATTGATTGCTGCCATGCAATATGGAAAAGACCGGAAATGGAAAATTGGGCAACCCGGGAATATCCTTTAACTCTCCAGCATTTAGCGTTAAATCATTTTCTCCGCGAGAGGGTGTTCTGACTGCACGTGACACAGACGCCCAGATGGAGTTTTCAGTATTTGGTGTCCACAGCAGGCGAGCATTGGGCTGTATTTCCCAGCCGGTGAAATCGTTGTGTTCAAACCGGCTGCCAAGCGTAAACTGCAAGAGATCAGGTAACAAAGTAATGTCATCGCGCACAAACGCGCCGCCAACATGATTGGTTTGTGCTCGCGGATCAAAGGTAATGTAGCTGGTATCATGAACTTTATTGTGATAAAGCCGATAATTACCTCCCCATGTCACGTGATGACGATCAAATAACGGAAAGCGATGCTGGAAATCGGCGTCGAAACTTTCTGCAGCTGTTTTTCCAATAGGTGGGATATGCGTGGTAATACGATCATAATATGTTTGGAACATGATCGATGAGTGTTCCGAAAAGGTGCGATCCCAGCGGAAACGGATATTTGCACCTTCTTGATGGCCACGGATTCGGCTGTCGAGGTTGGGTTCCAGGCCGAGCCCAGTGCTATTCAGTGTATTGCCATCGGCCAGGTAAAAAATATCGCCTTGCAAGGTGAGTTGATCCAATCCTCGACTATGATCCACTCGAAAACCGCTTCGAGCTGACTGCCACTGGTCATTGACGCTCTCACGCGACAAAGATTGGGTATTGTTGCGCGCGAATCCTTTGGCATAGATCCGGAACGGCGTGTGATCATTGATTTTTCCGCCGAACCTCGCGCCCATGAAACCTTGTTCGAATGTTCCGCCGCCGGCGGTCAGCAGCGTTCCTTGAGTATCGGCCGCTTTTTTCGTGATGATATTGATGACGCCGTTGACCGCATTCGATCCCCACGATACCGCAGCAGGGCCGCGGATGACTTCGATGCGCTCGATATCTTCCATGAGCGTGTCCTGCTGTTCCCATATCACGCCTGAAAAAATGGGCGAATAGACGCTGCGGCCATCCATCAGAACTTGCAACTTGTTGGCAAAGACCCCATTGAATCCCCTAATACTGACTGCCCACCTACTGGAGCTGACTCGTTCGACCTGCACGCCTGGCGCCATTCTCAATACATCGGGAATGTTGGTTGCACCGGAGCGGCGGATGTCGTCCTGAGTGATGACAAACACTGCAGAAGATACCTGTGTCAGCTTTTGCGAACGCCGGGAAGCAGTGGTTACTTCAACTTTCATCAGTTCTTCAATGGATAAGTCCAGCAATGGGTTATCCTGGGGCTTGCCATTTGCCAGCATTTGAGGCGCATAGCCACAAAGAATGGTGGCCATGAGAAATGTGTATTGATGCTTGAGCAACAGGTATTGTTTTTGAATATATAAAAGTCGCATCAACGCAATTAGCGAAGATAGGTTGGACGACGCATCCGAGAGAAAATCTGCTAATTTGAATGTCAGAAATTTCATCCTAGCGACTCCTAACTTCCCGGGCAATCTGCAATAACTGCGCGCTTAATTTCAGATTTGCCTGTCTGACTCGCGTCAGGTCGACTTCGAAATTCAAATTCTTGCCATCATTCATCAAACTAATCATGCCACCAATGTCAAGAAATTCATTGAGATTGCTGACGACGAGTATAGGTTTGTTTTGAGTGAGCGTAAGCCATTGACGAATACGTTCCAAACCATCTTCTCGCGGTAAAAACAAGAGTTGACAGTCATCAAAAGGCTCGCTGGGAGAGATTCGTTTAATTCTGACAGGCTTGCTTTGTGCAATCCTGCCGGAAATTGCATCCAATTCTTCAAAGGCACTGCCTTTGCTGGTACACAACATGATTTCACTAGAAATAGTGTCGGTAGGCCATTCCGTGAATTTCAGGAAATTGTATAAAAAAGCTGCAGTCAGAGTTTGTTCGCTTGCGGTGGTTGACGCCTGCAATGGGGCATGGACGATATGGAGCAGACCAGCGATGAGCATCGTGGCGATAAATTTCGTCAAGGCAGGCGTTCGTGTCATAGACAAATGTTTCTCATTGGCAAGAATGCCCGGTCATCGGTATTCGTGATAACGGTTGCGTGCGCTCTGCCGACAGGTGGCGGTGGATACGATAGCCGTTTTGCTGGAGCATTCGCACGAAACAATCTTGTAGGTACCAATGTCATTATTAAAAGCGCCACTGTGCACCGGCATAGATTCCACGCGGAATGTATGCCTGTAGGGTGGGAATGAAATCTGATGTGAATTCCTGATGATTCTGACTCAAGAGATTCTGGCCAACCAAGAACAGTTCTGTATTCCGGGTTGGCTTGAATGCCAGTTTGGCATCCATCGTCACATAACCTGGGATACGGTAAAGATCGATACTGCTGACATAACGAAGCCAGAGATTGAATTGCAATCGCTCGGATAAATCATAATTCGAACGCAGCGAGACTTGATGTTGCGGTGTTACTTTGCTCGCGCTGCCGGTAGTCGGATCGAGCTGGCGAAATAATGAGTTCGAATCGATATGCATGTGCAGAAAACTATAATTCGCTTGCAACCGCCATTGTTCCAGCGGGCGCCAATCGCCGGCAATTTCGACGCCATAGGTTTGTCCGCTGGCCTTGTTGTTCAAGCCGACTGGTAACAGAAAATAAGTGGGAAATCCCGAATGAAGCGATAGAGCGCCGAATGACAAGTCACGCAATTGACTGTAATCATTGAAGAAGGTCGCTATATCAACAGACGCTTGGGTATTCAATTGACGACGATATCCCAATTCGTACGCCATCAGTTTTTCCGAAGTGAATTGTGAAGAACCGGATAGCTGAGCCAGGACCGGAAACGGTAAAACAGTTGAAGTGCCAGGGATTTGCTCGAGTGTTCGGGTATTGAGCCGTACATCATTTTCAGCGCGCGAAGGCGTTCGCACAGCGCGGGAAATCGCTAGCCAAACAGAATTTTTTTCATTGGGTGTCCACATCAACCGTGAATTGGGTTGTACTTCAAGACCACTGAAATCATTATGATCGACGCGTACGCCGAGGGTGAACCGTAGACGCTCGGGAATCAAGGTGATTTCATCGCGCGCAAAACCGCTGATGAGCTGATTGGTTTGCTGTCGAGGATTCAGTGCGATCAGTTCGGTATCGGATACTTTATTGTGATAAAGACGGTAGTTGGCGCCCCACGTGACGTCATGATGATTCAGGAGAGGGAAACGGTGCTGAAAATCGACATCGAAGCTTTCAGTGCGAAATTTCGTGAGGTTCGATAATCGGTAGTCGACGCGATCATAATAGGTCTGCAGCATGATGGCAGATTGATCTGAAAAAGTCCGATCCCAACGAAAGCGGATATTGCCGCCCTCATTATGTCCCCGAGCGGCATCAGCCTGGATAACTGGCGCGCTGAGTTGGGATTTGTCCAAGGCATTGCCCATTGCGTCGTAAAAAATATCTCCTTGTACGGTCATCTGATCAATACCACGCTGATGATCGAGCCGGAAGCCGCCGCGAGCACTATGCCAAGCGTCATTCGCCGGTTCTCCTGACGGAGATTTCATTTGGTTGCGGGTAAATCCTTTGGCATAAAAACGATAGGCGGTGTCTTCATTGATTTTTCCACCGTAGCGGGCACCAACGAAACCGTGTTCGAAGGTTCCGCCGCCGGCGCTTACCAACGCACCTTGGGTATCAGCCGCTTTTTTGGTAATGATATTGATGACGCCATTGACGGCATTGGCTCCCCACACAGCAGCGCCGGGTCCGCGTATGACTTCGATACGATCGATATCTTCCATCAGCGTATCTTGGAGTTCCCATTGCACCCCTGAGAAAAGGGGGTTGTAGACGCTGCGGCCGTCCATCAATACTTGAAGTTTGTCGGCAAAACGGCCATTAAAACCGCGAATATTGATGGCCCATTTATCCGTTCCAATGCGAGCGACCTCGACGCCGGGTGCCATTCGCAGAGCTTCGGGAATACTGGTCGCGCCCGAGCGTCGTATATCGTCCTGTGTGATGACAAATACCGCCGAGGCTACTTGAGTGAGTTTTTCTGAGCGTCGCGATACAGAAGTGACTTCTATTTTCATGAGCTCCTCAATGGATAAATCCAGCAAAGGATTATCCACCCGGTTGCTGCTTGCAAATGCTGGGCAAATATAGCAACTGGTAGCAATTATTAAAAATCCACGACCTAATCTTAGAATTAAGCTAGCGCAGTGCTTCATTAATAATATACTGAAAGGTATTTGATGCGCAGCTTACGTGCTTTTTATTAACTTGTGAATTTTGAATCACTTTTTTTCCAGAATTTATTCTGTATGCTGTTGTAACGAGCACTACAAACGATCAGCGGCTAGTTTTGTATACTGTTCAACGATCGTGCAAAAGTGTCGGAATTATCGAATAAGGAAGGGTGCTCAGATAAGATGAAAACAGCAACTTTATCTGCTTTATTCATCATTATGAGAAAATCACCTGCTCTTTTCAGGGGGATTTAATGAAGTGCGTTTGTGGCATACAATATGTTTATTTAATCAATTCGATGCATCCAGTCATGATGAACCGTGGAGAAATGAAATAATTTGGTCAATAAGTGAAATCGTTGAAGACTGATTTCTAGGCAAACGCTAAATATTTACAGATTTATTATTCAACGTTAGTGACGGAAGTGATGAGAGTTTGATTTGTTTTGATTACGATGCCGGTAATGTGGTTTTTTTCGCTCGAAGTTCTAGTGCTACTAACCAAGGTACCGTAAAGATCGATGTAAAGATTTCCCATGGGTTACTTCACCGTGGGACTTTGTCTACTCGTCGGCGATATGCCGTTAAGGCATGAATGGGAAAGGAACATATCATGATTTTTGCTGATCGATTGGCCGCAGCCCAAAAATTGGCTGAGGCATTGCATGAATATCGAGGACGTAATCCGTTAGTGCTGGCGATTCCTCGCGGTGCTGTGCCCATGGCAAAAGTCATTGCACAGTCGTTGCAAGGCGAAATGGATGTGGTGCTGGTACGGAAACTTCGCGCGCCAGGCAATCCGGAGTTCGCTATTGGGTCTATTGATGAAGGCGGATGGATGTATTTGGCCGACTATGCTGGCCAGGCTGGCGCAAGCGAAGATTACATCAATCAAGAAGTAGCGCAGCAATTGGAAACAATTCGCTATCGACGTGCCCAGTACACTCCCAATCGTACGCCGATAGACCCGGTTGGACGTATCGTCATTGTCATTGACGATGGACTTGCAACAGGTGCTACCATGATTGCTGCGTTGCACGCTGTCAACAATAGAAATCCAGCAGAGCTTATCTGTGCGATACCGGTTGCACCGCGTGATACGTTGCAGAAATTGCAGGGAAAAGCACATAAGATCGTGTGCCTGACATCGCCAGATGATTTTTATGCGGTAGGCCAGTTTTATGTGGATTTTCCACAAGTCTCTGATGAAGAAGTCATTAATTGTCTTGCCGATTCAAAATCATCATTCGATTGACTATATATACAATGTATACTGCTGTCACTCATTGGATTGAGATTGCCTGCTGCACAGGGATGTGGAACCTAATCAATCAATACCAATCGAATCGTCCATTGGTATGGGTTTTACCATTAAAAACGTGATGAAAATATGGATCTCGATAAAATTTTTACGCTAAAAACTGGCGTTGCCTTCAAAATATCTACCGATCGATTGCAAGTATTAATCTCGCATGCGATCCAGCATCGGCAATTATCTTCTTTGACAGATATTCGCGGCATCACTGACTTATATCCTTATCTTTCCGTGGTGGTCTATGAGGGAAGCGATGAGCTGATAAAAAGACGGCAGCGTTGGCTTAGTCAACCGATGAAAAAGGCCTTGATAACAAAACAGTTCATTCCTTTTGATTATTTTTGTAAGCTTTTCTGGCGAAATCTGGATGAAGAAGATCCCGATGGCGATGAGTGGCAACAGTTGATTGCAACAGATCATTTTTATTTTCAACTGACGACCTTGCTCAATCGAGTACGCATCACCGAGCGTAATCTGCAGCAAACAAGTGATGCATCGGCAGGATTGAATTTTGAGTCTGCCTGATCAGAATTTACAGAATCATTTGACATCTCAAATCCTGACGATCGACGTTTTCAAGGTGGACAGAATGCAATTTCTGCCCACCCTGAAGAATTTCTTCATTCCCTGATATCCCATCGCAGCATCATGGCATGATCTTCGTGTATGGTATTATGGCAGTGCATGACATATTTACCGGTGAAATCCCGAAAACGTAAAAAAACCCGTAATCGTGTGTTGGGACCGAGCACGAATACATCTTTGCGTCCTCGCTCATGTAACGGGATAGGTGACGCGATTCCATCTACAAATTTATTGAGAATAATACCTTCTTCAAAATGGATGTGAATCGGATGACTCCATCCACCTGACGGATTGTTCAGGTTCCAAATCTCTGCGCTTCCTTTGGTTATCGTTGCCCGCGCACTTTTGACGTTGAACAATCGATCATTAATCGTCCACAATCCACTTTTGCGGGCGAAAGTCCAGTTTCGCACGGGAGCAGCTGAAATTTCTTCAGGTGTTGGTCTGCGTATCGGACGCAAAAAAGCAGGGATTTGGCTGACATCAGCTTCTGCCGGTTCATGATCGATGATTAATTTGAGGATTCGTGTCCCGGGAGCTTGTACTTTCTTGGGACCGCGAGTATCGAATTGTTGAAGCCGGTTGGTAAAATAGAGCTGTGTTCCCAGAGGATACTTCGAGAAATCGACAATGATGTCAGCCCGTTCAGCAACACCGAGCCTGACGCGTGTCACATTGCTGATTGGATTGGGGAGTAGATTGCCGTCATTGGCGATATACGTGAATTGTTGTACGACATTGGCGCCATTCACCAAATATAATTCATAAAATCTGGATGAGCCTGCATTGAGCAAACGCAAGCGATATTTACGACGCGCAACCCGTAATACTGGTTGTATTTTGCCATTTATGGCAATTTTGTCACCTAACGTACCTTCAGGATTGAGTTGATCAAAAACATGGATGCCATTGGCATCAAAATGTAGGTCCTGGAATTTAAGAGGATAGTCATAGGGATGGCTAGGTAATCTCAGCGCACTACGGTTGGTATCGTATTCATCCCCAGAATCAAGATCATCATACAGCAGATAAAAACCTGCCAATCCCCGCTGAGCATTAGGCGCAGTCGAGTCCAGAGTATGATCGTGATACCACAGCGTGCCTAACCCTTCGCGCTGATCGCCGATTCCGCCAAATTCATCAAGCCCAGCATAAACATTGGGATAAAAATGATCCTTGAATTTGCCCTCTTTGCTTAATGTGGGGCCATATTTGGTTTCACTAAAATAATCACCCGGGAAGCCATCGCTTTCAGAAGGCACGTGAAGATTGTGCAGATGCATGCTGATTTCGGGTAAGCCAAAACTGGTCAGTTGAGTTCCTTCTGCGCCGTGATTCGGAGGCAGACCATTATGTAAACGAATAATTACTTGACGTCCATAGCGCGCAAAAATAGTCGGGTTATACAGAAGGGCGCCACTCGACGATCGACCTTCGAAGCTCCAGCATAGTTGGGGTGGGTAATCGGGATGAAAGACGTGATCAGTATGTGCACTGGCCTTTAATTCATATAAATCCGCTTGATCGGGTTGAATGACCGGCGTACCAAAAAATTCATTCCAACGTTGATGGCTGGTACGTCCGCATTCTCCGTTTGCGATATTGGCTTCACCTTGAGGTGGCGGTAAAGGGCCGTTTAAGAGGTCGGTTTGAGACAGAGGCTCGATGACACTCGGTAATTCATCAAGCCAGGGGCGGGTGGGTGGACTGGGCGGCAATTCGATGAGCACCTGGGCCCGACTTTTGCGCGAGGTCAAAACAGCGGGTGCCGCAAGCATGGCAGTGCCTGTAATTTTCAGAAACGTGCGTCTCGATTGATGGGGTGTCACATCAATTGACTCACCATGTCTATCCGTTTGCTCTGCAGTTTTCATGATTTCTCCTTCGTGTTCATTAGCCGGGATCTAAAAATAACCCTGCGAGAGAATCAATTTAATGACTTCAGGACTGAAAAGATATGGTGTTTTCGCTGATTTGTAAGGCAGAAAATTCTTACATTTATGTAAACTGAAAGAAGGATAATCGGTTGTTTTATCGATAAATTATCGAATTGAAAAATACCACCTGCATCCCAGGAATTTCGGGATGCAGGATGCATGAGTTAGTTGACCAAGCGAGAGAGCTAAGCGAGGTTCTCGTGAGTATGCACAGCCTTAGGATCGAGATGATTAATCGTGGCCATGATTTGCTGAGGTTCAGCAAGCGCAGGAGCCATACTCCATCGATTGAGCGTATCGTAACCGATACGGATCATACCTGTATGATTCTCCTTGATATTATCAATATTCTCATCACGATCATAAAAACCGAGACGGTAGCGTACTAACTCGATATCTTCAGGAGCACCAGTCAGGAATTTCCATCCTGATTTGATGTTATGCCGTTCGGCATATCGTTTTAATCCATTAGGAGTATCCAACTCAGGCTGCAGTGTGATGGAATACATGAATACATCCCGACCGATGCGGTCACCGAGCATCTGTTGTACTTGCACCAGATTAGCGGTAGCTACTGGGCAAATTCCCGCGCAGTCCGCATACATCATGTTAATTGCTACAACCTTGTCACGAATCAGATCATCGTAAAAGCGAACGGCTTCACCCTCGTGAGTATACAAAATGACATTTGGAAATGATGTATCGCGAGCTTCATGATGGGATATAACAGCAGATACATCCGCCAGCTTTTGCCAAGCAGCATTCAAACCCATCATGCCTAAAGTTGCAAGGCCCATGCCGGTTAGTATTTCTCGGCGTGAATTAGTGTTTTCATTGTTCATGATAAAGTCCTCTTAATCTACGATATCAAACCGCACCATCATCGCATGATCTTCATGGATCATGTTATGACAATGCATGACATATTTACCTGGAAAATCCCGAAAGCGAATGAATAATCGCACGCGCTCACTTGGGCCTAAATTGTACACATCCTTTCGTCCCCTTTCGTGAGTTGGGATAGCCACCGCTGTGCCATTTCTAAACCGCTGCAAGATTATCCCTTCCTCAAAATGAATATGCACCGGATGACTCCAACCGTTTGATGGATTGCTGATATCCCAAATTTCGTAACTGCCAGCTGCAACGTGGGCAGCGGCAGAATTGACATTAACCAATCGATCGTTGATTGTCCACAAACCATTTTTGCGTGCGAAAACCCAACTACGGACTGGCGCTGATGCGATTTCAGCGGCAGTTGGCCTGCGGATGGGCCGTAAATTACTGGGTACACGACTGTTATCCACTTCTCCGGCCGGAAGATTGCGATCAACAATGATTTTGAGGATACGACTACCCGGTGCTTGAACATTGCCTGGCCCGCGAGTACTGGTTTGCTGCAATCGATTGACAATGTAAAGCTCTGTTCCTAATCCATATCTGGAGAAATCAACGACAATGTCGGCTCGTTCGGCTACTCCTAATCGAACCTTATTTTGATTCAATATGGGTTGTGGCAGTAGATTGCCATCATTTGCTATATATGTGAAGGTTTGCGCGGCATTGGCGTTGTTGACCAAGTAAAATTCATAATAACGCGAGGGACCTGCATTCAGTAGTCTGAGGCGGTATTTACGTCGAGCCACTCGAAGTACGGGTTCGATTTTACCATTGACAGTAATTTTGTCGCCCAGCGTTCCTTCAGGATCAAGCTGATCGAAGACTTGGATGCCACTGGCATCGAACCGTTTATCTTGAAATGCCAGCGGATAGTCATACGCCCCGCTCGGCAAGCGCAACGCCGATGGATTGGGATCATTTTCATTGCCTGAATCGAGCGCATCATAAATTAAGTAAAAGCCTGCCATGCCCCGTGTTGCATTCGCAGCGGTAAAATCCAAACAGTGATCGTGGTACCAAAGTGTTCCCAGTGCTTCGCGGCGGTCGCCGCCTACTGGGTTGCTAGCGCTTTTGGGAAATTCATCCAAACCTGCATATACATTGGGATAAAATTGATCTTTATATTCGCCTGGTCCAGATAGGGTCGGGCCAGACTTTGTTTTGCTGAAATAATCGCCTGGAAAACCATCACTTTCAGAAGGCGTATGCAAATTATGCAAATGCAAGCTTATTTCAGGTGTGCCAAATCCATTGTGGTTTGCAGGTAGTTCGTTATACAACCGAAGAAGGACTGGACGACCATAGCGAGCATGTATTGTAGGATTGTGATAGGGATTGCCATTAGCATCCTTTCCCACGTAATTCCAGACGAGCTGATCCGGGTAATCAGGATGGAATACATGATCCTGAACCGCTTGCACACGCAATTCATAAGTATCAGCTTGATTGGGTTGAAGTTGAAAATCGCCAAAGAATTCCGCCCAGCGCTGATGTTGATTGCGTCCACATTCCTCGTAAGAAGTATTCGCACTACCCTGGGGTATTCGATCAGGATTTTCAAACAGATCGGTCTGTACCAAAGGCTCTACTGCTTGCGGTAGTTCTGTTAACCACGGAGTAGTTGGTGGGCTCGGTGGGAAATCTATGGCCTGGGCCTCGCTTCTGCTCGAGGTTAAAACAATCGGCGCTGCAAGTACTGTAGCACTGGCCGTTTTAAAAAAGGAACGTCTTGATTCATTGGTTGGTGAATCAAGAGTATTGCTTTGTAATGAATCGCATGTACTGTCTGATGATGGATGGTTTTCTTTCTTCTTCATAATATCCCCTTCTGCACTATTTATGATTTTTTATCGGTCACTAGTTCCTGATATGACTCAGATAAGGTGGTTATTCCTCTTGTTATTTTTGAATTACGCTGGCATCAGTTTTTCTTTCCGGATACCTAGCGGCTAGCATAGTAGTGCTGGCATTTATTGAAGTAAATTGGCAATTTGCTTGTTTTTTTCTAAGTAATTACTTAGAGAGTTAGCAAGAATAGTTCATAATCAATATTTCAATAATCTCGAGCAAGAATAGAGATAGATGTATGATAATATTATTTTTTTTAAAAATCTATGGTCTTTTTTGCTCAGCAAATTAAATTTTCTGCATGAACAACAATATTCTTAGAGTGAGAATTACCGCGATATTTTTTTAAGCGTTTGCCTTATTGCTTGAAGAATCAGAGAAAATATGGAGGAGTTGGGGTTATTAGACCTTGCTGATTGGAGGGTATTTTATGACAAATGACTTGACTTTAAACCCCAAGGTCGACTAGCCTGCGAAGTGTAGCTGAATTAGGGGAGAAAAAAGGCTAATTTGGCTGCCGAGAAGAAAATAGAGCAGTACTAATTAATTAGTATTAAGTAGTAAAGAATGAGAAGTAGTATTTGATTAACAGTTAGGAGGTAAGAAACATGGCAACAACGTATGGCACAAGTAGTGCAAGTAAGAGCGCTGACTATGACATGTCGCTGTGGTACGACTCGAAGTACTACAAGCTGGGGATGTTGACGATGCTCTTGGTAGCGATATTTTGGGTATGGTACCAAAGGACGTTTGCGTATTCGCATGGTATGGACTCGATGGAACCGGAGTTTGACAAGGTATGGATGGGCCTGTGGCGCGTACACATGGCGCTGATGCCGCTGTTTGCGCTGGTGACCTGGGGCTGGATATGGAAGACCCGTGACACGAAGGAACAACTGGACAACCTGGATCCGAAACTGGAAGTTAAACGTTACTTCTACTGGTTGATGTGGCTGGGTGTTTACCTGTTTGGTGTTTACTGGGGCGGCAGCTTCTTCACCGAGCAAGACGCATCGTGGCACCAGGTGATCATTCGTGACACCAGCTTTACGCCAAGTCACGTGGTTGTATTCTACGGTTCATTCCCGATGTACATCGTTTGCGGTGTAGCATCTTACCTGTACGCGATGACCCGTCTGCCACTGTACAGCCGTGGTACATCATTCCCACTGGTTATGGCGATTGCTGGCCCATTGATGATTCTGCCGAACGTTGGTTTGAATGAATGGGGTCATGCATTCTGGTTCATGGAAGAGCTGTTTAGCGCGCCATTGCACTGGGGTTTTGTGATTCTGGGCTGGGCTGGTTTATTTTCGGGTGGAATTGCAGCACAGATCATCACCCGTTATTCGAACCTGACCGACGTCATCTGGAATAACCAAAGCAAAGAAATCCTCAATAACCGGATTGTTCCTTAATCCGAGTTTAGAGTTCATTCCTGCTCGGAAAGAAGAGCAGGAATGACGGAAGAGAAGAAATAGAAGTTAGAGGATGAAATACCGGGCGAGTTATCGCGACGAAGCGAAAACAAAAAGAATCGCCGGTTTTCAAATTAATATCACACGAAATTGAAGGGAGGGTCTTCTAGTGACTAGAACAGACGAAATTATAGCAGCGGCAAAGATGCCGCCGGAAGCGGTCAGGATGTCCAGATACATAGATGCGGTATATTTTCCGATTCTGTGTATTCTTTTGGTTGGAACGTATCACATGCACTTCATGCTACTGGCAGGGGACTGGGATTTCTGGCTTGATTGGAAAGACCGCCAATGGTGGCCTGTAGTAACCCCGATTGTAGGGATCATGTACTGTGCAGCACTGATGTATTACCTGTGGGTAAACTACCGTCTGCCATTTGGAGCGACACTCTGTATCGTATGCTTGTTAGTAGGTGAATGGCTGACCCGTTACTGGGGCTTTTACTGGTGGTCACACTACCCGCTGAACTTTGTATTGCCATCGACGATGATTCCTGGTGCGTTGATGATGGATACGATCATGTTGCTGACGGGTAACTGGCTGGTAACGGCGCTGTTAGGTGGCGGCTTCTTTGGGCTGTTCTTCTACCCGGGCAACTGGCCGATTTTTGGCCCAACCCACTTACCAGTGGTAGTAGAAGGCGTATTGTTATCAGTAGCTGACTACACAGGCTTCCTGTATGTACGTACTGGTACGCCAGAATATGTTCGCTTGATTGAGCAAGGCTCACTGCGTACGTTTGGTGGACACACCACAGTGATTGCAGCCTTCTTTGCGGCGTTTGTATCGATGCTGATGTTCTGCGTATGGTGGTACTTTGGCAAACTGTACTGCACCGCTTTCTACTATGTTAAAGGAGAAAGAGGACGCATTTCGATGAAGAACGACGTAACGGCGTTTGGTGAAAAAGGCTTTGCACAGGGGATCAAATAATGAGTATAAAGAGCATTTTTAAGCTGGGCGTATTAGGCCTGTACGGAGCTGCGATAGGAGCCGCATCACTGGCGTTGACGCTGACGGTAGATGTCAACACGGCAGCGGCGCACGGAGAACGTTCACAAGAACCATTCTTACGTATGCGTACGATTCAATGGTACGACCTGAAATGGCAGCCAAAAGTCACCAAAGTTAATGACATAGCAACCATTACAGGTAAGTTCCACCTGGCGGAAGACTGGCCACGTGCAGTAGGTAAACCAGAACGCGCGTTTTTCAACATTGGAAGCCCAAGCCCGGTATTTGTGCGCTTGAGCACTAAGCTGAATGGCGAACCTACATTTATCTCAGGTCCGCTGGTGATTGGTCGGGACTATGAATTTGAAGCCAGACTAAAAGCCCGTATACCTGGACGTCATCACATGCACGCGATGGTTAACGTAAAAGATGCAGGTCCAATTGCAGGCCCTGCCTCGTGGATGAACATTTCAGGAAGTTGGGATGACTTTACCAACCCGGTTACAACACTGACGGGTAAAACCATCGACCTGGAAACATTCAACTTCAGCAATGGTATTTTCTGGCACATCGTATGGATGGGACTGGGCTGTTTCTGGATTGGTGCTTTCGTGGCTCGTCCGATGTTTCTGCCTCGTAGCCGGGTACTGCTGGCGCATGGTGACGAACTGCTGCTCGATCCATTTGACCGCAAGTTGGCCTGGGCAGTTGCGATTCTGACATGCGCACTGGTATGGGGCGGCTATCGTTATACCGAAAGCGTTCACCCTTACACAGTACCGATCCAAGCGGGTGAATCGAAAGTAGAACCGATGCCGATTGCACCAAACCCTGTTGCGATCAAAGTTACGCATGCGAACTATGACGTACCAGGTCGTGCATTGCGCGTGACGATGGAAATCACCAACAATGGCGACACGGAAATCAACATTGGTGAATTCACGACAGCGGGTGTACGTTTTGTTAACAAACTGGGCCAGACACATCTGGATCCAGACTATCCAAGAGAACTGGTAGCGACTGGTTTGACGATAGATAGCGACAAAGGCATTCAGCCTGGTGAAACCCGTGAAGTTAAGATGGAAGCTAAAGATGCGTTGTGGGAAGTACAACGTTTGATGGCTCTGTTGGGTGATCCAGAAAGCCGCTTTGGTGGTTTGCTGATGACATGGGACGCACAAGGCAATCGTTATATCAACAGTATTGCTGGAGCGGTGATACCGGTCTTCACGAAGCTATAAGCCAAGTATAGGCAGAACACCGGCACACCACTGTCGAAAGACAGCCGGTGTGCCGGTTTTTTTATCAGCGGAAAACAGTGAAATAAACACTGCACACAATG
>WBZQ01000702.1_pt1 | contig 25209 bp, 27 predicted proteins | sample 5204251 | NCBI WGS metagenome assembly WBZQ01 (sample SAMN12412402, study PRJNA552823) | activated sludge metagenome | isolation source: activated sludge from nitrification reactor of wastewater treatment plant... | place: USA: Virginia | collected 2017-09
CCCAGCCACCCCGGCCACCACCGTGCCCTCCCCAACCGCCACCGTGGCCACCGCCACCGTGGCCACCGCCGCCGTGGCCACCGCCGCCATGGCCGCCGCCACCGTGGCCGCCGAGCTTATCTTTGTGGATCAAGCTGGGCACCGGTAAGACGTCGAGCATCGTTGAGGGGTCCGAATGGGCGCGCCGCCAGGCGAACCACGCGAGAAAAACCACGAGGAGGACGATAACAAGCGCGAGAATAACATTTTTTGTTTCCATGTTGGCGCGTTGGTGCCGTGTGTATACTGCCGAGCAAACAAGCCACCCATCGAAAACTGGGCTGCCGGTTGTGCCACTTTTCGGGGCGTTTACGCCGACAGAGTCCTACTGCACGTGATTCGGGGTCCCCTCGGCGCTCGGAGCGGCATGAACCGCCCAAGGAGATCCACCGCTGTTCCCGCGCCTTACTTGGGCGATCCTACCTCGGACGTTAAACATGCACAGAGATACCAACACGGCGCATAGTATGAAATTTGGGACAGCGGCAGCGAAGCCGGACAGTATGTAAAATCCTACCTCGTCGAATGGACAGCCTTGGAACACGAGCGGGGCCGCAGAAATACAAACAGAGCAGTTCGTGCTTTGTAGCTCAGAGGCCGAGCCCAGGTCCTGGTTTTCGACCGCGTCGTTCCACCACGCAGCCGGATCTGCGCCGCCAAGGAGCATCCAGCATTGCACAAGGCCGGTGAAGTAAAGCACCGCGGTCGAAAGCCCGGCCGCGATAAGCAATGTAAGAACACACGCGCTGGCGTGCGTAGATATCGAGTTTTTCGGCTTCGTTGGCGCGGAGCTGAGAAGCATCGCGGTCTCGGCGTCGTTGGTGTTTTTTTCGCACGGCGCCTGCATTGTCAATTATTTCGGCAGTGCTCGAGAGTAATTAATACACGCCTTCGGCTGCCCAGAGCGGTCGTTTTTACGAGACGAGCCTTGTTTAGTTGATCATTCGGGCGGCTGTCCAGACGCAACCCATTGTGCCTAGCAAAGCTTCTCGGCCGAGGGGCTCAAAAAAGTTATGTTTCGTGCCCAGAAGCCCGGCACACACAAGATGAAAAGGGCCCCTAGGTCTGCTGCGCGAGGCTCCGAAAGTCCGGCATACTCGGGTCCGATGCGGGTTCAATGGCCGGCGCGCTCCCTTCGCTGGGCATCACGCCCTCGGCTGCCGGTGCTGGGCTTTTCGCCGCCACGAGCCGCTGGGTCTCGGGCCGAAGCAGCGGATACAGAACGACAGCCGTGATGGGTCCCGCGACGTTGAAAGCCCCGTGGCCAAGAAACCAAACCGCGGGATTGTTTTCGCCGTACGCCGCGAGGGCCGCATAAAGCGCGGCGTAGGGCCCGCACAGCGCAAGGTATGTCGCATAGATTGCCCGGAACATGAAAAGCAGGCGCCGAGAACTCACGAGACTCATCGCGCGCATGCGCCGCTCGCAGGCAAACGCAAAGACCGCGAAAAGCATTCCGATCAGGAGGCAGGCAGAGCCCCAAAGGCAGTACTGAATGTTAATGTTTTTGCCGGGGTCGAGCTCCGGCGAAAGAAAAAGCGCGGCGTCAAACACGAACGCTGTCAGGGCGACAAGGGTTTGCAGGACGAGCGTCGCGGCATCCGCGACGCGGAGACGAAAGCGGCCCTGCGGCGCGAGCCACTCCGAGGCGAGCAACCAGGTCCGAAGAAGCTGCATGAGCGCGACGAAAATCAGCGAGCAGTAGGCGTTGTAGAGGATCTCGGTCAGCGGCCTCGAGAGCAAAGGCTCGGGCCGGAGAAGCGAAATGTGGTGGAGCGTGCCGAACACGCTGAAACCGAATACCGACACGCGCATCAGCGTGGCGAGCGTGAGGGCATCGGCCCTCGTGCGCGGGACCGCGAGAAGAAAAAGTCCGCCATAAACGACCGCCGTAAGAAAATGAAAGGGAAGCAACACCGCATAAAACGCGGTGTAGCCACTTTGGCCCGGAGCGCCACAGCCGGAATATACGAAGCGCGGGTGGCATGCATCGGGTCCTGACATAATATTTTTGTTTCCTCGGCTCGGGGGCACGGACCTAATTTATTCGCGGAGTATACTAGAGTTGTGCGTGCTTGCATTCTGCGCGTGCATGTAAACAGACACCTAGATTGCGGACAAATGACAGACAACGTTAAAAGCGGGGGGCAAAACCCTTCGCGGATCCCTGATGGGCCACCACAACAGAGCTGTTTGCCAACCTTCGAACGAGATGCGAAAGAAATGGAAGCTCCCCAAAATCCGTTTCCCCTCTTTCCTGCGCGGCAGAGCGCGGTGCCGAAAAAGAGCCCCTCCGCGCAACACGCGATGCTTAAGTTTAGTTTTTGCACTTGTGGCGGAATCCCCGCAACCCCGCCAATCGATTCGGAGGAAATTGCAGCAAATCGCCGAGCGACACAGCTTGCTGCATCATGTGGCCTTGAGTACCGCTGGGGTGCAGACTTGACACGGCTAAGTCGGTATGTGTATCCCTATTTGGAAGGCGAGGACTTCGTTTGCGCGAACAATTGGCATTGCTGCTTATGGGTCCTTGACAATCATCTCGACGGCACCGACGCTCCGCTCGAGGAAAAGCTCGAACTGCTTCGGCGGCTGCACTCCGAGCTCGAGAAGATTGCGTCGAGGCCAAGCGGAGAGTCGCCGAGAGCGCCTCCCGGCCCTCAACCAACGGAGGCGCTTAAACCCCAAGCCGCGCCGCTTGAGACACCAAAGTCGCCCGCAGAGCTTGCCGTGATGGTTGGGGGTACAGCGATCCGCTCAAGTTCGTCCTTCGAGGCAACCGCTGGAGCGTTCGCCGGACTGCTTGACGCTGCGCTGCAGCCGGTTCTGCGGCGGCTCGGCCCGCGCCTCCAGCAACACATGGTCGCGCAGGTCGCTGATTACTTTCGTGGGGTCGAAGACCACCTCCTCTGCAACGAGGACACTTTGACTTCGGATGAGTATGCCGCAATCCGGGCCGCAGACTCCGCATACGAGACGGTTTGGCCGCTCATGTATCTCGGCCTTGGCGACATTCTTGACCTCGGGGAAGCTTGCGCGCGTGGCCTGCGGCGGCGGGCGAACCAGTGCGGGCGGATTATCAACGACGTGTACTCTGTGCCGAAGGACCGCGCCGTGGGGATGAGGTTCAACGCGGTGTTCGTCCTTGCCCGAGAGCTCGAGATCAGCGACGCTCAGGCAGAACAGATTCTCATCGCGCGAGCGAACAAATTGTTTCGGGAACTTCCCGGGACCGGGAAGTTTTCTGGCTTTCGGATTTGGTGCGCAGGCGCCGCGGTGTGGCATGATGGCGCCGAGCGCTATCGCCATGTCGCCCCCACGCCCACGAAGGGCCAGGGCCATAACAACGAAATGGCCCAAGCCGAGGCCAAACCTGGCGTGGCACCGCATCGGAGTCTCGCCGCGGCTCTCTTTTCGGGCAACGCTTGCCCCGAAATCTCGCCCGTGTTGGGTGGCAATTATAGCGGCCAGAATTGATGCCCGAGGGCCGACAAAAATCAAGTCTCCACACAATTAACCCGATAAATAAATCGAACATGACGCGACGTCAGGCATCCGGCGCTGTGTGTCTCTCGACACACACCCCCCAAAGGGGTGCAAAGCGCGAAACAGCAACAAAACAAATGGAGGGCGAAACTTTGAAGGTTTGCGGCGCCCAACGGGCGGCAGGAAACCCCCAAGGCCTCCGTAGAATTTATGCGATCGTTCTCATCTTCGCGGCGCTTGAACAGCTCTGTCGTTCGAGTCCCGTTGAGCCTTTGCCTGCAGACGGCGCAACAGAGTCGTTCGGAGCAATTCCTGTCTACTCTGATGCCGTCGCTTTGGTTGGACGTTGGGCTGCGATGGGGCTTCCGAGCATTGGCTGCGTCGATGCGACGCCGTCGGTAAGCATGCCGGCCGCACGATTCACATTCATGCAGGCAGCTGGCGTGATCGAAGGCGGAACCGCCCAGGGCTTCTGGGTGTGCGGCGGGACGATCATTTACGAATTCAACGCGGCTGCTGTGTGGGCAACTTGGTACGGCTGGACAAAGCCCGACCCTGGGAACGCAACCGACAGTGTCTGCACCTTCCGCTTCTGTGCCAACAGCAGCCCGATGTCGATCAGCGTCGAAGTCGAAGCGTTCACCGTTGTGGGGGTCGTGGCGCCGTGAACACGCGGAACGAAGCCCGCGCGGTTTAGAGCCGATCCCGCGGGTCAGGAGTTCGCCCGAGCAATTGCGACCAGTCTCTCCAGCAGACGGGTCCGACGCCGTTGTAGCCTTGCTTGCAGTTGGGGTAGCACAGCCCTGCGTCGTTTTCCTGGCCGGTCGGGCAGGCGTTCGGAATGGTACCCGCGCCGCGCCCATACGTGTTTTTTAGGCAATCGGCCCCGGTGTCATGCATGTCCGGCGGGCAGTTTTGCCAGCACACAGGCCCTGCGCCTGTGTAGCCCACAGAACAGTCAGGATAGCAGAGACCGCTGTCGTTTTGCTGCCCAGGCGGACAAAGCGTGGGAATTTTGCCCGCGCCTCGGCCGTAGCTATTTTTTAGGCAGTCCGTGCCGGTGTCGCGCATGTCGGCGGGACAACTCTCCCAACACACGGGGCCGACGCCGTAGTAGCCCTGCGCGCAGGGCGTATAGCACAAGCCGTTCTGGTTTTCTTCTCCAGACGGGCAGCCCGTCGGAACGCGGCCGCCCCCCCGGCCATAGCTGTTCTTTTGGCACGAGACCCCGACATCTGTCATACCAGGGGGGCAGTTCGGGCTGCATACGCAGCAGCCGACATTATGATAATTCGATCCACAGCTTGGATACCACAACCAACCCCACTGTTCGCAAGGCTTGTTCCAGGCGGACTGGCAGTCTCCCTGCGAGACGTAGCCTCCGCCCCGGCCCCATGACGGGGGCTTCAAGCAATCGGTGCCGGTGTCTGTGAAGCCTGGAGGGCATTCCTGCCAGCACACCGGGCCGACGCCCTGGTAGCCGGATTCGCAGTCGGAGTAGCAGAGGCCGCCATCGTTTTCTTGGCCGGCCGGGCAGACAGACGGAATCGTCCCGGATCCGCGGGAATATGTGCCCTTTTGGCACGAGATTCCGACATCCTTCATGCCCGGCGGGCAGTCCTCCCAGCACACCGGCCCCGAGCCCGTATAATTTGTTTTGCAATCGGGGTAACAAAGCCCGCTATCATTTTCTTGGTCCGCGGGGCACCCTGTAGGGATTTTTCCCGCGCCGCGGCCGTAGCTGTTCTTTTGGCACGTGACTCCGACGTCTTTCATCGTCGCAGGACAATTTTCCCAGCACACAGGACCGACACCCGTGTAGTTTGTCTGGCATGGAGTATAGCACAGCCCGGCGTCGTATACCAAATTGGCACCGCACGAGGGCAGCGACCCGACCCCGCGGCCATAGCCCAAAAACTCGCTGAAAAAGTTTTGGAGAATGCTTGGAAGGTGGTCCCACGCGTAGCGGATCAAAAGCGCACCGCCGACAACGACTGTGAGCAGCAGCGCGAGCACGACAACGATCGCAATTATCACACGCTTGGCTGACATCGCTCTTTTCTATTTTGGTACCCAAAAAACGCCGCGCACGCCCCGGCGGGCGAAATGGGAGAGCCAAAGAAGCGGCGCCTAGCTGCCGAACAACTGGGTTGGGCGCCAGCATTCGCGGGCACAAACCATAACTTGTTATTCGATGTCCTGGCGAATCAGTTTCCCAAAAATTTGCCGGTGGCACGGCATGTCGCTCGGCGAGATCTGCGGTCTTTTTGCCGGAAGTGCTGCCTTGGAAGAGTTTGGGCCAATTTTTCCCAGCGTAACGCCTGCTGACTCGTTCGCGGAGTACGGCTCGACATGTTCGACGTCCATCCAGGCTGCCAGCAGCGGATCATTAATGTTGCACAGCTTTACGCGGCGCCCCTCGGCTTCGACGATGTGGTATACACCCGTGCCCGCATTTTTCAACGTAACGAGCTCGCCGACGCGGAATTCACAAACACGAGCACGCCCGCGCTGCACATTTTCGCCACCGCGTCTTTTTTCCCGTGATTGTGGGGTTCCCATGATATGGCAGGTGACGACTGTTTTCTTATTGCAGCGCGCAGCATTGTGGGCGGCTGGCCTGCTCAAACAGCTCTGTTGTATGCGGGGAGCTTTCCGCACCCACTGGCTCAAAAACGATTTGCTCGAGATCGTAAAGCGTTTCTGGAATTTTCTCCAAATCTGTCGGGTCGCACCAGATATGTCCGCTGTCAAACGCCTGGATACATATTTTTTTCGGTGAATGGGGCTTTTTGCTTGCCACCTCAACGACTCTGTAGCGTTTCGGCGGAACGCGGCCGCGAGTGCTGTCTCCGCTCGGCTCTGCTGTTCTGTCTGTGTCTTCGCGGCTGCAAAATCGCACGAGGTCACCTACAACGAACGCATGAGGGCTACCTCGACGATTCATGTCGACTCAGGCTTTTTGCACTACGGACGACAATATCGGTGGTTGGGCTTCCAGCTTTCGCAGACCCAGCTGAAGGCTTACTCCAAATGTGGCAAAAATAAAGCTTCGGTTTCCTCTGGGAGTTCCGGCTCCAGTCTCCATCTCCGATAACATAAGCGCAATCACTGCGGTTGGCCGCTGCGTGCATACGTGGCTGCATACGCGAACAAACGTACGGCCGCATACCAATACGTCCCGAGCAAGAAGGATTCGATCAAGGTAAAAGCGGTTACGGCGTAGATGCTTGTTCTCCCGTCTGCGACGGTACCCCACAACCCCAAACCCGTGTATAGCGCACCGGAGGCGCCGTATGCGACTGCTGGGGATGCAAAGACGAGAGCGATGAGGACGCACGCGAGAAGCGCTTTTTGGCGCTCGGAGAGCCACGGGGGTGCCTGCGCAACAGAGCCGTTCGAGCGCTGGCGGCCCCGGTATAATGCGTCGATGATCCCACACACTAGCCCCCAATACAAACCCAGCACAAGAAATCCGGCACCGAGTTCCAGCGCAAGAACTGCCAGATCTGACGCGAAGGCCGAGCGTTCAAGTTCGCCGGTCAAGATCACGTGAAAGATGCCAGCGAGGTAGCACGCAGGCGGGGTGAGTATCATGAACGTTACAAGAACAAGAACGGGCGCGAAGATACGTTTCCTTGACCGCGGAATGACGTCTGGATTCTCGCCGGTCAGCGGGGGGTTCTCGGCGACCAGCGCGTCGCCCATGCCGTTGTTCGATGGGTCCCCGCCGACTAAGCTTTTGACCTCCAAATTTATTCTTGCTTCAGCCGCTTCGACCATGTTGTTGTGAGGTCTCGCGGCGTTTCAATTGTCGCCCTTTCTGCTTCGGGGTCCGCAAAAACTGAAACGGGTCTGTCAGGGCAAACGATTGACGGATGGAGCGACGTAACAATGAATCCGCTCGAGGCCAGTTGGCGGACGATTCGAGCGCAGAGAAGTCGACGGCCTCCTATGGATGCCCTTGCTGTGGGGCGGTTGCGGCAGGCCGTGAAATGCGGTGCCGGTTCGGATGCGACACGTTTACTTGCGGGAGCTGTAGGAAGGAGTTTCATCACCAGCATCGGTCCAGTCGTCAAGCGGGGCTAACGCCAGTCTGTGGACACGATCCACGGTGCCACGATGATGCGCCGCGATCAGGATCAGAAAACGAGTGAACCCACAGCGGCCAGCGCAACATTTTTTGGCTCCGCGGTCCGGTCCGCTCAGAAAATTGGCGAGATAAAAGCATTGGTCTGGATGCTCCAGACAAAAGTCTCCCCGTCGTTGCCGGTAACTGTTACGTTGAGCGCGGAGCCAATCGCAGTTACGAGGACGCCAGGCCCGACTTCATCAGACCGATCGGTGCCGATTGTGTCGATTTGCATGATCGTTACAACATTCGCCACTCTTTTTACTTTCACGAGCTGGGTAAAATTTGCGGTGTTGCCTTTTCCGCCCGCGTCGGTTCGTACCGCGATAACCTTGACATGAAGCGTGGCCGCAGTGTTCGAAACGAGGGCCAATGATTGGGCTGTTGCCGGGATCTCGTTAGTAGTCGTGAAGTCGCTCTGCACAAACTGGGACACTGGCTTGCCGACGAAGCCAAGCAGTTGTACCGGGGACGCCATGCGCGATGCGTTATTGGTAGCCACAAAAAGATGGTCACTAAAATGCCGCCTCGACCGTATTCATAGAATTGGCAGACGGCATCAATGGCTACCGATCGGCTGGTTGGTTGGCACTATTTATGCAAAAGCAAGCGTGCTGCATGCGGTCGTGTTGACCGACCAGAAATAATTTTCTGCGGCAACGCCAGTGACCGTAACGGTAACATCGAGGGTGTTTGCGGCGACAGCAACCGCAATCGCAGTTGCCGCTTCGTCCTCAGTGTCGGTCCCGATGACGTCGACGGCCGTGATCGTTGTTGTTGCCCCCACGCGCTTGGCGCGCAGCGATCTGATATAATTGCTCGTTGCGCCGTTACCGATTCTGACGCCAATGATCTTAATCCAGAGCAAGGTCGACGTGTTGGCCGCCGGGCGGATAGTTTGGGCGATTGTCGGGGTCGCGTCGACGGTTGAAATAACGGAATTGAGTATTTGTTGCACAGGGTTCGTTGTCGTCCCCGCGAGAAGCTGTTGTGGCGTTGTCATTGTGCTGCGAACCTGCCGGTATAGGTGGCCAACAAAAGGCCCCAGAATTTCCCCCAAAATTGCTCTGAGTTTGGCCGTTGGACAGCTCTTGCCGGCTTTTGCTCGGATATCGGCGCTGGTAGGTGGTACGCGCCCGGCGATATTTGAAATTCGACCAAAGGTGCGATAAGGAAGAGGCTCAACGAAACGATGGACGCCACGCAAAAAACGACCGACCCGCTTCAGCAAAAAATTGATAAGTTTGGGCGACTTTGCGCCGCGTGCCTCGGATGGGGCGCCAAACAGCCACGCAATTCGTGTGCGCAGGACGGGAAGTGCATGCTCGCCGGTTTCCTCGGCTGCCACCGGTTGGCGCTCCAGCTGTATCTCATGTCCGAGCAAGTTATACCAGGGGTTGTCCTGTGCGACGCCCACGAGGGCTTCGCCGAATACATCGCGCCGGTGCTCAAAGAGTGCGGCGCATCGATCTCCCGGATCGCCACAGAGGCGGCGTGGCTGATCCGGCCTGGGATCCTGGGCGAACAGACCGCGCCAACGACCTCTGACATGTCTTACGCGAGGGGCTGCGACGGCGCCTGGCAAAAAAATTCGGAAGGGGCGAGGGCCCTTGAATTCCATTCCGCGCACTGGGTTTGCACCAGCGGCGACCTCGAGATCGTGCTGTGGAAGCCCCGCTCCTCTGGGACAAGCGCCCCGGCCCCCACCGCGAAAAACGAAACGGGGGTAAAGACTCCCGGAGGGTTCCAGCCCTCAATCCCTGTGTATTTCGAAATTCTGTCCGCTTTCAGGGCCGCGCTTGCCCCCCTTGGCCTCGACGTCCACATATGCGTCGGCTAACGCGACAAGGCCGCATTTTTCGGATCATTGGCCCAGGGAGAAAAACTGTGGCTGCCCGCCGCAGTGGTCGAGGCAGCTTTCGCATGCCTCCCCGCCACCCCCGGCTAGACACTGCCGACACCAGGAACAGTACGTGGGTTCGTCTTTGACGAGCTTAAGCGCGTAACGGGGGTAATACCAATACCAATGCCACCAGGGGTACCCGCCAAAGCTTCTTTGCCACCAGGAGGGAAGCGCGAGCTTGCCGAGTCGGCTTTGCCGTTCAAGCAACGAAATGTGTTTGGGCGGCGCCGCTCTGTGCGATAGTTCATTTATTTTTTTTGCGCGGTCCTGCCCGACAAGGAGCGCAAGGCCACTCCCGGCACCCCAGCCAGGTGGCGGGGGCGCATCTGGTGCCACTGGCGTTTGAGGCGGAAGCGGGCTCGGCGTAGGGCCAGCGGTTGGGGTCGGAGACGGGCCCAAGGGTGTCAGCGGCGTTGGGCCTAGGGGCGTCAGCGGCGTTGGGCCTAGGGGCGTCAGCGGCGTGATTGGGTGAAGTGGTTTTGGTGGGTGGAATGGTGTCGGCGGGTGGAATGGCGCCGGAGGGTGGAATGGCGCCGGAGGGTGGAACGGCACCGGAGGGCGGAACGAAGGCTGGACCTCGGCGTCGGCGGGACCTGACATGGAAACGGCGAAGGGGCCAGGCGTGTTGATGCTTTCGCCTTCGCGCGAAAACCTCGCCTCTTGCGCGACGCCACCGGCCAAGCCGAAACGGGGCATCGAAGCGCTGTGCCCCGCCGCGTGACGAGACCCGATACGCTCGCGCTTCGGCGCGATTCTAGCGATGGCCAGGAACGCGACCAAAATGATCAAGAGGGCGCAGACCACGGCAAGCACACGCTGCGCGGGGGGAGAGAAACGATCCATGTGCGTAATTTGCGGCACGTGGCTATTGTGTCAGGGGAATCATCCCGCGCGTGGTAAAACCGAAGCAATTATCGCGCAGGCCCGCTGAGAGCTGTAATAGCGGCCCATGCAAAAACCACTTCTGAGTTTATACTGTCCACACGCGGCTAATACTTGCAAATGCTTGAGGCTTGCGTTTTGATCGCGGCGGTCATCGTCTTGTTGGCCCTCCTCGCCTTTTGTTTGCGCCTTTCGGAGACGAACCGAGCCGAAAAATCCGGCAAAACCGTCCATTCTTCACTGGGGCGGGGGGGCGCGCCGAAAACCGCAACGGGCCCCACAGATTCCAAAGCCCAAGGTGACCCGGGCGCCCAGCGCCCCGGAACGACAAGCAACACGGCAGCCCTCAAAATGCGCCGGTTTGTCGTCGCGAATCATTCGCAGAAACCCGTCTGGGTCGGAACGCAGACAATCGGAGCCTTCGGTGATACGACGGAGCACACACAAACCTCCGGGACCTTGGATCGGGGTTGGCGGCTGGGGCCCCTTTCTGCGAGCGGGATCGCGGTGCCCGGCGGCTGGCAAGGAAAAATATGGGGCCGAACCGATTGCGGGTTTGACCCGCGCGGAGCGGGCGTGTGCCGCACGGGTGGCTGCGGCTGCTGCATGCGCTGCCTCGTCGGGCCCGCGCCCCCGGCCACCGTTGCGGAATTCGTCCTGGACGCGGCCGACGGCAACGACTACTTTTCAGTCAGCCTCGCGCAGGGCTACAATCTTCCGATGGCGATCACTCCGATAGACGCCAAAGCGCAAATAGGTGGTGGCCCGAGTTCGGCCTGTGTTCTCGACCTTCGGGCCGACTGTCCGGTTGCGCAGCAGGTTCAAGACCGCGACGGGCATATTGTGGGCTGCAACGGGGCGTGCGCGACGTTCGAGACCGATGACAGATGCTGCCGGGGCATGTATGGTCCACGGCAGTGCGGTGATCCGTCGGTACCGCGCGTTCCTTGCCGACCCACACCGTCGGCCGCGCATTACAAGCGGCGATGCCCCACGGCCCGAAGCTACGCTGGCGATGCCGGATACATCGCCAACCCAAGCCGCACGGACGGCGGATACATGATCAGCTTCATCGAACAGCCGCCGAATGCACCCCTGACTGGCTAAAGCGGCTCCCACGGACGCTTCGCGGGCATCCAGCAATTTTTCTTTTGGGTGCAAGATTTGAACCCCCGCCGAGACAGAACAAACCGATGCACCGAGCAGAACAGCAAACGAAATGCCATGCACAAAAATTTGGAACGGAGGCTGAACCGAGCCACCGACCGCAGCACAAGCAAACCGTCGTGATCGCCCACGGGCCATGTAACGACGGGCGAATCGCGGCGTGGTGCCACTGGCGAACGCAGCCCGCCGTGACGAAGGCGCGGCTCGCGGAGGAAGGCGGCGTTTACGCGATACAGTCCTCGGGTTTGGCAGACGGGGATGGCCCAAAACCTTTCGACGGCGGCCAAAACAACCTCGTCGTTCGACGGCGGACGACGGCCGTCGAAAACGCCGAGCGGCTGCTCGCCGAAGGCTGCGACACCGTCTATGTCTTCGCGCAACCGCTTGATCGAATACCTGTGAGCCTTGTGAGCGGGCGGCATCTCCTGCTCCTCGATATCACGCTCGAAGCGTCCTTGCGTCAGCTTGTCGAGGAATCGGAGACGACCGAAGTGTGCGACCACCACGAAAGCGCTCGCGGTCTCCTCGAGAAACTCACGGCCGAATATCCGAGCAAACTGTCAGTCAGCTTCGATACGAAGCGCAGCGGAGCGCGAATCGCATGGGAGCGCTACTTTCCGGGCCAGCCTCTTCCGCCCGTCGTTGCGTACGTCGAGGACCGCGATCTTTGGCAATGGCGGCTGCCGGCTTCGCGCGAAGTGAACGAAGCCCTACAAGTCGAGGACCGCCTCGCGACGTTCGGGGACATCGAGCGCCTCCACGCTGAATGGACGCCGAACGCGGATGTGTTTGCCGACCTATGCACCCGTGGCGCGCTCTACATGCGAAGCCAGCGCGCGTACCTCAATCGGCTCGCGAAAGGGGCGATTCGCGCAACAGTCGCCGTGCGGTGGCCCGAGAAAACTAGCGACCAGAACAACACAGCTGCTCGAGTTGGTTGCTGCCCAAGCAGCGCCGTGCCTGCGATGCCGTTCAAAACGTACAACGTGCTGCTCTGCTGCAGCCCGACCCATGCGTCAGAGCTTGCACACGTGCTGCTCGAAGAACACGCCCCACTTCACGAACAAAAAGGGTGGGAAATCCACTTCGTGGCCGTATGGCAGCCGAACGTGCTGCCAAGGCGACAAATCTACGTTTCGGTCCGCACCTCGCGGCCAGACATCGATCTATCGGTGCTTAGCACGCGCGTCGTCGGTGGGGCCGGCGGCGGCGGACATATCGCTGCGGCCGGATTCAGAATCGACGGCGCCGATGTAACGAGCGTCTTCCGGCCAGTCGCCACTGGACCGTTTGAGCAAACAACGCAAAGCCAGCCGACGGCGGATACCACGAAAGATAAAATGGCGCGCCTTGAAGTCCGTGCGGTGGGCGGCCGAAAAAAAGACTGACGGGCGTTTTTATTGGATGTGTTATCAGAACTTCGCCTTCGGCTGGGCGCACGCCAGCCAAGGAAGTGCCGCCAAAGGCTACCCCCTGGCGCCCCTGTTTTTGCCGCACCTAATTATCTATCGTAATCGGTCGAACGAATGGGCATCTCGGCGGCCGCGTTATCTCTCGCGGTTGTGATCGTCGCGAGCGCTCTCATCGCGGTCTACCTGCTCGCAATGCGACGTCCATCGAGGGACAAACACGAAGGAATGAAGCCATATGTGCCTGGAACCGAGCCGCGGGGCCCACCACACCTGTGGGGCGCAATGCGACGTCTGTGGTTCGATCATGTCGAGCGCACCGCCTTCTACATTTTATCCGCCTTGCAGGATTCGCCTGACATCGACGCCGTGGCGGCATACCTGCACAAAAACCAGGACGCGATCGGCGCGGCGATCGTCCCTTTCTTTGGCTCCGCCGCCGGACAGAGGCTCGCCGAGTTGCTGCACGAGCATATCAATTTGGCGGCCCGGTTGGTTGGCGCGGCGAAACAGGGTGCGCCGCTCGACGACGCCATGCTGGCATGGAAGCAAAACGCCGACGAAATTTCTGACTTTCTTGCCGACGCGAACCCCGCATGGGAACGGGCGGCGACGCGGACGATGATGCGCAGACACCTCGAGCTCACCGCAGCTTTTCTCCGCGCGCGCCTGCTCGGTCAGTGGGAGCTCTCGTACGCCCAGCATAGCCACGTGGTCGACCAGGCGCAGCACATGGCGGACTTTTTGACCCGTGGCATCCTTGCGCGCGCTCGCCGCAGGACATCGGCCGAACCGCATCCCACGAAACAAGAAATGGGGGCAACCGGCCAAGAGGGCTCGCATCCCGGGATTGGTATCCCGGCGAAACAGCCGGTGAAGGAAGGGCTTTCGGGCGTGTGGCGCGCAGCACACGCGCGGCCCTGTGGTTGTGGCCCGGTGTGCCGCTGCCCTCCGAGCTGTGCCTGTTGGCGGGGTTCCGGCGACTGTTCCGGGGCGCGAGATTTGTTCAGCCAGGGGCACGGAGCGTGGGCGGCATGCCCTCCGCACCCAAACGCAAAAGCGGACCCGAACGCAAGCGCCGAGGCGCGCACGCTAAGCACGCTGGGCTCGACGTGGCTTTACGACGATCCGACGTGGCCCACGAGCGCCTGGCGCTTGCGGCGGCTTGACGAGGATGGCTTTCGGGCGTGCCCCGACGACCCCGGGGAACCGGGTGCCCCGGACGAGTCGAGAATCGTCGAGCGCGGCGATGCAATCGCCGCTGCGATCGAAGCCGGGGTGCTCAGCGTCGCCCGGGGCGGCGAGGAATGAGGCTTGCCGGGAAGCCTTGCGCTCAGCGGCTGCTTGCCGAAAATACCGGCAGTGCTGGAACCTTTTCGGGCTCTGGCCCGCTCCAGCGCAACTCAGTGAATCCCGCGCCGCCGGTCAGACGCGAAACATGGTTGAGCGTCACGACGACGAAAATGACAAGGATCGTCGCGACGATCGCGTACACGAGCGCCGCGCGTGCGCCTTTGCGATGCTCCGTCGGATACACCGACGCGATCGTCTCGTTAATCGCGCTGTTCCAGGCGAACGCCACGACGAACGCGAGAGCGTTCGTCGCTAGCACGTTGAAATCAATTGCGCCCATTGGTGCCTGTTTATAAGCGTCCCTTTAATCAGCACCACAACTTTGTTGCTCGCCACACAAATGACCGAACCGAACGAAACAACAAAAATATTTTGCGCCCGCCCCCGGAGGGAGCGGTTGCGCGAACAACGGAGCCGCGAGGCCATATCTCCGCCGCGAATCAGCGTGACCCCGTCGTCTAAAGTCCGAGAATCGCGTCGATTGTTACTGGCTCGCCGGGCCGCCAGCTTTTCGGAACAGGATCGGGTTCGCGCGCTGCCCAGAGCCCAAGCAGCGCGAGAGCGTCCGGCACGTACACGAGCAAACGCGCCAACACCCATGCCTGCTGCGGGGTCTCCGGCGCGAGCGGCGCGAGCTTCAGCTGGACGACGTATTCGCTTTTTGGCTCGTTGAGCTGGACCCATTCGGCCGCGTCGGCGCCAAGACCTGGACGACCTGAACGGGGGGCTGGAATTGTGTAGCTTATTTTGTACACGGGCTCCCCCCGGAGCACCACGCGCAGCTCACCGACGGCTGGCGGACAAAATGGCTTTTTTTCGTGGACGGCCCCGGGCGTCTCTGCCTCGAAGTATAGCCGGTTGCTCTTTGCGTTGTGTTTGGGCATTTGGGGCAGAAAACGCACGATGTTTATCGGAGTGGAGCTATCGGCCGCGAACCACAAGATGCTCAGGCCGTGCTCTCCATCGCCCGCGTTTTGCGTCGGATGGTCCTGCTTTTGCCTTGCAGCACTCATGCGGGTTTCGACGTTTTTTTCCATCTCGGCTGTCGGACGTTTTCGACACAGATTTTAAGCTCTTGCATCCAGCATGGCTGCCGCGTCTAATAAAGCCCGCAGACGTTAAATCCGGGGTTCAGGCAGAATGCGAAAGAACCCCATCCACTCTGTTGATTCTGGGGCCAAGGGCCTCGAATGTGGCAAAGCCTCGGTTCTAACCGCTACGCCCCTGTGCGGTGTCGGAATTTTTTCGTCTGCTGCAGGGCTTTGGCCCGCTCGAAGCCACAAAAATAGAAAAGAACGGAATTGGTTGTTGTTCTGGCCGCCCACTCCTTCCGAAAAACGACGCACGACGCGCGCCAATAAGAAGTCGATACCACACGAGACGTAAAGGCCAGATGTGCGGAGTATCGCTTCGGCTGACCTCCAGCGGTGACTTTGCGGGGCTCGGAGAGCCCCATTTTGTCCCAGTTGTTCGCCGTCGTGTTCTGCCGCCGCTTTACGCCCAGCGGAACAGACGAATATGATCGCCCGGCGCCAGGGTGCCGGAGGGGCACGTAGTAAAGGCGACCGGTGCAGTCGTGAGGGTGCTGCCGGAGACCGAGGCAACCGGCACTTTCAGGCCAGAAACCGCGGGAATCCCCGAGGACACGATTTTCACTTTTTTTCCGACCCAGGTCGCCGCGGAGCTTCCAGTAATCGTCAGCGTGAGAACGCAGGTCCCCGCTGTTGTGCCGGTGACGGACGATAAGCCGACAAGCGCGTATTTTTGCGTGAGCACGTACATGTAGACGCCCGCCGCAATCACCACGATCGCAAGAATGATGAGAACCGCGTACAAAATCTTTTTCGTTTTTGGGTCCATGGGCCGCCCGCAGTTAGTCTGGTTTTGGTGTGGCTTAATATTCCGCGGCAAAACCGGCAGAAATCGAAACGAAGCTGGGTTCTTTCGTATTCTGCCAGAGGGGCTTTGCCCCAGACCACGCAGAGCGCGCGAGAAATCAAAGCCGCCGGACAAAAAGAAGAGGCACTCAGCGCAATTGCGCGACGCCTCTTCGAACGGCATCAATGTGCTCCGCCATCGTGTACAGCCTGCGGTAGTGTAGCCCGACATTTACGAACATTATTGGTTTCAGCGCGGGAATCGTCCAGCGATCGGCTGTGAGTTCGCCCGTCAGCAGGTCCTCGACGCGCGGCGCGCCATACATCAGGCCTCGGCCCGTTGCGACGTCAAGGATGCCAATCGCGCGCCCAGTCTGCAAGTGGTACGCCTCGATCACCTCCCACTCGACCATCGCCCCCCGCGCACAGAAGTTCGTGATAACTCCGAGGCCTTTTGCGCGGGCGTTCGCCGCCGCGCCGAGACTACCCTTCAACGCAAGCGCTTCCGCAGAATTCCCTTCCGTCGCGGAGAGGTAGAAGCATAGGTTGAAGTCGCCCTCGGCGCGGTCGCCGTATTCGACGTCGAATAAGTCAACTCCGCGGACATTGAACCGGTCTGAGCCCTTTGTGAACAAGAACTGCCTCGGTGGGTCAGGGAATGCCATGGTCGTCAGCCGTTCTTCCTCCTTTTTTTCGGCGGCTCGGGTGCAGGATTGCTGGCTTTGATCCCCGCTTTTTCTTTTTTGTTTGTCTTCGGCTTTTTCGTGCGCGGCCGGCGAGAGCAGTCCAAGCAGCCGCGGATCATCGTCCGCGGCGTAATCGGACACGTCGATGATCGTTTCGAGCCCGGTAAAACCGCTTGGCTTCTTCGGCTTTGCCGCCGATCCGAGTGGAACGAGCACCACCTCGGTCCCATCGTTGAACACCGCGCCGATCACGTGTTCTTTCTGGCGCGCTGCCACTTGCATGTGAGATGCCGGGTTCTTGCCGCGTGCAATTTCGATCAGCTCGGCCTCGGTTCGTTTTTTCTCCGGATCGTCCCAGATCACAATCTTTGTTTCATGTTCCACGACGTGCCTGAGTGTTACCTCCGTCGCAGCCTGGCCCCCGATTATCGTCCTTTTTATCGAAGCCGAAGCCTCGGTCGTTTTTGTGATTTCGGCCTGGACGCCCGCGGCGCCCCCGTTTTTGACCGCCAGCCCCATAGTGTTGACTAAGGCTGACATCATTTTGTCGATGTCGCCTGCGGGCGTTGCGGCCTGCACGGCCGCCAGCGGTGCTTGTTGGATCTCAAGTCGGCGTTGTTTGTAGAGTTCGTATGCGCTCATGTGTTGTGTTTCTTCGGCTGGCGCGGTTCATTTTTTGCCGCTTTAGCCCGGACAAAACATAGGAAACGCAAAGGTCCGGAAGGCCGCCGATCGACGGCCTTTGGCTGCGGGCCCGGCTCAAAGCGTGCAAGCTGCCAAGTGTTTCGGCAGAGCTCGTTTATTGGCGTCATCAGAGCTTCGCGCTTCTGCGCTGGGCGGACGAAAGCCGAAAAACAGGAGGCCAGAACGGCGATTGGAAACTGGGACAAGGTCCCCCGTTGGGAGTGCAATCCCACAACTTTTGCGCTTTCCACAAAACAGCGTTTTGCCGTCGGTGGGCCGTTCGCTCTCTTGGCGGTACACCGTAGCCGCACGGTTATGCGTTCTCGTGGCTGGATACGATGTAACGCGTAATGTCGTGGGTGTGCATGTCCGGAGGCGCGGGGGTTGCAACATAGTCGTGGACGCGGTGCGCGTGCGAAAGGGTGATAGATGACTCGCCGGTGCCACTCGTGTCAAGCACGGCTGTATGCCCATGTGGCCCTTTGCCGGCGGGTTTTAACAAATGGGTCGGAACCGCGCCGCCGATTATTGCGGCGCCACCGCATGAGCGCGTGATCAGGATCGCGAGGACGACCACCAAGACCAACAGTAGGACGATCATGAAAATAGTGCGGTTGTTCATCGCGGTTCGGTGCTCTTGCGCTCAGTGTTATTGTTCAGGGCAGATCGCAGGCGGTGCCGGATAGTATTCACCCGCGCGAAATTCCTGCAACCGTGCGAACCCGAACCGAAACCAATTTTGACCGGGTTGTCTCGCCGGCGAACAATAACCGCCGACAATAGCGGCTACCACCCACGGATAGAACGACAGAGTTGTTCGACGACCGGAAACCGGACAAAAACTGCCACAAAAAACCAACGAGTTGATTTTCTCGGATGACCAGAATGGCGGAGACATCCGCGTCCGTGGTTCTATTGCTTATCGCACTGGCCCTCGTTCTCGCCGTGATCTTGATCGGCGCGGCGGCCAGGCAGTTCTATTGCACGCCTTGCTCCCGTTCGGAGGGCTTCATGACGTACCCTTATCTTGATTTGTGGGACACATACGACGCCGGGGATCGCGGGGGATTTTACGGCTTGATGGAAGGCCGGTCGGACAGAAAAAGGGCCGGCGCGGCGTGGCCCTCGTACCTAATGCGCCCCCCCGCTTTTCGCGGCCGGGTGATACCTTAGCGGCACCAAATCGTGCAGGGCGACTGCCCACAAAAGCTGACGCATTTCCGGTCGGCATCCCATTGCTGCTGTGCGCGCGCCTCGTAATACGGATAAAAGTACGGGGAGTCGTAGATTTGCATGTTGTATGGGCCTGGACAAAATGTCCCGCCGTGGGCCTGCGAACGGTCGGCCTTTGGCCGCATGAACGCCACGCCTGTGAGCGCCAAAATGACGACGATCAACAGCGCGAGGACGGCCGCGATTATGGATTGGCTATTCATTCGTGGACGCGTCGGTATTGGAACGGTCGATTCTTACGCCGCTTCCGCGTATTCGGGCGGCCCGCAAAAGCGATAATTGAAAAGCCGTTTCACCCAATATACCAGAATAACTTCGCCAATCGAGCCCGATGGAAGAGCTTCCTCCCGAACAGAAAGAGACCGACGCGGCGATGAGCACAAAACAAACGGGGGCCGAGCTTTTCTGCGAGGACCCGGGCCCTGTCAAGGACACAAAGCGAAAGCCTCGAGTGGTATCAGTCGAAGGGCTGATCGGCGGGGGAAAAACCTCGCTGATCGCGAGCTTCATGAAGGAGCTCGAGGCACGGCGCCCGGACCTAAAGGTGCGGTATGTTCCGGAGCCCGTGGGCGAATGGATGAGGGTGGGCGCCCTGCAGCGCTTTTACGCCAGCGCCGAGAAAGACAACAGGGCTGACGCGGTGTATGTGTTCCAGACGTTCACGTACGTCACGCGGATCAAAGGGGTGCTGCAGGCCCTGCGCGAAGCCCCAGACGCCGACATTCTACTGACGGAGCGAACGATCCTTACCGATCGGCATGTGTTTATGGGCGTCCAGACGGAGCTTGTCGGCCCCGAACTGATGACGATGTACGGCGCGTGGTGCGATTTGTTCGCGGAGCTGCTCGCGCCGCTCGATCTCTCGGGGGCGCTGTACGTTTACCTGCGGCCCTCGGTCGAAACCTGCATGGAGCGGGTGCAACAGCGCGCACGCTCGGGCGAAATCGAAACCGCTCGCGGATCGCCGCCCGCAAAAAACCCCGACACCCCAGCGCCGGCGCAGAAGCCCTCCGGAGCGGGCGGTGTGTCTGAGGAATACCAGCGCTGCCTCCTCCGCGCACATGACGCGTTCCTTCTGGGCGCCGCGTCCCCAGAAGCCCCGGTCCCAGAAGTTCCGTTCGATCGGAAAAAACAGGTCGTGCTCGTTGACAAGGGGCTCGCCGACGCGGACTTCCGCGGGCCGTGCGCGGTGCTCGACGAAATCGCCGACACGATCATCGAAAAAATATTCTCGGTTTGGCCCGAGCTCGGGCGCGTCGCCGTCTAGTACCGTGCCGGGTCGTGCCGTGCCTCCTATTCGAGACCGATCCCGGCCCCCGGGACGAATTTTTTTCCGGCGTCGCGGAAGTCGACGACGAGGCTGCACGCCGCTGCATACTGCGCCGGATGGCTGTCCTCGCGGAATACCCCGGCGAGGCCGGTAAGGAGTTCAACGCCGCCAAGAAAGATTTGCCGAGCGCGCTCCGTTCCGGCGTGCTCCGCTATTTCGTTGGCCGCGGCCTGCACCAGGGCCGATATGTGCTGCATCGCCTGCGCGAACACGTCCGCACCAAGGGCGTCGAAACCGCCCTCCCGCGCGCCGAGTTCCGCATGGATTGTTAGCGCGCGCTGAAGCCAGGCGCCTGTCCGCTCGGACAGCGCCTGAACGAGCGCGTCGATCAATTCTTCGCTGGTCTGACCCGAAAAGTTAAGCGCGTCAGGCGCGGGCTTAGAGCCGTCTGCGGCCGAAGCGGTTGAGGCTGGTTTCTTCGTTGCCATCGTTTCTGGCGGGCGCAGGATTTCAATTTTTGGGCGCCCCGCACCGTGCTAAATTGGAAAACGGGGCGTGCTGCGAAAGCTGTTGTCACCGCGTCCGCAGCATATTCCGTGATCGATGGGTTTTCTCCGCGGACTGTGCATCGTGCTCGCCCTCGTGGTCGCGCTAACAATCGTCGCAATTGCGTGGGCGGTGTCGGTCTGTTTCCGCCGAGCGACAGCGTACTACGCGAAATACGAAGTGATGCGCTTTCAGCGCGTGCTGGTGTCCGACGCGTATTTTTCGATGAAAGCCGGCGATCTGGTCTTTTTCGTCGCGGCGACCCACGGCTTCACGAACAGCATGCTCACGGGCGAGTTTTTTAGCCACGGAGGCATCATCGTCGAGTACGGGGGCGCCCTGTACTTGAGCGAGGCGCTGGGAAATTCGGCCGTCGCGAAAGGCGCAACAGGCGACATTCGAGCGGCGCCTTTTTCGCGTCTCAGCCCCCTCCTCTCGCGGTTGAAAAACTATTGCGGCGCCGCCTATTGGGTTGCCCTGGACGGGGTTGGCGCGCTTTCGGCGGGCCAGAAAAGCGCGCTTTGGCGCGCCGCGCAGGTCCGCCATCCGTACCCTTCAGCGCTGCAGGTCGTCGCGGGCTTCCTTGGCTTCAAAACCGAGTCACGGCACTGCTTCCAGCACGTTGCCTGGATGCTCGACCAGGCCGGCTTGGTGCCAGACGCGACGAAAAAACTCGAGGATGAGGGGTTTCTCGGGACCGCGCGGGCAATACTCGCGCTTCCTGAGGTGCGCCTGCAGGGCGACGCCCGGTACTCGCGGCCAAAGCTCCTCCTGTACGACCTCGACACACCGCAAAATGCGGGGGCTGCGTTCGGGCAAGGAGCGCAAAACCTGGCACCGCATGCGCTGGAAAGCCCCGCCGGATAGAGGGGCGAGCGGGGCCCAAAAAAGCTCGGCGCAGCGCCTCGACGGCATTGCCATCGTGTGCGTTGCTTTGCGTGTCAACGGGATCGGTCACCAGCGGACAGGGTCTTCCCGCAAAGCGAACTCAAGCACGCCCGCGGACGCGCCCGCGAGCTCGCGGTAGCCGAGGTGGCGATACTCGAAGAAGTTCGTCTTCGTCAGCCGGTTCAGAGACAGCTGGTCCATAAACGGGAACGGGTTTTCTACCCGGTAGAGCTCGGGCGCGCCCATCGCAGCGAGCACGCAATCCGCCTGGAACTTCAGGTACTGGACCAACAAGGGGCGGGTCAAGCCGATTAATGCGGGTTTTTGGCGATCGGTTTCGCTGTTCGTGGTTACCGGGTCCACGGACACGACGTGCGACACGAAGCTGACGGCCTGGCCGACGGCGCTTTCGCAAATTTGGTGGATTCTTGCGGGCGTCGGGCGCGCCCCGGCGTCAAGCCGCGCGATGAACGCGCACACCGTAAGCGTGTGCACGCCTTCGTCGCGTGCGATGAAGCTGTTGTACATGGTCACTCCGGGGAGGAGATTCCGTTCGCGCAGCCACTGAAGCGCAGCGAACGCGCCCTGGAACAGGAGGCCCTCGGTGAACGCGTCGGCGACCAGGGTTTCCCCGAGAGGGATTTTTGCGTCGAGCCAGCCTTGGATCCAGTGATGGAGCGCGGCGACCGCCGGGTTCGTTTGGAACGCAGAGCGGAGCGCGGAAATTTCATCAGCGGGGAGGCCGAGCCCCTGGATCTGGAGGTCGTACGCTTCGGCGTGGACGTGTTCCTGTGCGCGCTGCTCCGCGAGGTACATCTGGGCTTCGTGGACGCCCCGGACGAAGGGCTCGATTTTGTCGAGCAGGTCGACGACGTCGAAGTCCGCGCGCGAGAAGAACGCAAGAAAGCCTTTGACAAAGTGCTGCTCGCGCGACGTAAGCCGCGCCCAGTCTGCCTTGTCGCGGGTCAGGTCGACCTCCTCTGGGACCCAGTGGAGCCCTTGCAGCGTTTTGTACTGCTTCCACAGCTCGTCGTGGAGAATCGGCTGAAGCGCGCGCCGCTCTTTTTGGGCGGGGTGCCAGCGGAAGAATGCTCCGTGTTCGGTGGTTTCGTCTTTTCGGCGGGGGGCGGTCGTCTCCATCTCGCGGCGTACCGGTTGTTTTTTTCTCGGGCCGGTTCAATTATCGTGTCGGGCCGCGATCCGCGCCTTTTCGTCGATTGCATTGTTTCCCGCGGGGTTGCGGGGCCCTCCAATTTGAACCGCGTGCGGTGTGACATACAGCCGGGCAGATCGACCACGGACCCTTTCAGCCGAAGACGAACCACGAACAGAGACGAATGGACGCCACGAAAACCGAAAATCAGACAAACGCGCAAAACGCCAGTAAAGGCGCCGGGGCAAGCGGGATAACACCGGCCGAGCTTGCAGGACCGGGCGAGTCGCACGTCGTCGACCGACACGGACGGCGGATTCGCATCCGCTTCGACGAGATCACCCGCCGCAACGAAGCGCTGTGCCGCGAGCCACAATACGGGCAGAGGCTCGAGACGATCGATGCGCCGCTAATAACCGCGCAGGTCGTCGCGCGGTTCGCCAACGGCATGACGACGCGGCAGCTCGACGCACTCACGGTCGGCGTGTGCACGAGCCTCACGACCCACCACCCGGACTACGCGCGCCTTGCGGCAAGGATCTGCGTCAGCGACCTCCACAAAAGAACACCCGCGGGCCTCGACGAAATCGTTGAAACGATCCTCGCGACCGCCGCGGACCGCCGCGCCGCGAGGTATTCGGTCGAGTACGTCGGCATCGTTCGCCGGTGTTGTGCGGCGGTTAACGCGCGGCTCAACTTTCACCGGGACTTCATGTTCAGCTTCTTCGGGTTCCAGACTCTCGCGCGGTCGTATCTTATCCGTGCGGGCCCGCGGGCCGACATCAGCACTTTGCTCGACGATGTTGTCATGGAGCGGCCCCAGCACCTCTACATGCGCGTGGCGCTCGTCCTCTTCTGCGGGACGCCCGACCACCGCGGACACGAAGCGCCTGACGAAGTCTTCACCCAACGGCTCCAGCGTGCGTTCGCGTACTACGACCACCTGTCGCGCCACGAGGTGTCGAACGCGACTCCGACGATGCTTAACGCGGGGACCGAACACCAGCAGCTCTCGTCGTGCTTCCAGTTCGCGCCAGGCGACGACCTCGAATCGTTGATGGAGACCATCAAGGTCACCGGAAATACTGCGAAGTGGTCGGGCGGCATCAGCCACCGGCTTAGTGCCGTTCGCGGGGAAGGCAGCGCCATCAAGACAACCGGCGGAAAAAGCAGCGGAATCAAGCGCTACATCAAGGTGCTCAACGAGCTGCAGCTCTACGTCGACCAGGGCGGCAACCGCCCCGGCGCGTACGCCGAATATCTCGCGGTCTGGCACGCCGACGTCTTTACGTTTCTCAAGCTTGGTCGTATCAAGGGCGAAGTTCTCAGCGCGCCGGACCTGAAGTACGCCCTGATGGTTCCCGACCTCTTTATGCGGACCCTACGCCGCGGGCTGAAAGGCGGAGACGGCCAAGACGATTGGTATCTGTTCAGCCCCGACAACGCCCCGCGTCTGTATTGCACCTGGGGGGAGGAGTTCGAGGAACTTTACGCCCGCTACGTCGCTGAGGGCCGCTACACCCGCAAGGTCCGTGCCCGAGACGTCATCCAGGAAGCGTTCACGACCTGGCGGCAAACGGGGACGCCATACATTCTGTTCGCCGACCACGTGAACCGGAAGTCGATGCTCCAGCACGTCGCCACGATAACTTCGTCGAATCTGTGCACGGAGGTGATCCTTCCGACGTGGGCGGACTACGAAGCGAAAGACTTCAACGCAGAAAAAGGCGAACACGGCGTTTGCAATCTCGGGGCCCTCTGCCTCGGGTCGTTCGTTCGCGACGCAGAAAAAAGCGGCCCGCCGGAAGAACAGCCTGACGTCGCGGCGCTTCTCCGCGAACAGGTCGACGTCGCCGGCCTCATGGCCGCCGCGAAACTTCTGACCGAAGCGCTCGACAACGTGATCGACATCACGTTCACGCCAACCGACGCGGGCCGACGGAGCAACGCGCGGCACCGGCCTTTGGCGATTGGCGACATGGGGCTCGCGGACGTCTTTCGGAAACTGCGCCTCGCCTTCGGGTCCCCGGAGGCCCGCCAGGTCGACATGGCGCTGCATGCCGCGATCTACTACGCCACGCTGTGCGCTTCGTCGGAGCTAGCCGAAACGCGCGGGCACTTTCCGTCGATGTTCGACCAACAAAGCGGAAAGCCGTCGCCGGCCGCGGCGGGGAAGCTCCAGCCAGATTTGTGGGTCGACGCCGGGCATCTGGCGGCCGGCTGGGAGGCCGAAATCGAAAAGCTGCTCGGTCCGCTGCTGCCCGCGTCCGCGTGGACCGGGCTCCGCGACCGCGTGCGCCGAGGACTGCTGCGAAACTGCTATCTGACGAGCCTGATGCCGACGGCGTCGACTTCGAACATCGTCGGCCAAAACGAGTGCATCGAGCCGGTCGTTTCGACAATTTACAACCGAAAAACGCAGGCAGGCGACTTCACGCTCGTCGATCAGTATCTCGTTGCCGAGCTTCTTCGGCGCGGTCTGTGGAACGACGAGATGACGC
>WBZQ01000704.1_pt1 | contig 25204 bp, 17 predicted proteins | sample 5204251 | NCBI WGS metagenome assembly WBZQ01 (sample SAMN12412402, study PRJNA552823) | activated sludge metagenome | isolation source: activated sludge from nitrification reactor of wastewater treatment plant... | place: USA: Virginia | collected 2017-09
GAAGCGCTCATCGCGTCCTACCTCTACACCGCCGGCCAACCCGATCCCGACCTGCTGATCCGCACCAGCGGCGAGCTGCGCATCTCCAACTTCCTTCTGTGGCAGATCGCCTATGCCGAGATCTGGGTCACCGACGTGCTGTGGCCCGATTTCCGCCGGCGACATCTGCTGCAGGCAGTGCTCGACTTCCAGAAACGCGAGCGTCGCTACGGCGGCATCGGGCCGAAGTGAGCGCTCCGACGTCCGACAGCCCCGCGCCAGCCGGGAAGCCACCGTCGACGGCTGCCGCGCCCTTTCGGCGCAACCTGGGCCAACGCGTGGCGACTGCCGCCGTCGCGCTGCCCACCTTGCTGGCCGTGTTGTTCGTCGGCCCGCCGGCGCTGGGCGTGACGGTCGTGGGGCTCTTGCTGCTGCTCGGCCTGGTGGAGTTCTACGCGCTGCTGGCCGCGCGTGGGCTCGAGCCGCTGCGCAAGACGGGCGTCGTGCTGCTGGTCGTGATCTTCTCCGAGGAACTCTATCCGGCCATGCACGCGCCGGCCGTATGGCCGCTCGTGGCCCTGATCCTGCTCGCGGCGACGCTGCACCGCGCCGACGACCTGGCGCGCGCCGTGCCTTCGGCCGCCGGCACGTTGCTGGGCGCGGCCTACCTCGGCGCGCTGGGCGGTTCGATGGCGGGCCTGCTGCTGCTGCCGCCGGTCTGGCAGGGGCCCTGGCGCATGGTGCTGCTGATGGCGATCGTCATGGGCGCCGACTGCGCCGCGTTCTTCGTCGGCCACGTCTTCGGCCGGCGCCGTCTGGCTCCGCACGTGTCGCCCGGCAAGACGGTCGAAGGGGCCTGGGGCGGGCTCGCGGGAGGCGTGGCCGGCGCGCTGCTGGCGCGTGCCCTGGGCCTGCCCTGGCTCGACGCCGGGGCGGCGGTGGCGCTGGGCCTGGTGGTGGCCGCGTTGGGCGCGCTCGGCGACCTGTGCGAGAGCCTGTTGAAACGCTGGGCGGGCGTGAAGGATTCGGGCACGCTGTTCCCCGGTCACGGCGGCGTGCTCGACCGGCTCGACAGCCTGCTCTTCGGCGCGCCGGTGCTCTACTACTACTTCTCCCTGACGGGCTGGTGAGCATGGCCCTGACGCGTCGCGCCATGTTGCGCGTGGGGCTCGCCGCCGCCGCTGGCGCGACGCTGCCCTGGCGTGCGGCCGCTCGCGAGGCTGCGCGCGAGCGGCGCGTGATCGTGCTCGGAGCCGGACTGGCGGGCCTGGCGGCGGCGCTCGATCTGGTCGAGAGCGCCCACGACGTGACCGTGCTGGAGGCACGCACGCGACCCGGTGGACGCGTGTTCACCCTGCGCGAGCCCTTCGCCGACGGGCTGCACGCCGAAGCGGGCGCGGCCACGGTCTTCGACGTGCACGCCGTCACGCTGAAGTACCTGCGCCTGGCCCAACTGGAGCTCGATCCCCTGCCCAGCGCCCACCTGGCCTCGCTCGTCGACCTCGACGGCCGCCGGGTCGAGGTGAGCGCCGACGGCCATGCCGACTGGGGGCTGGCGCTCGCCCCGCACGAGCGCGGCCTGACGCGCCGCGAGTTGTGGGAGCGCTACGTGAGCGGCCTGCTCGAGGACCTGAGCGCGCTCGACCAGCCGTTCTCGGAGCGCCTGCGTCCCTGGGACGAGCACACGTTCGCGGAGCTGCTGCGTCGGCGCGGCGCCTCGCCGGCCGCGCTGCGCGTGCTGCGGCTGGGCGCGCCCGACCTGCTGGGCGAAGGCATCGACGAGGTCTCGGCCGCCAGCGCTCTCCAGGAGTTCGCGCACCGCGCGCGCGTCAAGAGCGTCTTCACGGTGCGTGGCGGCAGCGACCTGCTGCCGCGCGCGCTGGCGCGCCGTCTCGGCGAGCGCGTGCAGTACGGCTGCGAGGTCACGGGCCTCGAGCAGGACGAGCGCGGGGTGCGCGTGCACGGCCTGCGTGGCGGCGAGCGCGTCACGTTCTCGGCCGATCGGGTCGTGTGCGCGCTGCCTTTCTCCGTGCTGCGCCACGTCGACGTGCGTCCAGCGCTGTCGCCCGCCAAACGACGGGCGCTGGACGAGCTGCCCTACACGTCCGTCACGCGCGTCTACGCACAGGTGCGCCGGCGCTTCTGGCTCGAGGCCGGTCAGAGCGGCGTGGTCCTGAGCGGCCGCGAGCGGGCCAGCGTGTTCGACCGCGCGCCCACCCAGCCCGGCCCGCGCGGCATCCTGGAGGCTTTCACCGCTGGACCGCTGGCGCGCCGCTTGGCAGCGCTGTCCGAACCCCAGCGTCAGGCCGCCGTGCTGAGCGATCTGCGGCGTTGGCACGCGCGGCTCGAAGAACACTACGAGGGCGGCGCGTCGTACGCCTGGGACGCCGATCCTTGGGCGCGCGGCGCCTACACGTGGTGGCGTCCGGGCCAATTGAGCGCCCTTGGCGCGCACGTGCCGAGGCCCGAAGGCCGCCTGCACTTCGCCGGCGAACACACCTCGGCTTGGGCCGGCTGGATGCAGGGCGCGCTCGAATCCGGCGAGCGCGCGGCGCGCGAGGTGCGCGACGCCGCGCGGGCCTGAGCGCGGGCGTCGGGCGCGCTCCCGCCGGACCTCGTCGCGCCGGCGCGGAAGCCGGCCCGCGGGTCGACGGCCCGGGAGCGCCTGATCCGGGCTACAGTTGCAGAGCGCTCGTGAAGCGGAGGCTGGCCATGCGTTGCTGTCTGCGCTCGGTGTTGGTCGTCGTCACGCTGGCGTTCACCCCGGGTCTCGCTGCGCAGCCGCGCGACTGCACGACGCCGAGCCAGACCGCCTACGTGGCGAGCGTCCTGCAGGACGTCTACTACTGGTACCGCGAGCTGCCCGCGCTCGACCCGAGCGCGTTCGCTTCGCCCGAGGCCTATCTCGACGCCGCGCGTTACCGTCCGCTCGACACGAGCTTCAGCTTCATCGACTCGCGCGCGGCGAGCAGCGCCTTCTTCTCCGACAGCCAGTTCGTGGGCCTCGGGTTCGGCACGCAACTCGCCTCCGAGAGCGAGCTGCGCGTGAGCCAGGTCTTCCCCGGCAGTCCGGCCGCCGACGTCGGCCTGGCGCGCGGCGACCGCGTGCTCGCCATCGGCGGCCGCACGATCGCCGAGCTGTCGCAGAGCGGCGCGCTGGGCGGCGCGTTCGGTCCGGGCGAGGTCGGGGTCGCGGTCGAGCTGCGCGTGCGCGACCACGACGGACGCGAACGCGACCTGACGCTCGTCAAGCGCCTCGTGACGATCCCGACCGTCTCCGACACGCGCGTGCTCGAAGTCGAAGGGCGACGCGTGGGTTACGTGCACCTGCGCAACTTCGTGCAGCCCTCCGTCGCGGCGCTCGACGCCGCCTTCCGCGAGCTGCAGGGACAAGGCGTGAGCGACCTGGTGCTCGACCTGCGCTACAACGGCGGCGGCCTGATCTCCGTCGCCCAGCACCTGGGTGGCCTGATCGGCGGCCTGCGCACGAGCGGGCAGCTCTTCTGCGAGTTCTTCCACAACGACAAGAACGTGTTCCGCAATCAGCGGCTGCTCTTCCCCGCTCCGGCCGGCGCGCTCGACCTGCCGCGCCTCGTGGTCATCGTCACGCGCGCTTCGGCCTCGGCCAGCGAGCTGATCGTCAACGCGTTGCGCCCGTTCATGCCGGTCACGCTGGTCGGCGACACGACCTTCGGCAAGCCCGTGGGACAGTACGGCTTCGAGTTCTGCGACAAGATCCTCTTCCCGGTGGCTTTCACGCTGCGCAACGCCAAGGGCGAGGGCGACTTCTTCGGCGGCTTCCCGGCCGACTGCCCGGCGGGCGACGACCTCGACCATCAGCTCGGCGATCCGGCCGAGAGCTCGCTGGCCGAGGCGCTGCACGTCGTGCGGACGGGCGGTACGTGCAGCGGCGCCGCCGGACGCGCGCTGCTCACGTTGCGCGCGTCCGCGGGCCGCCACGGTGCTCGAGATGGCCGGCAGGTGCTGATCAACGCCTACTGACCGGCCCACGGGGCGCCAGCGGTACGTGCCTCACGGCAGCGGAGGGCCAGGCCCGAAGACCAGCTCCCAGCCCAGGTGCGCGAGCGGGGCGGCACCCAGCGAGTAAGCCGCGCCGGCCGGGTTGGAGACGTTCAGGAACGAGCCCGCCTGGTCGGTCTCGAAGACCACGTCGCCGCTCGTGCCGACCTCCGGCGGACCAAACAGCATCTGCCCGATCCCGGGCAGCTCGGCGTCGGTCGTGGTCGAACCTCCGTCGTTGCTGAAGCTCAGGCCCATCCACAGCGTCTGCGTGCCGGTCGTGGGAAGCTGAAAGAGAAAGTCGCCGGGATTCCACAGGCGCACGATGTTGAGCCCGGAAATCAGCGGGAAAGGAGGTGAGCTGAGGCCGGTGAAGAAGCTTCCCGGCCGGTTGGGCAGGCCCGGTCCGAGCGATGGCCCGTCGGCGTTCCAGATGCGCAGCCGCAGGCGTACGGTGCGCTGGCTCTCATACGGGTTCACGACGCTGAACGACAGCTCGCCGATGCCGCCCGCGCTGGCGGTCGTGAAGGTCAGATCGTCCATCAGCAGGCGCGTGAACCCGCCCGCTGCCGGCCCCTGCTGGAGGTACTTGTCGGTCGTCGAGGTGACGTTCGAGAAGACCGCGTTGGGGTTGGGCGCGCGCAGTTCACGCAACCAGCCTTCGGGCAGGCTGCCCAACTCCTCGAGCGGCACGACCCGCGTCACGGCGATGCGCGGCACCAGCTCGCGTGGCGGCCGAGTCATCACGCTCGCGGCTGACGCCGAATGGGCGGCCACGTTCAAGGCAACGAAGGTCCAGACGCTCAGTCGCATGGTGCCACTCCCTGGACGCCGCGCCCCGCCGGCATCCGCGACCAACGTCGGTCGTGGCGAACGGGAGTGCCATGCGCTCGAGGCGAGCCGCCTGTGAGCGACCGGTGAGTTCTGGCGGAGGGCGCCGAGCACGCGTGCCTGTGGGCTCGGCCGCCTGCCGACGAGCACGCCGGCGGTGAATAATGGCGGCCGAGCTTCGGAGGACGCACATGCAGCAACGCCGCTTGGGACGCACTGGGCTGAAGGTCTCCGAGATCTGTCTCGGGACCATGACCTTCGGGGTGCAATGCGACGAGCCGCGGTCGCGCGCCATCCTCGATCGCGCGGCCGAGGGCGGAGTCACGTTTCTGGACACGGCCGACTGCTACCCGATCCCGCTCGAGCCCGAGACGGTCGGGCGCACCGAGGAGATCCTGGGGCGTTGGCTGACGGGCCGCCGCGAGCGCTTCGTGCTGGCCAGCAAGTGTTTCTTTCCCATGGGACCGGGACCGAACGAGCGCGGCAACTCGCGCCGCCACGTGCTGAGCGCCGCCGAGGCCAGCCTGCGCCGCCTGCGCACGGACTTCATCGACTTGTACCAGGTCCACGCCTACGACCCCGAGACGCCGCTCGACGAGACCCTGCGCGCGCTCGACGACCTGGTGCGCTCGGGCAAGGTGCGCTACGCGGGTTGCTCCAACTTCCGCGCCTGGGAGTTGGCGCGGGCGCTCAGCGTGAGCGAGCGGCTCGACGTCGCGCGCTTCGACTGCACCCAACCGCGCTACAACCTGTTGCACCGCGAGATCGAGACCGACCTGCTCCCGTTGTGTCGCGCCGAGGGCGTGGGCGTGATCGTGTTCAACCCGCTGGCCGGCGGACTGCTGACCGGCAAGCACCGGCCTGGCGACGAGCCGGCGGAGGGCACGCGTTTCAGTGCCCGCCTGGGCTCGACCGGCGCGGCCTATCGCCGCCGTTACTGGCAGGACGAGGCGCTGCGGGCCGTGGCCACGCTCCAGGGCGTCTTCGCCGCGCGTGGCCGCGCGCTCGCCAGCGCGGCGGTCGCCTGGGTGCTCGAGCAGCCCGGCATCAGCGCCGCGATCGTCGGCGCGAGCCGGCCGGAACAGCTCGACGCCACGCTCGCGGCCGGCGACTTCCGGCTCGACGACGAGGAACGCGCGGCGCTCGAGCGCGTCTGGTACGACCTGCCGCGCCGCCCGCCCGAGACCGGGCCGGTGCGCTGAAGGCGCACGACCTCAGCGTAGTTCGCGCAGGAAGGCGAGCACGGCGGCGTTCCAGGCGGCCGGGTTCTCGAGGTTCGACATGTGGCCCGCGCGCGGCAGGATGGCCACGCGGCTGCCCGGGATGGCGGCCTGCATGGCGCGCGCCTCGTCCGGCGGGCTGATGCCGTCTTCGTCGGCGCTGATCACGAGCGTCGGCACCGCGATCTCGCGCAGCGTGGGTCGCGAGTCGGCACGCGCGGCGAGCCCGGCCAGCGCGTCGATCACGCCCTGGCGCGAGGCGCCCAGCATGGTGGCGCGCAAGCGCTCGACGAGCGCGGGATTGTCGCGCCGCGTCGTATCCCCCACGACCTTCGGCAGGAAGGCCTCTGCGGCCGCCTCGACGCCGCGTTGGCGCACTTGCTCGGCCAACTCGGCCCGCCGCCGTCGCGCCTCGGGATCGTCGGGCAACGCGCGCGTGTTGGTCAGCACCAGGCCACGCAGGCGTTCCGCGTGACGGCGCACGAAGGCGAACCCGGCGTAGCCACCCATCGACAAGCCGATGAACACGGCCTGTCCCAGGTCGAGGTGGTCGAGCAGGCCAGCCGCATCGTCGGCGATGCGCTCCATGGTGAGCGCGCCGTCGCCGGGAGGCGAGGCCCCGAAGCCGCGCGCGTCGAAACGCACCACGCGCCAGGCGCTCGCCAGCGCTTCGACCTGCGGCTGCCAGGTCGTCAGGTCGCACGGGAAACCGTGCAGCAGCAGCAGGGCCGGCCCGTCGCCCTGCACGTCGTAGTTGATCTCGGCACCTGCGATACGAGCTTTCATGGTCCTCCGCGCGCGCGCGCCGCGAAAGAGGATAGCGCGGGACGTTCTGTTATGCTGCCCGACGTTCGTTTTGTCTGCGCCCCGTGCGCCCGCCGATCCGGCGGCTGCGCTCTTCACGCGCGGGACGCGGTCCCGAGGGTTCCATGAAGCTGCTCTTCCGCTATCTCCGGCCACATGCGCGCCTGGTGACCCTGGCGCTCGTGCTGGCCGCCGTCAACCAGGTCTTCTCGCTGCTCGACCCGCTGGTCTTCCGCTTCGTGATCGATCGCTACGCGATGCGCTACTCCGAGTACAGCACCAGCGAGTTCTTCCGCGGCGTGAGCCTGCTGCTGCTGGCGGCGGTGGGCGTGGCCTTCGTGTCGCGCGTGGCCAAGAACTTCCAGGACTACTTCATCAACGTCGTCACGCAGCGCCTGGGCGCGCGCTTGTACGCCGACGGCCTGGCGCACTCGTTGGAGCTGCCCTACCAGGTCTTCGAGGACCAACGCAGCGGCGAGACGCTCGGCAAGCTGCAGCGCGTGCGCAGCGACGTCGAGAAGCTGATCGGGCAAGCCATCAACATGGTCTTCCAGACGCTCGTGGGCGTCATCTTCGTGTCGGTGTACGCCTTCAGCGTGCACTGGGTCATCGCACCGGTCTATCTCTCCACCGTGCCGCTGCTGGGCGGCCTCAGCTCGGCCCTGTCGCGGCGCATCAAGGCCATCCAGAAGAGCATCGTGGCCGAGACCACCGCGCTCAGCGGCTCGACCACCGAGTCGCTGCGCAACATCGAGCTGGTCAAGAGCATGGGACTCGCGCAGCAGGAGATCGCGCGGCTCAACGGCTTCACGGGCAAGATCCTGAAGCTGGAACTCAAGAAGGTGCGCTACCTGCGCAGCCTGTCTTTCATTCAGGGCACGGCGGTCAACGCGCTGCGCACCAGCATCCTGTTCCTCATGCTCTACTTGATCTTCGCCCAGAAGATCAGCGTGGGGCAGTTCTTCTCGCTGTGGATCTACTCCTTCTTCATCTTCGGCCCGCTGCAGGAGCTGGGCAACGTGATCAACACCTGGCGCGAGACCGAGGCCTCGCTGCACAACTTCGAGACCATCCTCGCCATGCCGGTCGAGCCGCGGCCCGTCGAGCCGGTGGCCCTGCCCGAACTGCGCGTGATGGAGTTCGAGCAGGTGGGCTTCACGCACCAGAGCGCCAGCGCGCCGGCCCTGCAGGACGTCTCCTTCCGCATCGAGCGCGGCGAGACGCTCGCCTTCGTCGGCCCTTCGGGCGCCGGCAAGACGACGCTCGTCAAGCTGCTCGTCGGCCTCTACCGCCCGCGCCTGGGCCGCGTGCTCTACAACGGCACGCCGGGCGACCGCGTGGAGCTCGAGGAACTGCGCTCGCGCATCGGCTTCGTGACCCAGGACACGCAGCTCTTCTCCGGCTCGATCCGCGAGAACCTGCTCTTCGTGCGCCCCGAAGCCACCGACGCCGAGTGCCTGGAGGTGCTCGCCAAGGCGGCCTGCGACAGCCTGCTGGCCCGCGCCGAGCAGGGCCTCGACACGCTCATCGGCGAGGGCGGCGTGAAGGTGTCGGGGGGCGAGAAGCAGCGCCTCTCCATCGCCCGCGCGCTACTGCGCCGACCGCACCTGCTGGTCTTCGACGAAGCCACGTCGTCGCTCGACTCGCTGACCGAGGAGGAGATCACGCGCACCATCCGCAGCGTGGCCCAGGACCGCGAGCTGATGACCGTGCTCATCGCGCATCGGCTCTCGACCGTGATGCACGCCGACCGCATCTGCGTACTGGAGCGCGGACGCATCGTCGAGCAGGGTCGCCACGCGGAACTGCTCGAGCAGAAGGGCCTCTATTACGCCATGTGGCGTCAGCAGGTGGGCGAGCGACGCGCGCTGGCGGCTTGAATCGTCCGTTGGCGTGGCGGCTCAGCGCAACGTCTTCGCCAGGGCGCGCGCGGCCAGCGCGTTGCCGGCGGCCGACAGGTGGGAGTCGCCCTTCAGGAACAGGGCCTGCGCGTCGAGCCCGGCGATCAGAGCCGTGTGCCGCAGATCGAGCGTGACGAGCCCGGCGCGCTGCGCTTCGGCCTGCACGTCGACGTAGTACGTCGCCTGGCGCGGCTTGCGGCATTCGATCGGCCGCGGCACGAAGGCCACCCGCAGGCAGGCGCCGCGCGCGCGCAGGCGCTCCTCGAGCCGCAGCAGCAGCGCGAGCATCACGCGCGCGCCGTCGGCCGTGCCGGACGTGGCCACGCAGGGCACGTCGGCGCGCACCCGCGCCAGCAAGCCCGGGTCCGGGCGCGGCGTTCGAAGCGCCCGCCAGCGGCGCGCGCGCAGGAAGCGCCACGTCTCGCTCCAGGCGGGGTCGATGCCGGCCTGCGCGGCCAGCGTGTCCTCGGGCCAACCCGGGGCCTTGCGCGGCGGCAGATTGTCGAGACACAGGCGCCCTTCGTCGTCGAACACGAAGCGCGGTTTCTCCACGCCCCAGGCGCGCGTCGAGACGTTCTCTTCCAGGTCGTTCTTGAAGACGACCCAGACGACCACGTCGGGCTCGTACGACGCGCCGTGCACCAGGTACTTGAGATAGGCCTGGTCGGTCCCGTACCCGCTCACGCCCAGGTTCAGCGCCTGCCACGACGCCCCCTCGCTCGACAGCTCCGCCTGAAGGCGCGCCGCGATGGTCTCGTGGTCCGCCACGCCGAGGCCCCAGGCCTGCGAGTCGCCCAGCACCAGCACGCGTCGCGTGCCTGCGGCTCGCTCGAAGGCGACGTCCGGACCACGCTCACCGCGCGCGTTCAGCGTCACGGTCTCATGCAGCAACGGAGCGCGCACGCCCGGCACACCGTCCCAGCCGAGGATCGCGTCGTAGCGCGTGAAGACCGCCATTTCCCCATGCGGACGCCCGCCGCGCGCAGCCAGGGCACGGTTCGCCAGGCCGAAACAGAACTCCGAGACGGCCGCGCCGAGCGCCAACGATGCCAAGAGGAGCAGCGCGTTCAGGAGCGCGGCGCGCATGCGCGGCGGAAGCACGCGCGATTCTAGCCGGGCCGGGCGGGCGGCTGGATCGCCATAGCGCGCCACCGTTCGCCCTAGGGTGGCACCGCCGGCAGGAGTGCGACGACGGAGGCGCCGCGACGCGCAACACGTGGCCATCTGGAGTTAGCGTGCTAGGTCGACGACCAGGCTGGCGGCGTGAGTCTGGCCGCCAGTGAGCCGGCGTTTGGTGCAGCCCGATCGCTCGGCTTTGTCGTGCTATAGTCGCAAGCGCTCGGGTGGTCCTGGCGCCGGTTGTTGCCACTACGGCGCCGATGTCGATTCGAGTGGGCCAGCTAAGTAACTGAGTCGCAAGCGCGGAGAGGTGCTGGAGAGGCCGAACAGGGCAGATTGCTAATCTGTTGTACTGGTATAAAGCCGGTACCGAGGGTTCGAATCCCTCCCTCTCCGCCAGTTATTGATTCCATTACAGTTAGGCCGACCAACAGCGCGTTGAAACTCGGCGCTGCGTGCGTCTCTCCGGGACGGCCTGGGAACTCCCTGGGAACTCCCGAGACCAGCTTCGACGTGCATCGGCGCGTGGCGTCGCACTGCTATGCGCGCGAGCTGGTGCGCGCGCTCCCGCTGTCGGCGGTGGCCAAGCCGGGATCGGAGGTCGAGTGCCTACGTTGCGCCTCGGCCCACTTCACCAGGTCGTCTCGCGAGTACACGACGCGACGGCCGAGCTTGAGGAATGCCGGCCCGCGGCCCTCCACGCGGAAGCGCTCGAGCGTCTTCGGCGACAGGCCGAGGAACTCGGCGGCGAGGGCCTGCGGCATGTACGGTGATCGCGAGTTCTCCATCGCTCTCCTTCGCGGCCCCAAGGGCGCGCTGCGCCGCGAAGGCTGCAAGTGCCGGGCCGCCCGCCAGGCCGCAGCTGGGCCGAGAAGCTGGGGCGCTCCGACCACCACTTGATGGCCCGCGACAACACCCGATCAGTGCTGGCCCTCGGGCTCAGGCCGACATTGCCTAGGATCGGGTAGGATCGGACGAAATGGTAGCAGCGTGGTAGCGCGAAGCGACTTGGGCTCGCTGCGGGTGACAACCCGTGGGCCTGCCGGGACGTCGGGCCACGCGAAGCCGGTGCACTTGCTTCAGGCCGTAGCCATGACCGCGGACGATCCGCCATGCGACGCGTCCGTGCGGGCCGCTGACTGCCGCGCGCTATCGCAGTGGCGGACGGGTCGTCCCGGCCTGTCTGCGTTTCCGCACCGAGAGAGGAGCTCACGATGATGCTCACGAGGCGAGAGTATCTCCTTGGGATCTCGACTGCTGCTGTCGGTTTCATGTTCGACAGCGCTCCGGTCGCTGCTGATGTCGGAGGTGCTGAGCTGGCCGCAAGACGTTCGCGAGTGATCGCCGCCTGTACGAAGCACTGGGCCAAGAACCAGGGGGACTGCAGCGCGTTCGTTCGTGCTGTTGTCCAGGAGCTCGGCTTCAGCCTGAACGGGAATGCGAACCAGATCCACGAGCAGATCTCCGCCGCGCCCTGGGTCCGTATTGGCGTCGGCAAGGAAGCCGCAGCCATAGCGGGCGTGACCGCTGGCGAGGGAAAGCTCGTCATCGCCGCACGCGCGGACAAGCCCAATGGCCATGTGGCCGTGGTCGTCGACTATCGAAACGCCTTCGACAGCTACAGCGAGGTGGACCGCAAGAAGGCGGTTGCCTTCTGGGGCAGCCTGCATTCCGTGGGGGCCGAGTACGAACGGATCACGCGGTCCTGGACCGCAGCTGCCCTCGCGGAGGTTCTCTTCGCCTATCAGCCCCTCGCGTGACAGCCTCCCCAGGCTATTCGACGAAGCGCACGCGAAGGTTGGAGATCCGCAGGATGCGCTGATTCGTGTCGCTGAACCACTGAAGATCGACCCGGAACTCGTCGCAGTCCGGAGGAAACAGGTCCGCACACTCGGTGTTGGCATCGCTGCCGGGGGGGAGCCACTTCACAGCGAGCGGGTGCTCGTCGCTCGCGATCTCGTCAACGGCATCGGGTGCGCCGGGCTCCGCAGGCGCCATGATGCGGCCAACGTGATACGAGGTGACAGCGATCCGAAGCTCGTCCCAGCCTGGTGCAGGGGAGGAGTTCGGGTCAGGGGACAGCCCCGACCAAGCGAGGCCCAGCAGCTTCTCGAGCGTCATCGCGGCGCGACTCGTGCCCGGGAGCCGCACCATCCTGGAATCGCTCAGGCGCTCGCTGCGCTCGGGAGCCTGGAAGCTGAGGTGTGCGCCGACAGGCGGACTGGACGATCGGAACTCCTCGGCCATCGCGCGCCCAACATCGACGTTCCGAGCATGGACGAGACGGCAGTTGACCCGTTCCCAGATCGTGCCCTCGAAGTTAACGAGCAGGATGAACGGGTCCTTTCGCTCGCCGCGCTGGCTCTCCGCCTCAAAGAGAAAGCACTGCACTTTCGGAGCGCCAGGCGCGCGTGGGTTCATCGTCCAGCCGCCACGGTCGAGGCGCAGATCCCTCGATCCATCGAGAACGGACAGGCGGGGGCGTGGGGCGGTCAGGCACGCCCTCGCGAAATCTACGATCGCCTTGTCGACCACCACTTTCAGTTTGGGGAGGGTCCGCGGATCCCTGTGCTCATGCAGCGCTCTAAAGAATGGGAGGGCCTCTTCCGCGCCGCGCGTCGGGACATCCGAGGTCACCTCGCCCCAACTCGCGACGTCCTTGATGGACGCGCTCCTCAGGTGCAGGGAGAGGACGTCGTTGGCCAGCGCTTCGCCGATGCCGCTGGCCGATTCCTCGTCGCCCCGGACCATGAAGATGGCCGAGACGATGTGGCGGTCCGGAGTCGAGATGGGCTTGAACGACGGGGTGCGGCCCCTGAGCACGAGAGCCGCCTTGCCGCCCGCGGAGACGATGCCCGTCCCCGCGAGCAAAGCCTCCCGGCTGATCCTGTAGTCGGGCGGCCATGCGGCGGGACCTTCGCCTTGACACTCCTGGAGCCGGCCGAGGAACACGAGGGTCGGCGGGGTCGCAGACTGCCGCGACGCCAGCTCGATGCACGCCGAGTTGGAGAGCTGCTGGAGGCCGTCTGGTGTCGAGAGGCTGTCGTTGACGAGCTTGATGTCGGGGACGATCTCGGCCGTGGCGCCATTTGGGCCGGCCGGATGCGTCAGGGCCGCGGCCAGCGCCCGGAAAGAGGCGAGCCCGAACGAGGGCGCCCCGTCCCGTCGCGGCTCGAAGGCGAACGAGTTGGCATAGCGCTCGTCGTCCAGGAGTTCCAGAAAACCAGGCGTGCCCTTGGCATGCCACTCCGCGACCATGCCGGCCGCGTCGTAGCGGTCAGCGTCGACCACGCGTTTCCCGACGCGGGTGCAGGTCTTCTCCGACCGGAGCGAGGCGAACTGGCGGGGCGGCGGCGCGGTACCGTCTGCGCCGGCAAGCCGCGTCACGAGGAAGGCCTTCGCCTCGGCAAAGACCCTGGGGGAGGTCCACAGCTCCCGCAGCACCCAGCTCCTGAGCATCGGAGTCGATGCGACGAGATCCTTCGCCGTCTGCACGGCGAAGGAATCCGTCGAGGGAACCGTCTCGGGGGTGACCATCGGAAGCAAGAGGTCGGCGGCGTCGTTCAGCAGCGGGCCGATGACCGCCTCGACGTTCTCGAGATCTCGAAGATGCTGCCGCCATTCGGCGGCGGTCGCCGTCTTGTCGACGCCCTCCAGGTGCAGGTAGGCGGCTAGTGCGACGAAGTACCGTCTCAAGAGCTGGTCGGTGTCCGATCCCAGGAAGGGGTGCTCCGCGACCGGCCGGAACCCGACCGGCATGACGCACGCGCGCGCGGCCGGTGCGCCGTTCGGAGGCATCGCTAGCCAGGACGCGCTACTCACTTCCGCAGAGCCTCCGAACAACCGGGCCAGCTGGCGCCCTTCAGCCGCACCGTGGCTTTCCGGAGACGGAGCAAGGGTGCCGCTGCGACACGCCAGACTGCTCAGCCATGCAGCGAACTGCTTCTGGACCTCTTCGTCTTTCACCTCCTCGATTACGAACCCGCGTACGTCGTTATCGCCCGGCATGGGCTTCCTGCCGACCGTGCGGGCCAACACCCAGGCATCTCGCGTGGGCACGAGAGCGAGACGGCGGGTCACGCGCAGGCTGACTTCGTGGGCGTCGGCCGCGCCCAGGTCTACCCCGTCGAGAGGGACGTCAACGCGAGGGGTCGGCGTGCCGTCAATCGCCGTGTGAGCCCAGGCCTTCACTATGTCCGTGACCGGGATCTCCCTCTCGGAGACCACGCGCATTCCGTCGGCGAGACGTGGCGGGGAGGCGGTCGTTACGTGCGCGTGGTCGAAGCGCAAGCCGCGAACGATCAGATCTACGGCTTCCGCGCCCGCCAGCTCGTGGATCGCCGCCCAAGCTTCCGAGTGCGGCGGCTGGGCGCTGTCTGCCGCCGCCGCCGCCGTGAGCCAGCCAACCTGCACCGTGAGGACGGCCCTGTCGGGAGAAAGCGCCACGGTCGCGAAGTGCTCGGCCGGCGTGTGGTCCCTGCCGTTTTCTCCTCGTCGGCCGCGACGCACGACATCGGTAGGCAACGTTACCGGGAAGCCGAGATACGACGGCGCTTCGGAGCCGTCGACGACGAGCGGGAGGCAGGTCCCGTAGGTGTGCTCGATCTCGAAGCGCAGTGCGCGTGTTGCGCCCGCCGTAGCGAAGAGGCGGCCGAAGTGCTGTTTGTACGCTAGCGGGGCCTCCTGCTGCGCGGGATGGCGCTGGGAGCGCTCGAAACGGAAGTGGAAGAAGTGGGAGCGCTGGCCCCCACCGTCGGTGCGCGCGATCGGATAGACCTCCCCGAACTGGTTCAGCGGCACGCAAGCGTCGCCTTCCACCAAGTCGACGTTCAGCGCATTGTGGTTAACGAGATCCGCGAGGTAGGCGTCGAGCGCGGGAACCGACGTACTCATGCTCGTGTGGGTGACCTGGAGCGCACCCTCCACGGCCAGAGCCGACTGCGCGAGCTCGAAATCGAGATCCCTCTCGAAGTGCACCGCCACGCCGAGCCTATCGACGCGGTCGGCGGATAGCGAGGAGGATGGCAACATCAGCGTGTCGAACTTCTCGCCGGTGCTCGGACGCGTGCGCATGCGCCACAGTGCGCCCTCGTCGTCGTCCGTCTGTTCGAGGTCCGCCTGCAGCGTGGCCCTGCGCACGAACGCCAGTACGGCGTTCGGCTTCGGCGGGCTCCCATGGACGAGCAGGACGGGCTCTTGCTTGCCCGCCGAGTCCCGCTGCCACGGAAAGCTGAACCGTCCGAGGAACGTGAGCTTGACGGACGGCTCGCCTTCGATCAGGAGGATGGGTTTCGCCGATTCGCCCGCCCAGGTTGCTCGATCGAGAGGCCCCTCGGCGATGGTCTCGTCGAGGAGCGCGGCCTTGTCCCGAGCAGCCGGGATCACCTGATAGACGCCGGCGGGCGACGGCGCCTCCGCTGCCGGCGGCGCAGCAGCCGGGTCAAGGTTGTCAGGCGGCGGGCCGGCGGGCGTGTGGGACTGGCCACCGCGATACGGGACGAGTGTGACCTCGTACAGGTCGACCATCCGCAGGTGGAGCGCAGCAGGGAGGCCCTCCTTGCTCGTGCCCTTCTCCAGCCGCACCTGGAGGCGTCGAAGCGCCGACGCCTGGAAGTCCTCGACGTCCCGCTCGCCGCGCGCGTCCGTGCGTCGTCGAAAGAAGGCCTGGGCGCCCGCGCCGGAGATCCGCTCGCGCACATCATCGCTTTGCTGCCCACCGACGGGCGCGCCGACGCGCACGAAGGACGTCCACTTCTCGCGAACATAGACCCGCCGGGCCAGATCCTCCGCACCGTCGGGGCCCTGGTCCCAGGCCGCGTTCACGTGCACGGCCGCAAAGGGCGCGCGATCGTGGGACAGCGAGGCGAAGAAGTCGGCCAGGGTCTGGGCGCCGTTCGCGGAGCTCGCGCCGACGCCCTTCCACTCCCCAGGAGCCGTCCCGGCGTGCGCGCTGATGCCGATGTCCTTGGCTGCCGCGAGCGCAGCGATGTCGCGCGGGCCGCCCAGGAGGAAGGTCAGCCCGAGGAGGCTGTGGAGATTGGTCCCTGCCAGATCGGGGGGAGCGGGCGGCGCACACGCCGGCGCCACCTTCATGAGGTTGGGCGGCCATGTCGCGACGCCGGTCAACATGCGCGGGGACACGTTCCAGCGTGTGCCGCCGTGGAAAGACAGGCACAGCGTCTCCTCAAGCTGATGGTCCGAGGCTTCCGCCAGCATCCGATCGAAGGCGCGCGCGAACGTCTCGTCCTTCCCGGGCCGCGGACGCGGCGTGCACTCCCGGTGGTGGAGCGTGTTCTTCTCGTGGTTCTCTCCATACAGCAGGTCGGGATCGACGATCCTGTAGTCGGCGACGCGGCGGTTGCTTCGCGGCGGCCAGGCCTTACCCTTGACGCTGTCGAAGTCGGCGACGGCACCCGTCAGACAGACTGACAGGTTCAAGTCATGAGGCAGGGACACGGGCACGATCTCGCTGGCGGACGGGCACGGTTCCGACGGCTGGGTACGGCAACCGCCGGTCCCATCGGCTTGCGGGAGGTAGAGCTCGAACGGCTCACGCGGACGGGCGGCGTCCAGCAGGGCCTTCCGGTAGTCGTGCAGCGCGGCCCGCCGCACGTAGGGCTGCACGATCAGCCACAGCCGGCCGTGATCGGTGTGCCAGTTCTCGAAGTGGAAGTCGAGGCTGAGCCAGAGGGTCGCGGGCATGCTGTTCGCGGTCACGCCAGCCTCAGCGTATACGGTCCGTACTCCATGGGAAGCTCCACCGAAATCCCCTGGCAGACCTGGAATGGCCCCCAACCGATGCAGGCGTGGGCCGAGGCTCGTGCCATCACGCGGAAGTACGCATCGACACTGGCGCCTTGGTTTGCACCGCTCAGCGCCCACTTGATGCGAACCTCGGCCTCCGCGAACACCAGGATGTCCACGCGGGCTGTGATGATCCAGAAGTTGAGCTGCCCGGCGGCCTGACCCAGGATGCCCAGGACGCCGACGAGCTCCAATCTCGTGAGCTGCCCGCTGGCGAGCGTCGCGCTCCCCTCGGCGACCAGATAGATGCCGACTCGCGCCCAGACAGTGAAGACGCCTCCGCCGAACGACGCGCCCAGGCCGAACTGCATGGCGTAGCCGGCCGCGACGACAAGGGCTTTCGTCTCGGCACCGCCGACGGAGACCTCGAGGGCGGAGCTACGCCGCAGGTACAGGCCTCCCGATCCTTGAAAAGGCGTGACGATCGCCCCGAACGAGCGGTCCCAGCGCCGCACACCGCTCTGGAGCCACGGGAAGCCCGCGTCGAAGAGGAAGCTGCCGTCCATGGCCACGGAGATCGCGATCTCGCCTCCGAGCAGCGCGACGGCTGGGAGCACGATCTGCGGAACGCGCACGGCGATGTGGAATGCGTCTTCTTCGGCCGTGCGCCCCTTGGTGTAGAGGACCGAGATGCCGAAGTCGAAGCCGAGCCATTCACGCAGCCGCGGGCCGCCGATGCCGATCCCGTAGAACGCGTTGTCCTGGAACAGGAACTTGCCCTCGAAAACCTCGACGATCGTGAACCCGGCGCTGAACAGCCACTCGCCGATGGGTGCCGTGGCGGGCATGAAGTTGCCGTCTTCGGTGAGTCTTGCGATGCCGTCCTGGACGGCCTGCTGCTCGTCGGCGCTCTGCGGCGCCGGTGGAGCGAGGATCTGCTTGAGGGCGTCGGCGCCGCCGGCGATCTCAACGTTCTGGCCGACGAGCACCCACTTCACTTGCAGCCACCCACTGTCGCTCACGCCCTCAAGCCAGAGGATGAACCCGCGCCGGCCGGCGCCGTCCGAGTAGATCCGCGCGGTCAGGTTGTCGACGACCTGCCTGCCGAGGATGTGGATCCGCACCTTCGAGAGGCCAATGCACTGGACGTCGGCACCTTTGACCTTCAGCTTGCTGAAGTGGACCTGGGCGCGCACCTCAAGGAAGCGCATGAGGTCGAGGTGCAGCGTCCTCTCCTTGAAAGCGAAGCCCTCGAAGCGGATGCCGGCGAAGAGGTCAAAAGGCTTGCCGAAATCCGTGATCCCGACGCGCAGGTCGAACAGAAGGCGGTCGACTGCCTTCGCTGCGAGCTGTGGGAGCTTCATCAGCTCGAGCCGGAACTCCAGGAACGGAAGCAGCGCTCCGCCGGGGTTCCCCTGTAGCGCGAGGAAGCCCAGGTCACTCAACCTGCGTGTCGTTGTGCCGAGGCCGCGCAGCTTGAAGTCGAAATCACCGAGCTTGATGGCCGGGACGTCCAGAGGCAAGCGGATGCCGCCGTACTCAAGGCCCAGCCACCGCCAGTCGAGAGTCGGAGGTGCAGGCAGGTTGAGGTGCAGGCCCTCGAAATCGATGCCGCTGTCGCGAGCGGGCCCGAACGCAGCCCCGCCCGCGGAGAAGCTGGCCGGTATGAGGTTCCCGTCGACCACCAGGGCCGCTTTCGGCGGCAGCATCTTGTCTCCGTCCTTCCGGGCCGGCTCGACCAGCTGGATCTCGACACGCCGGACGGAGAGCTCCTTCACGACTCCGGCCAGGGCATGGTTGCCCTTCAGGATCCTCCAGGGCTTGGCGCTCTCGCCGATGAAGCGGAATACGCGCTTATCGCTGTCATAGAGCCCGGTGATGTCGATCGTGGACGTGTCGGCCTGAGCCTGGAGAAAAGTCTTGAAGGACAGGGCGCTCGTGGAGCGGAACCGCTGCAGGCCCGAATCGAGCCACAGTGCGTCCAGCGTGTGCAGCTGGAACCGGGCCTCTTGGCCTTCAGTCGGCTCCGTAGTCGGGTCGCCTTGTTTTCGGTTCCGATAGGCAATGCTCGCCGTGATGCTGGGCTGCTGGTCCGCGGTCCTCCGGGGAGCCGTCGCGAGGTACTCAAACCGGAGTTCGCTCGAGGGCAGGAGGCTGCTGAGCAGTTCGAAACCGCCGATGTCGACCGGTACCCGGAACAAGATGAGTCCCACCCAGTCCGGTCGCAGCAGCGACGCGTGCAGACCGCTGAGCTCCGGCCACTGGCCGGCCTTGGCGGGCTCCACGTTCCGCGCGAGGTCGTTGGCTCGCGCTATGTCGTGGAGCGTCAGCCCCGCGGCGATCTTGAGGATGCCCACTGGCCGGTTCGGCTCGACCGTCGGCTGGACCTGCGCTCTGATCTGGAACTCGGGCAGCGTGGGGTCGAGCCGGAAGTCTGACTTGATCCGGATCTTCTTGGGATCCCAGAGAACCACGTAGTCGCGTGCCTCCGCCGGATCGATTCTGACGTCGAGCTCAATGTGGCCGTAGTCGCGCGTGACGGCGTGCGCCGCGATCAGCACGTCAGGCCGCGGGTCGAACGAGAGCGCAGCCGTGTCGGCAGCGAGGAGGTGGCTCGGCGCGAACCGCAGCGCCCGCTTGAGCGGGACGGGCGCCGAGACCTTCGGAATCTCCGTGAGGGCAGTCTCGTGATCAACCGTGGCCAGGCGTGCGGATAGGCGCTGGTTGGCTCCATCGGCGCGGGCGTACACGCGCTCGCCCAGCGCGACGGCGGGGAGCGTCTTGCACCAGGCCGCGGGAAGCAGGGGGCACTCTACGGCAGACCCTTCGAACGTGTAGCGCGCGGCTTCAGTGGCAGCAGCCGGCTTCCTGCGTGAGGCGGCGTCGGAGCCTCGATAGCTGTCGCCGGGCCGCGGCACGTCCAGGCTGGCCGAGGAAACAAAGCGGAGGACCGGAAACGTCAGCAGTGATGCGATCGCAGCGTCGAGGGGCGTCCGCGGCTTCATCGATGCGTCCGGCAGCCGGTCGGCGGCCTGAAGAATGATCTCGACGGGCGCCTCCTTGGGAAGCCGTACGCGCGCGGCGCCGCTCACCCCGGACACCCTCCTGGCGTCGTGTACCTTGCCGCGGAGGATCTGGGGCGCGAGCAGTAGGCCGGCGGCGACGCCGCTCTCCGACCGGCGAACGTGCAGAGCGACGGGCGTGCCCGAACCCAGAGCGATCACTAGGGGACGATTGCGCGAGTCCGCCAGAGCGTGGCAATAGAGCGTGATCCCCGTGCTGTCACGTCGCGGAACCAGTTGCGCGCTCCGAAGGCGCGGCGGCTGAGTTGCATCCCCCGCCTGCAGCTCCAAGCTCAGCTCGGCGGCGGACGCCTCCATCGCCAGCCGCAGCGGGTTCTGGGATGTCGGCAGCCGATCGTCAGCCCCGAAGCGCTTGGCCGGATAGAGCGGGATCCTGACCGGCGCCGACGGCGACCGCGATCCGAACGTGCACCTGAGGACATCCGTGCCATCAAGCGGGATCTCGGCCTCGCGGGAGAAGAGGTCTCGCGAGAAGAGCGGTCGCGCGTCGCCTAAGGCCTGCGCGCTGATCCGCGCTCGCAGACTGCCGGGTGCCAGCTGCAGGGCGGGCCGCGAAAGATCGAGCGAGACCGCTCCACCCGGCACCGCATCAAGCTGCAAGGGCAGCCCCCAGGCTTCGCCGGGCCGCGGATAGACTTCCTGAACCTCGTTCCAACGCACAGTGAGCCGTCCATCCTCGTAGGCGACGGCGTTCTGCCAGTCGGTCTCGAGACCGAGCCGGAGGCTGCCTGGAGCGTGGATCGTCAAACCAGCCATAGCGCGCGCGTATCCGCTGATCTCCACGGGCGCCCTCCCGGGCGCGCCCATCGGCCCGCGATCCAGGACGCGCAGGCAGGCCGCCGTTCCTTGGGGGTGCACCCCGCTTGCGATCGACCAGCCGGCTGGTGTCTGCGACAGCTTGAGGTCCAGGACCGCTTGGACGACGAACCGGTGGTGGACGGTCAAGAACAGACGAAGGTGGAGGACCGACCGCTCGACACGCGACTTCAAGCCCCAGTTGTGGATGAAGATGTGGCTGGGCAGGCGATCGGGGACGATCAGGACGTTTCTGTCTACCCTGAAGGTGAGCCCGAACAATGGGAGAGGCAGGGTCGGAGTGCCCTGGGCAAGAACGTCGGCGCCCACCAGCAGGCCCACCGCCGAATGTCCCGCCTGCGTGAGGAACTTGCGACGTCCACGACTGAAACCGCGGAGAGATCCTCGCCGGTGCCGCCGCTTCGTTCGCCTCACGGCTACTTCTCGTCGAAGTCCACGATCACGTCGCCAGAGGCCAGTAGGATCTCGCCCTTGCTCTCGCCGTCCGGGACGTTGATTCCGCAGTGGACCAGCTTCCAGAGACCACCCTTCTCGAAATGGATCTTGGTGCGTGGGACTCTTGTCTGTAGTCCAACCTCACGTTGCGAGCACTTCGGATCCTTCGCGATCCTCACAAGCTCGGTGTCACGCTGAATCTCTTCCACGTCAACCTCGTACGCCTCCTCGAAGTCGGCGACAGACCAGAAAGCCGGCACAAAGGCCTTGACGCTCAACTTCTTGCGCAGAAAACGGACGGGGATTGCGAGGTCGACATACTGTCGCGCTTCCAAGTACTGCGTCCCAAGGAAGCCGTTGCCCACCGTGCCCGCGATGACGCGGCGCAGGGCCGGCGTGTCGGCCAACTCGCGCGAGGTTCCCGCCACCGCGCTCGCCGCATTGCCGCTGCCGACGAGGAGGGCCCAGCGAACGTCGATCCCCGAGGGACTCGGAGCGCACCGGTTGCGGCCCCCGATGATCTCTCGCATGCGCGAGGCGAGCGCTTCCTCGTCTTGCGGCGCTTCGTTCGGCTGCTCGCAGGGGGGACTGACGCTGACCCTGCTGACTCTGAGCTTGGAGATGAAGGCGTCCCAGACGTTTCGATCGAGGGTGGCGGCGAAGTCCCTCGGGTTGGGGGACGTCGCGCGGCGTGTGTCGTCGATGAGCTTCTGCAGGCTGATCGCCCCGATCGCGCCGTCGGTGAGCAGATCACGGGAGCCCGCGCCTAGGATATGCGCCAGGACGACGTAGTCGGCCGGCGAGAGGAACGGGATCCTGGCGTCGCCTGGCGGCGGGCCAGGCACTTCCCACTCGAGCGCGGACAGCCCTGGCGTCGTGCGCTCAGTCGAGCGCTCCTCGGCTTGGGCGTACATCTGCGCCAGGCGGTCACCGAGTGGCTCCAGCGCGTCGGCCAGGGAGGCCAGCGCGCCCGCAAGGTTCTTCCCATCCTCCTTTTGGGAGAGGCTTCCCCCGACCTGACGCGACTGCTCGGCGGCGGTCCGAAGCTGGCGCGCCACCTGCGCGAGACTGGGGCCGGCGGCTGCCGATGGAAGCGGGTGCACCGCCGATCCCAGCGAGGAATGGAGAAACCGCAGCCGCATCCCTGGGCGCACTGCTATCGAAGGATGGTCGGCCGCACATCCCGAAGGGGTGTCGGTCGGACGACACCACGGGAGGTACTCGATTCCCAGGTTGAGGTCCCCCGGCCGCTTGATCTCCTTGATGTCCTGCGCCTGAAGCACCGCGGCACTAGCCGCGAGCGCAACGACGGCGACGGCGATCCGAGACATGAGCCCTCCTGCGTCCTGGAGCGCGTGGCGCACTACTCCGGATCCACGTCGACGGCTGGGGCCTGGGCGCCGCGGCGCCGGGGCGCAACTCGCCCGCGAGAAGTGGGCCGATCCGCCCGCCGGAGAGACGCGCTTCGTGAGATCGCTCCCCCGGTGCTCGCGGCTCGTCGACCGACAAAGCCGCGGGCTCCCCGGACTAGTCAGAACGTGCCATCGCACTTTACACCATGTCGTCTCCCCAGTTGCCCCCTGTTGCCCGCACCCGCCCCCGCGCCCACCCACCGCGCGGCCCCCGGAGGGGGCCTTCCCCCACGGCCGCATCGCGCGATCGTCGTTCCAGCCAAGGCGCCCTCGCGGCTTACCCGCCGCGAGAGCGCGAGGACGCGCCATGCGGCCATCCACCGCCCTTCCCGAACTGAACCCACCACCAGCCTGACCGTCCACTCCGAAGCCGCCCGCTGGTAGCTCCTCAGGGAGCCGAGTCGCTGCGCGGGCGCGCCAGCCCCTGCGGGGTGCCCTTCGCTTCGCTCCGGCTGTTCACGCCTGCTCGCGCCTCGGCCCCCGTCGTCGCCTCCATCAGGTGGGCCTGCGGCCGTCATCACCCGAGTCCTTCTCCTCCCCCGGCGGTCTCTGCGAGCCGGGGGGAGGACGAAGGAAGTCGTTAAGGCAACCACCCGGCGCGAGCGGGACAAGGGGTCCCAAGGAGGATGTGATGCAGGTTCACTTCGTGGCGCGTGAGAACGGTCCCGAACGGCTCGTGACCGAGGCCGAGGTCCACTTCGAGGAGGGTCCGCTCAGCGGGACGAAGCTCGTCGGCTTCTGCCTCTGGCGCGGCACCGACGGCGAGCTGTACGTGACCTTCCCGTCGCGCGCGTTCGGGGCCGGTTCGGAGCGCCGCTTCTTCGACTACCTCCGGGCCATCGACGGCTCGTCGGAGGCGGTCAAGCGCGTCAAGGGGTGGATCCTCGACGCGTACCGGAAGGGAGGTGAGGCCGCGGCCTGAGCGACCAAGGCGGGGGCGGAGGGAGAGCCGCCCCCGCTCGTCCCTCGAGCACAGCACCATGCAGAACTCGAACCCGACCCGACCCTACAGTATTCCCGGCTTCCGGATCGCGCTCGTCCGCGAGCCCGGCGTGAAGCTGGCCGAGCGCCCGCAGGTGCGCGTGCCGGCCCAGGCCGCGCCGCTCTTCGCGCAGTACATCGGAGACGCGGACCGTGAGGTGTTCGTCGTCGCGATGCTCACCGTCCGGCATCGCCTCATCGGCGTCCACACCGTCTCCGTGGGCTGCCTCACGGGCGCCCTCGTAGCGCCGCGTGAGGTGTTCAAGCCGGCGATCCTCAGCGGCTCGGCCGCGTTGCTGCTGGCTCACAACCATCCGTCCGGCGACCCCGAGCCGTCCGCCGAGGACATCGCCCTCACGCGCCGGCTCACGTCGGCCGGTCAGCTCCTCGGGATCGAGATCCTCGACCACCTCGTGATCGGCGAGGCAGGGCGCTTCGTCAGCCTGCGCGAGCGCGGCGTCCTGTGAAGCCCGGCGCGGCGGTCCGCGACGATCGCGGGCCGCCGCGCTGACGACCGTGCGCGACCTCGTCAGGCAACCGCACCAGCCCGCGTCGCGCCGCTCGACGACCTGCACCAAGGCCACGCCGAGCGCCCGCCAACCCGGCCCCCGGCTCGCATGCTACGATCCGCCGACCACAGCAAGGGGGCTGCACTTGCCCAGAGGCCGCTCCGTCGCGCGCGACATCCGCATCATCCGGCGCGCGCTCACGTCCATCGCGTCGGCTCTCGGCCGCCTGACGCCGCAGCTTGCCCAGACGCGCACTGCGAAGCTCGAGGCCGCCGATCGCCCGCGGCGGAAGCTTCGGCTCTCGGCCGAGCGGCGCGCCGCATTGAAGCTCCAGGGCGAGTACATGGGCTTCCTGCGGGGCCTCAAGCCGCGCCAGCAGTCGCAGGTCAAGGCGACGCGGGCTGCCAAGGGGTTCGCGCGCGCGGTCGCCCTCGCGAAGAAGCTCGCGCGCGGGTAGCCCGCGCGCCGTCCGCAGCACGCGCCAACCGTCACTGTCGGCCGCCTGCGCCGGCCGCATCAGCCTCGCCGCGCGGGCTCACCGAGCACGCGCGTGACCCAGCCCGGCGCGTCAGCCGCCTGGCCGGCCAGGCGCCCGCCGCGGAACGTCGCGACCAGGCGCGGGACAACCCGGTCCCGGCTGTTGTCGTAGACCCGCGCCTGGTCGAACGCCGCGACCGCAGCCGCCAGGTTCACCAGACGCTGGAGGCGAAGCGGCGCTGGAGCATCGCCATCGTGAACGTGAGGGCGCGCCCGCGGGCCGAGTCGTCGGAGGATGCCTTGATCGACTGGTCCTCCACCAGCGTGGTGAGCGCGTCGTAGAAGTCGTACTCCTCGCCGTCCAATTCGAACTTGGCCGTCTGGACGTCGCGGCGTGTGAAGAGCTTCTTGACCTCGCCCGTATCCGGGTCGGGAAAGGCGACCAGCGCTTCCTTCGTCCGGCGCAGATAGAACGGGGCGTGGTTGCGCCGCATGGCCTCTTCGAGGCTCTTCACGTCGCCGTAGACGTCCCGGTCGAGCAGCTCGAGGAACAGGCAGAAGTTGGCGGGATCGCCCTTGTGGGGCGTCGCCGTCATCAGCAAGTAGTGGTCGGTCATCGCCGAGAGCGACTCGCCGAGCTTGTAGGCGAGCGTCTTCTTGTCGGCGGCGTAGGCGGCCATCTTGTGGGCCTCGTCCACGATGATGAGGTCCCACCGGCTTCGCAGTAGGCTGTCGCGGGCGTCGTCGATGCGCGACACCCAGGAGACCGACGTGACGACCTGGTTGCGCTCTTGCCAGGGGTTCATACCGTAGTTGGCGCGCAGCACGTCGCTGCCCACGACCTCGAACTGCTCGCGGAACTTGTCCTTCATC
>WBZQ01000708.1_pt1 | contig 25119 bp, 19 predicted proteins | sample 5204251 | NCBI WGS metagenome assembly WBZQ01 (sample SAMN12412402, study PRJNA552823) | activated sludge metagenome | isolation source: activated sludge from nitrification reactor of wastewater treatment plant... | place: USA: Virginia | collected 2017-09
CCGTCGACGAGCTCCTTGACGTCGTTGACGATCTCCTTGACGTCGTTGACCAGCGAGACCACCAGCTCGAACACGTCGTCGACGGCGTCGACCACGTCGTTGAAGAGATCCCACAGCGCGCTGAGGGCCTTGAGCGGCTCTGTGAACAGGCACACGAAGAACGTCACCAATCGCGTGACGACCTTCAGCACCAGCTCGACCACGATGCCCACCACGGTCACCACGATCTTGCACACCAGGGAGGTGACCCACTTGCCGACGGTGATGACCACCCAGGTGACCACCCGCACCACCACGGTCACGAGCCAGCACAACCACTTGTTGCAGCACACGCACCACCAGTTGCATGCCTGCTCGCGGCACTGCTGCTCGGTGCGGCTGATCCAGTTCTCGACCGGCTGCTGGACCTGTTCCTCCACCCACCGCTTAACCTCCTCGCACGCCTCCTTCGCCTCCGTGAGGAAGCGCTCAACCGGCATGAGGATGTTCTCGGTGATCCACGTGCTGACCTGGCGACAGGCCATGACGCCCTCCTTCAGTTGTGCTCTCGCACACGACAGAGCGCTCGCGGCCGCGTCCTGATACAGCGGCCGCTCGCAACCTGGAGGCGACGCCAGGCGGGCTGGTCTGGTCGGGCCAAACATGCGGGTGCACGCGGCAGTCGGGCGCGAAGGCGGTCCGCGTGGACGACGCGGGGTGAACCCGCTCCCGTCGCCACCGGTATCAAGGGCCGGCGGATCGTCTCAGAGAAGGCAACGGTGCCGACACGAACCGCGTCGGACTTTCAGCCGTCACACACAACCGCTGCTTCTCGGGGGCTCAAAATGCGTCTGTTCGCAACATCGCGGTACCGCGCCTTGGCTGTCGTCCTGCTCATTCCCGTCACGGGGCTCGTGGGATGCGGCGAACCCGCGTCGCGTGACCTCAACGACGCGACCCCGCCGAATATCACCATCTCCGTTGCGGGCACCCGGGCAAATCCCGGTGGCATCGACGAGATCGGATTCGGAACGACGACGGACTTGTCGGCATCAGGCGCGCAGGTCCTGGTGAAGGCGACCGACGACGACGGCGTCGCCAACGTCGAGCTCTGGCTGACCGAGAAGCGCCAGTGTCAGGGAGTCACAACGGGACCCGGCCTGGCGGGAGCGCCGGCCGCCCGGGTGGTGGGGAACGTCACGCCGACGCAGGCCCCTGCCGACCTCACCGCCATCTTCCGAATCGACAGCACCAGTCGTCGGTCGGGATGTCTCTACACCTTCGAGGTGTGGGGTGAGGCGGACAACGCCGCCAACACCACCGTCCACACCAAGTCCCCGACGGTGGCACTGACGCTCAGGACGTAGGTGTCGCCCGCGACGAGGGAATGACGTGTCGCCGAGGCCGACGCCAGCAACCCGTTGCTGGGGTCGGCTCGGGCTGGTGGCGATGCCGCGGGGTCAGCGGCGAAGCCCTTTACAGGGTCTCCATCGGCCGGCTGCGCCCCGGCTCGATCGTCTTCCACACCCCGTGGGCTGGAAACCGCTGCGGCGAAGGCCCAGCGAACGCGAGAGCGCCAGCCACTCCCCGGCATCGCCGAGTAGCTGGGTCCGCCCAGGAGGCAGCTGAGAGACGGCCGCAGGCTCCGGGCGACTCGGGTGGCTTGCGCATTCCATCCCTGTCACCGCTGGTGCGATCGCTGCCCACTGGATTGCGTCGCATGCAATGGGGTAGTGCAACTCGTGCGTCTTCAGCATCGACAGGGCCGATCGTACGTTTGCGTCAGGTCCTCCCCGGACCGACTCGCACCCACGCCGACCCCTCACCCGACCAGAACTGAGGTCACAATGAACACACCGCAGTCGTCGAACACCCGGAGGCTGACGCTGGCCGCAGGGGTGCTCTTCCTGATCACCTTCATCACATCGATACCGGCGCTTGGGCTGTTCCAGCCCGTCCTCGACGATCCGGCCGGCTACATCGCGGGTGCCGGCGCTGACAATCGCATCTACCTTGGGGTTGCGCTCGAGCTGGTGCTCATCGTCGCCAACATCGGCACGGCCCTCGTCCTCTACCCACTCCTCAGGCGGCACAGCGAAGTTCTCTCGCTTGGCTACATCGCGGCGCGGATCGTCGAAAGCCTGTTCATCGCGACGGGAATCCTTGCGGTGCTCGGCGTCGTCTCACTGCGACACGACGATCCGGCGGCCGGGTCACTCGCGGTCTCGCTGGCGCAATTCAAGGACTGGACCTTCCTGCTCGGCCCCGGGTTCGTCGTCGGCATCGGCAACGGCCTGATGCTTGGCTACCTGATGTACCGCTCCGGCCTGGTGCCGCGGGGCATGGCGATGCTGGGCCTCATCGGCGGGCCGCTGCTCATCGCGTCCGGGATCGGTGTCCTGTTCGATGCATTCGCTCCCGGCGGAACGGTGCAGGCCCTGGCGACGATCCCCGAGTTCCTGTGGGAGTTGTCGTTGGGCGTCTACCTCACGGTCAAGGGTCTGAAGCCATCGTTGGATGCTCGCGAACCTATGGCCGCGTCCATCGATCCGCAGCCGGCGGGGTAACGACCCGTCCTCGCGGAAAGCGCACTCCGGGACGGCAGACGTGCCGGACCGGAGTGCCGTCCTACCTGGTTCGTCTCCCCCGCGTTGCCCCGGAGCCACGTCATGGCAGCGTCAGCCGCCGGCGCACGCCGCTCGTATCAGGCTGCGAAGCCAACGGTGGCACCGCCCTCCTCGCGCTGTTGCCGATGCGGTTTTGGCGTGCCGGGCTACCTCGGCCCGGTCGTCGTCGTTACGCTCGGCTATGCACTCTTCCAAACCGCCAACAACACGCTCGTCATGGCCGGCGCATCGCCCGACCAGCGCGGAGTCGTCTCGGGGCTGCTCAACCTGTCGCGCAACCTCGGCTTGGTGACCGGTGTGTCGGTAATGGGAGCGATCTTCAGCGTGGCGTCCGGCGCCGACGACGTGGCGAACGCCTCGCGAGCAGGTGTGGCCACAGATATGCGTGTGACGTTCGCTGTCGCTGCCCTGCTCGTCGCATGCACGGCTGCCGTCGCCGTTCTCAGGAGCCGGACGGTGGCGAGCCGGATCGGTCGTTCGGCCACGGCGAACTCACGTCAGGACAACTGAGACTCCGCTGTGAATCGGCCCCCACCGCGGGTGATGCCGACGGCGCTCTCTATCCGGTGAACGTCACGGGGATCCTCACGACGTTGACCCTCGAACCGTCCTTCGCCGAGGCCTCGTACACCTCCAGCACGCCTGAACCGCGAGACGGAGGGGTGAAGCGGATCGTCGTGTCGAACCCGCCGCGACAGCCGGTGCCGCAGGTGGCCGTCACGAAGCCCTCGCGGACGACGCCTCCCGTGCTGTCGCGCAGCTCGTAGCTCACGGTGGCCTCGAACACGTCGGCGTTGCCCGCGAGGCGCAGCGACCCGGCCACAGCCTGGTCGGGCGCGGGGCGTTCGACCAGGATCGGCGGCGCGAGCTCGTCGTAGGTCTGGCGGGTCTGGGGTCCGTCGAGGATCAGTCCCTCGCCCGAGAACACGGTGACGGGTCGACCGTCGAGCTTGAACCGCACATCCTCGATCGTGGGAAACTGGGCGAGGGTGTAGACCACCTGCGCGAGGCGGCCCGACATCGAGAGCTTGCCGCCGCCGTCGTCGTAGGCTCCCGACAGGTCGATCGTCGCGACGCCACCCGCGATCGAGACGCCGCGAAGCGATGTGCCGGCCGGGATCGTCGAGGTCAGGCCGGAGCTCGCCTCGGCAGTCGTGGGTCCGGCCAGCAGTTGCCGCACCGCGCCGGACGCGATGGCCCCGGTTCGCGCCACGCTGCGGTGGGCGGGTGCGAGCTTCTCTCCACGCAGGAAGTAGACGACGATGTCGGTGGTCGCAGCCGGCGGCGTGGGTGTCGTGGGAACCGGGGTCGTCGTGGTGGGCGTCGTGGCTGTCGGCGTCGATGCGGTGGGCGCAGTCGCGGTCGACGGTCCGGCGCCGTCGCCGCCGCAGCCGGTGAGTGACACGAGGACGAGCAGGGCGGCGACCAGCGGGCCGCGGCCGGCGTCACCGGGTGTCGATGACCACTGCCTCCACATCGGGTGCCTCCAATGTCGACACGAACGCCCACACAGAGCCTCTCACCGTCGCTCGCCTCTCGCCCCGCCGCAGGCGGTTGCATCTGTCATCTCTGGGGGCGCAGCGCAATGGCCAACCCGGCGATGGCAGGCGAGCGTCACGGTCGCCGTATGGCGAGTCGATGCGTTACGGCCGGCAGGACGGCGAACGTCACGCAGTGCGGCTGCGCCGGCTACGCCACGCCCTGCAGCTGCGGCGCGTGCGCCGCCTCGTCCACGCCAGGTTCGGCGATCAGTGGTGTGATGAGGGTGCGCAGTGCGGTGACCACTCGCGGGTCGAACTGGGTGCCGCTGCAGCGCTCCAGCTCGGCCACGGCATCCAGCAGGCCCATGGCCCGGCGGTAGGAGCGGTCGGTCGTCATCGCGCTGAAGGCATCGCAGACGCTGACGATGCGCGCCTCGATCGGGATCTGATCCCTCGCGAGGCCATCCGGGTATCCGGCGCCGTCGAAGAACTCGTGCGATGCCCGCACCACGATGCCCACGTCGCCCAGCAGGCCGCCCACACGGTCGAGCATCCGGTGGCCCTCCACCGTGTGGGTCTTCATGAGCTCCCACTCGTCGGCGTCGAGCGGACCAGGCTTGTCGATGATCGACTTGGGAATCGCGACCTTGCCGATGTCGTGCAACAGGGCGGCGAACTCCGTGCGGCGCCGCTGCTCCTTCGACAGGCCCAGACGGTCGGCCACCGCGACCGACAGCTCGACCACGTCGCGGCTGTGGGTGCCGGTGTACTCGTGGTCGGCCTCCACGATGTCGCCGAGCAGCAGCGCCGTGCCGCGGTAGGCCGCCGACAACTCCGCGGCCCCGTTCACGCGGGCACGGCGGTCACGGGAGAACAGGATGAACACCCCGAAGAACGGGAGCAGCAGCGAAAGGAGGTAGGGGCGACCGTCGACCGCGAACGCCACCAGCAGGCCGCCGCAGCTGAGCATTGCGTCCAGCGCAAGCACCCAGCCGGCGTCGAGGGTCGACACGCTCGGTGGAACGCCCAGCGCCCCCCAGTCGCGCAGCGTGATCGCAATGGTGTCGACCACGACCTGCGCGGCGAAGGCGGCGGCCACGATCCACAGCTGTTCGGGGTGCGGCGCCGTGACGCCGGCGATCGCGAGCACCAGGGCCGGCCCGATGGCGTGCCAGGAGTCCCCGACGGCCAGGAGCAGCCGCGACGGGTGCAGATCGTCGCCCAGGCAGCGCACGATGCGGGCGAGCAGGCGCCCGGTCACCACGATCAGCGGAATCAGCGGCGCCGGAACGAGAAAGAGCATCGGGATGATCACGAGCTGGGTGAGGTCGGACCAGCCGGTACCCACGTCGAAGGTCACCAAGCAGGCGGCCGTGTAGACCACCACAACCAGCAACACCGTCGGCAGCGCAGCCGAGCCGGGCATGCCGAACGCCAGGAGCATCGCCACCGCGGCCGCCAAGAACGCCGCCGCCGCCACGATCTCGGTCAACCACTCGCGCCGACCGAGCCGTTCGTGGACGCGGTCGACGGTTTGCAGGACGAGGCGGTCGCCCAGCGAGATGTCGAGGTGTTCGTTCATGGGTGTCGAGGGTCGCGAAAAGCTGCGGTGCGACCCTGTGAACGTATCGACCCGCAGGGGGACGGCCTTGAGCGCCACAGCGAAGCGGACCAGCCCGTCAAGAGCCCATAAGTTTGTAAAGAATCGGTGAATCGTTAGGTGGATCGCGCCGTGCGGTGCACAATGGCCATGTCACTCCGACTCGCAAGGATGCGTCTGCGGAGCACGCAAACCCAGGGAAGGGATCTGCACACCATGAGCACGAAGCTCAAGTCGATCGTCGCAGCCGTGATGGTGGTGCTCTGCGCGGCACCGCTTGCGAGTGCCGCCCCCGGCAAGGCGAAAGCCAAGAGTGCCGTCGCGGCGCCGTCGGCCACGACAACGACAACGACAACGTCGACCTGCCCGGCGGTGACGTCGTCCTCGGCCTTCGCTCAGTGGGGCGACCTGGCCCCGTACTTCCTCGCGCCGGGGGGGTCGATGGAGAACGCGACGCTGTGGCCGGGGAGTGGTTCGTTCATCGCCGACAACGACCCCTTCAGGCTCTCTGGTGCCGGCGTCCAGTCGCTGCGCCTGCTCAACGGTCAGGCTGCGACGTCGCCATGGGTCTGCCAGGGCAGCACGTATCCCACCATGCGCTTCATGGTGCGCAACGTGGGCAGCGCCTCAGCGAAGCTCAACGTGATCATGTACAGGTCGGGCATACCGATCGGCGTGAACATCGCGACGATCTCCGCCACCTCGGCGTGGGCGCCGAGCCCGATCGTCACCCTTCCCACCGGACTGCTCCCCGATGGCGTGACCATCCCGAAGATCGAGCTGGCGTTCGTGGCAACCGGCACGGGTGCCGACTTCCGGATCGACGACGTCTTCATCGACCCGCGTAGTCGCGGTTAGGCAGGGCCTTCGACGCGGGCGGCAATGACCCCGGTTCGGGGTCGCGCCGCGCCGTGACGTGGTGCGCGCCGGCGATCGGGCAACCCACTCGAACTGGCGCGGGCTTGTCGCGCTCGCCGGTGAGTCCGAGTGGGGCGCACAGACGGGCGGCGGGACCCGCTGTCGAGACGGGCCCCGTCGCGCGTGCGGTCAGACAGGCACCGGCGTGGCGCCCGAGGGACGCGGGCGGCCCGTGTGGTTGCGGGCGCCCAGGTAGATCAGCAGGCCGCCGATCGACAGCAGCGCCGCGCCGCCGACGATGACGCCGATGGCGATCGCCAGCAGATGCGGCACCTCAGCGCCGACTGCGATGCGTGTGTCGACGTTGCGCGATGCGTCGGCGTTCATCGCGACCACCTGCCAGTTGCCGTCGGTGACGTCCCAGCGCAGGTTGCGGGCGCCGCTTCCGGTCGCTGTCGCCGCCCAGAAGGTCTGGGCCGCGGGGGCGGCGGGCGTCGCCGTGCCGGCGCGGAACTCATAGGCGGTGCGGTGGCGGGCGATGTCGCGCACCTGGTCGCGTGGCACGTTGCCCAGGTAGCGCTGCACATCCTCGGCGCGCGCAATGCCGATGAACACGTTGCTGTTGCTCGTGGTCTTGAGCTGCACGGTGCCGAGGAGATTGTCGGCGTACAGCCAGTCGGGGCCGTCCGCGTTCAGGCGGATCGTCTCGCTGACGATGGCGTAGTTGGTGGATGTGAAGTGACGTGACGGGCTCATCAGGAAGCCCGAGGCGTCACGCTCGGTCTGATCGGCGACCACCGCCGCGGTGCCGCCGGCCATCAGGCCGGCGGCCAGCAGGGCGACCAGGCTGCCGACGATGAGCAGAACCACGCGACCCGCGGACCAGCCGCGGCTCGGGTGGGCGGGCGTCGCCGGCGACGGCGGTGATTGCGCGAGAAGGGCACTCGTCGGGGTGCCCGGCTCGGTGCTCCCCATGTCGAGTCGGAACGGGGGGTACTGGTCGGTCATCAAGCCCGCGTAGCCCGCGACCCGCAATGTCCAGCGGTTCATCCCCATGATGAAGTCGAACAGCGACCGGGGGTAGCGGCTCGTAAACAGCAGGGCGATGGCGCTGATGAGCACCAGCACGCCGATCAGCCCCCCGCCCCAACGCGCCGCGTCGCCGCCCTGGTTCCACGCCAGCCACACGCCGCCGCCGGAGAAGATCGCGACGATGATGTAGTGGGGAATCGCGAGCAGCCACCACTTCACCAGCGCGAGCCCACGCGACAGCTGCTGCGGGTAGTCGATGGTGAGGTTGGCGGGGTAGTCGGTTTCAGCCAGGGTGAACGGCGGGTAGCGATCGGTGCCGTTCGCCGAATAGCCGTAGAACTCGACGCGCCACGTCCAGCGCAGCACGCCGACGTTGAAGTCGAAGATTCCGCGGGGGTAGCGCCCGGTGAACAGGATGGCGAAGAACGCCACCACCGTCAGCACCACCATCGCGATCCAGAGGAAGACCAGTACCACGAAGTGCGGGATCAGGAGCAGCCACTTGAACAACCACTTCCAGCGGCTGAGCTGCGGGTCGAGGTGGCCCTCGATGCGCACCGGGTACGGCGTCGTTGTCGTTGACGTTGACATCGTGTGCTCCCTTCTGAGGCAGCCCACCGAACAGGCGTCTCAGGCGGTTGGGCCTGGCCGTCCCTGCTCGACGTTGGATCTGATCGCCGTGTGAACTTCGGTGACGATCTCCTCCCAGGGGCCACCTTTCGTGCGGTCCGTACGCCCCTTCGCCGGCTGCTTCTGCTTGTGGGCATGGGCGTGCGGACGGCTGGCAAGGATCGCCAGCAGCACGACGGCGATGAAGTTCGTGAAGCTCGGATTCGGCCAATGGACCGCCGCGGCGCCCGCGAGCCAAGCCGGATCGGCGATGAACACGATGGCCGTGATCGCTGACTTGCCGAACCAGCCGACGATCAGGAACAGCGTCGCGAGCACGATCGGCCAGAAGCCCAGCTCCGGCAACCCGATGGCGGGGCCGAAATCGAGCACGTTCCAGGCCAACCAGAAGATGAACGGTCCGATGAGCAGCGCTGCGACGAACACCGCAAACAGCACGGCAACACCACCGCCGATCAGCGCACCGAATCCGACCTTGCGTAGCGGGGCGTTCATCACTCCTCCCCCACTCTCAGGAAGCGTGACGCCCGAAAACCGGACATCGGGGCGGGCGCCACAGCATGCCCGCCCGCGCTTCCACTCAGTACACTCGCTTCCATTCTTGCACCGGTTGGCCCTGCCGATCGCGGTGGGTGGTCGTTGGGTGACGCTTGGCCTCGGTGCGAGGGGTCAAACGCGTTGGGGACACCCGTTGGGCGCGGCGCTGAGGAAGGGCGGTGCTGCGTGGGGCGGTCAACGGCGGGAGTTCCCGTGCTCATCGGCCGTGAAGCTCAATGAAAGGCCCGCGACGCCGATAATCCGGTGGTGAGGGCACACGAACACGTGTCGGTGCACACAGATGCCGTACCAACGACCGGGCGTTCGCTTCGCTCGGCCCTGCCGTCGCTGCTCGTCGGGCTGGCATTGCTGGCTGCGACGCTGATCGCCTTCCTAGTGGTTGGGGCCAGCGTCCGGCGGACCGAGCGCACGCTCATGGACGCGCGTGTGCGCGACGCCGCCGCCGCGGTGGAAGGGTTGAGTGCCCAGTCGACCGCGGTGTTCGAGCGGGCCAAGCTCGCCGGTCGGGCCACCGGCGGCGACCCCGAGCAGATGGCTTCGCTGCTACGTGGCGTCACGCTGCCGCCGCTGCTGGCGAACATCGATCTGGTTCGGGTGAGCGGGCCGAAACCCGAGGTCCTCTACCGGCTTGGGTCGGGCACGCCGGTCCTGCTCGACCAGCTGACGGCCGGTGAGATCGAGCGACTGAAGGCCGCGTCAGTCGCGCAGCGCGAGACGATCGTGACCTGGCGCCGCCGCGAGTCGCTCACCGCGGCGTACGCGGCGCCCATCGGAGTGCCCGGTCTCGTGGTGTACGAAGAGGTCACGCCCAGGAACGCTGTCATGGCGGCCTTCGGCGACGAGAACCTGCTTGACGGTGCGGTGTACATCACATCCCTCGAAGACAACCTGACGCTGCTTGCGACCAACTCGCCGACGCTGCCGATCAGGGCGCCACGCGCAGTGCGGCCAATCACGTTCGGCGACGGCACCACGGGAACGCTCATCGTCGCCGCCCGCCGACCCCTGGTCGGGGCCATCACCTGGCGGGCGCGGTGGATCGTGCTCGCGGCCGGGTCGGCGCTCGCGTTGCTGGTGGCGCTCGGCACCGAGGCTCTGCGACGCAGGCGCGATCGGGCGTTGGGGCTGGTCGGCGAGTTGCAGCAGTCCAACGCCTACCTCGACGAGCTGAGTGCCCAGATGGCGCAGCAGGCCTATCACGATTCGCTCACCGGACTGCCCAACCGTGCGCAGCTGCTGCGGGAGCTCGACCAGGTGCTCAGCCGGCCCGGTGGTCAGCCGCCGGCGCTGCTGGTCATCGATCTGGATGACTTCAAGGAGGTCAACGATCTGATGGGGCACTACACCGGGGATGCCCTCCTGCAGGAGGTTGCGACCCGGCTGCAGCGCTGCGTCGGCGGCGAAGGGCTGGCCGCGCGCCTTGGCGGCGACGAGTTTGCGGTCCTCGTTCCCCAGTCGCCGGGAACCGCCCCGCTGGTGCGGCTGGCCGAGAAGATCGTCACCGACTTCAGGCGACCCATGACCGGGCACGCCCGCGAGATCATCCCGGGGGCCAGCATCGGCATCTGCCGCCGCGAACGGCGCGAGAACTCCGAGGAGCTGCTGCGCAACGCCGACCTGGCGATGTACCGCGCGAAGTTGCGCGACACCGATCCGCGCTGGGAGCTGTTCCAGACGGGCATGCTCGACGAGATCCGCGAGCGCCTCGCCCTGATCGCCGAGCTCAAGGACGGCATCCAAGCGGGCGAGCTCTCGTTGCAGTACCAACCGATCCGCGAGCTGTCGCGCGGTCGCACGGCTGCCGCCGAGGCTTTGGTGCGGTGGAACCACCCGCGACTTGGCTCGCTGGGGCCGCACCGCTTCATCGCGCTCGCCGAGGAGACGGGCGCGATCGTCGAGCTCGGCAAGTGGGTGCTGGAACAGGCGTGCCGCGACTGCGCGGCGTGGCGGACGCTCGGGGCGGACATCCGCGTGAGTGTGAACTTCTCCGGCCGCCAGCTGCTGGAACCCGACATCGTCGACGTTGTCCGCAACGCCCTGACGGCAGCCGATCTTCCCGCCCAGAACCTCGTGGTCGAGATCACCGAATCGGTGCTCATCGAAGATGACGGTGTGACGCTCAAGCTGCAGCAACTGCGCGAGCTCGGGGTCTGGGTGGCCGTCGACGACTTCGGCTCCGGCTACTCCTCGATCGGCTACCTGAACCGATTCCCCCTCGACATCCTCAAGATCGACCGAGCCTTCGTGACGCGGGCGGGCAATGGCGGACCTGGCGGTCTGCTCGAGTCGATCGTGCAGCTCGGCCGCAGCCTCGGCCTTGTCGCCGTGGCCGAGGGCGTCGAAACCGATGCCGACGAAGCGGCAGTCAAGCGCGCGACATGCGAGTTCGGCCAGGGGTATCTCTTCTCACGTCCGATGACCGGCGCCGAGCTCGAGCTGCTCATCCTGGACGAGCAGGGTGAGCCTGCCGGCACCAGGCGAACGTCGCCGCTGGCCTCCTCCGGCCTCTGAGGAGCGGGAGCGTGACCGAGCTGCGTCCAGCGTCGGTGACGCGGAGACACGTGCGGGAGCCGCTGCTGGCGCTGGCTGCTGCGCTCGCCGCCGCCGCCTACGTCCCGTTGAACGTTCCGCATGGGACCGCACACGACCTGTTGGGGCCGCTCGAACGGCGGTTGCCCATCGTCCCGGTGCTGGCGATTCCCTACCTCGTGCTCCTGCCGGTGTTCTGGGCGCTCGTGGTCCGAGGGCTGGTCAGGCCCAGCGGTGATCCGCGCGTCCGCCGGTCCTTCCGTGCGCTGCTCGTGGCCTCGCTTGTCGCCTTCGTCGTCAGCGATCTCGTGTTCCTCGTCTCCCCGACCGTCGTACCGCGCCCGGGCGCGGTGGGCGGCTTCATGGCCGGGATGCTGCGACTGATCTACGAGCACGACAACCGCTTCAACGACCTGCCGAGCCTCCACGCGGCGATGGCGACCCTGGTGATCGTCCACGCGCGCAGCTTCCGGTCGGGTCTGGCGCGGTGGGCGGCGGTCATGCTCGCGCTGACCGCGCTGGCGGCGACATTGCTCCTTCGCCAGCACTCAGTCGCAGGCGCGGGCGCCGGAGTCGCCCTTGCAGGCTGTGCCTGGTGGTGGGCGATGCGGCGCACCCGCGCCGGCGACTGAGCGCTGCCGGGAAGTCGGTGCGCGCTCAGCGCCCGGGCGTGTAGCGCACCAGCTCGGCGCGGCCGCCATCGCCGTCCAGGTGGACGCTCAGGAGCGGTCCGATGCCGGGAGCGTAGAACTTCAGCTCCTGCACCTTGGGTTCGGTGGGTACGAGGTCGCGGGTCATCAGCACGCCGTCGGTGAAGTGGCCCTGGGGTACCTCCACCTGCTCCTGGCCGACCGTGATGACCGCGGCGCGATCTTCCGCCTTGCCGGCGTAGTACTCCTGACGGTAGGTGAGGCCCGGCACCGGCCGCGCGGGCATCGCGATGCCCGCCTCGGCACCGTCGACCCCGGCTTCGAATGATCCGCTGGTCGTGGTGGGCTTACCGTTCGCGTAGTTCTGCACGGCCTCGCCGAGGTACCAGATGTTGCCGTCGCGGTCCTGCGCATACCAGTCGAACGTGACCTCCACGGGCACGCCGTTCTCGGTCACCTCGTCACGGATGACCCGTGCGGTGACGCCGTTGGCGATCCGCTTGACCTGGTCGGTCACGGTGACGACAGCCTTCTGTCGGCCGCCCTTCGTGTCGGTCTCGGCATACTCCCAGCGCGTGCCCGGCGCCATCGGCCAGTACGGGTTGTCGATCGTCGTCGAGAAGTCCTTCGGGTCGAGCGCCCGAGGCTCGCTGCCCTGCGGCAGCCCGCCGGTGACCGGCTCGGCGCCGAGCGACGCCGCCGTGCGTGACGACGTCGTCTGGTTGCCTGCGCCGCAGCCGGTGAGTGCGATCGTGGCGGCGGTGACCGCCAGGATGGCGCGCGTCGCGTTGCCCATCGGAGACCTCCAGTGTGGGTGACGTCATCAGGAGTCGACGTCGTGCCCCGGTTCTACGGATCGGCCCCTAAGGACACCCTAAGAACTGCCGGGCGCGTTCTTAGCGGGTCCTCAGGATCCGGCTCGTACCGTTGGCCGCGCCGTCTGAATCCAGGCGGCCGACCGAAAGGAGCATCCGATGAAGCTCTCACCCGCCGCACCCATCGCGGTCGCGGTCATCGCGACCGGAATGGTGGGCGCCCAGGCGTCCCTCAGCCGCCCCACATCCACCCTCGCCGCCGCCACGCCGACCGGCAAGGTGGTACCCCTCAAGGACGCCCGCCTGAAGTTCGAGGTCAACGCCACGGACAGCGACGCCGGCGTCCAGTTGTTCGTCGATGCCGAATCGTGGAGGGAGATCTCGCTGTTCGACCCGAGCGGCAGGAGGATCCTGACCACGACGACCGAGGGTGCCATCGCGAAGCAGGGTGGCACCGAGCTGTTCCTCGAGAGTGCGGAGCCCACTTTCGCGCAGCTCTCTCGCGCCAGGCTCTTCAAGCGGTTCCCGGCCGGCAAGTACCGCATCCGCGGCATCGGCTTGCGCGGCGAACGGTACGTCGGGTCGGCGATCCTGACCCATGACATCCCGGCAGGACCGCAGCTGATCGCGCCGTTGCGCACCCAGCCGGCGCCGAAGCCGGATGACACGACTGTCTCGTGGAAGCCGGTGCCGGCCGCGAACGGAAGCCCGATCATCGGCTATCAGGTGCTGGTGGTGCAGCCGGCGAGCGGGATCCGAGCGCTCCCGAAGATCACCCTCGACGTGACCATGCCGGCGACGGCGACCAGCCTGAAGGTGCCCCCCGGCTTCCTGCGTCCCGCTACGAAGTACGAGTGGGAGGTGGTGGCAATCGAACGCGGCGGCAATCAGACGCTGTCGTCCGACACGTTCACCACGGCGCCGTAGTGGCACGGTCGGCAGCCGGGCCGGGCGCGTCGGTACATTTCGACAGCGACCGGCCCGGCCCACGCCTCGTCGTGCCGTCGCGACGTGCGTGCGGCACGGTTCGTGCTTTGATGCCTGGAGGGGGGTCTGCCCGTGCGGCTGCTGCTCGTCGAGGACGATAGAAAGGTCGCCGCGGCCCTTGCGCGCGGGCTGCGCGCCGACGGCTATGCGGTCGACGTCGCGGCGAGCGGTGACGAGGCGCTCTTCAACGCTCGCGTGCACGCGTACGACGCCGTGATCCTCGACGTGATGCTGCCGGGACCAGATGGTCTCGACGTGTGCCGGACGCTGCGTGCAGACGGTCGCTGGGCGCCGGTGCTGATGCTGACCGCGCGCGACGGTGTGGCCGACCGCATCCGCGGCTTGGACAGCGGGGCGGACGACTACCTCGTCAAGCCGTTCGACTACGGTGAGCTGGTCGCGCGTGTGCGGGCGCTCATCCGCCGCGGAGCGCAGGAGCGGCCCCCGCAGCTTCGTGCCGGCGACGTCGTGGTCGACCCGGCGGCGCGCACGGTCACACGGGCCGGCACGCCGATCGCGCTCACGGCGAAGGAGTTCGCGCTGCTCGAGTACCTGGTGCGAAGTGCCGGCCGCGTGGTGGCGCGCACCGAGCTGCTCGACCACGTCTGGGATGCGAACTACGAGGGGTCGGGCAACGTGGTGGACGTGTACGTCGGATACCTGCGCCGCAAGTTGGAGGAGCCCCGCGGGGCGCCGTTCATTCGCACCGTGCGCGGCGCAGGGTTTGTGGTGGACCCGTGAATCGCGTCCCAATCCGCTTCCGGCTCACGGCGCTGTTCGTCGTCATGCTGGCCGCCGTGCTGCTGGCGCTCGGCTTCTTCGTCGTGGCGCGGTTGCGCGCCGATCTGACGGCGGAGGTCGACCGGTCGCTCACGACGGCGGCCGCGACCATCGCAACCGGCTATCGCACCGAAGGGCCGGTGGAGTTCGACGTCGGCACGCGGGAGGTGATGAGCACGTCCGGCTCACGCACCCTCGGGGCGCAGCTCGTCGACGCCCAGGGCGAGGTGGTCCGGTGGGTCGGCGACCCGCGGTTGCGACGTGCCGTCTTCGACACGGCAAGCAGCGTCTCGGCCCGATCCAGGGCGCCGTTCCACGAGTCCATCCGCATTGGCACCGAGCGCACGCACGTGCGGGCGATCTCGGTGCCGATCGCGGTGAGTGGCCGCCCCGGCGCGCTCATAACTGTGGAGCCGCTCGACGCGACCGACGACGCCGTCCAACGCACGCTGGTGCTGCTCGTGGTGGGCGGCGCCATGTCGCTGCTCCTCGCCGGCTTGGGTGCCTGGCTGGTCGCAGGTCGCGCGCTGCGGCCGGTGGAGCGGATGACGACGCGCGCAGGGGCGATCGATGTCGACGACCTCGATCAGCGGGTCGCGGTGCCGCCTGCGCGCGACGAGCTCAACCGGCTCGCCACGACCTTCAACGCGATGCTCGACCGTCTCCGCGACGGTGTTGCCGCGAAGGAACGCCTGGTGGCCGACGCGTCCCACGAGCTCCGCGCCCCGCTGGCGGCGATGCGGGCAGAGCTCGACGTCAGCCTGCGTCACGACGCACTCGCTGTGGGCGAGCGCACGCGCCTGGAGAGCCTGCGGGAAGAGGTCGTCCACATGAGCAGGCTCGTCGACGATCTGCTCGCGTTGGCGCGGCTGGACGGAGGGCGCGCGGAACTGCTGGCCACCCCCCAGGATCTGTTGGCGCTGGCTCGGCAGGTTGCCCGCCGGTATGAGGCGGCCGCTCGGGCCGCGGGGCTCCGCATCGACGTGTCCGGGCAGCCGGCCACCGCGGTGTGCGATCGCGACCGTGTGGAGCAGGTGCTGGTGAACCTCATCGACAACGCGGTACGCGTCTCGCCTGCGGGGGGCACGGTGGCCGTGAACGTGGCGACGGGCGGGTCGCGTGCCACGGTGACGGTGCACGACGACGGCCCCGGTGTGCGCGAGGCCGACCGCGAGCGCATCTTCGAACGGTTTGCACGGTTGGATCCAGCGCGCGCACGGGGCGGGGGCGCCGGGCTGGGCCTTGCGATCAGTCGCGAGATCGCCCGTGCCCACGGCGGGCAGCTGGAGCTCGTCGAACCGGCGGACGGCGCCGGCGGCAGCACGTTCGTCATGTCGCTGCCGGTGTGATGCCGGCGGACGGTCATCAGTCCAATCCCACTCACAGGGAAGCGCGCCCCTCGACGACCGGACGTCGAGGCCGGCGCCACGACATACCCACGGCACTGCCACTCGATCGCTCGCCTCGATCATTGGGCACGGCAGGTCGAACGGTGGTCACGGATGATCGTGCGTGTGCCTCCCCTCGGCGTGCCGGTCATACCGTCGAGTTGGCGAGCCCGTCGTTCGGGAGGGCCGGCCTGCCGGAGCCGTCGGCGGAACGCAGCGGGTCCGGCGGCCGGGTAGATTCCCGGACGTGCTTGCGTGCGGTCGCAAAACCCTCCTGTCGCTCCTCGCGGTCCTGCTCATCGCCGGGGCTGCGGAAGGGGCCGTGCTGCGTGGGGCGATCACCGGTGGGAAGCTTCCGTCTGCCTCCAGCGGCCAGACCGTCATCCGCGCGGTCAACATGCAGACCAGCGAGATCCGCGCTGCGACCACGGTCCCGCGTTCCGGCAAGTGGTCACTCACCGTGCCCCCAGGCCCCTATTCGCTGTTGACGACGGTGGTGACAGGCAAGGCACTCAAGCAGGCAATCTCGCCGATCGTCCGCGCCAAACGCGGCGTACGGGTGCAGGTGCCGGTGTCGCTGCGTCGGGTTGCGGCACCGCGCCGACGCGTCAAGGAGCGCACGCGCGCACTGCACACCACGCTCGCCGGGCCGATCGTCGCGGTACGCAAGCTCACCACCACCGGACCGCATCCAGAGCTCGGACACGGGTTCAGCGACATGTTCGTGACCGACTTCTTCGACGACGCCAACCGCTGCAAGCCGACGGTCGTCGAGTGGGAGAAGCGCAAGCTCATGCAGCAGGAGCTCGACCTGGGGCCGCTCGCCGCCGGGCCGCCGCTTCGCAAACGCTGGATTCAGCCGCAGGTATTCGTCGAGGGGTCGCTCACCACGACGCCGGAAGGGCTCGGCAGCTGGGACGTGCGCGTGCGTGACGCGAAGACCGGCGAGATCGTCGGTGGCGATCACGGCACCATGCCGCCTGGCGGCGACGCCTTCGAGGCCGCGCACCAGATCGCCGAGCGGATCGTCGATCAGCTGTGCGGCGGAACGTACGACGTGACCATCCAGCTGGCGACCGACAACGTTCAGGCGGCGTTCAATGCGCACGGCACGATCGGCGCGACCCTGGTGGCGACCGGCAGCGCGCCCTCGCCGCGAATCCCTCCGACGAGGTTCACCGGATCGGCGCCGATCTCGTATGGCAGCCTGGCGTTCGCTGCAACCATCCCCAACTGCACCATCGGGGGAGCGAGCAGCGATCAGGGCTCTGTGAACGTCACGCTCGAGGTCACCACCGCCGGGCGCCTGCGAGTCACGTGGATACCCTCGCCGCTGTCACTCGCCGCACACGCGACGATGACGTGCCAGACATCGGGCGGGCCGTTCACCACACCGGTGCTGGGCCCTGGGATCGCCGGAGTCGCGCCAACCTCGTTCGAACTTCCTGTCAGTGGCGGCAGCCAGACGATCACCGGCGTTGCGGAGCTGAACAGCGGCGGGCTCGGCATCTTCCACAGCGGCATGATCGTCGTCACCCGTCGCCCACCGTCGTAGACGGCAGCGCACGGTGACCGGGCACCGATAGGGTCAGGTCTGCGGCTGGATCCTCGGGCAAGGCCACTGCCGGGAGGCACCTCAGCCGGCGGATCGCCGGAGCGGCGACGAGCTCCGTGTCGACGGGCACCCGCCCAGGGGTATGTTTTCGATGATCGAGCGTGCCCCGGGGAGTGCTGCGATGAGGTTCACGCGACAGTTGGGCGGGAACGTCCTGGCGGCCAGGGAGTTCGTGCAGGGCCTGCTCGAGCGGGCCGGGATCAGCGTCGGCGGCGATGGTCCGGGCGATCTGCAGGTGCACGACGAGCGCTTCTACGAGCGTGTCGTTCGGGACCGTGAGCTCGGCCTGGGGGAGAGCTACCAGGAGGGGTGGTGGAGCGCCGAGCGGCTCGACGAGTTCATCGCCGCGGTGCTCACGGCCGATCTGCGTACGCACGTGAAGCCCGGGCGCCGGTTACTGTCGGTGGCGCTGCGCTCGCAGCTGCAGAACCGCCAGACGGTCAGGCGGGCCGCCCGCAACGCGTCGGCTCACTACGACATCGGCAACGATCTGTACGAGCGGATGCTCGACCGGCGCATGATCTACAGCTGCGCCTACTGGAAGGATGCCGCCGACCTGGACTCGGCGCAGGAGGCGAAGCTGGAGCTCATCTGCGCCAAGCTCCATCTCGAGCCGGGCATGCGGGTACTGGACATCGGCTGTGGCTGGGGTGGGTTTGCGCAGTACGCGGCCGAGCGCCATGGCGTGAGGGTGACGGGCATCTCGCCGGCGGCGCAGCAGGTGCTCGTCGCTCGCCGGCGTTGCGGCGGGCTGGACGTCGACATCCAGCAATGCGACTTCCGCCAGGTCACCGGCCGCTTCGACCGCATCGTGTCGATCGGCATGCTCGAACACGTGGGCCCCAAGAACTACCCGGCGTTCTTCCAGGCCAACGCGCGTCTGCTGGCCGACGACGGACTTGCGCTGCACCACACGATCGGCGCGAACTCCGGCCGTCGCCACACCGACCCGTGGTTCGACCGCTACATCTTCCCCGGTGCCGTCATCCCGTCGCTCGACCAGCTGGCCCACGCCACCAAGGGCCAGTGGGCGATCGAGGACGTCCACAACTTCGGGCCCGACTACGACCGCACGCTCATGGCCTGGCACCGCAACGTCGAGGCCGCCTGGGACGCGCTGCCGGCCTACGACGAGCGCTTCCGGCGCACGTGGCGCTACTACCTGCTGTCGTCGGCCGCGTCATTCCGGGTGCGGGACCTGCAGCTGTGGCAGATCGTGTTCAGCCGCACCCGGCGGCAGAGCCCGGTGTACCCGGCGGTGCGCTGACCGCACGGGAGCGGCCCCGGTCAGTGCCCGTTGTGCGAGAAGTGCATGTAGTCCTTGGTGTTGCCGGTCCAGGCGCCACCCCAGCCCCAGCCGGCTGCGCGGAAGGCCCTGACCGTCGACGAGGTCACCATGCCGCGGCGGATCCAGGCCCGGTTGAAGTAGGGGCGCACGGCCGGGTCGCGGGAGCGGCCGCAGCCCACGTAGGGGTTCTCGCGCGGGTTGATGTCCACCGCCAGCCCGTAGGCGTGGTTCGACCAGTGGCCCGTGGCCTTGCCGCCGGTGCACGGCGACGGCACGGCCTGCCGGCATTCGAACGACGCGGTCACATCGCCGTCCTGCGGCAGGGATCCCGCCGGTCCGTACATGTCCATGAGCGTCATGTGGCGGATCGGGAAGTGCAGTGCGTGCAGTCGCCGGAACGCCTGGGTGAGCGGTGCGGTGGCCTTCCGGTTCACCACGAGCTGGCCGGTGTGCTCCTTGCGGTCGAATCCCCAGTGGCTGACGGTCAGCAGGCGCAGCTGGGCCAACCCCACCGGGCAGCCTGCGTGCCAGAAACCGCCCTGCGTGAGCATCGTGCGAACCGGTTGTGGCAGGGGCTCCACCTTCGCGTCGAACCCGTTGGCCGGCGCGACGACCACGAGCGCGGCGATCAGCGCGGCCGGTGCGCTCCACCGCGGCGCACGCGTCGGAACGACAGCTCGGAAGGCGAACGCGAACACACGCCCATCATCGCCCGTCCAGGGCGCGATTGCCAACCATGCCGGGCTCGCGGGCCGTGCCGGTCGCCGCTGGGGTGACGTCGAAAGGGCCTCCGTCCAAACTGTAAAAAGCTTGCAAGGGTAGGGCGGGTTGCGGCGGTGATCTGCCGATAAATGACAAATGCAGTTTCGCCTGCCCGGCCGATCACTCAGCGCACGGCTCATGCTCGTGCTCGCCGTCCCCCTCGTCGGCATGTTCCTGTTCGCGACCATGTGGGCCGGGCAGCGGCTGCACGAGTCACGACAGGCTGGGGATGCGCGTCATCGAGCAACGGCGCTCGTCGCCAGTGCCCAGTTGCTCTTCTCCGTCGAGATCAGCCGCACCATGGTCGACCTGATCACGAACGAGACGGCCGGGCTGGCACAGCTCGGACCGTTCCGTTCGTTCGTCGAAATGCAGACCACGCTCCAGACGAAGGACCTGGCCGCGGCAACCGAACGGGTGCGAAGCCTTCCGGCGAGCACGGCCGCTGAACGCGAATGCCTCGACGACATCCTCAGGGCGGTCGACGAACTCGAGGGCGTCGCCGTCACCACCGGCGACTCGCCGCGCATCGTCTTCTCGAAGGCGTCCTCGGACGCCCTGCAAGCGGCATCTCGCAAGGTCGAGGCCGAAGTGCTCAAGCTTCGAGGTGAACCTGCGAGCCTCGATGCCGGCGTCCTTCTGACGCTCGCCGATCTTCATCGGCGAACGGTGCGCGACGGGAGCCTCACACTTGCACACGCATACAGCCGTGGGTCGATCGCCCGCCGGGAGGTGCTGCGCGAAGAGGCCGCAGCGACCCGCAGCGCGCGTCGCAGCGTCATCCTGATCGCCCCGCCCAACATCCAGGAGAGGATTCGCGACTGGGCAGACGGCGACGCGGGCAGTCAATGGCGTGACTTCCAGGCCCGGGTGTTCGCGGGTAGGACGGTTGACGTGCTCGCGGGCGTGAAACTGCTCGTTGCGCAGAGCCAGGCCATCAGCAGCCTCCAGGATCGGTTCGGGCGCGACCTCATCACGAGCACGACGGCCAGCGCCCGCAAAGCCCATGCCGGCTTCGTCACGGCAGCGTGGTCGGCGGTGGCGCTGCTGCTCGGCACCCTGGTGCTCGCAGCCCTGACGCTGCGGCCGGCGACCCGACGACTGCGGCGCCTCGAGCGGCAGGCTCGCCGGATCAGCACCGGCGACCTGACGGTCGAGCCGGTCGGGGGTACGGGCCACGACGAGACCGCGGTGCTGGCGAACTCCTTCGATCTGATGAGCGGAACCCTCACGACGCTGCAGCGTCAGGTCGATGCCCTCGCCGATGGGCGCCTCGACACGGATGCGGCGGCGCAGCCCGTTCCGGGCCGGATCGGCGAGTCGATCACACGATCGGTTGCCCGATTGTCGGAGATGACCTCGCGCCTCCGGCTGAACGAAGAGCTGGCGCGCCTCACGGTCGACGCAGCCATCGAGGCGATCTGGATCGTCGACGAGGCGGGCCAGGTCGTCTCGGCCAACCCGGCTGCCGGTGAGATCTGCGGGAGCGATGCCGGAGAGCTCACGAGCGCCGATCTGTGGACCATGCTGTCGCTCGACTCGGCACCCCCATCCGGCGCGGCGGGAGCGGAGCTCACGAACGTGGAGGGTCGCGTGCGGCGCGCCGGTGGCGACGGTGTCGACGTGCTCGTCTCGACGCGGCGCGTCGCGCCCACCGACGGTGCGGTGCGCTGGATGGTCTTCGTTCGTGACATCTCCGACCGCAAGAAGTTGGAAGCGCGACTGGAGTGGGAAGCGACCCACGATCCGCTCACCGGCCTGCCGAATCGTGCCGGGCTCATGCGATCCCTGACCGCCGCCCGGCCCTCGGGCGCGTCACCGTTGACGGCGCTGTTCATCGACCTGGATGGGTTCAAGCGCATCAACGACGCGATGGGCCACCGGATCGGGGACGAGGTGCTGTGCGAGGTCGCGCGGCGGTTGATCGCGGCCGTGCGAGCTGAAGACACCGTCACGCGCCTGGGCGGCGACGAGTTCGTCGTCCTGCTCGAGGAGTCTGGCCGGGGTGGGCTGGAGGTGGAGCCGGTGGTGCATCGCCTGCTGCACGACCTGGAGCGGCCATACGAACTTCACGGAATGGTCGCGCATCTGTCCGCCAGCGTGGGCATCGCGGCGACCACCGGTGGAACCGACCCGACCGACCTCATCCGGTTGGCCGACCTCGCCATGTACCGCGCCAAGCTGGACGGCCGGGGCTGCGCCGCGCGCTACGACGCATCGATGCACTCGTCGGTGGCAGAACAGGTGGAGCTCGAGGGCGCGCTGCGTCAGGCGATCGCCGACGACGAGCTCACGCCGTTCTTCCAGCCGGTCGTGAGTGCTGAGGACGGGCGACTCACGCGCATCGAGCTCCTCGCCAGGTGGGATCGTCCCGGGCACGGATCGGTGTCGCCGGCTCGTTTCATCCCGATCGCGGAGGAGGCCGGCATGGTGATGGACATCGGACGGTGGGCGCTCCGCTCGGCGGCGCGGGTTGCGGCTCGGCTGCGCGCCGACGATCCGGCGTTCTCGGCCCCGATCGCGGTGAACATCTCCGGCATGCATGTCATCCGGGGCGACATCGTCGCCGATGTGGAGGTGGCGCTCCTCGAGGCGGGTGCCCAGCCGGGGTGGCTCAGCATCGAGCTCACCGAGAGCTACCTGCTCGACGAGGCCGTGGAGCACGTCGACGCGGCCCTTCACCGTCTGGTGAACCGCGGGGTGAGCCTGAGCATCGACGACTTCGGCACCGGCTACTCGTCCATGACCTATCTGCGACGCCTGCCGGCCGACGTCGTGAAGGTCGACCGTTCCTTCGTGATCGCGACCGACGCACCGACGACCGATCACGGCATCGTCGAGATGGTCACGACGCTCGCGCACACCCTCGGCATGCGCGTCGTGGCAGAGGGCGTGGAAACGCCCGAGCAGCTCGAGCGGGTTCGGGCCGCGGGATGCGACGAGGTCCAGGGCTACCTGGTGGCACACCCAATGGATCTGCAGAGCTTCGTCGGATGGCTCGGGGACGACGAGCCGGCGATCGCGGCATCTGCGGCAATTCAGGGCGTGTAACTCGGGTTCACACCCTGTAGTAGCGATAGTCGCCCACTTGCGTGGGGACAAGCAAGCGTCGGCGCATCAGCACCTTGCCGCTGGCGCTGACGGCGACGATCGTCACGTACTTCCGCGCGCGGACGTTGCGCAGCACACGCCAGCCGATGGCGCTCGTGAGGCGTTTGCAACGGCCGGTCAAGGCGCGGGTGGCGGTGAGGCGGTACCGGCAGGTCTTGGCGCGGGTGATCACCTTGCCCGACACGACCGCGCGCCCGTTGGCGATGCGGCGCACCGCGATACGCGAGGCCCAGCCGCGGGCGACGGCGCGATCGGTGGTGACGGCGACGCCGGTGCCGCTGTGGCTGGTCCCACCGGCCGGCGGCTGCGGCGTCGTGGTGGGGGGCGGCGGGCTGGTCGGTGGCGGGGGCGGGACTCCCCCGATGGTGATGGCGACGGTCGCGGCGGTCGCCGTGCGGGCGATGACCTCCACGCGGAGTCCGCCGAGAGGGTCGGTGAACACCTCGCCCGGTGTGAACGCCGCATCGGCAACGCCTGCGGTGGCCGGGTGCGCGTCGAGCAGCTCCGACTCGGCGGCAAAGACGGTGCCCTCGGCGTGTCGGCGTATCAGGACGCCCTGAATCGCCTGTGCCGTGGGGGCGAAGTTGTCGTACTGGCCGGCGATGCTACGCGCTTCGATGAACCACGACTGGCTCGTGCCGCGGGGGATCTCGATGGACTTGACTCCGGGGCCGGCGACACTCGCCGTCTCGATGGTGATCGTCGCCGAGCTGGTCACCCGCACGCTCTGCCCTGCCGCGAACCAGCCGAGAAACGTCTTGGACATGGCACTGAAGTGCATGCCCCGGTCGCCCATGGTCTCGAACGGATCGCCGTAGGCCACGCTTGAGCAGATGTCAGACAGCACCACCGCGGCGCCGGTGCCGTCGCGGCAGCTGAGCGCGTTGGCGTGCGCCAGCCCGAAGTTGTGGCCGAGCTCGTGGCTCAGCACCGAGACGCTCAGGCTGCCGTTGATCCAGGTGTCGCGACCGGGCACCGACCCCAGTCCCGCGTAGCCGCAGCTCGCCAGGCGTGGCCACAGATAGATGTAGTGCTGGTAGCCATCAGTGCCGTTACCGGTCAGCGTGCTGAAACCTTGCGCGCGGAGCGACGCCAGGGCCGCGGCACTGTAGGTATCCTCGGCGCACGTGGCCGGATCCGACGCGATCTGCACGGTGGGGTAGACGTCGCCGTCGGCGCGGTCGCGTCCGGTGAGCGACACCGCACCGAAGCTCGTCTCGCGCATGAACGCGTTGACCGAGTTGCCGCCGGCGAACACCGTCTGGCGGATCTGATCGGTCGTGTACGGCAGCGGCAGGCCGGTGAACTCGATCGGGATCACCGCCACGGCCCGCGCGCCGCGCAGCTGGGTGGGACGAAACGCGGCCAGGTTACCGGCCGCCGGCACATCGCTCATCGGCGCGGCCGGGATGGTCTCCCCCACGAAGTTGCCGGCGGCGTCGACACGGTCGGCCACGCGTACGGCGGCCGCCGCCGGGGTCATCGCCAGCGCCAGCACGGCAATCAGCGCGATCCCTCCGGCGAGGCGGAGCGATCCTCTCACGACGCGAACGATCATGAAGGCGGCACCTTACCGGCACGGAGCCGCTGGTGAACCACGAAGAGCTCATCCGGCCGCCCAACGTTGGCGTCGACGCGCTGTCTTCGCCCGATGTCGAGGGCCGTACGGCGGGTCCGCATCGGCGCGACGCAGCCGTGAACGGATCAAGCAGCGGATTCGTCGGGGGCGGTCGGCGACACTTCGCGGCGCTGGGCGCGTACCAGGAACGGGAAGGCCAGGGCGGTGATCGCCCCGGACAACAGGTACGAAGTCGGATAGCCCCAGACGTCGGCAGCGCGACCGAGGGTCGGTTGCACGGCCACACCGCCGGTCGATGACATCAGGGAGTCGAAGGACAGAATCGTGGCGCGCTGCTGCGAGGGAATGCGCTCGTTGATGAATGCCTGGCGGATCGGGGTCGACGCCGCGAACGCGAGGCCCCAGATCGCGATCAGCGCGATCACCGGCCAGAACGCCGCGATCGCCCCCACCAGCACGAGGGTCGTCACGCTCGCAGCCTGCAGCATCAGCAGCGTGGAGATCCGTCGACGGGACCGGCGACCCAACAAGGGCGCAGCGATGCCGCCGGCGATCTGGGCTCCTGCGACGATGGCTGCCGCGAGACCCGCAACACCATAGGCGGTGGGGTCGCCGTACAGTTCGAGGAGATAGGGCTGCAGCGCGTAGAAGGCGAAGATGCCGACCCCTCCGGTCCAGGGTGCGGCGAGCATGAGGTCCCTGACGCCCGGCACACGCCACCCGTACTCGATCGAGTCGGAAACGAGTTGGCGCACCGCCGCGATGGGACGCACGTCGCGCTGGCGTGTGAACCCGATGTCGTGCATCAGGACGATTGCGAGGGCGAACACCACCGCGAGCACACCACCGG
>WBZQ01000710.1_pt1 | contig 25082 bp, 19 predicted proteins | sample 5204251 | NCBI WGS metagenome assembly WBZQ01 (sample SAMN12412402, study PRJNA552823) | activated sludge metagenome | isolation source: activated sludge from nitrification reactor of wastewater treatment plant... | place: USA: Virginia | collected 2017-09
ATGTTAAGCGGCCAGGTCGTGCCTCATCGGCTCACCACACCCGGCCGGCGGCCCTCAGGCGAGCAACTCCGCGATCTGAATGGTGTTGAGCGCCGCACCCTTACGCAGGTTGTCACCCGACACGAACAGCGCCAGCCCACGGCCGTCCGGCACACCCGGATCCTGCCGGATACGGCCCACCAGCGAGGCATCCTTGCCGGCGGCGGCCAGCGGTGTCGGCACGTCGGAGAGTTCCACGCCCGCAGCCGAACCCAGGATCTCCCGGGCCTGCTCCGGAGAGCACCCGCACGCAGGTGCCACTCACCAGCAGCTCGGGTGGACCCAGAATTTTGCGATATTCACTGAGCTAAACCCAATACCAGATCTACAACCCGGGCGTACTGAAGCTACAACCCGTCATCACTTTCCACTAATAATACTGTCCCCCAACATTTTTGGAACCCAATAGCAAGTAACTCGAGGCGTCTTCGCGGGTGTCCTCCAAACAGACCAAACCGTATGGTCTAGATCACACTCGGCCCCCGAGAGACCAGACCCCCCTACTTTGGCGACAGGGCAGATCGCCCAGTGGAAATGAAGGGAACGAACACCATGGACAAGAACCCTGATTCGCGCGACACTGCAACCGAGGACGACTTCTTGCTCGAAGTCGTCCAAACCGCAGATCGTGGACTGGGAATCGTCCGCCCTGGCCCACGCCAGGATACGGCCACTGATTCCCTGCGGTATCGATTAGGCGGTAACCCGGGAGCCAAATACACGGCTCCCGGGTTACCAACACCACTGTAAATTCGATTTGGAAATGGGAATGAAGTCCAACTATCCACGTTCGTGGGCATCAAAAGCCTTCGATAAGAAGTGCGGCCACCCCTTCGGCGAGACAGTACACATTCCGGGACTCATCCTGGACCAGGTGGATCACTTGCTTGACGAACTCTCGCTCGCCGTCGCCCGAGTAGTGGAGAATAGCACGGGAAACTTTCGCATTCGAGGTTTTCGTGATTTTTCACTAGACTACAGACTTACAAACACGCTTGGCTCCTCTCCCATAAAGGAATCATCGGTCGTAGAATGGCTCTCATATCATGGCGGCCAAGATGCGTCACTCGCGGTGAATGAGATCTCGCAGTGGAGTCTTCCTATTTCAGACTGGACTATCGACTTTATCCGCCAGATTCACCATAGTACGGATTGGGATATCACGAATGGGTTCGATACCTACACATTCGTAACCTCCGGAGGCGGATGGACCCCTTTCGGGATCCACCGAGACTATGAGCCGTCTCTGATATTTCACTTAGGACCAGGAATAAAGGATCTCTGGGTCTGGCCGGATGGCCAGCCCGACAACATCGTCTTCGCATCCAGCCCTGCATTGAATGGAGTTTCGTTTGAATTGGATAGGACACTCGGGTCTGCCGAACACTTTACCCTTAGACCCGGCGACTACATCTGCATACCTTCAAATCTCTATCACGTATTCAAGAACAGCGAACCATCAGCCTTCATTGGAATCGCCGCCTTCGTAGTACCTCAAAATCCGGTAGCCCACCAGGCTATAGATCTTACCTGCGCAGAATTGGGAAGGGATGCGATCGATATTCTATCTTCCGAAGAGGGCAAACGACGCATCGAAACCGCCGCGCGCAACCTTAAATCTCGTGACCAATCTTGTCTCTATACGTTACCTCCACACCAAAGCGCGCTATCTTGTATTCCCAGCCCTAGAATTCCGTCCATCTTTGCCCGTCGATTCCCTGGCGTAGTTCAGACTCGCACTGACGGAGGTATGTACGCGTTCGGCCAGGAACTCCAGTCCCGGCTTCCACGCGACACCATAGAATCCCTTTGTGAGTATGTAAACCACTCCGAGTCAATAGATGAGAACACAATAGGTAGGCTAATCGGAAGAGGTTGCTCTGACTCCCGAAAGCTGTTAAAAACACTCCACAGAAATGGAGCTATCGTAGTCGCATGAATCAGGCCAACAGCATATACGAACTAGCTCTCGAGATAGCTCAATCTATGCCCGAAAACGCCGAACCCGTGTTAAGATCAATCAGCAATGAGCACCTGCCCTATCTTAACGCACTCGAGCAGGAGGTGTGGGACAGCATAAGTCGAGTTGGTCCACTTTGGTCCAACATAAGACTGATACTTGAGGGCAGAGACCAGCATCCCCGTCGTTTTATGCTTGCGAGGATAGGGGAAGGCTGGATCCACCGCGTTTGGTGGGCACCTGGACGATCACAACTTCGTCGCACTACAACTTCATGGTCCCAAGAATTGGGCTTACGGCCCGATCTCGTCCGACCCGCAGTCGCCGACAAATGAGCTAATACTAAATCCAGGAGACTACCTGGTTGCACCAGCCAATACCCCTCATGCAGTGTCCGGAGTTGGCGAACTGTCCCTCCATCTTACAATTGCATTCGATTTTGTAAGCGGCGAAACAAGGCCTTGGGGATCATCGATCGAAGACTGTGACCGGTTGAACCACTACGAATCGACAAGAATCGGAAGCCACTGGCCGGATGCTTTCGATGAGTCCGAAAGTCCAAATAGTTCCGGTCGATACCGATTCTCTCCCCGGCAGCGGCCTGCTATTAATTGTAATGACAAGTACTGCGTGGTAGAAGCGCACGTTGGAGTGTACCGGATTGATCGCCGAGCACACCAATTTCTGGAAGCGTTGCAGCGTGGCCGGAGAATTTCACTCGACGAAGCGCTGGAGATATGCGCCGAACTACCGAACGCTCAAGTTCATAGCCTGATACGTGGACTGTGTAGAGCAGGGGTACTGTTCAAAGGTATTTAACAGCAATCGATGGTACCCACCACCGCCTTTTCAGGAGCCATGTGAGCAGAACTCCCCGCACCACTCTCAATTCAAATACAGCGTTCATTTCCATGTTCAGCGGCACTGCTGTCTCAGTCCTGGCCGACGGGCTGATACCGACGGCTTTCGCCATAGAGTCGATCTCCGGGATCGGTTCCGCATCTACGCTTACGATCGTTCTCGTAGGACTGTGGCTGGGACGCTTTGTCTTCACACCGCTGGCAGGGACGGTGGCAGCCCGGTACGACAGCATCCGAATCATGGTGGTATCGGACATTGCGCGGATCTGTGCCCAAGGCGGCCTGGCAACATACATTCTCCTAACCGGACAGAACACCACGACCGCAATGGCGCTGTCCGCCTGCTTCTACGGGATCGCGACGGCCTTTTACGCGCCGGCGTCGATCACATTGTTGCCCAGGCTCGTCGGCATTGGCCAACTCAAGAGCGCTAACAGCGCGCTGTCTTTGACCATGGACATCGCAGTGCTCGGCGGCCCCGTCTTCGCCGTCGTGCTTATCCACGGCATCGGGTTTCGGGGAATTCTGATCCTCGACGCTCTGACGTTCGCAGTCAACATCGCCGGACTCCTGATCTGCGGCAGACTTCTTCGAGAGTCACCGCGCTCCAGTACCGGCACGAGGGAGCCCGAGGACGACCCGGAAGGCCGCGGAACTGTACCGTCATTGCGGTCTGTGACCCGCATGAATCCCTGGGCAATGACAGGCCTCCTACTCTGGACGATGATCTCAGTGCTGATCGGGGCCATGGCCGTCAGCGGACCGGCCGCCGTCCTACCCGAGCGGGGCTCAGGAACATGGGCTGCGCTCGCCACATGCATGGCCGTAGGAAGTCTGGCCGGAACTCTCATCGCTGCGGCGACAAACCTCTCCTGGCGCTCTGCTGGTGTCGCAGTCGGCATATCGACAGCGGTCCAGGCGTGCATGTTGGCGCTCTACGCTGTCAGCGGCACCGGCGTCTCCATCGTCCTACTGTTCGCCGCGTTCACCGTCGGCCCGCTGGTCGTAACCTCGTCCGGCATCATTTGGACGACTGCCCTGCAGTCCTCGCTGGATCATGGATCCCTTGCCCGGTTCAGTTCGGTCGACCAGTTCCTGTCATCAGCGGCCGTACCGGTAGGCATGATTCTCGCGGGAATTGTGCCCACGGGCTCTGTGACCGCTATCGTGCTGGTCCTGGGCTCGGTGCCAGTCGTCGGTCTGGGTATTCTCGCCTGGCGGTCATCGACTCCATCGCCTTTGGACTCCGACGACCCGCCCGTCGAAGCCGATCACATTCCGAATCAGGCTAAAAAGTAAGGAGGGTGGGGCGTGCCGCCCCACCCTCCTTACCTCATTTGTTTCCAGCCCTCAGGCGAGCAACTCCGCGATCTGAATGGTGTTGAGCGCCGCACCCTTACGCAGGTTGTCACCCGACACGAACAGCGCCAGCCCACGGCCGTCCGGCACACCCGGATCCTGCCGGATACGGCCCACCAGCGAGGCATCCTTGCCGGCGGCGGCCAGCGGCGTCGGCACGTCGGAGAGTTCCACGCCCGCAGCCGAACCCAGGATCTCCCGGGCCCGCTCCGGCGAGATCGGCTCGGCGAACTCGGCATTGATCGACAGCGAGTGCCCGGTGAACACCGGCACCCGCACGCAGGTGCCGCTCACCAGCAGTTCCGGCAGACCCAGGATCTTGCGCGACTCGTTGCGCAGCTTCTGATCCTCGTCGGTCTCGCCCGACCCGTCGTCCACCAGCGAACCGGCAAGGGCCACAACGTTGAACGCGATCGGCGCCACGTACTTCACCGGATCCGGGAATGTCACCGACGAACCGTCGTAGACCAGTTTCTCGGCCTCGCCGACAACGGCGCGTGCCTGCCCGGCGAGTTCCTCCACACCGGCCAGCCCGCTGCCCGACACCGCCTGATACGACGACACGATCAGCCGCTGCAGGCCGGCCGCGTCGTGCAGCGGCTTGAGCACCGGCATCGCCGCCATCGTGGTGCAGTTGGGGTTGGCGATAATGCCCTTGGGCGGGTTCTTGGCCAGCTCGCCGTTCACCTCGGACACCACCAGCGGCACGTCGGGATCCTTGCGCCAGGCCGACGAGTTGTCGATGACGGTCACCCCGGCCGCCGCGAACCGCGGCGCCTGCTCGCGCGACATGGTGGCACCCGCGGAGAACAGCGCGATGTCCAGACCCGACGGGTCGGCCGTCGAGGCATCCTCGACGACGATCTCGCCGTCGCCCCACGGCAGCTTCTTGCCCGCCGACCGTGCCGACGCGAAGAACCGCACCTCGTCGGCGGGGAACTTGCGCTCGGCCAGCAGGGTCCGCATCACGCCGCCGACCTGACCGGTCGCGCCGACAACACCGATTCGCAGAGCCATGGGTCTACCTTCCCGTTCCGGCGTAGACGACGGCCTCTTCGTCGCCGCCGAGATCGAATGCCTCGTGCAGGGCGCGCACCGCGTCGTCGAGTTCGGTATCGCGGCACAGCACCGAGATGCGGATCTCCGAGGTGGAGATCAACTCGATGTTGATGCCGGCGTTGCTCAGCGCCTCGCAGAACGTGGCCGTGACACCCGGATGCGATTTCATGCCCGCACCCACCAGCGACACCTTGCCGATGTGGTCGTCGTAGAGCAGTTCGGTGAAGCCGATCTCGTCCTTGAGCTTGGTGAGCTTCTCGACGCCGAGCGGGCCCAGCTCACGCGGCAGGGTGAAGGTGATGTCGGTCTTGCCGGTCTCCACCTTGGAGATGTTCTGCAGCACCATGTCGATGTTGATCTCGGCTTCGGCGACGGCACGGAACACCTTGGCGGCCGAACCGGGCTTGTCATCGAGGCCGGTGACGGTGATCTTGGCCTCGCTGCGGTCGTGTGCGACGCCGGTGAGAATGGCTTCTTCCACGGGAATGTCCTCCATTGATCCGGTCACGATGGTGCCGGGCTTGGTCGAGTACGACGAGCGCACGTGAACGGGAACGTTGTAGCGGCGCGCGTACTCGACGCAGCGCAGCATCAGCACCTTGGCGCCGCAGGCGGCCATTTCGAGCATCTCTTCGAACGACACCGTCTCCAGGCGGCGGGCGTCGGGCACGATGCGCGGGTCGGCGGTATACACGCCGTCGACATCGGTGTAGATCTCGCACACATCGGCCTGCAGCGCCGCGGCGAGCGCGACGGCGGTGGTGTCCGAACCGCCGCGGCCGAGGGTGGTGATGTCCTTGGTGTCCTGCGAGACGCCCTGGAAGCCCGCGACCAGCACGACCTTGCCCTCGTCGAGCGCGTCACGGACGCGACCCGGTGTCACGTCGATGATCTTCGCCTTGCCGTGACTGCTGGTGGTGATCACGCCTGCCTGCGAGCCCGTGAACGACTGCGCCTCGGCGCCGAGCGAGGCGATGGCCATCGCGACCAGCGCGTTGGAGATGCGTTCACCGGAGGTGAGCAGCATGTCCATCTCGCGTGCGGGCGGTGCGGGGTTGACCTGCTGGGCGAGATCGAGGAGTTCGTCGGTGGTGTCGCCCATCGCGGACACCACGACGACGACGTCGTTGCCCTGCTTCTTCGTCTCGACGATGCGCTCGGCGACACGACGGATCCGCTCGGCCGTCGCGACCGATGACCCTCCGTATTTCTGCACGACGAGTGCCACGCCGGTTCCCTTCTGTGGTGCGGACAGTCCCGGTCAACCTTACCGGCGATGCACGTCGCGTCCGTGCTGGGGCAAGATCACCGCCTACCATCGCCCGCATGGCATCGCTCGCCGAGGATTCCACCACCACCGCCGAACCCGTCCCTGCCCCGCCGCCCGGTACCGACCGATTCCTGCGGTTGTGGGTGGCGCCGGTTGTCGTGTTCTTCGCGATCCGCGCGGTCGGGCTCCTCGTGCTCGCCGACATGGCCTATCTGAACGGCAAGTCCCTCGGTGACCGGCTGTCCGCGTGGGACGGCGAATGGATGCTGGCCATCGCCGAACACGGCTACGACGGCGTCCCGGTCGACCTCACCGACGCGTGGGGCATCCACACCGCCGACACCGCGTACGCCTTCTTCCCGGGCTACCCGTACCTGGTGTCGCTGGCGGCGAAACTTCCGCTGGTCAGCACCTATGGCGCGGCCCTGTTGGTGAACGTGGTGCTGTGCGTGTTCGCCGCCTCCGGGGTGGCCCGGCTCGGTGCGCTGTGCACGGAGCGGATGGCGACGGCCACGCCGCTGCCCTGGCGCCGGCTGCGGTCTACGTTGCCCGCAGCCCTGGCCCGGATCCTGCCCGAATCCTCGAAGCCCCGGCCCGCACCGGCGTCGGAGGCCGATCCGTACACCGTCGGGCTCATCGCCGTCGCGCTGTTCGCCGCGACACCGATGTCGATCGTGCTGAACATGGCGTACACCGAGGCGCTGTTCTGCGCGCTCGCGGTATGGGCGCTGATCGGGGTGCTCGAGGAACGGTGGCTGCTCGCCGGCGTGTGTGCCCTGTTCGCCGGCGCGACGCGGCCCACGGGGGTCGTGGTGATCGGCACCGTCATCCTCGTCGGCCTGCTGGCGCTGCGCCGGCGGCCGGGCCGGCATGAGGCGTCCCGGATCTGGGCGGCGATCATCCTCAGCCCCCTCGGTTACCTGGGCTTTCTCTGCGTGGTGTGGGCACACACCGGGGATCCGCTCGGCTGGTTCACCATCCAGACCGACGGCTGGGACACCCGCTTCGACTTCGGGGTGGCCGCGGTGCGGTTCGTCAACGACACCCTCGCCCACTCCGGCGACGTGGCGCCGGTGGCGACGGCCTGGATCATGCTGTCGACGCCACTGCTGATCGCGGTGGCCGTGTGGTCACGGCTGCCGTGGCCGGTGCTGCTGTACGCGGCGCTCGTGGTGCTCTCGATCATGGCGTCGAGCGGGCTGATGATGAGCCGGGCCCGGCTGCTGCTGCCGGCATTCGTATTGCTCATCCCGTTCGCGGTGCTCTTGGCGCGCCGGCGTCCGGCGGCGATCCTCCTCGCGCTGGTGCCGGTCGTCGCGGGCAGTTCGTGGTTCGGCGCCTACATGCTCACCGTGTATCCGCACGCGATGTGATCGCTGTCACCAGTCTTCTCTCGGGTCACCGATGCGGACCCGGTTGTGCCGGCCCTGGCGAGGCGGCCCGCCTTTGACCGATCTGGCGTCATACATGTGTCCGTCCGCCCGGACCCGCGCGTGGTCGATCTGATCGGGATTGAGCACCTGGGACCAGCCGTAGCTCACCGTGAACACCACCGATCCCCCGGGAACTTCGACCGTGTTGTCGTGGACGAGTGTCTTGAGCCGGCGCAACGCCCGATCGGCTTCCCCGGCCGCCACCAGAAGCACGAACTCGTCGCCTCCGAAGCGTGCGCACACCCCGCCGTGAAGTACGGCGATATGCCCGAGTTGGCCTGCGAAAGCCCGCAATACGAGATCCCCGGTGTGATGGCCGTAGCGATCGTTGATCGCCTTGAAGGCGTCGACGTCGACCACCACCAGCGTTGCGGGAAACTCGGTCCGCCCGTCCCGCACAGCACGATTGAAGCCGCGCCGGTTGAGCAGGCTGGTGAGTTCGTCGTGGTCGGCCAGCCAGCGCTCACGAACTCCCGACAACCCGTCCGGCGTGTCCGCCGATTCCTCGATGATCATCAGTGTCGGCAGGGTGCCGTCGACGGGGACCCGCCAGCGGCGCACCCAGTTGTACAACCGCATCCCGGACCGATGGATCAGTGTGCATGTCGCCCACACCGATTCTGCGCCTTCGCGTGTCGGGCGCCGGGTGGACTCGTCCCGGACGGCCAGGTCCGATGTGTCGATGACCTGACCGATCCCCGACCCGATCAGTTCACCCGCGGACCGGTAACCCAGCAGTTCCGCGAACTCGTCATTGGCGTACTCGACCACCGACCGGTTGCCGAAGACGACCGCGCCCACCCCGAGGCACGACAGAACCCGCAGGATGCCGTCGGGTGTCACGTCCCCGGATGCCCTGCCCTCGGGGCGCGCACCTGGTTCACGTGCCGGCACAGCCACAATCAGCCCTCCCCATATCGCCGCATCAAGAGCACGGTATCCTTATCGATTCCAATTTCTACCGGAATCCCTGAAACTGTCGCATGTCCTACACGTGAATCAAAGTGCGGCCCCGACTCGATGCGGTATTGTGCCGACAGATGCGGGCGCCCGTGCGGTACTGGCTTATGCTGACTGACGTGACATATTCCGGATCAGGGGGCGGTGGAGGTGACGGTGACACGTGTTCCCGATCCACACTCAACAAAGTCGCGGTCGCAGTCACGTGCGATCCGTACCAGCGCGTCGCATTCACCCACGGTCCGGCACGCGCGCTCTCGGCGGCCCAGGCGTCCACCCGCGCAATCGCCCACGATCTCGGATCCGCCGCGAAGTTCACCCAGACCGGCGAGACGACCTGGCGATATGTCGTCGACCTGCCCGACGACCCCGACGAACACGACGCACTGCTCCAACATCTCGTCCGGCTGTCGACATGCGGTGACGACGATCCCGATGGCCTCTACCTGGACTGCTGCGCCGGGTTCGCCGTCGGCCCGCACCTTCCCGCCGCCACAACCGATCACGATCTGGCCGAGTACGCATCGGCCGCACTGAGCCTGTGCCTGCGATCTACCGATCGAATCCGATTTGCCGAGAATGAATCTCGCGCCGAGGTACGCGACGGGCTCACGCTCGCACATCGGCTGCGTCTCTCGTCGGCCGCCGACTTCCCCCTCGTCTATCAGCCCATCGTCCGATTGTCCGACCGCCAGGTGATGGGGTTCGAGGCCCTCCTGCGCTGGCGCCCCGACCAGGATGTCCTCACCCCGGACCACTTCATGGAAGAGGCGGAGGCCTCGTCGCTGATTCTTGACATCGGCTTGATGACAATCCCCGTGATCATCGAAACATTTGCCAATACCCTGGCGCCGTTATGCGCATCCGACGAACCGTTTGTCACCATCAATCTGTCGAGCAGGCAGTTGACCGACCCGGCGCTGGCCGGGTATATCGGCCGCACACTGGATAATTTCAGCGTCGATCCCGGACGACTGTGGATCGAGTTGCGGGAAGATGCCGCCATCCAGAATGATTCGAGTACCTCGAAGGTAATCGATCAACTCCATCAGTTGGGCTGCAGAATCAGCATCGATGATCTCGGCTCGGGTTATTCCGCACTCAGTTACATCAGGGACCTGCCCGTCGATGTCCTGAAAATTGATCGCGACCTGATCAATCAGGTGACCTGCGACCCGGTCAGTGCGGCAGTTGTCGACGCCATCTGCCAGATGTGCAAGGCAGTCGGCATCCACATCGTCGCCGAGGGGATCGAGTCCGAGGATATCCTCCCCGTCCTGCACGGGTTCGGCATCGGCTACGGCCAGGGCTACCTCTTCGGGCACCCGACGGCGGCGGCAGCGCTCGCCGGACGAACAGCAACAGCCGGCTGACCTCTCACACCATGGTCCGGCGCCGGCGCCGCACACACTGCTGACATAGCCCCCGATTCGGGCCACAGACGGCTACCTGCCGGTCAGTTACCACTGAGTAACCCCCCAGATCCAGGGACTTTAGGCTCTAGGTACAACGCAGTTGTACACATCACACGTTTCATACATACTATGACTGATTAAAGTCATTGACTGTCCATCCTGGACTGTCAATGCGTCGGGCTGTGTGTCTCATCCGTCGGCAAGGAGTTACGTTCGTGGAGTCCAATGAGTTGCTCTCGGTCAGTGGACTGTCCAAAGACTTTCACTCCAAGCGAGTACTCGATGACGTCACGTTCGCGGTCGCGCCCGGCGAGATCGTCGCACTCGTCGGAAGAAACGGCGCGGGCAAGTCGACGTTGGGGCGGATCATTGCCGGCACCGAGTCCGAGTCGGCCGGAACCATCAGCTCCCTCGGTGTCGAATACCCGCGCGCATCCCGGCTCGAAGCACGTGCCCGGGGAGTGGCGATGATCGAGCAGCGCATCGACATCGACCCGACATTGACTGTCGCCCAAGCGATCTTCCGGGGAACCTTCCAACAGGACCGTCCCCACGACGCCTTGCGCCGGCAGGCCGCGTGGATCCTGAATGAGATGGGCATGACGCTCTCGCCCGACGAGTTGATCGGCGAGGTGCCCCGGCCACTGTACGGGCTGATCGAAGCCGCCCGGGTGCTCACCGACGACGCCCAGGTGGTGGTGATGGACGAGGTGTCCGCGCCGCTGAACCTGGCCGAGGCCGCCGAACTGCACGAGGTGGTACGCCGCCTTGTGCGGCAGGGTCGCGGTGTGCTGTTCATCTCCCACCGCCTCCCGGAGGCGCTGAAGCTGGCCGACAGGGTACTGGTGCTGCGCGAGTCGCGACTGGTCTACTCCGGTCCGACAAGCGCGCTGACCGCCGATGACCTCGCCGAGTTGATGCTGGGCACCACGCATGTGGCAGAGCCCGCACCGGCTCCGGAACCACCTGCGGGACAAGGAGGGACGCCGCTGCTCGAGGTCACCGACCTCCGAGTTCCCGGTGTCGTGCACGGCGTCGACCTGACGGTGTACACCGGTGAGATCATCGGGCTGACCGGGTCCCGGGACTCCGGCGTGTTCGAGATCGGCGGGGCCATCACCGGCCAGGTCACGGCCAGCGCAAGAACTTTCGTGGTCCATGGCGAACCGCGGAGTGTGCTGACACCCGCAGACGCCTCAGCACTGCGTTTCTCCTATTTCACCGGTGAGCGCGATGAACTCGGCGCCGATCCCAGCGAATCCGTCGCCCGCTCGATGATGAACAGCGGCTGGACCACCGAGGCCGGATTCCACGCCGAGGTGGCCGCCCTGCGCAAGGTGATCGCCATGATGGCCTCACTCGAATTGCAGTCGAACAGTTTCCATAAAAGCGTGGGTGAACTGTCCGGCGGCGACGCCCAGAAGGTCCGGCTGGCACCGCTCATCTTCGAGGACAGCGATCTCGTCGTCCTCAATTCCCCGACCCGCGGGCTCGATGTCGCCGCCCAGACCCAACTCCGGCGCCTGCTCAACGATTCGGTCCTGTCCGGTTCAAGTGCCGTCGTGGTGTCCGGTGACGCCGCCGAACTACGCACCTGGTGCTCCCGTGTCGGCGTCATCGTCGACGGCTTCCTGACCGAGTGGATCGTTCCGGAGACGATGAGCCCGGAAGAGTTCGAACACAGACTGCACGCCGCACACACCCCCACCGCGATCGACCAGTACCACGACACCGAGCCGGCGACCGCATGACGACGCCCCGCGGCCCGGTCAGGCAGGTCCGGCAGTAATGGCAGATCGCTGGTGGAATCGACGGCGTCGTGAACCCGCCCGAGAGGACGACAACGAAGACGAGACCCCCGCAGTGGACGGTCCGGAACCCTTTGCCCCAGGGAAGACCCGGTCGGCCGCATCGACTTCGGAGTTCGACACCCCGGGCAGGGACTCGCGGGAGGAGCCGGCACGCGATAGCCCGTCGCCGGCCCTTCTGCGGCCCGTCGAGGAGGAAGCAGACGAACCGGCACCGCCAGAGCCTTCGCTCGGGACGCTGGTCGGTGACGTGAACCGGCTCACCGACGGGGCGTCGACGCAGGTCGCACCCGACGACGCCCCGACCGACCGGTGGCCGGTCCAGCGCACGACGCAGCGGCACCGGCGTGCCGCCTACCCGGCGCAGGAGATGCCTCCGATGCCCACCGGCCGGCGTATCCATCGGCACAGCCCCTGGACTCCGCCGGAACACCTCGAGGCAACGACTCCCGCTCCACCCGCCGACCCCGCTCCACCCGGTGATCCTGTTCCACCCGGTGATCCTGTTCCACCCGGGGCAGAGACCTCGCTCCCCGCAATCCGGGCATCACTACCGCCGGAGCCAGAATCTTCCCCATCAGTCGGGGATATCGAAACCGATCAGTCATCCCACACAGAGATAGGAAATACACCAGTGTCACAACTCGAAGATTATGTATCGCAACTACTCCGTATCGACGGTGCCGTCGGTGCGGCCATCGTCGACTGCGAAAGCGGCATGGCTCTCGCGAAGGGCGGCGACCCGGGTTTCGATCTCGAAGTCGCAGCCGCCGGCAACTCAAATGTCGTTCGCGCGAAGATGAACACGATGGAGACGCTGGGCATCTCCGGCAACATCGAGGACATCCTGATCTCGCTCGACAAGCAGTATCATCTGATCAACATCCTGGACGGCCGGGGTACCAATGGCCTGTTCATCTATCTGGTCCTCAACCGGGCGACCGCGAATCTCGCGCTGGCACGGCACAAGCTCCGCGCCGTGGCGGCCGAGACCAGAATCTAAAAGGCCTCAGTGATGAAGGCGGACGGGTTCGACCCGTCCGCCTTTTTCGCGTGTGCCCCGCCCACTCACATTCGAGCGCATTCAAGGCACCCCGATTAGCGGTGCGCCGACCCTAAAGTGTCTAATTATTGTGACTTAGTACCCACAGCATGCAGGACCAACGACTCTTCAATGGTTGAACGACCCCGCGTTCCCGTGCTGCCCACGATCGGCAGCGACGGCGACCCCCGACTCATCCTCGATGCACGCACATCATGGATGGGCATACCGCTGTTCCCGGAGCGGAACGAACGACGCTTCCGCGCCACATTCTGCGATTCCGGGGCACAGACCCGCGCCGAGGTCCACCTGCTCACCTTCCTCGCGCTGACGCTCGCTCTGGCCACCGTATCGCTTTCCGCCTGCGAAGGCCCGGGTACAGCGGCCATCTGCGCCATCCTCGGAACCGCGGTCGGAATCCAGTCGGCAGCCATTCTCGGTAACCGGCTGCTGGTCGCGCGGTACCCGCGGACGTACGCGAACTCGATGGGTTCGGCAGCGCTGTTCGTCGCCGCCCAATTCCTCACGCTGGTCTGCGTGCTCACCGCCCACTTGGCGCATGCGGGCGACGTACCGGGCTCCGTCCCGCTGATGGTGCCGTACGCGTTGATCCTCAGCGTGCAGTTCGCACATCTGCCGTTCAACATCCTGGTCGGCGTGACCGCGGTATTCGTCATCTCCGTCGGTGCGATGGAGTTGGCCGAAGGCGGCCTCGGTGCGCAGGTCACCGAGGCTGTCGTCTCGCTCGCCATCGTCTGTGGCTCGACACTCACCGCTCGTCGATCCGAGATCATCGGCAGGCAATCCTGGGCACAGCAACACCGGATCGCACTCCTCAACGAGACCGACCCGCTCACGGGGATCGCCAACAGCACACGGCTGGCGCTCGAGCTGATCGATGCCGACAATCACCGGCAGGCGTTCTCGCTGCTGCTGCTGGAGATAGGCAGGTTCAAGAACTACAACGACACCCACGGTCACCCCTCGGGTGACGAGGTGCTGCGCGCCGTCGCCCTGTGCCTGCGGGAATCATGCGGAAATGACAACGCCGTGGTCGCCCGGGTGGCGGGCAAGCGTTTCGCCGTCCTGTGGCGCAACGGCCAGGTGACCTCGGAAAAGGCGTACGACGTTCGCCTCCATGTGGTCACGGCCATCCGGGCGGCAACCGGCCCGGCCGGCCGATCCCTGCGGGTGCACTCGAGCCTGGCGCATCGGCCCGGGTGGCCCGACGAGCAGCCCGGTGAGGAACCCGGCCTCCAGGAGTTCGTGCGGCGCGCCGAAGGCGCATTGTGCCGCTCGCGCGAGTCGGACGACGCCGCGCTGGTCACAGCACGCCCCGATGATCAGCCGCCGGCCGGAACCTTCACCCTCGACCTCGGCGAGGCCACCCGGGTCACCCAGGAGAAGCACCCGTGCCCGCATCCGCTGCACACCACGTGGCATTCGATCACCTACCCGCCGCAGGCGGAGGCCGACTACCGGATCGGGTCCGACGCGCGGGGCAAGCCGCTGCGGACGGCCGTGCTGGCCGGAATCCTGGTCATATCGATCGCGACGCTGGTCATCGGCGCACCCCTGAACAACGTGCCCGCCGACGTCACGGACGTGGTCACGCCGGCGCTCGCGTTCATCGGCATTCCAGCCACCCTCGCCGCGTTGATCGCCATTCAGCTACCGACACTGCGGCGCTGGTCCACGTTCGCCTTCATCGGTGCGGTGGGTGCGTGCTGGGCTGCGGGGATGGCCGCCTTCATCGCGCTCGGTGCGGACGGGCCCGCCACGGTCCCCATCATCATCCCCGTCACGCTGGTCCTGAGTCTGTTCACCACACACGTCGTCTGGAATATCGCGCTGCCCGTCGGGGCATCGATGCTGGCCGGGACGTTCGTGATCGAACTGATCTGCACACCGATCACCGCCTCGCAGATCCTCTCGATCGTGGTGGCGACCCTGATCACGGCCATGGGAATGCGCTCGGCGTTCCGCGTCGAGATCAGTTACCGGATCCGTTGGCGCAGATCCCAGCATCTGGCCTTTCTCAGCCAGGTCGACACCCTCACGATGCTGGCCAATCGCCGCGCATTCGAATCCCGGCTACGCCGACTCGTCACCGACGGTCGTGACGTCGCCGTGATGACCATGGACCTCGACTCGTTCGGCGCCTACAACCGTGAGTTCAGTCACGCGGCCGGCGACGCGTGTCTTCGGCGGATCGGCGGCTATCTGTCCGCGGCCGTCGCGCCGTACCAGCAACTCCCCGGCCAACCGCCACCGGAAAACCCACTGACCGACGGCTTCGCGCTGGCGGCCCGCATCGGCGGTGAGGAATTCGCGGTGCTCCTCACCGGCGATCCCACGATGTCCGATGCCCGCCTGGTCGATCGGGCTCGGTCCATTTGGCAGGGAGTGTCCGAACTCGGCATTCCGGCTCCCGGTCACGACCGCGAGCTCACCGCCTCCGCCGGGGTGTCCGTGTACCACGCCCACCCCGGCGCAGCGGGTGTCGATGCCGCCGCAGCGCGTCCCCATACCGGCAGAGCGTGCCGCAACGCCGGCCGCGCGTGTCGCAATACCGGCCGAGCGTGTCGCATCGCCGGCAGAGCGTGTCGCACTACCGGCAGAGCGCATTTCGATGCCGGCAGAGCCGGAGCCGATGCCGACGCCGCGATGATGTCCGCGGACCTGCTCACGTGCGCCGACCGGGCGCTCTACGCCGCGAAACGCGCCGGCGGCAACCAGCTACGGCTGGAGCGATCCGGTTACGCCGACCGCACCACGCACTGACAGCTCGGCGCTACGACCCCGTCCCGCCCAGCACCGCTCCGACAGTCCGGAAGATGATGGTGATGCATCATTTATGGCCGGCCGCATTCCGCCGCAGCGACGCCGGGCTCAGCACGCCGGCGCGGGTGCCGGCGTCCGGCGCTGCCCGTCCGGAACCCGGTGATGGCGGCCGTCGGCGCTGCTGTGCGGAGCCAGGTCGGGATTCGCCCGGTGGCGGCCCTCCGGTACCCGGTGGTGGCGGCCGTCGGGCGGCTCGTGGTGTCTGCCCCGCTCCGGCAACTGGTGGCGCCCACGTTCCGGGTCCGCCCGGTGCCTCCCGTCGCGGTTGCCGGCCACAGCCGTCATCACGCGACCCCGGTCCGCGCCCACAGACCCACCGATTCGTACACGGCGAGGGTTCGCCGGGCCGCGTCACGCCACGACAATGACTGCGCCACAGCCAATCCCGCACGACGAAGCGCGGCCAGCTCGGCAGGGCCGGCGGCCAGGTCGCCAAATTCGTCGGCCCACTCGGCGACCTCGAAGCCGCCGATCAGCACAGCACCGTCACCGACCACGTCGGGCAGTGCACCCACGTCCGAGGCGACGACGGCCGCACCGCACGCCATCGCCTCCAGCGGCGGCAGCCCGAAACCCTCGTACTCCGAGGCGTACGCGACGACGGTCGCCGCTCCATAGAGGGCGGGCAGATCGGCCCTGTCGACATAGCCGAGTCCGATCGCCCCGGCGGGTGCCGCCGAGGTATCGGAGTTCTTGCCGGCGAGCACGCAGGCAAGTCCGGCCCCCCGCGCGGCGGCAGCCACCACATCGGGCCGCTTGCGTGGTTCCACCGTCCCCACCTGCAGGACGAAGCGAGAGGGTAGCGCGTATTTCTCCCGCACAGCGACGATCTCGGCGGGCGAGGCACAGCGCGCCCAGGACGGCGGCGCCAGCCCGATCACGATCGGCTCGACGCCGGCGAGATCACGGATCCGGTCGGCGGTGAACTCCGATACCGCGATCACCGCGTCGGCCCGGCGCAGGCTGTCGCGCACCAGGAGCCGTTCGCCGCGTGCGCGTATCGCCGGATATGCCCAGGGCGTGTCGAACACAGACATGTCGTGGATCGTCGCGACCTTCGCGCGGGGACCGGAGACCGGCAGATCCGCGTCCAGGCCGTGGAAGACGTCCACCCGGGGGACGGGCAGCTTGCCGAGCACCGCCCTGCGGATGCCGCTGCTCTGCGGCACCTGCCACGCCTCGATGGCCGCGGGCAGGCAATCCGCCGACGGCGCCTGCACGAGCGCCGATACGTCGAGGCATTCGGGAAGTAGTGACGCCATGGCCGACAGCAATTCGCGCGTGTAGGTACCCACACCTGTTCCGTCCCGTTCCAGGGTCAAGGCACCGAATGCCAGCGACAAGCGCCTTGCCACGCGAACCCTCCCGCAGATCATCGTCAGTGTGTTGCTGATATTTAACACCATTTGTCATAGTCAGAATGTTAAAAGTGACTGATCCGCATCGTTGGCCGGTCACCGGCGATGACAAGTGGTCACGCCGCCGGGTTCTCCCGTGAACGATTCCTCGCGATCGCCGATCTGATCCGCTGCCCGGACTGATGACGAAACCTCGCCCAGGATGTGAGAAAATTTCACCATCAACGTCCATACCAACCGGCATCTCAAGCCAATGACAGCAAGGGGCGCACATGCGCGATCTCGACCTCCGCCGTCTGCGCATGTTCGTCACGGTCGTCGAGTCACCGTCGCTGCGGATCGCCGCCGAGGAACTGGCCATCTCACAGCAGTCGCTGTCGGTGGCGATCCGCGAACTCGAGGCCCAGCTCGGCGTCGACCTGTTCTCCCGCAGCAAACGTTCCCTGGTGCTGACCAAGGCCGGCGAGGCGCTGTATGAGGGGGCTGTTCCGCTGCTGGCGGTCGGTACCAGCCTGACCACCGAGGTCCGCAAGCTCGATACCGACGGGGACGTGCCTTACTCCATCGGGCACACTCCGGCGGTGGCCCCGTCCGAGGCATTCGAGGTGATCGAGGGCCCCATCCTCGCCGACCCCACTCTCGCCATCACCGTGCGCCCGATAGCCCCCGACAGCGCGCGCGAGGAGTTGCTCGCCGGGACCATCGATCTGGCACTGACGCGCAGCGCGACCGTGCCGTCGGACCTGGCAGGGGTCGTCGCGTTCCGGCATGAGTTGCGGCTCGCCGTGCACGCTCGGCATCCGCTCGCCTCCGCGCCGACGTGTTCGATGAGCGATGTCAGCCGCCACCCCATCGTCGTGTCCGAACTCGAAACGGACTGCACGCCGATGATCGTGTCCTATTGCCGCGACGCGGGATTCGAACCGACGATAATCGTGTCCAAGCTGCACGGCATCCCACCGCACATGGCGGTGCTCGTGCATCAAGACGCCTGCACCTTCGTTACCAACCAGGCCGGTTGGGTGTACCACGACCAGATCCGGGTTGTCAGTCTCACGGCACCACCGCAGGTTCCGGTGATGGCGATGTGGCTGCCCAGTTCGCCCCCGAAGCTGCGCAATCGCATCCTCGACCTGGCGGGCACCCGGCCGACGGAACCGCCTGCGAGTCCGCCCTGTCGGTGTGAATCCCTGTCGGTGTGAATCCCGGTCAGCCTAAATTCCAGTGAGGGCGAATCCCGGAGATCGACATGGCCGACCGGGACCGGACCACTCGCCCGCAGCAGAGATGTCCTGTGTGGTGCGGGCAGCCGGCGTCAGGCCGCGCGGTGCGGGCACACCACCGGCGCGAACCGCCACCGCGAGCGGCCCGACCGCGGTAGTGCCCGCGCACAGTGCCGGACGTTCTCCGGCGGTACCCGGTACTGGCCGGAATCGCGGTGGCCGTTGTCGTCGTCAGAGTTCTGAGTCATCTGTTCACCCCATTCGGTAGTCATCGGTGGAGATCGTGAAGTAGTGGCCCCCGCCGGCGCAGTTCACGCCGTAGCCGGGGTCTGTGGAGCAGGTGATGCCCCGGACCTGTAGCAGCCTGCCGTAGGGCAATACCCGCTGGCGTGGCACGTCCACAGTGGTGTCGCTGTAGAAGGTGAACCGGGCGGGCGTCGCGGTGGTCATGTACACCCCGTTGGGATGGATCGAGGCGACTCCGCCGCCGGACACCCTGGGCGCCCGGGCGGGCACTTTGCCCCGGCATCCCGCCCACGGCGCACCCCTGTCGAGGTGGATGGCGCATTTCCAGCTGCCCGACGGGGACTGGAAGTAGTAGCTCCCGCCCACCTGAAAATCGGCCGGGTTGACCTTCGGCCACTCCCCCGGGATCGCCGACGCATCGGGCGCGGCGACGGCCAATGGTGCGGCGACAGTGACGATTCCGGCCGCGACGGCGGCCGAATGACGGGCGATGCGGGAGGCGGTGAACTGCGGCATGGGTCAACAATGACTCACAGCGCCCCCACAGGCGATGGGTAGAACTCCCCAGGCGGAAGCCTCCGATGGGGAGAACTCCCCGCCGGACGTGGAACTACCCGGCGGCGAAACCGGCGCAGAGCCAGGCGATGCCGCGGTCGACCTGGGCGCGGGGATCGGTGAGTTCGCCACCCCGGGCGCTGCCGACGAGACCGGCCAGGTGCGGCGGCGCGTCGGCGACCCGGCCCTCGATGACGTCGACGAGTCCGCCCGGCACGTCGGAATCGGTGTCGAGCGCGACGCTGGGCAGCACGGCCAGCGCGACCCCGTTGACGTAACTCCACACGGTCAGCGACATCTCCGTCGCCACCTCGACGTCGACGCCGAGGCCGTCCATGAAACCGCCGACCAACCAGTCCAGGCAGCGCAGTGATTCGATGCTGAAGCCGTAGCGGGGTGAGGTGTAGGCCTGCACGACCCACGGATGCCGCTGGTACAGCTCCCAGTCGATGTCGGTGGCCGCGGCGACCCGCTCGCGCCAGCCGAGCGCCGGTTCGGCGTCGATCGGGTACGGGAACCGCCGCCCCACCTCGACGGTCATCTCCTCGATGAGATCGTCTTTTCCCGCGACGTGCCGGTACAGCGACATGGCGCCGACGCCGAGTTCGTCGGCGATCCGGCGCATCGAGAGCGCGCCCATCCCGTCGCGGTCGGCGACGGCGATCGCGGCGTCGACGATCGCCGGAACGGTGAGCTTGGGACTCTCGGCGGACACCGGATCCATCGCCTCCTGATCTGAACCCGAAACCACTGATCGGTACACGGAATAACCGGCTTGCGTACAGCGTACTCACCTACGTACCGTTTGACCGTACCGTGTGACGCGTACGCCGTACGCACGCCGTTTCCGGCACCCGGACAGAAAGCAGTCAATCATGGCCATCGACCACCAGAGCAGCGGACAGCGCGTCGAGGCGGTTTCCGCCCCCCGCGCCGACCGCCGCACGTGGCTCGGCCTGGCCGTGCTCACCCTGCCGGTGATGCTGGTGTCGATGGACGTGTCCGTCCTCTACCTGGCCATCCCCGCCATCACCTCGGCGCTCGACCCGTCGGCGTCGGAGCAACTGTGGATCCTCGACATCTACGGCTTCCTGCTCGCCGGCCTGCTCATCACGATGGGCAATGTCGGCGACCGCATCGGCCGCCGCAAGATCCTCCTCGGCGGCGCCCTCGTGTTCGGTGTGGCGTCGATGATCGCCGCGTTCGCCCCGAGTGCCGGTGTGCTGATCGCGGCCCGCGCCCTGATGGGCCTGGGCGGCGCCACCCTGCTGCCGTCGAGCCTGTCGCTGATCGCGAACATGTTCGTCCACGCCCGCGACCGCGGGCTGGCCATCGGCATCTGGACCTCGGTGTTCGCCGGCGGCAGCGCCGTGGGGCCGGTTGTCGGCGGTGTGCTCATGCACCACTTCTGGTGGGGTTCGGTGTTCCTCATCAACGTGCCTGTGGTGATCGTGCTGCTGCTGGTCGGCCCCCGGCTGGTGCCGGAGTTCCGGGCCGGCGCGTCCGGGCCGTTCGACGCCCTCGGCGTGGGGCTGTCGATGGCCGGCATCCTGCCGCTGATGTACGCGATCAAGACGATGGCCTCGCACGGTTTCTCGGCCGGCACCCTGCTGATCGGCCTGGCCGGCCTGGCGTTGCTGGTCGCGTTCCTGATGCACCAGGGGCGCACCCCGCACCCGCTGCTCGACCTCTCGTTGTTCAAGAACCCGATGTTCAGCGGCTCGGTCGCGGTCGCCCTCACCGGCATGATGGCGCTCGGCGGCATGTCGTACCTGACCGGCGTCTACCTGCAGTCCGTCCTCGACATGGATGTGCTGGCCGCCGCGATTGCCGGGCTCCCGATGGCGTGCGCGGTGGCGATCTTCTCCGTCGGCGCCGCGAAGGTGGCCGCGGCCGTCGGAACCCGGAACGCGTTCGTCGGGTCTGTGGTGCTCACCGCCGTCGGCATGGCCGGTGTCCTGACGCTCGGTGTCGACGACGGTCTGTGGATGTACATGCTGTTCACGACGATCGCCGGTATCGGCTTCGGCGTCCAGTTCTCCCTGGTGTCGGAGGTCGTGGTCGGGTCGGTGCCGCCGGAGCGGTCGGGTGCGGCCTCCAGCATCTCCGAGACCTGCTTCGAGCTCGGCACCGCCCTCGGGCTGGGCCTGCTCGGTTCGCTGGCGACACTCGTCTTCCGCGGTGGATCCGATGGGCGCGAGTTCAGCGACACACTCGGCGACACCCTGCGCACAGCCGACGGCCTCGGCGCCTCCGGCGACGCGCTGGTGGCCGCCGCCAAGGTGGCGTTCGTCGACGGTATGCACACCGCGGCGCTGGCCACCACGGCCCTGCTGACGGTGGTCGCCGTGGTGCTCGCCTTCGTGATGCGGCCCGGCAGCCGTCCGGCGGTCGAGCCGGTCGCGTCCTGATGCCTTACCGTCGTCAGGGTGCATGAACTGATCGAAGGCCGCTGGAGCGCCCGCGGCTACGACCCCGCGGCAACCATCTCCACCGACGAGCTCACCGAGATCCTGGACGCCGGCCGGTGGGCCGCCACCTGGGGGAAGGTGGCGCCCGTCCGGTTCGTCGTCGGGGAGCGCGGCGACGACACCTTCACCGCGATCACGGACCTGCTCACCCGCGGCAACAAGTCGTGGGCGCCCGCCGCGGCGGCGCTCGTGCTGGTGTGCACCACCGACAACCCCGACGACACGATGGCCCACGAGTACGGTGCCGTCGACCTCGGGCTGGCCGTGGCGCAGATGAGCATCCAGGCGGTGGCGCTCGGCTGCAACGCACACCCGATGGCCGGTTTCGACGCCGCGGGCGCCCGCGTGCGGTTCGCCATCCCCGACGACAAACGCGCCATGGTGGTCCTCGCGATCGGCAAGCTCGCCGAGGACATCTCGATCCTGAGTCCCGAAGTACTCGAACGTGATTCGATTCCACGCCGACGCCGCCCGCTGGAGGAGGTCGCGTTTGCCGGCACCTGGGGGCAGCCGTTCACCGCGCGGGCGTGAGCGGTTCGCGATAAGCGATCTTGTTCACACCAGCGGTATCGCAGCGGTATCCGCGATAGGCTGACCGGCGGCGGAGACGACTTCAGGGCCGGAGGTGGGCGTCCATGCATGTGACCACGATCGATCTGGTCATGCTCTCGGGAGCGTTCACCGAGCTGTGCACCCACTGGACCGGCGAGCCGGTCCGGAGACAGCTCGCGGTCACCTTCAATCAGGCCAATCACCTTCTGGGACTTGCTGATCCGACGTCGCAGGGGGTGTGGATCGCGGGCACCGTCGACCTCGCCGACGACGGCGAGGCGGTGGACACCGAGCGGGCGGCACACGCGGTCGCCCGGTTCCTGACCGAGCACGAGGCCCTGCGCGCCCGCTTCCAGTTCGATCCGCAGACCTCGGTACCGTACGCCGACGTCTTCGGCCCCAACCAGGTGCGGGTGACCGCCGAACCCCGTGGCGACATCGGATCCGCTGATCTGGCAACGCTTTTGAGTGCCCGCTGCCGCAGCGGCGAGGTGCCCGGCGTGTTCTTCGGGCTGCTCGATTCCACCCTCATCGTCGGTTTCGACCACGCCCACTGCGACGCCCTCACCGTCGACCTGGCGCTGCGCCGGATCCGGGAGCTCTACCTCGACCCCGAGTCCCGCCGCAGCCCCGGTGAGCGTTTCTTCGACCGGTCCGAACTCGACGGCATCCTCAGCGAGAAACTCGCCGCCGCCGAGGGTGAGCATCCCCGATTACCGGCCTGGCGACGGTTTTTCGCCGCCACCGGCAATGCGATCCCCACCTTCCCGCTGCCGCTGGGTGAGATCCCGCCGGGCGGTGCGCCGCAATGCACGCGCGTGGTGGAACTTCTCGACGACACCGCCGCAGACGCCCTCGGCCGCGGCGCGTTCGCCAAGATCCTGGCCCAGCTCGCCGCGTCGATAGCCGACCAGGGCGGGCCGCAGACCTTGTCGACGGTGATCCCGGTGCACACCCGCGGCCGGTCGTCGTCACGGTGGCATCAGACCGCCGGTTGGCTGGTCACCAACGCCCCGGTACGGGTCCGCTCCGGCGACACCGGGGGTGCCCAGCGCGCCCTCAAGTCCGCCCTGGGCCTGGCCGCCGTCCCACTCGACCACGTGCTGCAACGCTGTCAGCCGGCGATGACCACCGCCGACATCTTCATGGTGTCCTACCTCGACTACCGCCGCCTCGGCGATCCACTGCCCGGCGCCCGGCACATCTCCAACAGCACCACCACCGACAGTGTCCAGATGTGGTTCTCCCGCCACCACGACGGCCTCGACCTGCGCATCCGCTACCCCGATACCACCACCGCCAATGCCACCGTCGACGCCCTCGTCCTCTCCCTGTCCGAACGCCTGCGCCGCTACGCCGACGCCGCCCACCCCGCCACCGCCTGACGACCCCGCCCCCATCACGACCGGATCGGCAACCCTGCTCGGTCATCGCTGGCCACAATCATGCTGCCCATCACCCTCGGACCCGACAATGATTGGCCTGCATGGGGTTTCGTGATGATCGCCGCGGGTGTCGCCGGCCTGATCTTCTTCGCCCGCCGTCAGGTGGCCACCGCCCAGACCGCCTCCGCTGGTTGAGGTGCGAAGAGCCGCTAGGCGATGAGCCTCGAAACCTCGTGAGACGACATTGTCCGCTCACGAGGTTTCGAGGCTCGTCGCTTGCGCTCCTCACACCTCAACCAGTTGGTGGGGTGGCCATTTTGCGGGGTGAATCCGCAGGAGTACAGTGTTCGGCATGCAGCGTGCGCTCCTTCTCGGTTGCCGCGGCGGGGTCTGATTCGACCGGCTCTCCGCCGCGGGGATCAGACGTGCCGGTCACTCCCCTTTCTTTCTTGACCTGGAGAACGACCCATCATGGCCGCAGCAGACAGTTTCACTTCCGGAGCCAGCCGTATCGTTGAGCCTTCCGGCCCCATCCCCGCCGACCAGCCCGTTTGGAATCCGCAGCGCTCCTCGGCGATGCCCGTCCACCGTTACCTCCAGTTCGCCGACGAGGTGGAGAAGGTATCGGTTCCCGACCGCACCTGGCCCGACAAGGTCATCACCAAGGCCCCGCTGTGGTGCGCGGTCGACCTGCGCGACGGCAACCAGGCCCTGATCGACCCGATGAGCCCGGCCCGTAAGCGCCGCATGTTCGATCTGCTGGTCCGCATGGGCTACAAGGAGATCGAGGTCGGTTTCCCGTCGGCCAGCCAGACCGACTTCGACTTCGTCCGCGAGATCATCGAGGACGGCGCGATCCCCGAGGACGTCACCATCCAGGTGCTGACCCAGTGCCGCAGCGAACTGATCCAGCGCACCTTCGAGGCCTGCCAGGGCGCGTCGAATGTGATCGTGCACTTCTACAACTCGACGTCGGTGCTGCAGCGCCGGGTGGTGTTCCGCGCCGACAAGCCGGCCATCGTCAAGATCGCCACCGACGCCGCGCAGCTGGTGCTGGAGGAGGAGAAGAAGTACCCCGACACCAACTGGCGGTACGAGTACTCCCCCGAGTCGTACACCGGCACCGAGCTGTCGTTCGCCAAACAGGTGTGCGACGCGGTTTCCGAGATCATCGCACCCACCCCCGAGAAGCCGCTGATCATCAACCTGCCGGCGACGGTCGAGATGGCCACGCCCAACGTGT
>WBZQ01000711.1_pt1 | contig 25064 bp, 18 predicted proteins | sample 5204251 | NCBI WGS metagenome assembly WBZQ01 (sample SAMN12412402, study PRJNA552823) | activated sludge metagenome | isolation source: activated sludge from nitrification reactor of wastewater treatment plant... | place: USA: Virginia | collected 2017-09
GGCCGACCACTTCCGCGCCACCTGCGTCTTCGAGCCGAACGCCGCTCCGAGCGTGCCCGCGCTCGAGCCTGCGGCCGGCGAGCCCGTGGCGCTCGACCCCGCGCGCGACGTCTACGGCGTCGTGGCCCCGCACGGTCCGAGCTTCCAGCGCCTGCGTGGCTACAGCCATCTGGAAGCGACCCGCGCTCACTTCGACGTCGACGTGCGGCCGGGCGCGGCCTGGTTCGCGCCGTACCTGCCGCAGACGCTCGTGCTCGGCGATCCCGGCGCGCGCGACACGGCCCTGCACGCGCTCCAGGCGGCCATCCCGCACGGCCTGCTCGTGCCGCTGTCCGTGGCCGAGCTGCATCCCGCGGTCCTGGCCGGCGCGGGCGTGGTGCAGGTCGTCGCGTTCGAGAGCGCGGCCGACGCGCGCACTTTCACCTGGACGATCGAACTGCACGACGTCGGCGGCCGCGTGCTCGAGCGCTGGAGCGACACGCGCTTCCGGCGGCTGGGCACGCGCGCCCCGCGCGACTGGGCCGACGCGCTGCTCGCGACCTGGCTGACGCGGCGCGTGCGCGAGTTGGGCGGCGCGAGCGCGCTGAACGTCGTCGTGCAGCGCGGCCCCGAGGCGCTGGGCCAGGCGCGCAGCGATCGCGCGTTGCAGGCTGCCGCCGGAACGATGCGGCCCGTCGTGCGCTCCTGGAGCGGCCGGCCCGAGATGGCCGACGGGCCGGCGCTCTCGGCGGCGCACGCGGGCGAGGTCGTCGTCGCCACGGCGGCGCCCGAGCTGACCGCCTGCGACGTGGAGCCGGTCGTGGCGCGCGAGCCGGCCGCCTGGCGCGACCTCCTGGGCTCCTCCGGGCTCGCGTTGGCGGCGGCACTCGCGCGGCCCGACGACGCGCCAGGTAGCGCCGAGACGCGCGTGTGGGGCGCGCTCGAATGCCTCAAGAAGGCCGGTCGGCCGCCCGGCACGCCGCTCGTCGTGCGGGCCCTCGAAGACGACGGCGCCGCGCTGCTCGCGGCTGCCGATCTGGTCGTGGTCAGCGTCGTCGCACGCCTGCCCGGCGTGCCGCAGGCGCTGGTTTTCAGCGTGCTCGGGAGGCCCGCCGCATGCGCACCTTCGACTACCGCCACGTCGTCGCCTTCGAGGACACCAACCTGGTCGGCAACGTCTACTACGCCAACCACGTCCGCTGGCAGGGCCGCTGCCGCGAGCACTTTCTCAAGCGGCACGCCCCCGACGTGATCGACGAGCTCGAACGCGGCCTGGCGATCGTCACCACGCGCGTGGCCTGCGACTACTTCCGCGAGCTGCGCGCCTTCGACGAGGTCGTGATCCGCATGCGCGCCGGCGCGGTCCACCAGGGCCGCGTGACCATGCTGTTCGACTACGTGCGCGCCCTGCCGGAGGGCGGCGAAGAGCTGATCGCCAAGGGCGAGCAGCAGATCGCCTTCATGCGTCGCCAGGGCGCGGGCCTGGTGCCCGAACGCGTGCCACCATCGCTGGTCGAGGCGCTGCGCGATTACGGCGCCGACGTGGCGGCCGCCTGAGCGAAGAGCAGCGGCTCAGCTCGGCCTGCGCCGGAGCTGCAGCGCCTTGAGTCGCGAGGCCAGCGTGGTGGGCTTCATTCCCAGGATCTCGGCTGCGCCGCCCGGGCCGAAGATCTTGCCGCCGCTCTGCGCCAGCGCGGCGACCAGGCTCTCGCGCTCGACGCGCCGCAGCGCCGCGCGCGTCAGCGGCGGCGTCGCCGGCAGGGGCGCCGCGCGGCGCGCTTCGGGCGCGGGCGTCGCCTGCAGGTCGAAGCGCAGCGCACCGCCGTGGGCCAGGATCAGCGCGCGCTCGACGGCGTTGTGCAGCTCGCGTACGTTGCCCGGCCAGGAGTGTTCCTGGAGCGCGGCCACGGCGGCCTGCGTGAGCCGGGGCGTGGGTCGCTTGAGGCGCCGCGCGCCCTGCTCCAGGAAGTGCGCCACCAGCAGCGGCACGTCCTCGCGCCGCTCGCGCAGCGGCGGCAGCTCGATCGGGAAGACGCTCAAGCGGTAGAACAGGTCCTGACGAAAGCGGCCGGCCTCGACCTCCGCTTTCAGGTCGCGATTGGTGGCGGCCACGACGCGCACGTCGACGCGCCGCGTGCGCGTGTCGCCCACGCGCTCCAGTTCGCCCTCCTGCAGGACGCGCAGCAGCTTGGCCTGCAGAGCCAACGGCACCTCGCCGATCTCGTCCAGGAACAGCGTGCCCTGGTGCGCCAGCTCGAAGCGCCCGGCGCGATCGGCCAGCGCCCCGGTGAAGGCGCCCTTGACGTGACCGAAGAACTCGCTCTCGAAGAGAGCGTCCGGTACCGCTCCGCAGTTGACCTTGATCAGCGCCCGCCCGCGGCGCGGGCTGTGCTCGTGCAGCGCGCGCGCCACCAGCTCCTTGCCCGTGCCGCTCTCGCCGCTGATCAGCACCGCCGCGTCCGTGGGCGCCACGAGCTGGATCTGCTGCCGCACCTTGCCGAGGCTCGCGCTCTGGCCGACGAAGTCGCCCACGCCCAGGGCCGCGTTGACTTCCTCGCGCAGATAGTGGTTCTCGTCTTCGAGCCGCGCCCGGAGGCGCTCGATCTCCTCGAAGGCGCGCGCGTTGGCGATGCTCACCGCGCCGTGATCGGCGAACACGCGCAGCCATTCGAAGTCGCCATCGCTCAGCAGGCCGCGATCGAACAGGGCCAGCACCCCCAGGATCTCGCCGCGAAAGACCAGTGGCTGGGCGGCGAAGGTGCGCACCTGCTCGCGGGCGATCCAGGCGGGCTCGGCGATCCACGTCTCGTCGCCGCGCACGCCGGACAGCAGCAGCGGCTCCCCGCTCTGAGCCACGCGCCCGATCTTGCGTACGCCCAGCGGAAAGCGCCGGAAAGCGCCGTCGAGCCGGCGACAGTCGGCGCCCGCAGCGCTCGCGTTGCCCGCGCTCGCGACCAGGTGCAGGCAGCGCGTCTGGTCGGGGCACTCGTCGCGCAGCCGACAGCTCGCGCACACGTCGCCGGGCGCCAGTAGCCAGATGCGCGCAAGCGCCACGTTGGGGCACTCGGCGATGCCCGCCACGACCGCATCGAGCACCTCGCTGAGCGCCCGGCGCTGGGCCATCGAAACCATCACGCGCGGCAGGTTGGCGCAGTTCACGCCCGTCAGGCTACGACAGTTCGCAATCGCACGCAACGACATGTCGTAATTTACGATTACTAGTAGTTTGATCAGAGATGGCATGTCCATAGTAACTCGTTGATTCAAAGCGATTTGCGTTTGAGAGCGCGGCGTGGCACGCGACGTGGAGTCCCCGAGTGGCAGGGCGCAACTGAAGCGCCCATCACCGAAAGGACCATAGCCATGAACCGCATCGCGCAGCTCGACCCAGCCCAGGCAGCCGGCAAGACCAAACAGCTCTTCGACGGCGTACAGGGCAAACTAGGCTCGGTGCCCAATCTGTTCCGCGTGCTCGGCAACGCGCCGGCCGCGCTGCAGGCCTATCTCGACTTCAGCACCGCGCTGGCCGGCGGCACCCTGAACGCCAAGGTGCGCGAGCAGATCGCGCTCACGGTCGCCGAAGCCAACGGGTGCGGCTACTGCCTGAGCGCGCACACGTTCCTCGGCGGCCGGGTCGGGCTCACGGATCTCGACGTCGCGCAGGCGCGCCAGGCGGGCGCCGTCGATGAACGGACCGACGCCATCCTGAAGCTGGCGCGCGCCATCGTCGCGCGGCGCGGCGAGTTGAGCGACGCCGACCTCGCGCAGGCACGCCAGGCCGGCCTCGGTGACGGCGCCATCATCGAGACGGTCGCGCACGTCGCGCTCAACATCCTGACCAACTACGTCAACCACGTGGCGGGCACCGTCGTCGATTTTCCCGAGGTGCAACCCGGCCTCGCGGTCCCGGCCTGACATGGACGTCCCGCCAGAACTGCGACCGCCGTTCACGCGCGCGAGCGCGTTGCTCAAGGTGCGCTTCGCCGAGGACGCCTGGAACAGCCGCGATCCGGAGCGCGTGGCGCTGGCCTACACGCCGGACAGCCTCTGGCGCAACCGCGGCGAGTTCCTGCAGGGGCGCGCGGCCATCCGCGAGTTCCTGAGCCGCAAGTGGGCGCGCGAACACGACTACCGCCTGGTGAAGGCGCTCTGGGCCTGGAGCGACGAGCGGCTCGCCGTGCGCTTCCAGTACGAGTGGCACGACGAGGCCGGGCAGTGGTTCCGCTCCTACGGCAACGAGCTCTGGGAGTTCGACGCGAGCGGCCTGATGCGGCGTCGCGAGGCCAGCATCAACGACGTGGCCCTGGCCGAGGCCGACCGGCGTTGGCGTTGGCCGGCGCCAGGTCCGCGGCCGGCGGACCACCCGGGCATCCCGGAGCTGCCGTAGCCAGGCGTCACGGCCACGTCTTCATCCATCGACTACCGCATTGTTTTCTCTGAAGGAGTCCGCAGTCATGAACCGTTACGGGTCGAAGACGCTGGCCGCCGCGCTGATGGCGCTCGCCGCGCCGTTGGCGACGGGCGCCGCCACGACGCCCGCCGTCCAGCACAAGCGCGTCGCGCTGGGGACGCTCGACGTCGCCTACCTCGAAGCCGGCCCCAGCAGCGCGCCCACGGTGCTGCTGCTGCACGGCTTCCCCACCTCTTCGCAGATGTTCCGCAAGCTGATGCCGGCCCTGGCCGACCGTTACCACGTGGTGGCCCCCGACTATCCCGGCTTCGGCGACAGCTCCATGCCGGCGCGCGGCGAGTTCGCGTACACGTTCGACGGCCTGGCCGACGTCGTGGCGCGCTTCACCGAAGCCTTGGGCCTGCGCCGCTACGCCCTGTACGTGCAGGACTACGGCGCGCCGGTGGGCTACCGTCTGGCCTTGCTGCACCCGGAGCGCGTCACGGCCCTCGTGGTGCAGAACGGCAACGCCTACGACGAAGGCCTCGACAACGACTTCTGGAAGCCGATCAAGAAGTACTGGGCCGATCCCAGTCCGGCCAATCGTGACGCGCTGCGCGGGCTGCTCACGCTCGAAGCCACCAAGTGGCAGTACACCCACGGCACGCGCAACCCGGCGGCGCTGGACGCGGCGACCTGGACGCGCGACCAGCAGTTGCTCGACCGGCCCGGCAATGCCGAGATCCAACTCGACCTGTTCCTCGACTATGGCAGCAACCCGGCCCGCTACCCGGCCTGGCAGGCCTGGTTCCGTCGGCAGCAGCCGCCGACGCTGATCGTGTGGGGCCGCAACGACACGATCTTCCCACCCGCCGGCGCCGAGCCCTACAAGCGCGACCTGCGCACGATCGAGACGCACCTGCTCGACACCGGCCACTTCGCCCTCGAAGAAGACGTCGACGTGATCGCGCGCTTGATGCGCGAGTTCCTCGGCCGGCATCTGTCGCAACGCTGACTTGGCTCGCGGCGGCGGTCGTGGCGCGGCGCGCGCCGCGGCCGCCGCCTCTGAGCGCGGCTTCCCATGGAGGTGCGAAGATGGCCCTGCGTGTCGACGGCTTGTGGCGCTATCCAGTCAAGTCGCTGGCCGGCCAGGCGCTGGAGCTGGCCCAGCTCACGCCGCTCGGCATTCCTGGAGATCGCATCGTCCACGTTCGCGGTCGCGAGGGCGTGCGCACGGCGCGCCGCCAGCATCGCCTGCTGGGGCTCACGGGCTCGCTGGCCACCGACGGCAGCGCGCTGATCGACGGCCATGCCTGGAACAGTCCCGCGGCTGAGGCGCTGGTGCGCGCGGCGGCAGGCGCCGACGCCTGGCTCGAAGCCGACGAGAGCGCTGCCCGCTTCGACGTGCTGCCGCTGCTGGTGGCCACCGACGGCGCCGTGGCCGCGTTCGGACGCGACGTCCGGCGCCTGCGCCCGAACATCCTGATCGGCGGCGTCGATGGCCTGGACGAGAACGCCTGGCCCGGCCGCGAGCTGCACATCGGCGCCGCGATCGTGCGCCTGGCCGCGCGGCGCGGGCGCTGTCCCATGACCACGGTCGATCCCGACACGCTCGAGCGCGACCCCGAGGTGCTGCGGGACATCGGGCGCCGCTTCGGCGGACGCCTGGCGCTCGACGCCGAAGTGCTCCGGCCCGGACTGATCGCCGTGGGCGACCCGGTGCGGCTGGTGGGCTGAGACGCGCGAGCCTGGCCTGCGGGGAGCGACGCCGCTCCCCGGGCCAGGTCTGCCGCGACGTCAGGCGAAGGGGAAGCCCCCCACGTCGATCGCCGCCTCCGCCACGCGGCGCCGCAGCGCCACGGTGTTGAACGTCTCACGCTTGGTGAAGCGCTTGAGCGCGGCCAGGTACGTGCGCAGCATGTCGCCCTCGTCGAGCGCGCCCAGCATGCGCCGGCCCGAGGTCTCGATGCGGTCCATGGCGTCCTGCGCGAAGCAGCGCACGGCAGCCTCCTGCAGACGGCAGCGCTCCTCGCCGCGTGCCGCGGCGCTCTTGCGCGCGCGGATCACGGCGCTCTCCAGGGCGTAGGTCTCCATGGCCACGTCGGCGAAGTGCGCCAGCACCTCCTGTTCGTCCTCCAGGCGCTTGCCGAACTTCTGCACGGCCAGACCGATGCCGGCCAGGGCGACCTTCTTGGCGCCACGCACCATGCGCGCCTCGGGGGCCAGGAACGAGTCGTCCTCTTCCACGAGCGACGGGCCCGCGGTCAGTTCCTCCATCAGCTCCATGGCCTTCTGGAAGACGGGCAGCTCGCCCTTCATCGCGCGCCGCACCAGTCGTCCGGGCACCAGCAGGCGGTTGATCTCGTTGGTGCCCTCGAAGATGCGGTTGACGCGCGCGTCGCGCCAGAAGCGCTCGGCCGGATAGTCCTCGACGTAGCCCGCGCCGCCGAAGATCTGCACGGTCTCGTCGACCACGTAGTCGAGCATCTCGGAGCACCAGACCTTGACCATCGAGCACTCGACGTCGTACTCCTCGATGCGCTTCAGGTACTCCGCGGCGTCGTTGACGCTGACGCCCGCCAGGTTGCGGTCGATCATGCCCGCGGTGCGGTAGACGAGCGCCTCGGAGACGTAGAGCAGGATCGCCATCTCGCCCAGCTTGTGGCGCAACAGGCCGAAGTTCGCGATCGGCTGGCCGAACGCCGTGCGCGTCTTGGCGTACTCCACGGCGTGCTGCATGGCCAGCTTGGCGCCGCCGGTGACGCCCGCGCCGAGCTTGAAGCGTCCGATGTTGAGGATGTTGAAGGCGATCTTGTGGCCCTTGCCGATCTCGCCCAGCAGATTCTCGCGCGGGATCACGGCGTCGCTCAGGATCAGCGGGCGCGTGCTCGAGCCCTTGATGCCGGTCTTCTTCTCTTCGGCGCCCAGCGAGACGCCCGGCATGCCCTTCTCGATGATGAAGCAGGAGAAGTGCTCGCCGTCCACCTTGGCGAAGGTGATGTAGACGTCGGCGAAGCCGCCGTTGGTGAGCCACATCTTCTCGCCGTTCAGCACCCAGCTCCGGCCGTCGGGAGACAGCACGGCCTTGGCCTTGGCGTTCATGGCGTCGGAGGCCGAGGAGGCCTCGGAGAGCGAGTACGAGCTCAGCCACTCGCCCGAGGCGAACTTGGGCAGGTACTTGCGCTTCTGTTCCTGCGTGCCGAAGTACACGATGGGCAGCGAGCCGATGCCCGTGTGGCCCATGTAGGTCACCGCGAAGCTGCCCTCGCGGGCCATGCGCTCGGCCGCCAGGGTGCCGGAGACCTTGTCGAGGCCCAGCCCGCCGTACTCCTCCGGGATCTCGATGCTCAGCAGCCCCAGTTCGCCGGCCTGCGACATCAGCTCGCGCGTGGCCTCGGTCTTCAGCGCCAGCAGCTCCGGCAGGCGCGGCACCACGCTCTTGGCCGCGAAGTCGGCCGTCGTCTCGCCGATCATGCGCTGTTCGTCGGTGAAGTCTTCGGGCGTGAAGACTTCCTCGGGGGCGCGCTCCTCGATCAGAAAGCTGCCGCCGCGCGCGGCCAGCACGGGTACGTCGATCGCCGTGGCCATCTCGCCATCCCTCCTTTGAATGTCCTCAGGCCAGCCGCTCGAAGATGCCGGCGGCGCCCATGCCCCCGCCCACGCACATCGTCACGAGCCCATAGCGCCCGCCGCGACGCTGCAGCTCGGCCAGGATCTGCGCCGTCAGCTTGGCTCCCGTACAGCCCAAAGGGTGGCCGAGAGCGATCGCGCCGCCGTTGACGTTGACCTTCTCCGGATCGAGCCCGGTGGCCTTGATGACGGCCAGGGCCTGCGCGGCGAAGGCTTCGTTCAGCTCGATCAGGTCGATATCGGCAAGCGTCAGGCCGGCCAACCGCAGCGCCTTGGGGATGGCCTCGACCGGCCCGATGCCCATCAGCTCCGGGTCGACGCCGGCCACCGCGTAGCTGCGCAGGCGAGCGAGCGGCACGAGGCCCAGCTCGCGTGCGACCTCGTCCGAGACCAACACGCTGGCGGCCGCGCCGTCGGACATCTGCGAGGAGTTGCCGGCCGTGACCAGACCGTCGACGGCGAAAGCCGGCTTGAGCTTGGCGAGCGCCGCCAGGTCGGTGTCGGCGCGCGGGCCCTCGTCGACGTCGAACACGCGCGTCGGCTGCGGCTGGGGCTTGCCCTTCTTGGGAGGCGGGGGCGCCGCGTCGGGATCGTCGATCGTCAGCGGCACGATCTCGTCCTTGAAGCGTCCCGCGGCGATCGCGGCCACCGCCTTCTGATGCGAGCGCAGCGCGAACGCGTCGCAGGCCGCGCGGTCGAGATCGTACTTGCGCGCCACCAGCTCCGCCGTCATGCCCATGCCGAGATAGGCGTCGGGATAGCGTTCGGCGAGCGTGGGGTTGGGCGCGATCTTGTGTCCGCCCATCGGGATCAGGCTCATCGATTCGGTGCCACCGGCCAGCACGACGCGCGCGCGGCCCGCGGCGATGGCGTCGGCGCCCGCGGCGATGGCCTGCAGGCCCGAGGAGCAGAAGCGGTTCACCGTCATGGCGCCGGCCGTATGCGGCACGCCGGCCACGAGCGCCGCGATGCGTGCCACGTTCATGCCCTGTTCGGCCTCGGGCATGGCGCAACCCAGGATCACGTCGTCGACGCGCGCGGCCGCCAGAGCCGGCACGCGCGCCAGCGCGCCCGCCAGCGCCGCCGCCCCCAAGTCGTCGGGCCGGGCGCGTCGCAGCGTGCCGCGCGGGGCCTTGCCCACGGCGGTCCGCACACTCGCCACAATCACAGCTTCAGGCATGAGCCACTCCGGTCGTCATCAGTTGCGCAGCGGTTTGCCCTGCTTGAGCAGGGCTTGGATGCGTGCCAGCGTCTTGGGCGTGCCCAGGAGCGAGAGGAAGGCCTCGCGCTCCAGGTCGAGGAAGTGCTGCTCGTCGGCCAGCCCGGCCGCCCGATCGCCGCCGCACAGGATGGTCGCGACCTTGGTGCCGATGAGCGCGTCGTGCTCGCTGATCTGGCCGCCGCGCAGGGCGTTGTGGATGCCCACCTTGAAGGTCGCCAGCGCCGAGCGGCCCAGCACCGGCACGTCGCGACGCGGCGTGCGCGGCCGGTAGCCGGCGCGCGCCAGCCCCAGCGCCGTCTGCTTGGCGTCGTGAAGCAGGTGATCGGGGTGGGCCGAGAGCGCGTCGGCCGGCGTCAGGAACAGGCGCAGCGCCTCGGCTCCCGAGGTCGAGACCTTGGCGAAGGCGATCATGTCGAAGGCCCGCTTGACGAACGGGAACGGGTCGGCGCCCTCGACCCCGGCGCAACGCTCGAACGCGCGCAGCGCCAGTTCCTTGGTGCCGCCGCCCGCCGGAACCAGGCCGACGCCCACCTCCACCAGGCCCATGTACGTCTCGGCCGAGGCGCGCACGCGCGCGCCGTGCAAGGTGATCTCGCAGCCGCCGCCGAGCGTCAGGCCGAAAGGCGCCACGACCACCGGGATCTCGGCGCACTTCAAGGCCATGTTGGCGTTCTGGAACTGGCGGATCGACAGGTCGAGCTCGTCCCACTCCTCTTCCTGGACGGCGAGCAGCACCAGCATCAGGTTGGCGCCGGCCGAGAACTGCTCGCCCTGGTTGCCGATCACCAGCGCGTCGAAATGGCGCCGGCCTTCCTTGACCGCGGCCGCCAGCAGCGCGAAGGTGTCGGCGCCCAGCACGTTCATCTTCGAATGGAACTCGACCAGGCCGCAGCCGTCGCCCAGGTCGACGAGGCTCGCGCCCGCGTTCTTCTTGCGCGTGGCCCCGGAAGCCTTCAGCGCGCCCAGGTCGAACACGCGCTCGCGCGCCGGCAGCACGGCCGGACCGCTCGGCCCGAAGGCCGTGCGCTGGCCCGCGACGTCTCCGTAGAACGACGCGCGACCCGAGGCCAGCAGGTCGTCGATCAAGTGGGGCAGCGCGTGGCCCTCGGCGCGCACGCGCGCGGCCACCTGCGCGACGCCCAGCACGTCGAGCAGGCGGAACGGGCCGAGTCCCCAGCCGTAGCCCCACTCCATGGCGCGATCGATGGCCGCCACGTCGTCGCTGATCTCCGGCACGCGGGCGGCGGCGTACAGCGACGTGCCCACGAGCACGCGCCACAGGAACTGACCGGCCTTGTCGGAGCCGAGCAGCAGGGTCTTCAGGCGCTCCTCGACGGGCAGGTTCTGGGCCGCCTCGAGCGCGGGGAACGAGCCCTTGCGCCGCGGCCCGTATGCGAGCGCGCGCCAGTCGAGCGTGAGGATCTCCTTGCCGTCCTTCTTGTAGAAACCCTGGCCCGTCTTCTCGCCCAGCCACTTGCGTTCGACCATGGCGCGCACGAAGTCGGGCATGCGGAAGACCTCGCGCTCCGGGTCGTGCGGCACCGCGTCGTAGAGGTTGCCTGCCACCTTGGCGCACACGTCCACGCCGGCGATGTCGCAGGTGCGGAAGGTCGCGCTCTTGGCCCGGCCGATGGCCGGACCGGTGAGCGTGTCGACCTCGTCCACGCCCAGGTCGAACTCGACCATGGCGCGCAGCGCGGCGCCCAGACCGTACGAGCCGATGCGGTTGGCGATGAAGTTGGGCGTGTCCTTGCACGGCACCACGCCCTTGCCGACCACGCGCTCGAAGAAGGGCACGAGCGCCGCCAGCAACTCCTGATCGGTGTCGGGTCCGGCGATCACCTCGAGCAGCTTCAGATAGCGCGGTGGGTTGAAGAAGTGCGTGCCCAGGAAGCGCCGCCGGAAGCCCTCGGGCAGATGCGAGGTCATGGCCGCGATGCCGAGGCCCGAGGTGTTCGTGGTGACGACGGCGCTGGGTTTCACCACGGGGGCGACGCGCGCGAACAGGGCGCGCTTGATCTCGAGGTCTTCGACCACCGCCTCGAAGACCCAGTCGGCGTCCTTCAGCTCGCTCCAGTGGTCTTCGAAGTTGCCGAGCCGCAGGCGCCCGGCGTCCTCGGCCTGATGCAACGGGCCGGGCTTGAGCTTGCGCAGCATCTCCAGGCCCTTCTTGGCCAGCGCGCTGCGATCGGACGCGCCCTCGGGCACCAGGTCGAGCAGCGCCACGTCGAGCCCGCAACCCACCAGGTGCGCGGCCACCTGCGCGCCCATCGTGCCGGCGCCCAGCACCACGGCCTTCTTGATCTCGAGCTTCACGGCCATCTCTCCCGCGGCGCGCGCGCCGCTCAGTCGGCTCCCGAGAGCGCCAGGGCCTCGGCCTGCGCCGGGACCGGCACGCGCCCCAGGGCCGCGCCGTTCAGGAACAGGTCCACGAGCGGGGCAGCCCAGCGGGCCAGGTCGTAATCCTTGTCGGCCAGGATCCAGGACGTCACCATCTCGTCCAGCGCACCGAAGAAGGCGCGCGCGACCAGCTTGCGCGGCAGGTCGGAGCGCAGACTGCCGGCCTGCTGGGCGTCCTCGATGGCGTGGTCGAGCAGGGCGAAGTAATCCTTGAGCCACGAGGCCGAGAAGCGCTTCATGAACTTGGTGGACTGGCGCAGCTCGACCTGGAACACCACCGCCAGGTCGCGGTTGCCGCCCAGCAGGCTCAGGTGACGCTCGGCCACGATGCGCAGGCGCTCCGCCGGCGTGCTGGCCTTGGCCAGCTCGCGGCGGCCCTGCTCCACGTGCTCGGCCATGATCTCGTCGAACAGCGCGACCAGAATGGCTTCCTTGTTGCGGAAGTACAGATAGATCGTGCCGTCGGCGACGCCGGCCTTCTTGGCGATCTCCGAGACCTTGGCGGCGAAGTAGCCCTTGCGGGCGAAGACCTTGATGGCCGCCTGCTGGATGCGCTGGCGTTTGTCGTCGGAGCGGCGGCGGGCCATGCCGGGCGGGTCTCCGTGGATGAATGAACGGCCATTCAGTATCGACGCAGCGCCGGGAGCCTGTCAAGGCCGCGCGGCGTGGCTCGTCTCAGGCGCTGCGGGCGCGCAGGAACCACAGCACGGCGCCCAGCAGACCGGCGAGCACACAGGCCAGGTGCAGGGCTGGCAGCCCGATCAGCCCGAGCAGCGGGTTGGCGTCGGAGAACGGGCGCAGCGGGCGGATGTCGGCGTGCATGAGGCCGTCGAGCAGCGGGTGCGTGAGTCCGCCCAGCAGTCCGCCCAGGAGCGCCGGCCCCCAGGCGCTCTCCACGCCGCGCCAGCGCGCGCGCAACAGTGCCGCGAGCGCCAGGCCCGCGGCGGCGCCGACCGGCGCGGCCAGCGCGAACGTGTGCAGCACGCGATGCACGGGCCACTCGTCGCGCAGCAGGAAGTAGGCCGATTCACAGTCGATCACGACTTGGGCAGCGACGAACGCGCCGAGCGACACGCGCTCCGGTGCGGCGCCCTTGGCCAGCAGACCGACGCCGAAGTGGAACGGCGTGACCGGCATGGCTGCATGGTAGCCGTGCCGCGCGGCGCCGCCTACGGGCTCGCGTCGCGCGGACCAGACGCGGGGCGCGGCGTCGAGGTCGAGCGGCGCGCTCGTCGCGTGACCCGTGCGCGTCTCGACTCGGACGGCGGCGCGCTTCGCATCTCCACCTGACGGGCCCGGAATTCCTCCATCCAAGCGTCGAAGGTCGAACTCCAGGCGGCGCGCCAGACCAGCCACGTTCCGAAGACCAGGATGCCCAGCGTCGCCAGGCTCTTCGCAGTGGCCCACAGCCACGCTCCGCCCTGGCGGCGCCGTTCGGACGCGCGCCACCACACGATGAACGTCGCCGGGCCGGCGAACAGGCCCAGCAGGGGAGCGGGCGAGGCCATCATCATCATCGTGTACTCGCCGGCTTCGGCGGGCGTGAACGCGGCGTACATGCCGTGCACGGTCGCGTAGGTCGCGTACCAGGCCAGCAGGCAGGCGATCACGAGCAGGTGTTCGGACGATGGCGCCGGTGCCGCGCTGGCACGCGTTCCCCAGTCGCGTTCGTCGCGCGCGGGTTCGTCGCGCCGACTGGGCTCAGTCGACGGCGCGCTGGGCCTGGCCGGCTCCTCGCGCGCCGCGCGCTCCGCCGGCGAGTCGTAGCCGCCGGTGTGCATGATGCCCTTCGACCAGGGGTCTTCGCCCAGCGGCCCGTAGTCACCCGGCATGCCTTGGCCTCCTCTCGGGGGCACGGCCCGAGCGCCGCGCCGTCGGGATTGACACGGCCATCGACGCGTTGTTCGGGAGGCCAGCGCCTCTTTCAGCGCGCTTCGCATTAAGCTCGCTGACATGGCTGTCATGCATCGCCCCGCGCTCGTCGCGCTCGCCGCATGGTCATTCGCCAGCGGGTGCGGCGACGCTCGTCCGGTACCCGCTGCCACGGCCGAGCCCGCGCCCCGCACCGCCCCCGCCCGCCCGCGCATCGTGTGTCTGGGCGACAGCCTGACGGCGGGTTACGGTCTCGACGATCCCGCCACGCAGTCATATCCGGCGCTGTTGCAGGCCAAGCTCGACGCGGCGGGGCTGGGCTTCGAAGTCGTCAACGCCGGCGTCTCGGGCGACACCTCCGCGGGCGGCCTGCGCCGGCTGGAGTGGTCTCTGGAGGGCGACGTGCGCGTGCTGGTGGTGGCGCTGGGCGCCAACGACGGGCTGCGCGGCTTGCCCGTGGGGGAACTGCGCGCGAACCTCGAGCGCATCGTGGGCGACGCGCAGCGGCGCGGTCTGGGTGTGCTGCTGGCGGGCATGCAGGTGCCGCCCAACCTCGGCGCAGCCTATGCCGATGCGTTCCGCGACACGTTCCCGGCCGTGGCGCGCGCGCGCGGCGTCGCGCTGTTGCCCTTCCTGCTCTCGGGCGTGGCTGGCGATCCGCGCCTGAACCAGGGCGACAGCATTCATCCCAACGCGCTCGGCACGCGTCTCGTGGCCGAGAACGTCTGGGCCGCGCTGCGGCCGCTGCTGGTCGCCGAACGCGCGACGGCCGCGCGATGATCGAGCTGCGCGGCGTCTCCAAGACCGTGAGCACGGCCCAGGGGCCGCTGACCATCCTGCATCCGTTCGACCTGCACGTGCCCGCGGGACGTCTGACGGCGGTCGTCGGCCCGTCCGGCAGCGGCAAGTCGACCCTGCTCGGGCTGGTCGCCGGGCTGGACGCCCCCAGCAGCGGCCGCGTGCTGCTCGACGGCGTCGACGTCACGTCTCTGGACGAAGACCGTCTGGCGGCGTTGCGCGGCGCCAAGCTGGGCTTCGTGTTCCAGTTCTTCCACCTGATCCCGTCGCTGACGGCGCTCGAGAACGTCTCCGTGCCGATGGAGATCGCCGGCCGCCCGCGGGCCGCGGAGCGCGCGCGCGAGCTGCTGCTCGAGGTGGGGCTCGCCGAGCGCGCGGCGCACTACCCACGCCAGCTCTCGGGCGGCGAGCAGCAGCGCGTGGCCCTGGCCCGCGCGCTGGCCAACGATCCGCGCGTGCTGCTGTGCGACGAGCCCACGGGCAACCTGGACGCCGAGAGCGCGCGGACGGTGATCGAGTTGTTGACGCAAGCCCTGGAACGCCGCGGCACCACGGTCCTGCTCGTGACCCATGATCCCGAGCTCGCGAGCCTGGCCGACGTGCTCGTGCGGCTGCGCGGCGGACGCCTCGAGTCGCTCACGGCGCGCGCCTGATGACGTTCGTCCTGCGCATGGCCTGGCGTGAGGCGCGCGCCTCCTGGCGCCGTCTGTCCCTGTTCTTCCTGTCCTTGTCGCTGGGCGTCGGCGCGATGGTCGGCGTGCGCTCGCTGGTGGGCGGCGTACGTGGCGCGCTGCAACGCGAGGCGCGCACGCTCCTGGGCGGCGACCTGTTGTTGCAGACGAGCCGCGCTCTCGACGCAACGCAGCGCGCGGCGTTGGAGCGCAGGTTGGCCTCGCGCGAGTGGAGCGGCGTCGTGCGCGAGCGCAGCGACGCCGTCACCACGACGACCATGGCGCGTCCGGCCGATCGAACCGAGGCGCCCGCGCGACTCGTCGAGCTGCGCGGCGTCGACGAGCGCTTTCCGCTCTACGGCAGCGTCGAGCTGGAGGGCGGGACGCCCTGGAGCCCGAAGTTGCTGAGCGGCGGCGGAGTGCTCATCGCCCCCGAGCTACGCGCCGCGCTGGGCCTCGCGCTCGGGGATCGGCTGGCACTCGGCGGGCAGATTTTCACCGTGCGCGGCATCCTCCTCCAGGAGCCAGGGCGTCGACCCTCGGCGTTCAGCCTGGGGCCGCGCGCCCTGGTGGCGCTCGAAGACCTGCGCGCGGGCGGCCTGTTGGCGTTCGGCAGCCGCGCGCTGCATCAGACCGTCCTGCGTGTCGACGACGCGGCCCTCGACGAGCTGGCCCGCGCGCTCAACGCCGAGTTCGCGGCGCACTACGTGAGCGTGCACACCTGGCGCGCCAGCCGCGGGCGAGCCGACGAGGGCCTGCAGCGCGCCGAGGGCTACCTGAGCCTGGTGGGCTTCGCCATCCTCGTGCTCGGCGGCGTTGGCGTGGCGAGCGTGGTGCGCGTGTTCGTGCAGGAGCGCCTGCCGAGCCTGGCGGTGTTGAAGTGTCTCGGCGCCAGCGGTCGGCAGGTCCTGGCGGTCGATCTGATTCAGGTGCTGCTGCTCGGCCTGCTCGCCAGCCTGTGCGGCCTGGGCTTGGCCGGCGTCGCGCTGCGCGCCATCCCGGTGGACACAGCGCGTGCGCTGGGCGTGGCCGGCTTCGGCCTGACCCCGGCCGCGGCCGCGCAGGGGCTGGGCGTCGGGCTCACGGTCGCGCTGCTCTTCGCGTTGCCGCCGCTGCTCGATGCGCGCCGCGTCAAGCCCCTGCTGCTGCTGCGCCACGCTCCGGCGCCCGCGCAGCGCGATCCAGCCAAGCTGCTGGCGCAGATCCTGTTGACGGCGGGCCTGGCGGGCCTGGCGACCTGGCAGGCCGGCTCGTGGCAGGCAGGCGCGCTGGCCTGCGCGGGCTTCGCGCTGGTGCTCGGCGCCTCGAGCCTGACGAGCGCGCTGCTGGTGCGCGCCGCCGCGGTGCTCGGCCAGCGCGCGCGGTTTCCGTGGCGGCAGGCCCTGTTGCGGCTGGGGCGGCCGGGCCAGCAGACGCGCCCGGTGATGCTGGCCGTGAGCCTGGGTTGCTTCTTCGTCCTGGCGGTCCTGGCCTTGCAGTCGCACCTGCTCGAACAGTTCGCGCTCGAACAGCGCGCCGACGCGCCCGACCTGTTCCTGGTCGACGTGCAGCCGGACCAGGCCTCGGCCGTGCGCGCGCAGATCGAACAGGCCACGGGCCGTGCGCCGCGCCTGCTGCCGGTCGTGCGCCTGCGCGTCACGGCCGTGCGCGGTCGCGACGTGCAGCTCATGAGCTTCGAGCAGGTGCGCGGCCGCGGCTCGCTGGGGCGCGAGTTCGTGGTCACCTGGCGTGACCATCTGGAGCCCAACGAGCGGCTCGTCGAAGGCGCGTTCTTCGCGCCCGGAGAGGCCGCGCCCGGAACGGCTCCGGGCGTGTCGATCGAGCGCAGCCTGCGCGACCGCTACGGCATCCGGCTGGGCGACGAGCTGCGCTTCGACGTGTTGGGACGCGCCCTCACGGCGCGCGTGACGAGCGTGCGCCAGGTGGCTTGGAGCGACGCGCGCAACGGCGGGTTCATGTTCGTGTTCCAGCCCGGCGCGCTGCGCGGCGCGCCGCACACGCTGCTGGGCTTCGCGCGCGCGCCCGCTTCGGCCGAAGCCCGCGCGCGCCTGCAACGCGAGCTGGCCGAGGCCTTCCCGAACGTCTCGACGATCGACCTGCGCGACGTCTTGGCGACGCTCACGGCCCTGGCCGCTCAGGTCTCGCGCGCCGTGAGCGCGGTCGGCGCGCTGACGCTCGTCTCCGGCATCCTGATCCTGCTCGGCGCGCTGGCCCTGACGCGCCGCGAGCGGCGCTACGAGGTGGCGGTCCTGCGCACGCTGGGCGCGCGCACGCGGGCGCTCGTGCTGCTGCTGGCTTGCGAGTACGCGTTGCTCGGGGCCCTGGCCGGCCTCGTGGGCGCCACGCTCGCGACGGCCTTCGACGCGCTGGCCACGCGCGAGCTGCTGGAGGTGGCCTGGACGCCGCGGCTCGGGCTCGCGGCGAGCGCCGTCGCCCTCACGGCGGCCGGGGTCGGTCTGATCGGCCTGGTGGCGAGCGCTGACGTGTTGCGCCGCAAGCCCCTCGGGGTGCTGCGCGCGGAGTGAGCATGGGGCCGCGCCGCTCTCGCGCGCGAAACCGGCTCGATTTCGTGGAACCTTCGTCGCTCGTTCGGGACTCCTCCGGCTCTCCTGCCCTACGTTCCGTTCGGAAAACGTCGAGTTGCGCCGTTCAGGAGGAGCTGCGATGTCGCTTGCACGTGCGTCGTTCGCGCTGATCGGTACCCTGGTCTTGGCTTGGCCTGTCGCCGCGTCGGACACCCCGAATCCGGCCAGCGTCACCATCCCCGGCAGCCTGCAGTCCGAAGTCGGTTGCCCCGGCGACTGGCAGCCGGAGTGCGCGCTGACGCACCTCGCCTTCGACCCCGAAGACGAGGTCTGGCAGGGCAGCTTCGCCCTACCGGCCGGCACGTGGGAGTACAAGGCCGCGCTGAACGACTCCTGGAACGAGAACTACGGCCGCAACGCCACGCGCAACGGCGACAACCTGATCTTGAACCTGGGAGCCGCCGGCCCGGTCAAGTTCTACTACGACCACGAGACCCACTGGGTGGCCGACAACCGCAGCGCCACCATCGCGACCGCGCCCGGCAACTATCAGACGCACCTGGGTTGCGCGGGCGACTGGGACCCGTCTTGCCTGCGCGCCTGGCTGCAAGACCCGGACGGCGACGGCGTGTTCACCTTCACGACCCGCGCCATTCCGGCCGGGACGTACGAAGTCAAGGTCGCCATCAACGAGTCGTGGAGCGAGAACTACGGCCAGGGCGGCGTGCGCGACGGCGACAACATCCCCTTCAGCGTGCCGGCCGACTGCACGGAGATGCTGTTCCGCTACGACGCCGGCTCGCACCTGTTGAGCGTGCAGGTCGCCCCGCCGCCAGCCCAGCCGAACAGCGTCACGATCGCGGGCAGCCTGCAGTCGGAACTGGGCTGTGCCGAGGACTGGGCGCCGTGGTGCGGGTCGACGCACCTGGGCTTCGACGGCGTGGACGGCGTCTGGCAGGGCGTGTTCGACGTTCCAGCCGGATCGTGGGAGTACAAGGGCGCGCTCAACGACTCCTGGAACGAGAACTACGGACAGAACGCCACGCGCGACGGCACCAACATCCCGCTGACCCTGGCTTCGCCGTCGCCGGTCAAGTTCTACTACGACCATCGCACGCACTGGGTGACCGACAACCGCGGCAGGGTCATCGTCACCGCGCCCGGCAACTACCAGGCCCGCCTGGGTTGTGGCGGCGACTGGGACCCGTCGTGCCTGCGCTCGTGGCTGCAGGACCCCGACGGCGACGGTCTGTACGCCTTCACGACGCGCGCGTTGCCGGCCGGGGACTACGAGGTCAAGGCCGCCATCGACGAGAGTTGGAACGAGAACTACGGCGTGGGCGGCGTGCGCGACGGCCTGAACATCGCCTTCAACGTGCCGCGCTCGTGCACCGAGGTGGCCTTCGTCTACGATCCCGTGTCGCACGTGCTGAGCGTCAGTGCCGCTGGCGCGCCGCGCGGCAACCTGCGCAAGGCCCGGGCCCACTGGCTCACGCCCGATACGCTGGCCTGGAACGTGGACGCGCCGCTGGATGGCCAGTTCACACTGCACTACGCCCCGGACGCCGACCTGCAACTGACGGCGGACGGCGTCCAGAACGGCCACCAGATCGCCCTCACGTACGACCCGGCGGGGCTTGCGCCCGAGCTGCGCGCGCGCTTCCCGCACCTGCGCGACTTCAAGGCCTTCAAGCTCGACGCGAGCTGTCTCGACGAGGTGCCCGAGGCGTTGCGCGGCCAGCTCGCCGTCGCCGCCAGGGACGCGCAGGGCCGCCCCGTCGACGCCACGGCCCTGCAGATCCCCGGGGTGCTCGACGCGCTCTACGCCAACGACGCGGCGCTGGGCCAGAGCTGGTCCGGGTCGACGCCGACGCTGCGCGTCTGGGCTCCCACGGCCAAGCGCGTGCGCCTGCACCTCTTCGCCGACTCCGCTCCGGACACGCCGGCGAGCGTCGTGCCGATGACCCGCGACGACGCCAGCGGCGTGTGGAGCGTGAGCGGCGACGCCGGCTGGAAGGGCCGGTTCTATCTCTACGAGGTCGAGGTCTTCACGCGCGCCACCGGCGCCATCGAAACCAACCTGGTCACCGACCCGTACTCGCTCAGCCTGTCGAAGAACAGCGGGCGCAGCCAGCTCGTCGACCTGCACGACGCGGCGCTCACGCCGCCGGGCTGGCAGAACCTCGCCAAGTACCCGCTCGCGGCGCCCGAGGACATCACGCTCTACGAGCTCCACGTGCGGGACTTCAGCGCCAACGACGCGACTGTCCCAGCGGCGCTGCGCGGCACGTTCAAGGCCTTCACCGTCGGCGGCTCGAACGGCATGACGCATCTACGGCGGCTCTCCGAGTCCGGTCTCAGCCACGTGCACCTGCTGCCGGCCTTCGACTTCGCGACGGTCGACGAGGACAAGTCGACCTGGCAGAGCCCGGGCGACCTCTCCGGCTACGCGCCCGATTCGACCGAGCAGCAGGCGGCCGCCGGCGCCGTGCGCGCCAGCGACGGCTTCAACTGGGGCTACGACCCGTGGCACTACAGCGTGCCCGAGGGCAGCTACGCCACCGACCCAGACGGGAGCGCGCGCATCCGCGAGTTCCGCGAGATGGTCCAGGCGCTGAATGACGTCGGGCTGCGCGTGGTGATGGACGTGGTCTACAACCACACCACGGCTTCCGGCCAGAACGCCAAGTCGGTGCTCGACCGCCTGGTCCCCGGCTACTACCACCGCCTGAACGGCGACGGCGACGTCGAACGCAGCTCGTGCTGCGAGAACACCGCCAGCGAACACGCCATGATGGAGAAGCTGCTGATCGACTCGGTGCTCGTGTGGGCGCGCGAGTACAAGGTCGACGGCTTCCGCTTCGACCTGATGGGTCATCACATGAAGAGCAACATGGTGAAGCTGCGCGCCGCCCTGGACGCGCTCTCGCTGGCCCACGACGGCGTCGACGGACGCTCGCTCTACGTCTACGGCGAAGGCTGGAACTTCGGCGAGGTGGCGAACAACGCGCGTGGCGAGAACGCCGTGCAGCTCAACATGGCCGGCACCGGCATCGGCACGTTCAGCGATCGAATGCGCGACGCGGCGCGCGGCGGCGGCCCGTTCAGCCCGTTGCCCGAACAGGGCTTCCTGACCGGCTTGCACGACGATCCCAACGGCTGGCCGCAGGGCACGCCGGCCGAACAGCTCGCGCGCCTGCTCGACGCCAGCGACCGCATCCGCGTCGGCCTCACGGGCAACCTGGCCGCCTACGTGCTCGAGGACCGCTTCGGCAACCAGGTCAGCGGCGCGCAGGTCGACTACAACGGCTCGCCCAGCGGCTACACGGCCGACCCGCAGGAGGTCATCAACTACGTCGAGGCGCACGACAACGAGACCTTCTTCGACGCGCTGCAGGTCAAGGCCCCGACGAGCGCGCCCCTGTCCGAGCGCATCCGCATGCAGGCTCTGGGCAACGCGCTGATCGCGTTCGCCCAGGGCGTGCCCTTCTTCCACGCCGGGCAAGAGCTGCTGCGCTCGAAGTCGGGCGATCGCAACAGCTACGACTCGGGCGACTGGTTCAACCGGCTCGACTGGAGCTCCGCCTCGAACAACTGGGGCGTCGGTCTGCCGCCGGCCGGCGACAACCAGAACAACTGGCCGCTCTTCGCCCCGCTGCTGGCCGACGCCGCCCTGCGGCCGACGAGCGCGCAGATCCAGAGCGCGCGTGAAGTCTTCCGCGAGACGCTGCTGCTGCGCGCCAGCCTGCCGCTGCTGCGCCTGCGCAGCGCGGCTGAAGTCGAGGCCCGCCTGCGCTTCCACAACACCGGCCCGACGCAGATGCCGGGCGTGATCGCGCTGACGTTGTCCGACGCCGACGGCACGCTCGATCGCCGCGTGACGCAGATCGCGGTCGTGTTCAACGCCAACAAGGACGCGCGCGCGCTGGGCGTGCCGGCCCTCGCCGGCCAGCCCTTCACGCTGCATCCGATCCAGGCGCTCTCCGTCGACCCGCTGCTGCGCACGTCGTCGTTCGACGTCGCAAGCGGCACGTTCGCCGTGCCGGGACGCAGCGCGGCGCTGTTCTGGGCCAAGCGCCCGCTGGTCGATCAGCTCGACCTGTTGATCGCCGACGTGCAGGCGCTGCAGAGCGCCGGCACGCTCTCGGGAGGCCAGGCCACGGCGCTCATCGCCAAGCTGCAGGCCGCGCGGCACAAGGTCGCCCTCGGCCGTCCACACCAGGCCGCGCCGCAGCTCACGGCCTTCCAGCGCCAGGTGGGCCAACTCCTGGAGCGCGGCGTGCTCACCCCGGAAGCCGCCTACGAGCTGATTCGTCAGGCACAGAGCGTGATCGAGCAGCTCTGAGCGCGACAGCCCCGCGGCGCTCGGGCGCCGCGGGGCCTGCGACCGCCTACTGAGCCGCCACGCGCGGTGGCAGCGCGCCCACGATGCTCACGTCGTCGATGCGGAAGGTCGACGGCGCCGTGGCGTTGCCGGTGACCGCGAAGCGCAACTCGACGTCCTGGCCGCGCCAGGCGCCGAGATCGAAGGGACCGAAGGCCAGATAGCCGCCGCTCTGCGTGTTGTTCATGCCGGCCAGCGTCTGCAGGAGGCCGCCGCTCGCGCTACGCAGCTCGACGGTCAGGAAGTCGCGTGCCAGGCCGGGCGCTTCGCTGGTGGTGGCTGCAGCGTAAAAGCGCAAGCTCAGCGTGGCAGCGGAGGCGGGCAGGTGCAGGCGCTGTGCGGCAATGCTCGGCGGCGCCTGCGGCACGGGTGGCAGGTCGGGCGCGGGAAGCGCGCCGGGCTTGGCGCGCCGTGCGCCGGACCCCCAGAGCGGCGCGGCCTGCGCGCCGTCGGCAATGCCGCCCGGAGGCGGCGGCAGCGGCTCGCCGTCGCCGCCACCACCGCCGCCGCTAGTGGGCGAGTGCAGGGCCACGTAGCCGCTCCCGGAGCGCGCATCCTGGCCGGCGATGCCGTCCGCCACGCGCTGGGCGCTGCCCGACAACGTCCAGGGCGCGAGCCCCGTCTCGAAGCCTCCGTTGCGGAACTCGAGCCAGGTCGGCGCCGCTTCCGTCGCACAGTGCACGTCGCGGTTGGAGTCGAGGGCGTAGGTGTTGCGGCCGCACTCCGACGTGGTCAGGGCGAAGTGGCATTCCGACTCGGCGCCGTTGCAGCGACCGTCCCCCACGGCGGGCAGCACGTTCGCCACCTGTTGCTGCGCGCAGGGGCCGTTGCAGAAGTCCAGGGCCGCGAGCAGCGCGTAGTGGTCGGAGAGGTACTCGCAGCGCACGTCGTCGTGGTCGATGCGCTCGTTGCCGATCGGCTGACGGTCGACGAACACGTCGAAACGGCTGTGCGGACGCATGCCCACGAAGGTCCCGTCGCGATAGAAGATGTAATCGATGCGCTTGCGCTTGCCCGAGTCGCCCACCTGATCGTTCTCGTAGCCGTTGACCGTGAAGCCCGTCTGCAGGAAGCCCTGCTCCGGCTCGCCCCACACGCTGCGGTACACGTCCACGAAGCCGCGCAGCGGTCCCTCGGCGGCCGCGCAGCGACCCCAGGCGTCGGGGCCGCACACGTCCTGGTACTCGCTGCTGCCGCCCTTGACGTTGAGATCGCCCATCAACACCACCGCCTCGTTCGGGATCTCGCCGTCCACCCAGTTGCGAATCTGGCGCAGTTGGCTGAGACGCACCGCGTGGTTGTCGCTCTCGTGCTCGAGGTGCGTGTTGATCACGTAGAGGTGGCGGCCCGAGACCGGCAGCGTCAGGCGCACGGCCTTGAAGCCCTTGGCCTGTTCACAGGCGCCCGCGCAGTCGTCGAACTGTTCCTCCATCGAACCGTCGTAGTACCAGGGCAGTCGCGAGACGCTCGACAGACCGCCGTCGGTCTGGAGCGGCCCGCCGTTGGGCTGGCCCCAGTAGCTGCCCGGGTAGGTGCTGCTCGAGATCTCCTCGCGGATCTCGTTGCGGGCCGAATCGTCGAAGGTCTCCTGCAGGTTGACCACGTCCGCCCAATCGAAGACGTGGCTCTCGTAGATCTGGCCGCGCAGGCGGCTGCCCAAGTTCTGGCCGCGCAGTTCGTCGCAGTCCTTGCCGTAGCCCAGCAGGCTGGTGCACACGCTGAAGTAACCGTCGCCCGGCCAGTCCTTGTTCTCCACCAGCTTGGCGTTGTAGGTCGCGAACTTGAGGGTCTCGATCACGGCGCCCGCGGGCGCGGGGCAGTCGCGCAGACAGCTCGTGTAGCTCTCGGGCGGCGCGCACACGTTGTCGCCGCACACCGACGGGCAGTCGGCGGGACACGTGAGGGCGTTCTCGCCGATGGCGCAGACGCCGTCGCCGCAGTAGCCGACGGCGTGGGCCTGACGCGCGCCGGCCGCCCACAGGCACAGAGCGGCCGCGGCCAGAACGCGGCACTGGAACAGGGTCATGGCTCTCTCTCCTCCTGATGCGCACGCCGCCGCCCGTCGCGCGGTCGCTGCGGCCGGTCGGCGTGGGTTTGGACGCCGCCGACGTTAGCGCCGCCGGAGCGCCGGCAGCGTGTGGTTTTCGGAAGGCGAGCGGAGCGCGGCGGCGAAGAAGCGGCGGCGCTGGCTCGCCGCGAGAGAGGGAAGGGAGCCAGCGCCGCCGGACGCGCGAGCGGAGCGCTGCGCGTCGTTCAGCGAGGACTAGTTCACGTAGAACTTGACCTGGTCGAAGCCGCAGTCGGTGGCCACGTCGAACGTGTGCCAGCCCGTGGGCAGCTTGTGCAGGAACTGGGCGTTGAAGTTGTCGTAGTAGGTCGCGGCGCCCACGGACGTCGAGCTGTCGAAGCTCCACTTCACGGTGTTCTGGCCGCCCGGGCAGGTCACGCTGAAGGCGAACGTGACGTAGTTGTCGTACGAGTTGTACATGATCGGGTAGGCGATGTTGACCGGCGCGTTGACCACGGCGTGCGCGGGCGCGGCGGCGAACGCGGCCACCAGGGCGAGGGCGAGCAGGGGCAGCAGCTTCTTCATGTTTCGGGACTCCTTCGGTTGTCGATGGGCCGCGGCCGCGCGAGCAGTCGGGCGCGCCAGCGAGCCAGTGACGTTCTTGGTTACATGGCTTTGTACGCCCTGCCACAGTGTGTCGGACGTGGCCGAAGTCACAGCGCAAGGTGCAACGTTCGGTGCTTTCGTGGCACGCGCGGGGAGCGGCCCTCGTTGGCCCGCTCCCCGCGCATCGGTCGCCTACGGCTGGTACGTGATCGTCAGGGTCGGACGGTTGCCGGCCGTGGCCGCTTCGCCGCCGTAGAAGCCGATGTAGTCATACGCGTTGTTGTCGTTGTCGTCGGTCGTGAAGTACAGCTTGAACTGCGTCTTGCCGGTCTTGTTCACGGCCGCCAGCCCGGCCGCATTCAACGTGCCCGTGGACGCCGCGCCGTCCGAGGCCGGGTTCGACAGGCTGGCGACGGCCGCCGTCGTGGCCGCGGCTTCGAAGTCGGCGTTGGCCAGCGTGGCCGCCGTGCCGAAGAAGCCGTTGCGCACGTCAACCTGGCACGTGCCGAGGATCGTGAAGGGGTTGGTGCCCAGCGACGTGCCACGCACCAGGCGCAGGCTGGCGGACGTGATCGTGGC
>WBZQ01000713.1_pt1 | contig 25038 bp, 22 predicted proteins | sample 5204251 | NCBI WGS metagenome assembly WBZQ01 (sample SAMN12412402, study PRJNA552823) | activated sludge metagenome | isolation source: activated sludge from nitrification reactor of wastewater treatment plant... | place: USA: Virginia | collected 2017-09
GACGATGGACTCGACCGCTATAAATCCCACGGCAAGGGCGATGAGAAGGCCTTTGCCGGCAAAAAGACGATGGAGCATGGGGAACCCTCCTCGATATACATCCATAATAGGAGTACCGGCCCTTCATCGGCTAAGTCAACCCGACAAATCCCACTAGGTATTCTAAGATCTGTCGAAGTGTTCGTTGAGAGCCAGGCCGAGAGTCTGGCGTTTGCTGCCCGCAACTGCCGTGACTGGTGCGAGGGGTTGCGTGAAACATACGGGCTCTTGTGTTTTCTTGAATCCAAATTGCTGTTGTGTGCCTCTCAATCAATAAGTGTGAGTATGAGTGGTGTCTGCGGGCCTGGACAAGGGTGGGATTTGGTCATAGCGGGGCGTTCGTGACTGCTGACAATGGTGTCAGGAGCGTGTCGTGATGACATGCAATGTGAGGGGGGGAGTGGCCGGTCTGGATCGTGCCAAGGATGTCCCCTGCGGTCAGGTTGGTGGCTTCCGGCAGGAGGCAGAGTGGTATTGTTGCCAGAATGATTGCGCTGGCCAGGCATCAAAGAAGGAAGGGGGGGATGAAAGAGTGATGTGGCGAGTTGCCTAGGGGTGTTGATTATTTTGCAATTATGAGCGAATGGTAATTTCATAAACCGGAGGTTCTATCAATGAGCGGGCGACGAAATATGGGGGCGATAGTGTTAGTGATGGGCTTAGGTTTAGGGCTGATCCAGGGAGTTGCTGTTGCGGCGGAGGGGACTACTGTGGCGCCCGTTGCCTCCCAGAAGCTGACGGGAACAATTTCGGCGATCAAGTCGGGGCTGGTTGTGGTGCAGACGTCCGCCGGGAAAATTCGTTTGCAAGCCAAAGCAGGCTTAAGTGATGTCAAAATCGGTGATGAGATTACGATATGGGTCAATGAGAATAATTTCGTCATGGCGGTGCAGAAGAAGGGTGCAGCGGCCCCGATGCATCGGCTCGTTTCGGGGAAGTTGACATGGGCATCAGACAGCAAGAATGACATCAAGCTCTGGACCCCGGATGGTGAAAAGACGTTTGCCGTTGAGCGCGGGCGTAGCAAACTCAATATGTTGAAGGAGGGCGCTCAGATCACGGTTGAGTTGAATGAGGCAGGAAAGGTAGTCGACATTCATTCTGTCACGATGACGATCAATGTGGATCCGGGAACCGGCCCGGTTGGGTCGCGAATTAAGCTGATCGGAACCGTAACGAAGATCCAATCGAACATCGTGACCGTCAAGACGCCTACTGGGCAACTGAGCTTGAACCAGAAGCGAGGACTTGGCGATGCGAAAGTCGGGGATGAAGTCACGGTGTTTGTGAATGAGAACAACGTGGTGATGTCCGTCCAGAAGCAAGGGGCTGCAGCGCCGGTGCATCGGTTGGTATCGGGAGCGTTGGTGTCGGTGTCCGACAATCAAGGGACGGTCAAGATTTCGACCTCGGATGGAGAGAAAGCCTTCCCGGTTGTGGGAAACCGCAGCAAGTTGAGCATGATCAAGGCGGGAACGGTGGTCACCGTCGAGCTGGACGAAAATGGTAAGGCAGTCGATGTGAGAAAGGCGAGTTAGATCCCCCGACGGCGGTGGCTCTTCGTATCTTGTGCTGTGAAGGGCTACCGTCCGTAGGGAGTCATGACTTCTGATCTGCTGACGAAAGGCGGTGAAATATGGCACGTATTGTCATCATCGGTGCATCCATCGGCGGGTTACCGGCAGCCTATGAAGCCCGGGAGTTATTGGCGAAAAAACACAAGGTGACGGTGATCTCCAATGTGGACTCGTTCCACTTTGTGCCTTCCAATCCCTGGGTGGCGGTCGGCTGGCGAACGAGGAAAGACATCAGTTTCGCCCTGGGTCCGGTGCTGGAGAAGAAAGGCGTGGAATACATTCATGCCATGGCCGAGCGGATTGAGCCCGAACAGAATCGAGTCATCACTTCGAAGGGCGAAGTCCCCTATGATTACCTGATTATCGCCACCGGGCCGAAGCTGAATTTCGGCGCGGTGCCCGGGCTCGGGCCGAGCGGATACACGCAGTCGGTCTGCAATGTGGATCATGCCGAACAGGCCTGGGGCACCTACCAGGCGTTCCTGAAAGACCCCGGCCCTATCGTGGTAGGGGCGGCACAAGGCGCCTCCTGTTTCGGACCGGCCTACGAAATGGCGTTCATTCTGGATGCCGATCTTCGTAAGAAAAAGCTACGCAAGAAGGTGCCGATCTATTTTGTGACGCCCGAACCGTATATCGGCCATATGGGGCTCGCAGGCGTGGGCGCCTCCCGCCGTTTGATGGAAGATGAGTTTGCCGATCATTCGATGAAGCCCATCTGCAATACGGCGATCAAAGAAGTGCAGCCCGGCAAACTCTTGCTCGACGGAGGGCAGGAGGTTCCGTTTCGGTACTCGATGATCATTCCGCCGTTTGCCGGCGTGGATGCCGTGGCCGGGACGCCGGGGCTCTGCAATCCCAAAGGGTTTGTGAATATCGATGCGTATCAGGCCAATCCGAAGTATAAAAATATCTATTCGGTCGGCGTCTGTGTGGCCATTCCGCCTGTGGAGCAGACTCCGATTCCGACCGGTGCGCCCAAGACCGGGTACATGATCGAATCGATGGTGTCGGCGGCGGTGCACAACATCAAGGCCGATATCGACAACGATTCGAAACGCGAGACCGCGACCTGGAATGCGATCTGTCTCGCCGACATGGGGGACACGGGTGTGGCGTTTGTGGCGTTGCCGCAAATGGCGCCGCGGAATGTCACCTGGGCGAAGAAGGGCAAGTGGGTGCACCTTGCCAAAATTGCGCTGGAGAAGTATTTCTTGCGCAAGATGAAAAAGGGCGTGAGCGAGCCCTACTATGAGAAAGTGATTTTGAAGGCCATGGGGATTGCCAAGTTGGAAGGACCGGCCTAAACGACATGGGGACGGGGCATCGCGTGGCGACGATCGAGAAGGAACCGGCATGATCGACCAGGCGTTGCGTTCCCTGCTGGCGGGCGTCCCCATCGGCTTGCAACTCGGCGCGACGGGGACGGGTGGCGCGATTCTGGGCCTCCCTTTAATGGTCTACCTCGCCGGGATTCCAATGCAGCAGGCGGCGGCGATGTCGTTGATCATCGTGGCGACCTCGTCGCTGCTGGGCGCGTGGGAATATGGACGGCAGGGACAGGTCAAGGCCAAAGCCGCCCTGGCGTTCAGTTGGACCGGCGCGATCGGTTCGTGGGCGGGCGCGTTCGGACATCGCCTGGTTCGCGAGGAAATCCTGCTGGTGCTGTTCGGGCTCCTGCTGCTGCTGGTCAGAGGGGCGATGACTCGCCATCGCCGGATGCCGTCCGGCCATGACGGGGAAGAAAGTTGTGCGACCCGCTTTCCCCGCACCTGTTGGCTGAAGGTCGGCGGCATCGGACTGGCGGTGGGAACCATGAACGGTTTGTTCGGAGTCGGTGGCGGATTCATGGTGGTCCCGGCCCTGATCCTTATCCTCGGATTCCCGGCCAGACTGGCCATCGGAACGTCTCTCAGCATCATCGCCTGTATCTCCATCGGCGGAGTGGTCGGCCATCTCCAATTCGGGCGGATCAACTGGCCGCTGACGGCGTGGGTGCTGGTCGGGAGTCTGGCAGGGATGTTACTCGGGGTGCGGGTCGGCACCTGGCTTTCTCCGGCCACGATGGGTCGCATCACCGCCGTCATCACGGTTTCGATCGCGGTCAGCATGATCGTGGTGAATCTGGTGAAGTTATGGGGGCCGCAAATATGAACTTTGTTGACGGGAGGCTCGTTCTGTCGGACGCTCGGGAACAGGCTCTTGCGGGATGGGCTCTGTTCCGCTCGCCAGATTGACGGGGATGTGTTCCCCATTTCATGCTCTTGTAGGCCACACGACTCGATGATCCGGTACCCGCATTCCCTCCTGCCCAACCTATGCCGCGCCGTCCTGTGGGGCGTGCTGGCAAGTCTGATGTGGGGGCCGGATCGGCCGGCGCAAGCCGAATGGTCGGCCGTCGCTGAGCAGAAGACGAGCTATACCTCCGATGCCTTTCAGTTTTCTTCCGCCCGTCGACTTCGTTTGACGGAAGATCCCTCGCAGCCGACGGTGGTCTCTAGCGATAAGCCGGAGGATGTGATTTGGGAACCGGCGCTGGAGGTGGTGCACTCAACGCCCACGGCGCAGGGAAAGAATGAACTTTCTGTGAAGGCCCAGGGGGCGATCTACACCAACAACCCGATCTTCAACCATGCCGACTACCGCATCCAGGACCGATTTTCGCTCGATCGGGCGACCTCGGTCCTGGTGCGGTATCGGTATGTGCCCAATCTCTTCCTGGGACCCAATTTTGAGCGACGCACCGGCACCCGCTCGATTCAGGAGGAGCGTGTCAGTTCGCACCATTGGCGCGCCGAAATCGAACGCCGATTGACGGACAGCGTCACAGGCACGCTGATTACCCGGTACGGACTCAGGCGGTACAACGACTCATTTGCGGAGCGGAATACGAAGTTTTTTACCCTTGGCCCCCGCGTCGATTACCGTGCCATGGAGTGGCTCACATTGACGCTGACCTATCTCTATGAACGGGGCCTGGCTGACGGTCACAAGGAGACGCAGTTTGCAGACGACGTGTCCTACTACCTCCATATGGTGTCGGCCGGTACGGAGTTCCGGCTCAATCGGCAGTGGGATCTCGGGTTCACCTATATTCACCGGCGAAAAACATTTACCAGCGGCCTCGCCGGCGATACGCACGTGGACCGGTTCGATGCCACGCACCAGGGTATTGCGGAACTGCGGTATCAGATGTCAGCGGCCGCGACGGTGATGCTGTCTTTTCAATACGGCAAACGTAGCTCGACGAATGCGCTCCGAGACTTTCAGGACTCGATTCTTTCTATTGGCGGTCAATATCGATTCTGATCGTTCGCGTCCGGGATGGCGCGCTCAAGTTGCAGCCGGGGCGAAAAGAGACTGTGTGCCGGAGACGAGGGAAGCCCTTGATTCATAGCGAACTTCTCCTTTTGTCGAATCCTTTTTCCCCCCGGTTACTCATATGGTGTAAGAAAGGGGGTGCGGCATATGAGACTCAATGAATGGCTACGTTTGATCGCCGGGGTGTTTGTCCTGGGCGCGGTCGTGCTGGGCGCCACAGTCCATCCCTACTATAATTACTTCGCCGCGTTCGTCGCGGCCAATCTGATCCAGTCGTCATTCAGCGGCTGGTGCCCGATGATGGCTCTTTTGCGGAGGCTGGGTGTTCAGGAATAATGACGCATCTGTGACGGCGGGATGGCTTGTGGTCGCTCTCCTGCTCCTGGCTGGCTGCGGGCAGTCTGAGCAGCCGCCCCGGAGCGGAGAGGCTCCGTCGGTGACGGCCGTTCAGCCCGCCCTCCAGCTGGCAATGATCGAGGTGAAGACCAGCCAGGTCCCGGTGACGGTCGAAGTGACCGGGCAGGTGACGGCGGTCTATCAAGCCACGTTGGCCAGTCGCATACAGGGCACCATCGACAATCTGTTCGTCCGCGAAGGCAGCGTCGTGCGCAAGGGGCAGACCCTGATGGTGCTCGACAATCGTGACTTGCAGGCCGAGTTATCCCGGGTGACGGCGGAGCTCGACAATGCCAAAGCGCACCAGACCCGGATGGAAGACCTCTACCGGAAGGATGCGGTGTCCAAGCAGGAGTTGGAGAATGCCACGCGCGGGCTGCGGGTGGCCGAAGCCGCTCGCAAGGCTGTCCTGGCGCAGTTGAGCTACACGATCGTGAAAGCGCCGTTCGATGGTGTGATCACGGAGAAGAAGGTGGAGATCGGGGAACTGGCCTCCCCCGGGCAGCCGCTGCTCAAGATGGAAGATCCCGAACAACTCCGGCTGGAAGCGACCGTGGCCGAAAGCGATGTACGGGTGGTGTCGGTCGGGTCGCCGGTCCCGGTCGTGATCGATGCGTTGGGTACCGATCCCCTCAAGGGGAAGGTGTCGCAGATTCTTCCTGCCGGCGACCCGCAAACCCATACCTTTACGATGAAAGTGGATCTTCCCAGGACGGGCGGGCTCAAGTCGGGAATGTTCGGTCGGCTCCGCCTGGAGAAAGGGATGAGCACGACGCTGCTCCTCCCGAAGTCCGCCTTCATCGAGCGGGGTGAGCTGGCCAGCCTGTTCGTGGTCGGAAGCGACCGGGTGGCTCGTCTTCGATGGGTCAAGATCGGCCGTACGCTGGAGCAGGGGGTTGAAGTCCTCTCCGGCGTAGACGCCGGTGAGCGAGTCATCGTGGACGGGGCCAAGGGCAGGGACGGCGCGTTGGTGCAGGATATGACGGCCGTGGCATCGCCGCCTCAGGCGCCATGAAGCGCATTTGGGAAGCCACGTCTCTCGTGAAGCGTATCTCGATCGTTCTATGCCGAAAGCCTGTGACGACCCAATGATCGGTTGAGGTCCGGCACTTGGCCGATCAACGCAGGAGAGTGTCACCTTTCATTACGAACGACGCTTCACCAGAGACGAACGACGTGCGCATCATGGTCGACCAATGACAAATCCATCCCTTGGAGTAAGCGGCCGCCTCGCGGCGCTGTTTGTCGGCAGCAAACTGACCCCATTGATCATCATCGCCAGCCTCCTGCTCGGGCTGTTTGCCATTGTCCTAACCCCGCGCGAAGAAGAGCCGCAGATCGTGGTGCCTATGGCCGACGTCTGGCTGTCGTTTCCCGGGGCCTCCGCCAAGGTGGTCGAAGAGCAACTCACCAAGCCCATCGAGCGCAAGCTGTCTGAAATCAAGACCGTTGAATATGTCTACTCCATCTCCCGTCCCGGCGGGGCGTTGATCATTGTCCGGTTTTATGTCGGCGAGCCGATGGAGCAGAGTCTGGTGGACCTCTACGACAAGTTGATGTCGAACCAGGACCTGCTGCCGCCCGGCGCCCAGCCGTTTCAAGTCAAACCGAGGGATGTCAACGATGTGCCGATCGTCACCCTGACCCTGTCCAGTGAACGGTATACGGATTTTCAGTTGCGGCAACTGGGCGATCAGGTCCTGGAAGATGCGAAGAAGGTTCCCGGCACTGCCGCCGGTTTCGTGGTGGGCGGTCGCGGCCGCGAGTTGCGTGTGCAGATCGATCCGTCACGCCTGAAGGCCTATGGCCTGACGCCGTTGCGGGTGGCCGGCGTGATCCAGGGCGAAAACCTCGCGTTGCCCACCGGCCGGTTCGAAAGCCGGAATGAAAGTTTTCTGGTGGAGACCGGCCGCTTCATCCGCTCGAAAGAGGACCTGGAGGGGGTGGTCGTCGGAGTCAACGAACAACGGCCGGTATACCTTCGCCAGGTGGCCGAAGTGACCGATGGACCGACTGAAGCGACCAGTTATGTGTGGCATGGCGAGGGACCGGGGGAAGGTCGCTCGTCGCTCGTGAAGCGTGAATCGCAGGAGGGATTGCGAGAGACTCGTCACGAGGAACGTACCTCGCCGGAATCCCCGGCGGTCACCGTGGCGATTGCTAAACAGGCCGGCACCAACGCCGTGACGATTGCGCAGGGCGTCATTCGAAAAGTGGAGGAACTCAAAGGAACCCTGATTCCCGACGATGTGCGGGTGACGGTCACGCGCGATTACGGAGACACCGCCGATGAAAAGGCCAACGAGCTGCTCTGGCATCTCCTGATCGCAGTGGTCGCCGTCGTGGTGTTTCTCGGACTGACACTGGGGCTGCGCCCCGCATTGGTGGTCTCCATAGCCATTCCGCTCACGCTCGCCCTGACCCTGTTCATTTCCATGCTCATCGGCTACAGCATCAACCGCGTCACGCTGTTTGCGTTGATCTTTTCCATCGGCATACTCGTGGATGACGCCATCGTGGTGGTGGAGAACACCTACCGGCATCTCACGCTGCGGATTCGCCCGCACCGCGAGGCCTCGCTGTTTGCCGTCGACGAGGTCGGCAACCCGACGATTCTTGCCACCCTGACGGTCATTGCCGCGCTTCTGCCCATGGCGTTTGTTTCGGGCTTGATGGGTCCCTACATGCGGCCTATTCCAGTGAATGCGTCGATTGCCATGTTCGTGTCTCTGCTCGTCGCGTTCATTGTCATTCCCTGGTTCTGCCAGACCTGTTACCGGCCCGGTGTGCACATGGCCGGGGTCGATCACGAATCGTTCGAGGGCAGCCGCAGTTATCGCCTGTATCAACGGCTCCTGGCTCCGGTGTTGTCGCATCCGCTCATCGCCTATCTTGTGCTGGCGGTCATTGCGCTGTTGCTGGTCGGGTCGATTACGCTGTTCTATACCCGGGCGGTGGTGGTGAAGATGCTGCCGTTCGACAACAAGAGCGAGCTCCAGCTGGTGATCGATATGCCGGAGGGCACGACGCTGGAGGAAACGGCCCGGGTGACGAAGGCCTTGACGCAGTACGTGCGCACGATTCCGGAGACCCGCGATTACCAGGCCTATGTCGGCACGGCCTCGCCGTTCAATTTCAACGGACTGGTGCGGCACTACTATTTGCGCGACCAGCCGTACGAGGCCGACATTCAAATCAATCTGGTCGCCAAAGAACGACGGAAGGCGCAGAGCCATGACATCGCGCAACGGATTCGTTCCGCGGTCCAGGACATCGGGCGGCCCTTCGGAGCGAATGTGAAAGTGCTGGAGGTGCCACCCGGCCCGCCGGTGCAATCTGTGCTGGTGGCGGAGATCTACGGGCCCGACTACGAGCGGCAGAGGGCGATTGCGCGGGAGGTCCGCGGGCTGTTCGAGACGACGACCGGCGTCGTCGATGTCGATGACTACCTCGAAGCCGACCAGGTGAAGTATGTGTTCAGCGTGGATCGCGCGAAGGCGGCGCTGGCCGGGATTCCGTCGGAGGAAATCGTCCGGACGTTACGACTGGCATTGGAAGGCGCCGACGTGGGACTGGTGCACATTCCCAAAGAAAATCGGCCGGTGCAGGTGCGACTGCGCCTGCCGGTCATCGAACGGACCGGCCTGGAGCATCTCGGCGAGATTGCGTTGCGGACGACCGCCGGCCATATGGTGCCGCTGTCCGAGTTGATTCGCGTGGAACAGACCGTGCGGGATCCAGCGATCTATCACAAGAACCAAAAGCCGGTCGTCTACGTGATTGCGGATGTGGGAGGAGTGGGCCCGGACAAAGGTGAGAGTCCCGTCTACGGTGTGATGGGCATCGGGAAGAAACTGGAGCAACTGGTGTTGCCGGAAGGGTATGCGATGACGCAGCACTATGCCGTGCAACCCTGGTCGGAACAGCGGTTTGCGATGAAGTGGGACGGCGAGTGGCACATTACCTATGAAACATTTCGAGATATGGGAATTGCCTTTGCGGTGGCGCTGCTGTTGATTTATTTGCTGATCGTGGCGCAGTTCCAATCGTTTCTCACGCCGGTGGTGATCATGGCGCCCATTCCACTCACGCTCATCGGCATTCTTCCCGGCCATTGGCTCACCGGCTCTTATTTCACGGCCACGTCGATGATTGGGTTTATCGCCCTCGCCGGTATCATCGTGCGCAATTCGATTCTACTGGTCGATTTCATCCAACATCAGGAGGCGGAGGGGGTCTCGCTGTTGGAGGCGGTGATTCGCGCGGGCGCGATCCGGACCCGTCCCATTCTGTTGACGGCCGCGGCATTGATGGTCGGGGCGTTCGTGATTATTCTCGACCCGATTTTCCAAGGATTGGCCGTCTCGCTGTTGTTCGGCGTCGGCGCCTCGACGGTGCTGACGCTGGTCGTCATTCCTGTGCTCTACTACCTGTGGATCGGTGACCGTGCGGCGGGTGAGGCCCATCCCTCTCCCCAGGCGGCCCCGGGAGGCCCTGGTCACGCCACCCTCTAGCAGGGGGCTTCTCCGACCTCGGGCCGCGCGGATGGTTCTCCGGGACGTAACTGATGCGCTTGGGGTCCACCGAACTGCGAGAATGTTCCGCATGCTCCCGAAGCAGGTCTTTCGATATTGCGAATCAATCCATTGCACGGCAGACCATCGAGGAGGGGCTGCCTTTCCGGCCGTCGTGGCGCTAGGGATTTGTTGTAGCTTTCCGCCACATACTCTCGGTCACGCTGTAGCAAGACACTCCGCATCTCTAGTGCCATACCCGTAACCGTTGTCGGCCGATTCCGGTTGTGATGCCCGAGGAGGGACCACTGGTTGACAATCTACTATTTGAAAAGTTAGTAATTAATTACTTTCACTGTTCGTGGAGGCAGGATGGGGCATCCTAAACACCTTCCGGCGACGCAACGTCGAATTGAGACGGTTCAGGCCTTGATCGCCTTGGCGGCGGAACAGAATCCCACCGACATTACAACGGCCGCTGTTGCCAAGCGTATGGGGCTGACCCAGGGCGCGCTGTTTAGGCATTTCCCAAGCAAAGACGCCATCTTGAAGGCGGTTATGGAATGGGTAGCGGATCGCTTGCTGGCGCGAATTGACAGGGCGGCGCAAACCGCGGCCTCTCCCATCACAGCGTTGGAGGCGGTCTTCATGACGCATATCGATTTTGTGGTTGAGCATCCTGGGGTGCCACGGATGCTGATCGGCGAATTGCAACGATCCGAAGACACCGTTGCCAAGCGGATGGTCCGGACCTTGCTCCGGGGCTACACCGAGCGACTGATTCGGCTGATGGAGCTAGGCAAGAGGCAGGGCCAGCTCGATCCAGACCTGGATACCGCCGTCGCTGCAACGCTGTTTATTGGGACCATTCAGGGGCTGGTCATGCAGTCGTTGCTCACGGGAACTGTGTCACACATTCGCCGCCAAGCCCCTGGCACGTTTGCCATCTACCGGAGGGGCATTGCATCCGGCGGATAACCAAGGTGAGAACGCGGTACTCGTTTCCGATACCAACAACCAGGCCCAGCGTGGAAAATGGAGCGTCCGATGAAAAAGCGAACTGTAGGCATCGCGACCTCGGCAGTACTCTGGATGATGAGCCTCGCGGCGGCGGCTGAGCCGCCTCAGATCCGTCCCGAGTTACGTTTGAGTCTGCATGATGCCATTCAGGCGGCCATCGACAATAACGCCAATGTGCGCTTGCTGAAAGAGCGGATCGTGGCGGCGCAATCGGCGGCTAGCGCCAGCTTGGGGGCGTTACTGCCGAACGTGTCCGGGTTCATGAGCGGGAGCCATCAAACCGTCAATCTCGCCGCCTTCGGACTGCCCCCCGACAGACTCTCCGGCTTAGGCTTGCAGAGACCTGTGACCGAACCATTCGATGTCTACAACGCGAGGGCCAACCTCGTGCAGAATATTTTCAGCCTGAGCCTGATTCAGCGTTGGCGGGCGGCCAAAACCGGCGTCGATGTGGCTGGGTTTGAGGCCGAAGTCACCAAGCGCGACGTCATGGCTACGGCGGGGCTTCTGTACATGGAAGCGTCTCGAGCGGAGGCTGCTGTGAAAGCCCGACAGGCGGATCTCGAACTCAGTCAGCAACTGTTAAAACTGGCGCAGGATCGTAAGCAGGCGGGTGTCGCCACGGGGCTGGATGTGACACGTGAAGAAGTGCAGCTGGAAAATACACGTCAGCGACTCCTGGTGGCCCAGAACGATCACGAAAGCGCGAAGTTGAATCTCATCCGCACGTTGGGTATCGATTTTGACGTGTCCGTGACGCTGACCGACGAACTCAAGCTGGCGAACGTCGAATCTCAAACTCCCGAAACGGCCCTTTCCGTGGCACGTGAGAATCGCGCGGAGCTCAAGGCGCAGATCACCCGTCAAAAGCTCGCCTCCCTCAGTCTCAGCTCTGTGACGAGTGAACGAATCCCCTCGTTGGCATTGAACGGCGACTATGGGTGGATCGGGCTCAAGCCGGACGAAGCCTTGGCCACAAGGTCAGTTGGTCTCATGCTTTCGGTTCCCATTTTTGATGGTGGACAACGCGAGGGACGGATTTCGGAGAGTCGAAGCCGTGTGCGTCAGGAGTCGATCCGGATGAAGGACGTGTCGGATCAGGTCACCCTTGAAGTGCGAAATGCTCTGCTCACCCTGGAATCCTCGACGCAGCAAGTCGCGGTGGCGCAGAAGGGCTTGGATCTGTCGCTGAAAGAGCTGCAGTTCGCCCGTGACCGGTTCGCGGCCGGGTTGGCCACCAACATCGAGGTGACGAACGCGCAGACTTCTGTCGCGCGCGCCCGAGACAATCTCATTGAGGCCCTATTCCGGCTGAACGCATCGCGCATCAATTTGGCGCGAGCCAAGGGAGAAATCGAAACACTCTTTTAAGCATGGTCAACGGCCAATGGTCAGTGATGATCGAGCAGCTCTTCACGAGAGCTCCATGGACTCATGGCCATTAACGATCGCCAAAGAAGGGGAATATGAGCACTGACGCGACGACTGTGCCTCACCATCCACTGCCCCCCGGACTCAGCGGTCAGGGATCCGTGGGGCCGGCTGCTGCGGTGCCGCGCCGGGGAAACATCAGAATGTGGGGGTGGCTTATCCTTGCCGCCGGCGCGCTCGTTTCCGCTGCTGTTCTCTATTGGCAGTCGCAGCCTGCACCGGAGTCCGGAATATTGCGGGTATCGGGTAATATCGAGATGACCGACGCCGAGGTCAGTTTCAAAATCCCGGGCCGGGTGGCGGAGCGTTTGGTCTCGGAAGGAGAGGTGGTCAAGGCGAGACAGATCGTTGCTCGTTTGGATGCTAGCGAGTTGACACAGGAAGTCGCGCTGCGCAAGGCGGAGGTCCGGGCCGCGGAGGCGGCGCTGGCAGAGTTGGAGACGGGCTCTCGCCCGGAGGAAATCGCGCAGGCTGAAGCCGTCGTTCGGCGGACGCAGGCGGACGTGGAGCGGGCACGGGCGGATCTCGTGCGGCTCAAGCGGCTGTATGAGCAGGATAACGTCTCGGTGCAGGATTATGATGCGGCGAAGACCGTCGTGGCGGTAACCGAGGCCAAACTCCGCGAGGCGCAGGAACAGTTTCGCCTCGTCAGGAAAGGGCCGCGCATCGAAAAGATCGAGCGGGGGCGGGCGCAGCTGCAGCAGAGTAAGGAGGCGATGGCTTTGGCCGAGACCCGGTTGGGCTACGCCACGCTGACTTCCCCTCTCACCGGCTTGGTGCTCTCTCATAACATTGAGTCGGGCGAGTTCGTGGCAGCCGGCACGCCGATCGTGACCGTCGGGGATCTCGAACATGTCTGGCTTCGGGCCTACGTGGATGAGACGGATCTCGGACGGATCAAAGTCGGCCAATCGGCGAAGGTGACGACCGATACCTTTCCGGACAAGCACTATGTGGGACGCGTCTCCTTTATCGCCTCGCAGGCGGAGTTTACGCCGAAGAGCGTCCAAACGCAGAAAGAACGCGTGAAGCTGGTCTACCGGATCAAGATCACCATCAACAATCCTCTGATGGAGCTCAAGGCTGGGATGCCGGCCGACGCCCGGATTGTGCTGGACGGCGCGGAGGAATCCGGTGGAAGTCATTAAGCTCGTCCATCTCACCAAATCGTTCGGCGCGGTTCGTGCGGTCGAGGATCTCAATTTCACGGTGGCGCCGGGAGAAATTTTCGGCTTGGTGGGCCCCGATGGCGCCGGCAAGACCACCACGATGCGGCTCTTGACCGGCGTGATGGAGCCGACCGGCGGCGACGCCTGGGTCACGGGGAAGCATGTGGTCCGGGAAGCCGAGGCGGTCAAGGACGACATCGGTTACATGAGCCAACGATTCGGACTCTATTCCGATCTCACGGTCGAAGAGAACATTCATTTCTATGCGGATCTCTATGGCGTTCCTTCGCGGGGTCGCGAGCATAAGATCCATGAGCTGCTTTCGTTCAGTAATCTCACCCCGTTCAAGAAACGGCAGGCCGGGCGCTTGTCCGGGGGCATGAAGCAGAAGCTGGGGCTGGCCTGTGCGCTGATCCATACGCCGAAAGTCTTGTTCCTGGACGAGCCGACGAACGGTGTCGATCCGGTCTCGCGGCGCGACTTCTGGCGGATTCTGTATTCCCTTTGGAAGAAGGGCGTGACCATCTTTGTCTCGACCGCATATCTGGACGAGGCGGAACGATGTCACCGCGTGGCGCTGCTGCACCAGGGTCGTCTGCTGGCTTGCGATACCCCGGGCCGGGTCAAAACTCTCATGCGTGGGACCATTTTGGAAGTCCGCGTCAATCGGACACGCGAAGCCGCGGCCCTGCTCAAGCGGCGGATGAAGGCAGAGTCGGTCGGACTCTTCGGCGATCGCATTCATGTGGTCACGATGGATCGGGCACAGACCGCGCAGGAGGTGCCCGCCCTGCTGCAGGCCGAAGGATTTGCGCTGCAGGGTCTGCGGCCGATCGAGCCCTCCTTGGAAGATGTCTTTGTCTCGGTATTGACGAGCGAAGGGGGCATGCCTCCGAAGGAACCGGTCGATGCGCTCTGATCATGAGCCCTACGCGGTCGTCGTCCACGATCTGGAAAAGCGGTTCGGATCCTTCGTCGCGGTTAACCGGGTCAGTCTTAAAGTCAAAGCCGGCGAGATCTTTGGTTTTCTTGGGCCGAACGGGGCCGGCAAGTCCACAACCATCCGGATGCTGTGTGGGTTGCTCACCCCGACGGCCGGAACCGGGACCGTCGCCGGCTTCGATATCATACGGGAGGCGGAGCGGATCAAAGCGCACATCGGATACATGAGCCAGAAGTTCTCGCTCTATGAGGACCTGACAGTGGAGGAGAACATCGACTTTTACAGCGGCATCTATCGGATTCCACGGACGAAGAAAGCCGAGCGGAAGGAGTGGGTGATTGGAATGGCCGGCCTCTCGCAACATCGGACCTCCCGGACTGGCGTGCTCTCCGGAGGGTGGAAGCAACGGCTCGCCCTGGGCTGTGCCGTCCTGCACGAGCCGCCGATCATCTTTCTCGACGAGCCGACCTCCGGTGTGGATCCGATCAGTCGCCGCAGCTTCTGGGATCTTATTTATGAGTTGGCCGGACAGGGCGTGACGGTGTTCGTCACGACCCACTACATGGAAGAGGCGGAATACTGCGACCGATTGGGGCTGATCTACCGCGGGGAATTGATCGCCGCCGGGACGCCGGAGCAGCTCAAGACGCGTTTCATGCAGGATGACGTCGTCGAGGTACTGTGCGAGCAGCCGCAAGAGGCGATGTTATTCCTTGGGGAGGTCGACGGGGTCAAGGACGTGGCCTTGTTCGGCAAGGGTCTGCATGTGGTCGTCGAGCACCGGGCAGAGGGCGTGATGGCGGCGATCACGAACCGGCTGGCAGAGCGGAACGTTTCAGTGTCGCGAGCTGAGCGCATCGTGCCGTCTCTCGAGGACGTCTTCGTCTCGCTGATCGAGGCGCGCGACCGTCAGAAGCGGCCCCAGGCCGAGGTGGCAGGATGAACGGGCGACGCGTTTGGGCGGTAGCCCGCAAAGAGGGTATCCATATCATCCGGGACTGGCGCAGCCTCGTCATGGGGATCGCGATCCCGATTCTCTTGTTGATCCTGTTCGGCTATGCGCTGACCTTGGACGTGGACGAGGTACCGCTCGTGGTCTGGGATCAGAGCGGCACAAAGGCCAGCCGCGACTTTGTCAGCGGATTCAACGGCTCGCCCTATTTTTCGCTCCGCCGGTCTGTGCAGAGCTATGAAGAAGTGGAGCGGGCCATCGATGCAGGAGAAGCCTTGGTCGCGCTGATCCTCCCGGTCGATTTTGCGCAGGATGTGGAATCGGGCCGGGTCGCTAAAGTGCAGGCGATTTTCGACGGCAGCGACTCGAACACGGCGACGATCGTGCTCGGCTATGTGGACACGGTGGCGCGGACCTACAATCAGGATCTCGTGATCGACCAGGCCGCACGCACGAGCCGTCGAACGGTCACGGTCCCGCTGGACCTGCGTCCACGCGTCTGGTTCAACGCCGACATGGAATCCAAGAACTACATCATTCCCGGATTGATCGCAGTGATTATGATGGTGATCGCCGCGATGCTGACCTCGCTGACCGTAGCGCGCGAGTGGGAAACCGGCACGATGGAGCAGGTGATCTCGACCCCCTTAAAAGGGCCGGAGCTGATCCTCGGTAAACTGCTTCCCTATTTCGGTATTGGGCTGCTCGACGTGCTGGTGGCCGTCCTGATGGGCGAGTTCCTCTTCCACGTGCCGCTGCGCGGCAACGTCGCGCTCCTCTTCAGCATGGCGGCGGTGTTCCTGATCGGGGCACTGGCGCTCGGCATGCTGATCAGCATCGTGACCAAAGCCCAGTTGCTGGCCAGTCAACTCGCCATGGTGGTCACGTTCCTGCCGGCCTTCCTGCTGTCCGGGTTCATGTACGATATCAGCAACATGCCGAAGATGGTTCAGGCCATCACCCACGTGGTGCCGGCCCGGTATTTTGTGTCGCTGTTGAAAGGCATCTATCTCAAAGGAATCGGACTGGAGCTCCTTATGCTGGAGGCCTCGCTGCTGGCGGTCTTCGGCTTTGTCGTACTCCTCGCCGCGAACCTGATCTTCAAGAAAACGATGGCGTGAGTTCACGATGGTCGAGCGGATCACCAGGATGCTGATCAAGGAATTTATCCAGATCTTTCGCGATCCGCGGATGAGGACGGTGATCTTCGTGATGCCGCTGGTGCAGACGCTGGTGTTCGGCTATGCCGTCACGACCGATGTGACCCACATCCCGACCACCATCTTGGACCTGGATAACAGTCGCGCCAGCCGGGAGTTGGTTGCCAGGTTTACCGGTTCCGGGTACTTCGATGTGGTGGCCTATGTCGACCGTGAGGATGAGGCTCGTAACCTCGTGGATCATGGCCTCGTCAAAGCAGTGCTGCGGATGAACAAGGGATTCGAGGACCATCTCCGCGCAGGACGGACGGCGCCGGTGCAGATTATCGTAGATGGCACCGATTCTAACACGGCGGGTATCGTGCTCAATTATGCGGGGCAGATCACCGGTCGGTTCAGCGAGACGGTCCTGCAGACCCGCGTCGTCCGGGCGATCGGTGAACCAGTCACCCCGGCCCGCGTGGTCATGGAATCTCGCGCCTGGTTCAACGAAAATCTTGAGTCTCGGAATTTTTACGTCCCCGGCGTGATCGTGCTCATCGTCACGCTGGTCACCCTCATGCTGTCCAGCATGGCGGTGGTACGGGAAAAGGAAATCGGGACGATCGAGCAGATCATGGTCACTCCCATCAGACAATCGGAGTTCATTCTGGGCAAGATGTTGCCGTTTGCGCTGATCGGTTTTGCCGATGTCGTGCTGGTGACTATGATCGCCGCCTATTGGTTCGACGTTCCGATCAGGGGCAGCCTGCTGCTGCTCTTCGGTGCGACGAGCCTCTACCTGATGAGCACGCTGGGCATCGGCTTGCTCATCTCGACCGTCAGCCGAACGCAACAGCAAGCGATGATGAGCGCCTTTTTCTACTACTTCCCCGCCATGCTGCTGTCCGGTTTTGTGTTTCCGATCGCGAATATGCCTGAGACTGTGCAATGGCTGACCTACGTCAATCCTCTGCGCTATTTCCTTGTGATCATTCGGGGAATCTTCTTGAAGGGAGTGGGACCCGAAATCTTGTGGCAACAGATGGCGGCGCTCTTGATCTTGGGAACGGCGACGTTGTGGGTGGCGGCCCGGCGGTTTCACAAGACCGCGATCTAGCAGGATGCGGAAAAAGGCCGCCAGCGGCGTTCTCGCAACACACTGCCGCCTCACCTTCTCGGCGGCGTTCAGAAGCGTGACGCGCTTTATTCCGCACGTCGTGAACCTCAGAGGCTCACCGTACGGCACGAGTACGATTCGCCTCTTCGTTCGCTGCGGCCTTGCTGGATGGCATTTTTGCGCATCCTGCTGGCTATTCTGTCGCGCGACGGCCCGTGTGCGAAACGCGACGTTGACGCAATGATCGAGTTTTTCAACAGCCTGCTAGACTGAAATGGCTATGTTCTGGAAGACGATAGTCGGGGTGGTCGGCCTCACTCTCCTGACGGTAGGCGGGGTCCGAGCGGAGGATGCTCAGACCACGAAGAACGGCGCTACACTCGACTGCCGGTACGAGCAGAGTGACAGTGGAACGAGCGGTTCGGCATTCCCAAGCGATGACGTGTTCCGCCCCTTGATGGCGGATCCGAAACAGCCGCAGTTCTTTGCCACCTATCAATCCGTTCAGCGTAGAGAGCCCACAAGTACCGTAAAAGGGGTCGGGAAGTCCGTGAACGTCGGCTCGGTGGGGTTCGGAGAAAATTTCGGTTTCTATACCAAACGGGAAGGGTGCAATGGTTGGCAAGTGGGCCTGTTGGCGGGGGTTTTTTCACAGTTCAATCTGGATGCGCCCTCTTCGGACTTGATCAATGCCGACTACATCGTGGGGATTCCCGTCTCTTGGCGGCGTGGTGACTGGTCGACACGGGTGCGCCTGTACCATCAGAGCAGCCATGTCGGAGACGAATTTCTCCTGGAGAATCCCGCATTCAATCGGGTGAATCTCAGTTTCGAAGAGATTGAAGCGATCCTATCCTACGACCATCGGTGGATACGGGTATATGCAGGCGGAGGCTACTTGTTGCATCGCGAGCCGGCGGTGCTGGACAGGAATCATGTGCAGTGGGGAATGGAGTTGCGCGGGCCGACGATCGACGCTCCGTTCCTTGAGCATGGGATACCGGGGCTCCAACTCACGCCCGTCTTGGGAGCCGACTTCAAAACCTTCGAAGAGTTGCACTGGATCATCAACAGCCATGTCGTGGGCGGGTTGGAGTGGTCCAGGCCTGGCGCAAAGCGTCGGTTTCGGTTCCTCGTGAACTACTATCGCGGCTTCTATCCCTATGGACAATTCTTTAACGAGAAGGTCGAGAGCATCGGATTTGGGTTCTATTTGGCCTTTTAGGTAACTCAGAGAAGCGCGCGACCGTTCTGAGTCACAATTGTCCATAGGCATTTCGCAGACTCCCGCCATGCCGATCTATGTTGGAACGCTAAAAAGAGCGTCGATCGGTGAACCCTTTCGCGCGGAAGGTGCTCTTAGTGAATGAAGGATGATTCCATGATGGTCGAATGTCCTGTGAGTACAAGGGGATATTTCACGTCTGAGGAGGGTGATAATGGGTAGTACGACATGTAGGTTGTGTCTGGCAACGATTGGGCTCTGGGGCATGACGCTGGCTGTTGCCGGATGGTTCTTCGTGACGGGTTGGACGACGAAGGGGGCGGATGGCCGCACCGAAATCCTATTGGCACCGCTGGAACGCGACCAGATCCTTGCGGAGATGCGACAGCTCCTGAAGGCGGTAGATGGTGTCGTTCGTAGCCTGGGGGAGGACCAGCCGAACCTTCAGCAAGCCGAAGCGGCGGCTAGGGCAGCGGGGATGCAGATGGCCGTGGACACGAGTCCCGCCATCATGGCGAAGCTGCCGCTGCCGTTCAAACAGATGGGCATGTCGATCCACAAGGACATGGACGCGCTGGCCGATGCGATCGTGAAAAAGGAGACGCCGCAGCAGATTCTACAACGGCTATCGAGCATGACGGCCCGCTGCACGACGTGTCATGATTTGTATCAATTTGGAGCGGGTAAGTAACGGTCAGCCGTGAGGGAAGATCGTTCGATTGGGGAAATCCTAGAGCGGATATCAGAACACCGTTGAATCCATTACAGGCGCGAGGTCTCTTATAGAGTATGCGATCGTCTTGGCCGAACGGCGCGTGCCGCGAAGCAGGCTGATCGCCGGCTTCTGCCGTGGGCAATATCGCCCACGGCCATAGACAAGGAGGTGTCAGATGAGGTCCAGAATGATTCCTTCCATTGCAGTGGCTTTAGCCATGTCGTTCCCGGTAGGGATGGTGGCCATCGCATCGGCGCAAGATCGCGACCGCGACCAGCTCAAAACACAGCAACAACTTCAGGATAAGGACAAGTTGCAGACAAAAGATCAGCTCAAAGAGAAAGACCAACTCAAGGAGCAGGAACGAACTCGCGAGCGGACTCGGGAGCAGACTCGTACAGAGCGCCCTGAGAGACCGCAACATGAGAAGGCGGAGCGGCCAGAACGCGGCGGTCGTTGAGTGCGGGAGGCCGTCTCATGCGACCGTGCGCGACGCTCGGCAGTAGAGGCGGGGCGCGTAGTGTCACAGGTACGGGGGTGAGTTCGGGAAGCGCGCAAGCTTCTCGCTCGCGATGCGAGGTTGTCAAGACTCCACAATGCTCGGTCGGTGCCATGATGGCGCGAGTGTGCCTCCTGGTAGCGCTCTCTTTCTTCTGGGAAGGTCCCGTGAGTTGGGCTGGTGCCGCCGAAGCCGAGGGGCCCTCTCAAGCGGCCCCTCAATGGCGTGTCATCGCCACAGTGAATTATTCGAGCGGTTCCTATGGGACGGATTCCAGAACGAATATCCTCTATGCGCCCATGACTGTCAGGAGGGTCTTTCGGGATGGCGATGTAAGCTTGACGATTCCCTTTCTCAGCATCTCCGGCACTGGTGCCGTTCGAATGGTGGGGGGCGTTCCCACGCGAACAAGCAACGCTATTGCCGGACCGGTGGGGGCCCTTGCTGCGGTGTCCAGAAGCGGCAAAGGGCCCGGTGTGAGTCCCTTGGCCGCCGCCACAACCGACAGTGGGCTCGGCGACATGATTCTCCGTGGCCGCTATTATCTGATCGAGGAAAGTTCCGTCATGCCGCTTGTGGCGGTCACCGGGCGGGTGAAATTGCCGACTGCGGATGCAGATCGCGGACTCGGCACGGGGGAATTCGATGAAGGGGCTGGAGCGGAACTGACCAAGACCCTCGGGGACGGATGGCTGGCCTATCTTGACGGAGGCTACAATCTGATCGGCGATGCGCCAGGCACCAATTTCAATAATCAGTGGTGGTATGACGTTGGTGTCGGGTACGACGTGACGGAAAGCCTCCATATGAGTGTCTTTTATGAAGAATACCGCGCATTGGTCAATACGGTGAATAACGCTCGTGACCTATTAGCCGTGGCGAACTATGTCGTGGATGACACCGTGCATCTCACCGGATCGTTGCTGGTTGGATTGTCGAACGGCGCACCGAATTACGGATTCGGCGGGGGAGTCAGATTCCGGTTTTAGTTGCCGACCACGTGGATTGCGCGGCAGTCGAGCGCCGCCTCACGAACGTCGCACCTTGTAGAGCCAAAGGAGGCGAACCATGGAAGTGGTCAATGCACGAGAGGCCGATCCCACTGAGAATCCCCATCAGGTCAAGGCGAGCCGGTTGTACGACACGGAGCATGCCCAGGTTGTTCACATCACGTTGGAACCGGGCGAATCGCTCAAGAAGCATGTCACGCCTGTCGATGTTTTCTTTTATGTCCTGGAAGGGAGAGGGATCATCGAGATTGGTGACGACACAAAAGAAGTCGGGCCGGACGTGCTCATCCCAAGCCCCGCTCGAATTCCGCACAGGTGGTCCAACCGGAGCGACAAGCCGTTTCGCGTGTTGGTCGTCAAGGTTCCGCGCCCGACCGAAGCCACGAAGTTGCTGTGAGAGACAAATTGGGTCAGTTGTGACAGGCGCGTGATGAATTGTGTGTCAGAGCGACGCCGGCGCTCTGGAAATTTGCCCGACGGTCTGGCATGCTTTTGCGCCGGATCGAAGCGCCGGGTTCCATGCCCGGGGCATCATTCTGCACAGGCGAAGAAACCCGCCCGAGACGTCGTTCGGCAGAATCGTGCTCTTCGGAAGGCGCTTGCGAGCGAACAGTCCTGAGGTGCGTGGGCATATCCGAAAATGAGGGGAGTGCGAAGGTGTTGGTGGAACAGGTGATGAACCAGGAACGCGCGGATGAATGTCCGCAGTCGAATGCGGCCTTTCGCCGGTACGTTGAAATCGCACTGCTGGCGTTAGTCGGCGGCTGGGCCTATTTTGCCAATCTCCATTTGTCGTTATTGGAAGGCAGCGAAGGACTGTATGCCGGCATTGCGGGAGAAATGGGGCGCCGGCGTGAATTTTTCGACCTGACCTATCATGATGTGCCGTACTTCAATAAGCCGCCGCTGTTCTTTTGGCTGCTCAATCTCTCGACATCGATATGGGGCGACCACGAAATTGCCTTGCGCCTGCCCGGCTCGCTGGCTGCCGTGGGCACCATCATCCTGACCTATGTGCTTGGAGTCAGGCTGGTGTCTCCGACGGCCGGATTCTGGGCGGCGCTGGTGGTCGCCACCAGCCATGTGTTCCTCTGGTACGGGCGCCGTGTGCTGTTCGATTCGACCCTCACGTTTCTGGTCACACTTGCCCTCTTCGCGTGGATTCATGTGCAATTGTTGGGGCGAAGCTCACGCTGGTATCTGCTCGCCTTCATCAGCATGGCTCTTGGTGCGATGCTAAAGGAGATGCACGGGTTCTTTCTGCCGCTGCTGGTGATGGCGCTGTATGCCGCCATCCAGCGCGATACTCGGATGCTGAAGGACGGCTATTTCTGGGCCGGCCTGGCCTTGGCTGTCGCGCTGATGGCGGGATATGCGCAGATGCTGGGACCCGGGTATCAGCACCATTTTCGAATCGTCAAAGCCATCGAGTCGACCTGGAATACGGGATTCATCGGCAGACCCGGGCCGGCTACCGACGGGCATCCTCTCTATTGGTATCTGGGGATGATGTGGGCCGACTTTTTCCCCTGGTGCGCGGTGCTTCCGTCGGCGCTCCTGTTGCTCTGGGCTCAGCGACCGTTTCGTGCTCATCCCACGGAGCTGCTGCTGCTCGTCTGGGTGTTGGGTCTCTTCACCGCCTTCAGCCTGGCCACACTCAAACGTGAGCCCTATCTCACGACGGTCGTGCCCGGCATCGGTTTGATGATCGGATACTACTACCACCGGGTGTTCGCGTCCGTCGAGGCCTCTGCTTCGATGACGCCCCTGCTCCGCATGTTGCTGGGTGTGTTGGCCGTGACGTTCGCCGCCGGGATGTTCTTCGGCGCAGCACCCCTTCGTCGCCGCTGGTTGGTGTCCACTGCCGTAGTGTCGCCGATGTTCATCGTGACGATCGTCTCATTGGCCGGTGCGCTGCTCTATGCCGTGGTCAGATCGCGCGTACGGTTTGCGCTCAACATGGTCGGCGTCCTTGCGATCGCGTACATGGTACTGGTGGTGAACTACGTGTTTCCCGCGATCGATCAGGCCGCATCGCCCCGGAAGGCCGTGGAGGAAATCAAAACCCTGGCTCTGGGCACTCAGCCCGCCCTGTTTATGTACATCCCGGGGTGGCCGAAGAATGAAGATGCCCTGTATTATCTGAAGCGGGACAATGTGGTGCCGGATCTACCGAGTCAGGATGCGGTGCGTGAAGCGGTGCGCAAACATGGGGCTATCCGGGTGGTGACTGAGGAGCAACATGCTGCTGCGCTGCAGGCGCAAGCAGGGTTGGTCGTTGGAACGCTGCAGGAGTTTCGGCAACCCGGTCGCAAACATCTATTCCTGCTTTCTGTGCAGGAACGGACCTCAGCTCCGGTGCTATGAGCGGGGCGAGCGGGGCTGTTCCATACGAAGAGTCGCACTGTCCCATTCTGATTCACCGCGCCTGTTGCATTCTGCCCCAGGGACGAGGAGCCTCGCTGTAGCAGTCCTCCCCGATTCTGCCCCGCCCGGTCAGGCGCCCGTCTCTCCGTTTCCGGTCTTGCTGTAAACTTTCGGCTGCCTCTACGCCGGCGTGGAGTAGGGCTCCATCCTTGCACCTCTAATTCGGAGGGCACCGGTTTGGCGCGGTTATCTGCGCCTGATTCCGGATGAGGCTGCACTGAGCCACTCTGTTGAACGAAGGAGAAACATGCATCCGATTCATCCGATGGTCGTCCATTTTCCTATTGCATTGTTGTTGGCGAGCACACTGTTTGATGCGCTGGCGTTTCGATGGCGGAGCCAACAGTTTCGGGATACCAGCTTGTCTCTGCTGGTGCTCGGGATCCTGGCAGCCGGCGTGGCGGTGCTCACCGGGCACTTCGCCGAGGAGGCGGTGGAGCGCAGCGGCATCCCGAAACAGGCCATTGAAATTCATGAGGAGCTCGGGGGCTCGGTCTTCTGGGTGTTTCTCGGCCTGCTCGGCCTGCGTGTGGCGTCTTCATGGGGTTGGATGCGGGAGCAGCCGAGGCTGGTGCTGGTCATCGGATTGAGCGGCGGGCTGCTGTTGTTGATTGCGAGTTATTTCGGCGGGGAGCTGGTCTATCGATTCGGCGCCGGCGTCCTGCCGCGATGAATGCGGTTCCCGGGCGAGGTTCACTCTGTGACATTCAGGAGGGCATTCACATGACGACACGTATGGTGATGTTGTTGATCCTGTGCATGCTGCCTGCCGTTGTCCAGGCCGATGAACCGTTGTCTCGCGCGCCGTGGAAGGAACGAGCTGTGTTACGTGCGGGGCAGATTGTGCAGGGGGACTATTTCGCCTTCGGCCCGCATGTGGAAATTTCCGGTATCGTGAACGGCGATCTCTATGCCGCCGGTGGTGAGGTGTTGATCGATGGAGTGGTCAACGGCGATGTGATCGTGGCGGGAGCCAAAGTGATCCTGTCCGGTACGGTGGCGCAGGATGCCAGAATTGCCGGGGCGCAAGTGACGGTGAGTGGAACCATCGGGAGGAACGCCACCCTCGGTGGCGCGGATGTGCATCTGACCGAAACGGCAAAGGTGCGGGACAACCTCATCGTCGGTGGAGGCCATGTGCAACTGGCCGGGTCTGTCGGTCGAGATGTGAGAGTCGGTGCCTGGAACGCGACGCTGTCAAACCAGATTGAGCGAGATTTGATCGTGGCGGCGGGGTCGGTGCGTCTCACCTCGAAGGCCGCGGTCGGTGGCAGGCTGAAGTACTGGGGTGAAGCGGCTCCCTCCATCGACGAAGAGGCGACCGTTCGGGGTGCGATTATACAGCGGCCGTTGCCCGAAGGTTGGAGCATTGAACGGGCGCGCCAGGGGCTCGTCGGCATCCGGCTCACGGCTACATTCATCGGATTTGTCTCGACGCTGATCCTGGGGTTGGTGCTTCTGCGGGTCTACCCGGCGTTTGCCAGGCGGGTCACCGCGACCATCCGTGAACGCCCGACAGCCGCTCTCGGTTGGGGCACGGT
>WBZQ01000714.1_pt1 | contig 25035 bp, 26 predicted proteins | sample 5204251 | NCBI WGS metagenome assembly WBZQ01 (sample SAMN12412402, study PRJNA552823) | activated sludge metagenome | isolation source: activated sludge from nitrification reactor of wastewater treatment plant... | place: USA: Virginia | collected 2017-09
ATTGTCTGAACGCCCCCGCAAGAGCTGCCGCGCTCGTCGCTGTTGTTTCTCCTTTTTATCGTCATCATTTCATGTCATGCGACTCAGCAGACGAGCTGATGCGCTCATTATGTCCGTGCGTTGAGAACAGGAGGATCGTATGAAAACTAAGGGCACCGTGAAGTGGTTCAATGATCGTAAGGGATTCGGATTTATCCGGCTCGATGGCGGAGACGATGTCTTCGTGCATTACTCTGCATTGCAGGGTGACGGATTTAAGACCTTGAAAGAAGGCGAGAACGTGGAGTTCGACATCGTTCAGGGCGCCAAGGGACCGCAGGCAGCCAACGTGTTGAAGGATCTCGCGCCGGCCAACTAACTCCGGCCGGAGTCTACGTAATCCGCGGCCCCTCTGCCTCATCGAGGGGCCGCCGGTTTTTCCAAAGAACACCCGCTCTGGACGCCGCGTTTGCAGTGTCTCTCTTTTATCCATTTGTTTGACAATACATAGGTTGACTGTTAGCGTGGACTCTCAACGTCGGGTGAGGGGTTTCCTTGGCTGTCGACCGTCGAACCGTGCTTCAGAACGCGCAGCTCTTTGCGTCCAAAGGGCAGTATGATGCCGCCATCGCCGAATGGCGGAAGCTGACCACCGACACGCCTAACGACGGCACCGTCTTTAATTCCATCGGCGATCTTCAACTCAAACGCAATGCGACCGCAGAGGCCGTCGCGGCTTTCCTGCAAGCCGCGAGCGCCTTCCGCTCCGAAGGCTCCGTCCTCAAGGCCATCGCCGCGTACAAGAAAATCCTCAAGGTCGATCCGACCAGGATTGAGATCTATCGCCATCTCGGTGATCTGAACGCCGAACGGGGGCTGCTGAGCAGCGCCGTCCAGGACTATCTCACGCTCGGCAAACATTACTTCAAGGACGGCCGCAATAAAGAAGCGCTCGAGATCTACCGCAAGATCGTCTCCCAGGATCCGTCGAATCGCGACGCCCAGTTGCGCGTCGCGGAGCTCTGCGTGCAGGAAGGGCTCGTCGACGAAGCGGTGCGGATGTATCTCCAGCTGGGCCGCGAGCAATCGGCCGCGCAACAGTACGAACAAGCCAAGGCGATGTATACGGCGGTCCTCCGGTTGGATCCGGAGAATGCCGAAGCCAAAGAAATCACCTCCATGATCGAGACAGGCGGAGGGGCACCCATCAACACGGCGCGTACCGCCAAACCGCCGACGGCGGCAGCCAAACCCGGCGATGCGAACGACCTCATGGCTGAAGCCACGCGCCGGATCGAAGAGGGGCAGTACGCCGGAGCCGAGGCCATGTTGACCCAGTTGCTGAGCCGAGAGCCCGGCAATCCGGAGATTTGTCAATTGTTGGCCCGGATGCATCTCTTGCAGGGGAATCTGGTCGTGGCCTTGGGGGAGTACCGGTTTCTGGCCGGTGCGGCCCTTCGCGCGCAGGACTATGGCATGGCCGAATCGTTGATCGCCGACTATCTCAAAGTCGAACCGGCCTCAGTCCCTATGTTGGAATTGCTGGGCGAGCTCTATCAGGAAAAGGGTGATGCCGCCACCGCCGCGCAGCATTACGGACGGGCGGTCGAAATCTTGTTGGAACATCCTGAGCCGGGCATGCCGACCTTGCCGGCTGAGCTGTTTGAAAAGGTGCAGGCGTTGGTGCCGGGCAGTGCCATCGCGCGCAAGCTCGCACCGGCCTTCGATCCCAATGCCGAGTCGATGCCGGAACCGGAACCCATCGCCCCGGTGCTGGAGGTTGCGCAAGCACCAATGCCTGAACCGGAGTCGGAACCGGCCCCTGTGGTCATGGCTCCCGAGCCGATCGCGGAGGCACCCTTCAGGCTCGTGGATCACTCGGCGCCGCCAACGGAAGCGGCAGTCGCGCGGCCTCCGGTGGTCGAGCCGGTTGCTGAGCCGATCGTTGCGAAGGTTGCGCCGCCCCCTGTGGCTCCCTCCGCGCCGGTGGTCGAAACCGCACCGGTTGTCTCGGCCATCCTGCCGTCGCCCCCACCGCCGGTGGCGGAGCCTGTGCTGCCAGTCGTAGAGCCGGTGGATGCGGAAACCCGTTACGCCTTGGGCATGGCCTATAAGGACATGGGGCTCTGCGAAGAAGCGAAGGAAGAGTTTCTCCTGTCGATGAAGGACTCGGGGTTCTTCGTGGATTCCTGCCTGATGATGGCCCTGTGCTGTAAAGAACAGGGTCGCCCGGATCAGGCGATCCAGTTGCTGGAGAAGCTGATTGCAGATTCGCGCTGCCGTGGAGGCAACGCGCAATTGGTCCGGTACGAACTCGCGTTACTCTACGAAACCACAGGCGCTCGCGATCGGGCGCTGACGATGTATCACTCCATCCCTTCGTTCCACGACGTGCCCCGACGGGTGGAAGCCCTTCGGCTCCAGGCGACCAACGGGGCCGCTCATACGGAACGTCCTGCATCTGCTCCGACCAGTCCTCTGCCGATCGCCGGCCACTAAGGCCAGTCCTTCACCAGTTTCATCAGATCTCCGCGCTGTCGTTCCATTGACTCGTTATGCGGTGTGGACCCGATTCGGCGCCGGTTTTCCGGCCACCACCGCCGCAATATTCTCCAGGCAGATCATGCCCATGCGAACCCTCGTCGCCAGCGTGGCAGAACCCAAGTGGGGCAGGAGCACGACCTGCCGGAGTTCGCGTAAGCTCGGGTGAAAGGCCGGTTCCTGTTCGAAGACGTCGAGCCCCGCACCGGCCAGGCGGCGTTGAAGCAGCGCATCGACCAACGCCGCCTCATCGATGACCGGGCCTCGTGCCGTATTGATCAGGAACGCCGTCGGTTTCATGAGCGTGAACTGGCGCGCGCCGATCAGGTGATGGGTGGCGCTGTTCAGCGGCACGTGCAGGCTGACAAAGTCGGATTCTTTCAATAACTCGGGGAACGCGCGCGATTCCCACTGAGACGGTAGGTGTTCGAGGGCTGTAGCCGTGCGTGAGGTGTACCGGATGTGCATGTTGAAGCCGGTCGCCCGTTGCGCCACGGCTTGACCGATGCGGCCCATCCCGACGATGCCCAGCGTCTTCCCCGCCACATCCGTGCCCAGCATCTGCGTCGGAGCCCAGCCGGACCAGTCTCCGGATCGTACGTAGGCATCGCCCTCCGCCACCCGTCGTGCCACCGCCAAGAGCAGTGCCCAGGTCAGGTCCGCCGTGGAATCGGTCAACACATCCGGCGTGTTGGTCACGACGATGCCGCGCGCGTTGGCGGCCGCGAGATCGATGTTGTTGTATCCGACAGCATAATTCGCCAGGATTTTAAGACGCGTCGCCTCGGCCAGGATGGACGCATCCACGCGATCGGTCAACGTGCAGATCGCGGCGTCCGCTTCTCGGAGGCCGGTTTTGACGGCATCCCAGGAGGGTGACGCATCGCGAGGATCATTGAGCAGCTGGAATTGCCGCCGCGCGGCGGCCATGACCGGATCCGGGAGCAGGCGGGAGATATACAATGTTGGGGCAGACATGAAGGCCTCGCCGGACTGAGACGCATCTTAACGGATTGCGAGGCGGGCAACAACTCACCGGCGCGCTGCTGCGTCGCTGATGTTCCACACTCAGTGGTTACTTCAATCGAACACGAAGGCTCTGCGATGAGAGAACGATGCTGGCAGACTTTTTCAACATCCTGCTAGAATGCGGCAATATACACACACAAGCATGACCCTCATCCTACCCAACACCTCATCCGCCGTCGCCCGCGATCTTCGGCATCTCCTCGGACATGCGAAGGTCCAGGACGATGTGTCCACGCTCACGGCCTATGCCGTGGATGCGAGCATCTATCGTATGACGCCGAAGGCCGTCGTGTTGGCGGAGCATGAGGCCGATATCGATGTGGTCGTCCGCTTCGCCGTGGAGCGGGGCATTCCCCTCACGCCACGCGCCGCCGGGACCAACCTCACCGGGTCGGCGGTCGGTTCAGGCATCATCCTCGATGTGTCCAAGATGAATCGCATCCTCGAATTAAACGAGGAGGAGCGGTGGGCGCAGGTGCAACCGGGCATCGTGCTCGCCGAGCTGAACAAGCAGCTGGGCCGGCGCAACCTGTTGTTCGGCCCGGACCCCTCCAGCGGCGACATGTGCAAACTCGGCGGCATGGTGGCCAATAATTCCTCCGGGCCCCACACGTTGATCTATGGTTCGGTGAAGGACAATGTGCAGGCCTTGCGGGTCTGTCTGCCGTCGGGATCCTGGCTTGCCGCCGCGCCGATGGGATTAGACGATCCGGCGCTCGCCGGCCTGTTGAATGCGCATCCGACATTGAAGCCGATTCTCGACCTCGTGCAACGGCAACGCGCTTTGATCGACAGCAAGAAGCCGACGGTCAGCAAGAACAGTTGCGGCTACAATTTGTTCGGGTTGGCCGATGGACTGAGCCAGGGTCTATTCGATCTGCCTAAACTGTTTGTCGGCAGCGAAGGCACGTTGGGCATCGTCAGCGAGGCGACGCTCAGGCTTGTGCCCAAGCCGCAAGGCACGCTCACCGCGTTGATTCACTTTCGCCGTCTGGAGGAAGTGGGGGAGGCGGTGCCGCATCTCTTGAGCCTCCGTCCGAGCGCGCTGGAGGTCATGGACGCGAACACGTTGAACCTGATCGGCCGGGCTGCGCATGGCATTCCCGCCGATTCTGCCGCGACCCTGCTGGCCGAACTCGACGGCAGCGACGGCGAGACCGATCTGCGCGACCGTGCCGACCGCATGGCCGCCATCTGCCGCCGGTATCAGCTGTGCGGCGACCTCACCATCGCCTACGACAAGGAGCAGCGGGACCAACTCTGGAAAGCGAGGAAGGCGCTCTATCCCACCCTCTACCGGTTCGATCCGCGCAAGAAGCCGATCAACTTCGTGGACGATGTCGTTGTACGCGCCGAACGCATCAGCGAACTGATCCGCTACCTCGAAACGTTCTTTGAAGGCCAGCATGTGCCGGTGGCGATCTTCGGCCATATCGGCAACGGCAACGCCCATATCACCCCGTTGCTCGACGTGAACGACCGGGAGGACTTCGACAAGATGGTGCAGGCCTACCATGAGATCCACCAAGCGGTCCTGTCCCGCTTCGGCGGGTCAATCTGCGGCGAGCATGGCGACGGGCGGGTGCGGGCGGAGTATGTCCGCAAGATGTTCGGCGAGGAGCTCTATCAGCTCTTTGTGGAGGTCAAGCGCACCATCGATCCGGCCAACGTGATGAACCCCGGCATCAAGATCAGCGATGCGCCGTTCACCGACCATATCGATTACCAGCGCTTGTCCAAGTCCTGCGCGACCTGCGCCAAGTGTAATTCCGTCTGCCCCGTCTATGATGTCTTTCAGTCGGAAGATATGAGCTCGCGCGGCTGGTACGAAATCGTCACAGCCAAGGATTATTCCTATCTCAGTTCGAAGCGAGTGGTGGAAGCCTGCCTGAACTGCAAATCCTGCCGCACGATTTGTCCGGCAGGCGTCGATGTCTCGGAACTCATTCTCCAACGGCGCGCCGAACAGCCCAATCACGGGAGCCGTTGGCTCTTCGCGCTCCAGGCCAAGCTGCCGATATTTGAAGTGATACTGAAGATTCTGGCGAAGACGCAACGCCTGTGGGATCGGCCTAGCCCGCGCGCGTTGCTTGAACGTCTGGCGGCGCCGATGTTGAAAGGTATTGCCCCTACGGCCAAATTGCCCGCCGACATGGTGCTGCCAAAATTGGCCTCGCGGCATTTGCGCGACCGGTATCCCGAGCTCACCCAACCGAACCCCGCCGCAGCCGGTCCTCGCGTCGCTTACTTCCACGGGTGTGCGGCGAATTATTTTGATGACGGGGTGGGGGATGCGGTGATCGGCGTGTTGCGGAAACATAAAGTGAGTCCTGAGCTTCCTCCGCAGCGCTGCTCCGGAACGCCGATCGAAACCTATGGCCATGTCGACCTGCTGAAAGACAACGCGCGGTTCAATCTGCAGTCGCTGGCGGGGTATGATCACGTCGTGACGGGCTGCGCCTCCTGTACGCTCATGCTCAAGGAATACAAGAAGTTCTTCGAGGACGGGCCGGAGCGCCAGGCGGCGGATGCATTAGCCAAAAAGGTGGTGCACATCACGGAGTTCGTCTCGCGTTCGCCGGAGCATCCGCCCATGGGCATGGCGGAAGGCCTGGGCCGACGGGTCACCTACCATTCATCCTGCCACCTGCGAGCCGCCGGGGTGACGAAGGAACCGCGCCAATTGCTCAAACAGATCCCGGGATCGGATTACGTTGAGATGACCGATGCCGACCGCTGCGCCGGCGGCGCGGGCACCTACCTTGTGAAGGACTATGACACCTCACAGAAAATATTCGAGCGGAAGCGCCGGAACATCGAGCAGAGTGGCGCGGATACCGTGGCCACCAGTTGCCCGGCCTGCATGATCCAGCTCAATAATGGACTGCGCGGGCGCGCGGCGGTGAAACATGTGGCGCAGGTATTGAACGAGGCCTATGAAGCGGGCGCACATCCCCAACCAGGCGCGCAACAGACAGCCAGAGGACCAGGAGCCGGCCAATGACTTTTCGCAAAGTGGATCTGATTTTTGTGGTGCTGGCGCTGCTCATCGTCGGGGGTGTGGCCTCGCTGCCGTCGCCGCGTGACCGCAATCCGAAGGTGCCGGCCAATAGCGCCCACCAGGCGATTACGGCGGAGAGCCAGTGTACGACCTGTCACGCGCCCCAAGCCGTTCGTCCGTTGCCGGCGCAACACCCCAAGCGTCAGGATTGCCTGCATTGCCACGCGCGGGCACAGGGGTGATGGGGACCGTCGTTCGTGAAGCGTCGCTCGTCTCTCGAATCGAAAACTCCGTCGCCCACTGCTAGTCATATGCTATAAGCCATACGCTCCTATTACTAATCTCATGAAGGATCTGTAGATCATGGTCAAAGTGTTGATTCTCGGGCCGACGCTACAGCAGCGGGTGACCGAGCCGGAGTTGGATGTGGACGTGGAGGGGCCGACCGCCATTAAAATGCTGATCGAAGGCAATGCGGACTTGATGGATGCGCTGGCGCCATTCATCGTGCGCGGCGAATTGCTCGTGACCGTCAATCGCAAAGTCGGCTCGCTCGACTCGGTAGTGAAAGACGGCGACACGCTCAAGATCGCGCATCAATCGCGCGCGTCCTACGACGGCACGACCGACATTCCCACCTGATCGCGAGTCTCTGGGAAGAGCCGCAAGAGCGTATGGCCGATAGCATATGGTAGAAGGGGCCACTTTCTACCATCGGCCATCAGCCATACGCTCTTCTCCTTTCCCAGGCTCTTCTCTCCTATGAGTCATCCTGGTAGACTGGCGCCGCACGAGCGGACGGGCCGGGAATGAGAAACGATGGCGCGTAACGATCAGGCGGTGCGTCTGTTAGTGGTGTTGAAGCAGCTGGAAGCCTCGCGGCAGGGCCTCACGCTGGAACAGCTATCGGAGTCGCTGGCACCCGGGTCTACTCGCCATCCCCGCACACTCCGGCGCGATCTCGCCGCGCTGGAAGAAGCCGGGTATCCGCTGGTGACCGAGCGGATCAATGGCCACACTTGCTGGCGTCTGTTGGAAGGATTCCGGAATGTCCCCGGCCTGCGGTTTTCGCCCTCGGAATTGATGGCGCTCACATTCAGCCGCCGCCTCATCTCGCCGCTCGAAGGCACCGAACTCCATACCTCGCTCCAATCCGCCTTGGGCAAGGCAGCGGCCGCGCTGCCGCCGCAGGGCGTGGCGTTGGTGCAACAACTCGACGGCACGTTCAGCGTCGGGCTCGGCCCGCACAAGCGCTACCGGCAACATCGCGAAACCATCGACCGGCTCACCCGCGCCATCGCCGACGCCACGACCGTGCAGATCCGCTACGACTCCGCCTCGCGCGGCCGCACGACCAGGCGCGAGGTCGATCCTTATCGGCTCTGGTACGCCACGGGCGGCCTTTATCTGATTGCCTTCTGTCATCTCCGGCGCGAGCCGCGCATGTTTGCGGTGGAGCGGATCAAGTCCGTCACGCCGACCGACCATCCCTATCAGATGCCGCTGCATTTTGATCTCGATGCCTTCGTGCAGGACGCGCTCACGGTCATGCGTGGCCCGCGTATCGAGGTGGAGTTGGAATTCAACAAGGCCACCGCGGCCTGGGTGAAGGATCGGGTGTGGCATGCCACACAAGAGACGAAGCGGGCAAAAGGCGGTGGCCTGCGTATGACCCTGTCTGTCGCCGATACCCGCGAGTTGGTCGGCTGGATCCTGAGCTTCGGAAGCGGGGTCAAGGTGCTCAAGCCGGAGAGTCTGTATCAGGCCGTGGTGGAGGAGGCCCTGCGGATCAGCAAGGCATAACCGAGCGCTCCCGCCGATCATCCGACACGTCCGCTCCTCGACCTTCCTGAGAATGATTCATCCTCGATCTTCTGCATACTCGCGATTGTCGTCATGCCTTGACTTCCCTGCTGCCTCGCCAGACAATGTTGTTGAAGAGTTCATTAAGCGTTTTGAATGCGGAGGTTCATCGTGGCAACCGTAAATTTCAGCGTCCCGGAAGACGTGAAGAAGGAATTCGACAGGGCATTTGCTGGTAAAAACAAAAGCCGCGTGATCGCTGATCTCATGGCTCAGGCGGTTCAAGATCAGCTCATGCTGAAACGCCGGAGTGAAGCGATCGACTCCCTGTTGAGCCGGCGACGAACTAAACGGCCGGTACGTGCAGCGGATATTCGACGGGCTCGGGAGAGTGGCCGCTCGTGACAAGAGTGGTGGTTGATGCCAGTGTCGTTGCGAAATGGCTCTTGCCTCAACGTGAGGATGAGGCACATGTCGAACAGGCGTTAAGGCTGATAGAGGGGCTGAAGAGTGGCCGGGTGAGGGTTTTTCAACCGGTACATTGGCTGGCTGAAACCGCGGCTGTGTTAGTTCGACTCAGCCCCGAAACGGCTGTGGCTGACATCGCCGATCTCTACGCCATGGATCTCCCGATAGAGAGTGGGCCGAATGTGTATCTGACCGCGTGCGAATTGGCACGATCGCTGAATCAGCATGTGTTCGATACCTTATATCACGCGGTAGCACTGACCCTGCCGGACACGGTATTAATCACAGCGGATGCTCGATACGAGCGCGCCGCTCGGCGAAGAGGTTCAATTATGTTTCTGAGCGATCTGCCGGTTATATAGTCGCCAAGTTCGCTCGCATGTGTGGGCGTTACCGTTCACGCTTCTCGATGGTGCTTTCCCGCCGCGAAACAGGTATCCTTGCCCGTTTGCAGGAACCTATGACGACATCGAAATCCTTTTGCCCCTCCATGCCCCTCTATACCCAGGTGCTCATCGCCGTGATCTTCGGCGGTCTGCTCGGGGTGATCTTCGGGCAGGAACCGTATCTGGGCGGCGTCACGAACGGGCAGCTGGGCAAGCTCGGCATGATGGTCGTTCAGCTCCTCAAGACGCTGGCCATTCCGCTCATCTTCTTTGCCATTCTCGATGCGCTCATCCGCACCAGCCTGCCGCTCAGCCAGGGCACCAGGTTGCTGGTCATCTGTCTGGTCAATGTGTCCGTCGCCATGACGATCGGCCTGGTGATCATGAATACCTGGCAGCCGGGATTATCGTGGCAGGGCCATGTCGATCAGTTGCTGCAGCTCGTGCCCGGCTCCAAAGCTCCGGCCAAGGTGGCGACCTCGCAAACGCCGATCGAAGATCTCGCCGCCTATATTCCCCGCACGATCCTCGCGCCGTTTTCCACAAACAACATCATCGGCGTCGTGCTCCTGGCGCTCGTCATCGGCGCACTGTTACGGAAGCTGCACATGAGATCGGCCCGAAAGGGTGAGGACGATCTGGCCATTGTGCGGTTCGTCGAGAGGGTCTACGAATGGCTGGTGCGCATCCTCGGCTGGATCATCCATGCGGTGCCCTTTGCCGTCTTCGGGGTCGTGGCGCAAGTCGTCGGCAAGTCGGGTGTGGGCGTCTTCTCCATTCTCTGGATCTTTCTCGTGGCCATGCTCGCCGGGCTGACGATCCATGCGCTGATTTATTATCCGCTTGTCGCCTGGTTTGTGGGTAAGAAGTCGCCGAAGGTGTATCTGGGAGAAGGAGCCGATGCGATCATGACGGCCATGTCCTGCAACAGCAGCCTTGCCACGGTGCCGGTCACGTTGCATTGCCTGAATCGCATGAACGTGTCGGCGCAATCATCGCGTCTCGCGGCTTGTGTCGGGACGAACCTCAACAATGACGGCATCACCCTCTACGAGGCAATGGCGGCACTGTTTCTCGCCCAAGCCCTAGGGTACGACCTGTCGATGATGAGTCAGTTCCTTATTGTCGCCGCGTCCATCATTGCGGGGGCGGGAGTAGCCGGCATTCCCGAGGCGGGGATGATCGTCTTGCCGCTGGTGTTGTCGGCGGCAGGCCTGCCCGACACGGTCATCGCTGCTGCGATTCCGTTGATCATGACGGTGGACTGGATCATCGCCCGCGCCCGCTCCGGAGTGAACGTCATGAGCGATATGCTGGTCGCGATCCTGCTCGATGCAGGCCGGACCCACGCCGTCGCCGCGCCAAGCGCCGTGCGGTATCAGGCCGAGGGGGCTCAACCTTCCGAGTCTCAGCCATCCTGACCAACGGTTCTCGCACCGTCACAGGGTCCTGCTTCAGACGCCTCACTCAAGAATCAATCTCGCCCGCAAGTTGCCCTCGCGAAAATGATTCGGCAGCAGCATGATGCAGTTGGGATTGAACCCCTGCGCCTTCAGCGTGTCGATACTGCCCATCACCTGGCCGCCCTTTTCCAGATCGATCACCGTGATCGATCCGTCGCTGATCCCCTCCAGATTGAGCAGGCTGTTTTGTACGAACAGATAGTGCTCATCGGGAGACAACACCGAATGGTGTGCGCCGGGGGCGGCAGGAATTGCCTGGAGAAATTTCGGTTGGCGCGGGTTGGAATTGTCGTACACGTTCACGAAGCCGGGCTTCGCGGTGGTGACATACAAGCGGTCGCCCTTCGCGTTATAGAGCATCTCCAGCGGCATGCCCTGTGAGCGAGGCCCGAAGTCGTCGATTTGCGCGAAGGTGAACGCCTTCGTCGTCGGATCCCAAGTCCCGGCCCACAAGGTGCCTTCCATCATGTTCGTGATATGCACGACCGGTGGATGGCTGTTCGGTGCAAACATGACCTCGACCGGAGCCGATTTGGCAGGGGCGGGCGTGGATGCTACGCGATGCGTCGAGAGCACCGCGCCGGTGCTGGCCTCGATCACCGTGATCGAATCGCCGGCCTCGGACATGTCGGGCTTCACGGTGCTGGTGATCAGCACGCGATCAATGCCGTTGTGAATCGCAATGCCGTGCGGATAGAGCACCGATACGGGGTCACCGTTCCCGGTACGCACCGTTTTCATCGGCTTGTCCGTCACCGCATCACCCATGATGACCGAGCTGGAGCCCATGCAGGTCAGGTACCAGGTGCGGTTGTCCTCCGAGACCACCAGGTCTTCCAAGACCTGGCAGTCCGGCACCTCGATGGCGCGCAGGCGATAGGGGAAACGCGTCAGGTCCACCACATGCAGCAGGCTCTTGTTGAGCGCCGTGATGTAGGCCTTCGTCCGGTCGCGGTTGAAGAAAATGTGGTGCGCGACAAGATCCGGCGGAAGCGGAATATCCATCAGCACCTTGCCGAAGTCCGAGGACTCGGGATCGATCTCCATGATCGCGATCCCTTCGCGCCGCACCGGCTGATTCGGCTTGCTCTCATAGTTGAGCAGCGCGAGCAGTTCAGCTGAGGCGATCGAGGTGCAGACAATCAGGAACAGGAGAGTGAAGGTAAGGAGTCGGACGCGTCCCATGGCAGGCCTCCTTGGAAAAATTAGGGCGAATGAAATGAGAGGAAATGAATGATGAGAAGGGTACTCCTGTAATGGGACATACGCAAGAGCATATCAGTGAAATGGAAGCATTTGAGGAACCTGAAGAGGAATCTTCCGACAAGCCGTCAGTGCGGCAACATTCGTCTCATCCACATGGACCGCGTATCCGGAATCCTGTATGCTGCGCCTCGTCCAACGGCCGGGAGGACGACCATGTCAGACCATGCGCGTATCCGGATTTTCGATAGCCAGGGACAGGATTATAAGCCGCGTTTCAGATCTTCCTCGACCATACGGACCAGAAGCGCAACGCGCGTAAGTGGCTCGAGCGGGTGGTGAGCGGCCTTCCGAACCGGCGGGCCTTCATCGACGCGGAGGCGGGGAACGGGGAGATGGCCAAGACCTTCGCCGGTTCCTTCAACCAGAGCATCGCGATTGAGCCGAATACCTATCTCTTGAACCAACTCCGCCAGGCCCTGCCCGCAGTCGAGGCGATCGATCGGCCGATCATGGAGGCGCAGCCGACCGCCCAGGGCGAATTCGTCCTCTGCTCCCACACCCTCTATTACATTCCAGCCAAGGAGTGGCTGGCCCACATCGAGCGGCTTGTCAGCTGGATGGCTCCCGGCGGCGTCACGGTGCTCGTCTTACAACACCGCGAAAGCGGCTGCATGAACATGCTCCATCATTTCTTCGGCCACCGCTTCGAACTCCGGCAGACGATGGAGACCTTTCGCACCAAGCATGGGGAAAGGTATGAGGTCACTATGACGATGGACCCAGCCCACGTCGAGACGCCCGACCTCGCCAAGACCAACGCCGTGGCGGAATTCATGTTGAACCTCCTGGGCCTCACCAACCCGCCGACCAAAGACGACGTGGAGGTTTATCTCAACACCCACTTCGCGCAGCCAAACGGAAGCTTTAAGATCCCGGTCAACCAGGATTTTGTGGAGATACGGCACAAGGGATAGCCCGGTTGATCACGGGAAGAGGAAGGGAATAAGACACTACCGCCTCACATCTCGGCGGCGTCCACACACACGATGCTCTTTATTCATCACACCGTGGACCTCGTGGAACGCGCCTTCAGAGGCCCTCGTCGACAGGCCCAGGTGGGAGCAAGCCGGGCCACCACCTCGGAAAATGCGAGCAGGTTAGGACGGCGCATTCAGATTTTGACAGCGCGTTCTGCCTGGTCTATCCTTGGCGCATCGTCGGAGCCGGCACGTCCAGTCATGCGAACACTCCTCCATCGCAATGACGAAGCCTGGGCGCTCCTCAGGCGGACCGATCAGGCCAATAAAAAACTGGCCCTGTTCATCCACGGCTTCAAGGGGAATTACCTCACCACCTGGGGGACCCTTCCTGATCTCTTCGAAAAGGAAGCCGACGAGGACGAGCATTTCGCCGACTGGGATTTTCTCTTCCTGGGGTATGACACGACGGCCGTCCAGACCTACCTCGATATCTCGAAACTGATCATCACCGAGTGGAACAAGGCCGCAACCGGCCAGCGTCCCTACAATCAACTCTATGAGAAACTCGCCCTCTTCGGGCATTCGCTGGGCACGCTCGGGATCCGCCAATTGCTCTGCGCCTGGTCGGAGCAGCCGGCTACCATGCATTGTTGCATCCACAGCATCACGCTGTTCGGCAGCCCGCTCAACGGCAGTCCCCTGGCCCGGTTCGGATGGATTGGCGGAAACATCAGGAATGCCCTGAAGCCGAAGAACCCCCAGCTTCGAATGTTGAAGTCCTGGTCCGCCAGCGCCTATGCCCGGCAACAATGGCCCCCCATCCGGCTCATCCTCGGGCTCGACGACCAAGTGGTGGGCCACGAGTACGACGAATTGATTCAGTGGGACGGCGATGAGAAGCCGTCGGTCATCACGAACTTCGACCACAGTACCATGGTAAAACCGACCGCCTGGCAATCGGCCATCGTGGATTATATCGGCCAGAGTCTGAGAGACAAATAGCCGTGCGGCAAGAACAAGAATCGGAAGAACAAGCTCGGTACGCCGGTCTGGGCAAGGGGCCCTGGTGGAAAAAGGGTGCCCGTGCGCGGACGGAGCTCAAGCCGCCGCCGCAGATCCGCGCGCTCATCGATCGGAGTGAGGCCATCGACCTGCAAACCCTTGCGCAATCCTTTGAGAAACAGCACCCCGCCGACGATAGAAAACTTCTGCAGATGTTGCGATGGCATGGAGGCGGCAATACAGTCACCGACCCTCACGAAATGGCCATTCGTGATGCCTTGGACTATGCGCTTGCGCACCTCATGCTCCTGGAGCTGTCGGTGGAGACAGGCTATCTGCCGCTGGAATTGATCCGGGACGAGGCACGCCGTGAGCTGTCGTCGCTGCTCTGGTCGTCTGCCGCACAACAGTTCATCTGCTACTACGACTACGTCACCATCGAATATTTGGCCCGCCGGGTGGGCATCACAGGCATTCGGAACGTCGCGCCGCCGCCGGTCAATCGAGAAGCAAGCACCAGGTTCGCCATCTTCCTGGCGCAGTTCTCCGACTGGGTAGAAGACAAGCCGCTCCGCTTGTGGTTGAGCTTCCTCGACGACTATGTGGAGTATGAAGGGGAGCAGGCGGCCTTTCGCTCGTACCTGCTGGGGGAAGTCACGAACCGGTCCGAACGATTCAGCCGGTTACTTTATGGCATTCAGCGGTTCCTGCTCAGTCTCTCGAATCTGTTCTGCGTGTTGAAGCCGTCGGAGCGAGCCATATTCGGGCTCTTTTATTCCTATTGGATGGCCAAGTTCTTCGGCTACGAGCTGGAGGAAGACGGCTACAGGCAGGCGACACAGCAATCCTGGGCCGACATCATCAGGAAGCATCCCGAACCGTTGCTCCCGCCCACCTCGAACGACGAAGCCCGCGCCGCTATGCGCGAGCTGCTCATCCAGCAGATCGCCACAATTCAGGAGTCTTGGACAGTCACCAGCGAGCTTGTAGCCGCCTCGTCAGCCTCGAAGCGGTGATTGAACGCTCACCAACAGACTGAGCACGCCGCTGCGCTCTCCCACTGAAAACTTGCCGCCAGACCGTCAATACTTCAAAATCCCTCCGACCTCAGTCCGAACAGTGCCGAATACGTCCAACCATTCACGTACGGCTGGCAGGTAGGAAGGCCTGTGCGACCGGTCATCAGGTCTTCTTCCCGAGGAATTGAGTTCAGCGGACAGTGAGCGACGTTTCCAGGGAGTGGTTATTGAGTGTTCTCTCTGGAGACTCCTGCTGAGGGATAACTGGTGTTCCCGGCAGGTTTTGGCTACACTACCTTCAGGAGAAACGTGATGAGCATCCGTGAATTACTCCGCTCAAAGCGGAAGGAGATCTTGGAGATTGCCGCGCGGCATGGCGCGCGAAAGGTGCGGGTATTCGGGTCAGTTGCGCGGGGTACCGCTCGCCGAAACAGCGATGTCGATTTTCTCGTCGAAATGGAAGAGGGGCGAAGTCTCCTGGACCATGCGGCACTCATCCTTGACCTGGAGCGATTGCTGAAACGGTCGGTCGATGTAGCCTCCGAACGCGGGCTTCGACGCGTGGTTCGAAAAGAGGTGTTGAAAGATGCGATCGCGTTATGAGGGATGACCGAGACCGGCTCCAGGATATTCTCGACGCGATCAAGAAGATAGAGCGGTATGTGAAGTGCGGTCGTCGCCTCTTCGAGGAAGACGAACTGGTCCATACGTGGATGATTCACCACATTCAAATTATCGGGGAGGCTGCGAGCAAGCTAACGCCTGCCTTTCGTAAAACTCATTCTCAGGTTCCCTGGCCGCAGATCATAACGATGCGCCATGTGTTAGTGCATGATTATCTCGGAATTGATCTGGCAGAAGTCTGGGCGGTAGTGGAGCGAGATCTTCCAATCCTCAAAAAGCAAATCCGACAGATGGTCAAGTCAAGATCACCAAAAAACTGAGCTGTCCCTGCGCCCCCCATTCAGTTCCAGATCCCTCCGCTCCCAGTCCGAACTGTATCTGTAGCCTGTTACGTCTCACGTTTCACCTTTCACGTCTTCTTGTGACCCCGGATGTCACGGTAGGGGAGTATGCTGCCGGCAGGGAATGAACCGGCACAAGGGAGGCGGCCATGCGAGAGATACAGACGCGAAACGCGACGATTGTCGGATTACTCCTCCTAGGAGCAGTAACTGGGCCAGTGTGGGCGGAGCAAGGGTTCGACGAGAAGTACCAGCGCGATTTTAACATCTTCAACCCCATCAACCAGTACCAGTCTTGACTATATGTCAGATGTGACATATGATCCTGTCACCGAACGAATCGTCGTTGTCTGCTGATGGGCAGGATGGACAAACCCCTTATCTGGCTTCGGAGTGAAGTCAAGACGCCGCCTTTTTCCCAAGCCGCGCGACTTGAAGCGGGATATCTCTTGAGGTTATTGCAGGAGGGCGAATCCCTTGGACTTCCGCATTCACGGCCCATGCCTGTCATTGGAACAGGATGCCATGAGTTACGGATCACCGATGAGGGCGGCACGTTTCGTATTATATACAGAGCAGATGCTGATGCTGTCGTCATTCTCGACGTGTTTAAGAAGAAGACTCAACAGACGCCTCAATCGGTCATTGAGACCTGCCGACGTCGGCTTAGAGATTATGACCGAATGATGGGATCGTAGGAGGGACACCTCGATGAAGAACGCAAAACGAGCCAAGCTGGAAGCGGCCGGATGGGCCGTCGGGTCGGTGAAAGAGTTTCTGGGCCTGTCAGACGCGGATGCGGCGCTCATCGACATGAAGCTGGCCCTCAGCCGGAGCCTGCGGGACCGACGAAATAAACAGGGCTTGTCACAAGTCCAGCTGGCCGAACGCCTTCAATCCAGCCAATCGCGAGTAGCGAAGATGGAAGCGGGCGATCCGTCCGTGTCCATGGATCTTCTTGTCAGTTCACTCCTGCTTCTTGGCGCGAGTGCCAGCGATCTGGCTGACACCATTCGGGGCGAAGGCCGGAGCAAGAAGGGGCGGGCAGCGTAATGCTTTGTTCCGACGGGTCGCCCTGTTGGAGCATGGTTCTGAGGAAGGTATCGAGCATCACTACGCTGGAGGATCATTAGCTGCGACTCATTACACAATCCTCAACACATCCAGATCCCTCCGCTCCCGCTCCGAACGGTGTCTGTTACCTTTTACGTTTAACGTTTCACGTCTTCTTGTGACCCCGGATGTCACGGTAGGGGAGTATGCTGCGGCAGAGAATGAACCGGCACAAGGGAGGCGACTATGCGACAGGCACAGGTGCGGATCGTAGCGATCCTCGGAGGACTGCTTTGGCTCGCGTCAATCGGGAATGGCGGGGCGGAGCAGGGGTTCGACGAGAAGTACCAGCGCGACTTTAACATCTTCAATCCCATCAACCAGTATCAGCCCACCAACCCGCTCAATCCCATCAATGCCTACGATCCGGCAAACCCGTTTAATCCGATCAACCAGTTCAACCCCAACGTGCCGTTCGCGCCGTTGGGAGGAGGGATGGGGAAGGGGAGATAAGAGAAAACCCCAGGGCTCCGATCATTTTTACTCACGTCTCTTCCAATTTTCTGTTCTCTGTGATCTCCCCCGGCAGTACGGCCCTTGTGCCATTGCTGCACTTCCTGTATATACAGGAATGTGTTCACGTGGGACATCACCAAGGCAATTACGAATTTCGAAAAGCACGGTGTTTCCTTTGAGAAAGCCACGACAGTGTTTGCAGATTCTGATGCGCTAGATGGTGAGGACCCCAAGCATTCAACACGTGAAGTACGACGTCAGCGTATAGGACAATCTGTAATAGGCAGGATTCTCTTCCTGGTCTATACCGCACGGAAGGTGGCACATGAAAAAGAAACCATCCGCATCATCAGCGCAAGGCAGGCGAGTAAGAAAGAACGTGCGGCATATGCCGGATTCGAAGATTGATTTTTCCGATATCCCGCAAGCCACCGATGAAGAGTTAAAACGGATGCGGCGTGTCGGAAGGCCTTCTAGCGGCATGGCGAAGCAACTCATCGCGATTCGTCTTTCTCCCAAGTTGCTGAGTCAACTTCGAAAAATGGCAGATGCACAGGGCAAGCCTTACCAGAGTCTCATCCACGAATTGCTGGAGAAGGCCGCGTCCAGGGCGGCGTAATGGTCTTGCAGCGCAGCGGACATACGCTCAAGAACCTCACGCTGCTGAGCAAGGCCCATGCGACCCTCAATACTTCCAGATCCCTCCGCTCCCAGTCCGAACTGTATTTGTAGCCTTTACCGTCTCACGTTTCACCTTTCACGCCCAAGTTGTGACCCCGGATGTCACGGTCATGGTGTAGGCTCCTGGCAGGATGGAAAACCCATACAAGGGAGGCGGCCATGCGACAGGCACAGGTGCGGAGAGTAGCGATCCTCGGAGGGCTGCTATGGGTGGCGTCGATCGGGACTAGCCTGGCGGAACAGGGGTTCGACGAAAAGTACCAGCGCGACTTTAATATCTTCAATCCCATCAACCAGTACCAGCCCACCAACCCGCTCAATCCGATCAATGCCTACGACCCGGCAAACCCGTTTAACCCGATCAACCGGTACGATCCCGGCAACCCCGCCAATCCAATCAATCAGTTCAACCTCAACAATCCCTTCAATCCGGTGAATCGCTATCGCCCCGAGAATCCATTGAACCCCATCAATGAGTTCAATCCGACTGTGCCGTTTGCGCCGTTGGGGGGAGGGGGTGAGGTGGGGAAGAGGCGCTGAGGAGAGTACGGGGGAATGAAGAGCTGATGGCGAATGGCAGATGGCCTGAACGGAAACAGAGTGTGTGGCGGATAGGCAGCCGGGAGAGACTTGCCCGTCAGGTCGAGCTGTAACGCCTTTGCGATGAGTTCTTTTCCTTCCTGCTATAAGCCATCGGCCATCTGCTCCCATTCCACCCATCCCGGTACGCCACCAGCCGCTTTTGCCGGTAAAAACGCGAGTGATTAACGGCTCGGGAAAGAGTATCCTGCGGCGCACAATGGCGTAATTGTGCGTGGTGGAGAGAGTCTTCATGTTTGAACAAGCCTTCAAAAATATCGATGACGTGCTCTGGAAAGAAGCCGGCTGCACGACGGAGCTGGACTATACCGAGCAGACGTCGTGGTTGCTGTTTCTGAAGTATCTCGACGCGCTGGAGCAGGATAAGGCCGACGAGGCCAAGCTCGAAGGCAAGCGCTACAGTTTTATCCTGGAGAAGCCCTATCGCTGGGAAAGCTGGGCTGCGCCGAAGGGCAAAGACGGCAAGCTCGATCACGATGTCGCCCTCACCGGCGGCGACCTCACCGAGTTCGTCAACCTGAAGCTCTTTCCCTACCTGCACAGTTTCAAGCAGAAGGCCAGCGGGCCGAACACCATTGAATACAAGATCGGTGAAATCTTCGGCGAGATCAAAAACAAGATCCAAAGCGGCTACAACCTGCGCGAGATCATCGACCACATCGACGAGCTGCGATTCCGCTCACAGAAAGAAAAACACGAGCTCTCGCACCTCTACGAAGCCAAGATCAAGAACATGGGCAACGCCGGGCGCAACGCCGGGGAGTACTACACTCCACGCCCGCTCATTCGCGCCATGGTGCAAGTCGTCAAGCCCAAGCTCGGTGAGCGCGTCTACGACGGAGCCTGTGGGTCGGCTGGCTTTTTGTGCGAGGCGTACGACTACCTGACCGCCAAGGGCGACCTCTCCACGAAAGATCTCAAGACGCTTCAGGAAAAGACCTTCTACGGCAAAGAAAAGAAGTCGCTCGCCTATGTCATCGCGATCATGAACATGATCCTGCATGGTATCGAGGCGCCGAACATCATCCACACCAACACGCTCACGGAAAACCTGGCCGACATTCAGGAGAAAGATCGCTACGACGTGGTGCTGGCCAACCCGCCCTTCGGCGGCAAGGAGCGGAAGGAAGTGCAGCAGAACTTTCCCATCCGCACCGGCGAGACGGCCTTTCTATTCCTGCAACACTTCATCAAGAGCCTCAAGGCAGGCGGGCGCGGCGGCGTGGTCATCAAGAATACCTTTCTCTCCAACACCGACAACGCGTCGGTGAGTCTGCGCAAGCTGCTGCTCGAAAGCTGCAACCTGCACACGGTGCTTGATTGTCCCGGCGGCACGTTCCAGGGCGCAGGCGTCAAGACCGTGGTCCTGTTCTTCGAGAAGGGCGCGCCGACGAGAAAGGTCTGGTACTACCAGCTCGATCTAGGCCGCAGTCTCGGCAAGACCAACCCGCTGAATGATGATGATCTGAAAGAATTCGTGAAGCTACAGAAGACATCAGCCGACTCACCCAAGAGTTGGAGGGTGAATGCGAAAGACATCGACCAGACCACGTTTGACCTCTCCGTGAAGAATCCGAACGGCGGCGAAGTCGTGACGCACCGCAGCCCGCAGGAGATCATGGATGAGATTGCTGCGCTGGATGAGGAGAGTGCAGAGGTGTTGGGAAATATCAGGGCGTTGCTATGAAGAGAGGATGGACAACGAAACCCATTGGCGAAGTTGCAACCATCAAGCCTCCCAAGAGTGAAGCTCGTGAACGAGTAGCCGCGGATGCCCTGGTGTCATTCCTTCCAATGGAAGATCTCGGTGTTGCCGTAAAATTTCCCGAGCCGAAGCAGGTGAGAAAGTTGTCAGATGTCGTTGGTAGCTACACATATTTCGCCGAAGCTGATGTGCTGCTTGCCAAGATCACGCCTTGTTTCGAGAACGGGAAACTGGGAATTGCCAAAGGGCTGAAGAATGGAATCGGTTTTGGTTCGAGTGAGTTTATCGTTCTGCGCCCGTACTCCGCGATCACGAGCGAGTGGCTGTTCTACTTTCTCTCTCGAGATGATTTTAGAAGTGAGGGAGCGCAGCGGATGGGTGGCGCAGTTGGACAGCAGCGAGTCCCCAAAGAGTTCCTAGAGGCATGCCAGATTCCGATTCCCCCGCTTTCAGAGCAGCAGCGCATCGTCAGCATCCTCGACAAGGCGTTTGACGGCTTCGCCTGCGCCACAGCCAACGCCGAACAGAACCTCCGCAACGCCCGCGCCCTCTTCGAAAGCCACCTGCAATCCGTTTTCTCCAAGCGAGGGAATGGGTGGGTGGAAACTACCTTAGGCGATGTGTGTGAGTTTGAGAATGGAGACCGAGGGAAAAACTATCCGAACCGCAATGAGTATGTTCAATCTGGAATTCCTTGGATTAACACTGGCCACATTCAGCCCGACGGAACTCTTTCGATGAAAGAGATGAACTTCATCACTCGAGAAAAATTCGACTCGCTTCGCAGTGGCAAGATTCAGCCAGGAGACTTGGTCTATTGTTTGAGAGGCGCAACGCTTGGCAAAACCGCTCTTGTCACCCCGCTCACCGAGGGCGCCATCGCCTCTTCCCTGGTCATTGTCCGCCCGTCGCCGCTTCTGGATAGCACGTTCCTCTACTTCTTTCTTATCAGCCCAGCTGGACAAGGGCTCATCAAAGGATTTGAGAACGGGGCCGCCCAACCGAATCTCGGAGCGCGGAGCGTCGCGAAATATCCGCTCTCAATTCCTCCAGCCCGGGACCAGAGACGCATCGTCGAAAGACTGATGGATCTCCGGCAGGAAACCCAACGCCTCGAATCCATCTACCAGCAAAAGCTCGCGGCGCTGAACGAGTTGAAGAAGTCGCTGCTGCACCAGGCCTTCAGCGGACAGCTATGACCAGGACACCCGCATGAGCGAAATCAGCATCTACGAAGCCACCAACGGCAGCATCGAAGTCCGGCTTGAGCGCGACACCGTCTGGCTGTCGCAGGAACAGATGGGAACATTGTTCGGGCGCGACCGGTCTGTTATCACCAAACACGTCCGCAATGTGTTTACAGAGGGCGAGTTAGAGGAGAAGAGCAATGTGCAAAATATGCACATTGCTGGTTCGGATAAACCGGTGAGATTTTATAATCTCGATGTCATCATTTCAGTCGGTTATCGGGTGAAGTCCCCTCAGGGAACCCGCTTCCGCCAATGGGCCACCCGTATCCTGCGCGAACACCTCACCCAGGGCTATACCCTCAACCGGCAGCGATTCGAGACCAACGCCCGCGAGCTGGAGGCGGCGCTGCAACTGGTGCGCAAGGCCGCGTGCAGTCCTGAGCTGCAGGCGGACATGGGGCGCGGGCTGGTGGACATCGTCACCCGCTACACGCAGACCTTTGTGCTGTTGCAACGATACGATGAAGGGCTCCTGACTGAACCGACCACGACGCCGGGGGGCACACTCTTCACCTTGGCTGAAGCACGCGCGGCGCTGGCTGGACTCAAGGCCGACTTGATGGGGCGGGGTGAGGCTTCAACGCTCTTTGCTCAAGAACGGGAAGAGGCCTTCGAATCGCTGCTCGGCAACCTCGACCAGAGTGTGTTCGGGGAGCCGGCCTACCCGAGCGTGGAGTCCAAAGCCGCCCACCTGCTGTACTTCGTGATCAAAAATCACCCCTTTGCCGACGGTAATAAGCGGAGCGGCGCGTTTCTGTTCGTGGATTTTCTGAATCGCAACGGGCGGCTGCTCGATCCGATCGGGCAACCGGTGATCAACGACATCGGGTTGGCGGCATTGGCGCTCTTGGTTGCCGAATCCAACCCCTCCCACAAAGACACGATGATCCGTCTGATCATGAACATGCTGGCTCAGGGAGCCTGACGTGAACGAAGCCGAGACCAGAGCCGAGCATATCGATCCCGCCCTCAAAGCGGCGGGGTGGGGCGTGGTAGAAGGGAGCCGCGTGCTGCGGGAGTATCCCATTACGCTGGGCCGCATCGAAGGCTTGGGGCGGCGGTCGAAACCGTTAATCGCGGACTATGTGCTGGTCTATCGCAACCACAAGCTCGCCGTGATTGAAGCCAAGGCCTGGAACGAAGCACTCACCGAGGGCGTGGCGCAGGCGAAGCAGTATGCGGAAAAACTGTCCATCCGCTTTACCTATGCCACGAACGGCCAAGGTCTCTACGGCATCGATAGGGAGACGGGGAAGGAAGGGGAGTGGCCGACCTATCCCAGCCCGGACGAACTCTGGACGCTGACCTTCGCCAAACAGGATACCTGGCGCGATCGCTTTTCCGCGGTCCCGTTCGAGGACAAAGGTGGCTCGCACCCAAGCCGCTACTATCAGGACATCGCGGTAGAGCGGGTATTGGGGGCTATTGCTACAGGCAAGCCACGCATCCTCCTGACGCTGGCGACCGGCACGGGCAAGACGTTCATCGCCTTCCAAATTGCCTGGAAACTGTTCCACAGCCGCTGGAACCTCAGCCGCGAGCCGTCGAGACAGCCGCGTATTCTGTTTCTTGCCGACCGCAACATCCTCGCCGATCAGGCCTATAACGCCTTCTCCGCGTTTCCTGAGGACGCGCTGGTCCGGATTGCGCCGGACGACATTCGCAAGAAGGGCAAGGTGCCGAAGAACGGGAGTCTGTTCTTCACGATCTTCCAGACCTTCATGAGCGGGCCGCCGAAGGACGGCAAACCATCGCCCTACTTTGGAGAATATTCCCCCAACTTCTTCGATTTCATCGTGATCGACGAGTGCCATCGCGGCGGGGCGAACGACGAAAGCAACTGGCGCGACATTCTCGAATATTTTTCTCCCGCCGTGCAGCTCGGTCTGACCGCCACGCCGAAACGCAAAGACAATATCGATACCTATCGCTACTTCGGCGAGCCGGCCTACGTCTATTCGCTCAAGGATGGGATTAACGACGGCTTCCTGACGCCGTTCAAGGTGAAGCAGATTTCCACGACGCTGGACGATTATGTCTACACGCCGGACGACCGGGTGATGGAAGGCACAGTCGAATACGGCAAACGATACAGCGAAGCCGACTTCAATCGAATTATCGAGATCAAAGACCGTGAAAAGAAGCGCGTCGAGATCTTCATGCACGCGATCGATCAGCGGGAGAAGACGCTGGTCTTTTGCGCGACACAGGACCACGCGCTGGCTGTCCGCGACCTCATCAATCAGATGAAGGCGAGTGCCGATCCGAACTATTGCCAGCGGGTGACAGCCAATGATGGCGAATTAGGCGAGCAGCACTTGCGTGACTTTCAGGACAACGAAAAGACCATCCCGACGATCCTCACGACCTCACAAAAACTTTCGACCGGGGTCGACGCCAGGAATATTCGTAATATTGTGTTCATGCGGCCGGTTAATTCGATGATCGAGTTCAAGCAGATCATCGGGCGCGGGACGCGGCTTTATGACGGGAAGGACTATTTCACGATCTACGATTTCGTGAAAGCGCATCATCACTTCAACGATCCGGAGTGGGACGGGGAACCGATTCCGCCGGAGCCGAAAGAGCTTTGCGCAAAATGCGGACAATCTCCCTGCCGCTGCGAAAAATTGCCGCCGCAACCCTGCGGTGTATGCGGCACACACCCATGCGCCTGCGAGCGAGAGCCTTGTGAGAAATGCGGCCAGAGGCCGTGCCTGTGCAAGAAAAAGGTAAAGGTGACGCTAGCCGATGGCAAAGCTCGAACTATTCAACACATGATGGTCACGACGTTCTGGCACCCTGACGGTACGCCTATGTCGGCGCAGCAATTTCTGGAGTTGATGTTCGGCAAGTTGCCGGAGTTCTTCAAGAATGAAGCCGAACTCCGCGCGATCTGGAGCCAGCCCGATACCAGGGCCAAGCTTCTGCAGGGCCTCTCAGAAAAGGGATTCGGCCATGAGCAGATGGCGGAGATGCAACGCATCATCGATGCCGAGCGCAGCGATCTGTTCGATGTGCTCGCGCATGTGGCCTATGCGATGACGCCGCTCACGCGCGAGGAACGCGCTGCCCGGGCCAGAGCGGAAATCACTATGCATTTCACCGGCAAACAGCAGGCCTTTCTGGATTTCGTCCTCGCACAGTATGTCAGGATCGGCGTGGAAGAACTGGCCCAAGACAAGCTCTCGCCGCTGCTCAAACTGAAGTATCACAATGCCATTGCCGACGCCGTGGCCGACTTAGGCAAGCCGGAAGAGATCGGTAAGGTCTTCGTGGGGTTTCAGAAATATCTGTATCAGCCGCAGCTGTAGGTGGGGAGATGGCTGATTGCAGGTAGTGGTTTACTTTTGAGCCATTCCTATCCCCCAATTTCGTGAGGATGGAA
>WBZQ01000716.1_pt1 | contig 24981 bp, 19 predicted proteins | sample 5204251 | NCBI WGS metagenome assembly WBZQ01 (sample SAMN12412402, study PRJNA552823) | activated sludge metagenome | isolation source: activated sludge from nitrification reactor of wastewater treatment plant... | place: USA: Virginia | collected 2017-09
TCCCGCCCGGAAACTCCCATAAGCCGCCCAGATGCACCCCGGCCTTCCGCCGTGCAATCAGATACCGGCCCTCGAGAACAATGATCCCTGCCGCAACCTCGATCACCTTCATCATGAACCGTGAAGCGTATTTCGTGAAACGTACCTCGAAAGCTCTGTTTCGGAGCAGCTCGTTGCCGAGCGACGAGATACGAGTGACGAAATACCACCCTTGTTATTTCCCCGCATCGAACGGATAGGTCTTGCAGAATGGTTTCATCGGGCACAGGAGGCAGTAGGGGTCGCGCGCCGTACAGACCGTAGCGCCGAAATCCATGAGGGCCTGATTGAAGTCATACCCCTTGCCGCGCGGGATCAAGGTTTCAGACAACTCCCAGAGGGCGGCCTTTTGCGACTTCGGCTCGCCCTGGGCGATGAACACACGGTGCAACACGCGGATCACGTTCGTGTCCAGAATCGGAGCATCTTCATTGAACGCAAACGAACGAATCGCCCCCGCGGTGTACCGCCCGATGCCCTTGAAGGACAACAACTCCTCCGCATCGTTCGGCAACTGCCCGCCGTAGCGGGCCACGGTTTCACAGGCGATGCTGTGCAGCCGTTCCGGCCGGATGTTGTACCCCAGCGGATACCAGGTCTGCTTAACCTCCGCAACCGGCGCATCGGCCAACTGTTCAAACGACGGATACCGCTCGAGAAATTCATGGTACTTGGGAATCACGCGATCGACCTGCGTCTGCTGGAGCATCACCTCCGACACCAGGATGTGATAGGGATCGGAAGTCTTGCGCCAGGGCAGATCACGCCCATGCTCCTTGTACCACTTCAACAACCGGTTCTGAAAACGTTGCTTCTGCCCGCGAGCAAGCGGGACCGAGGACTGAGGCGACTTCTTCTTACGGCGCGGGGATTTGTGAACGCGAGACTTTGTAGACATACCAGTTCGTGATGAGTGGCGGCATTCTAAGAGGCGGGCGGGCTGAAAATCAAACGATGTCACCTCGACGGGCGGAGCCGCAGAGCGCGACCCACAAGAACGAACCCTTGTGTCGCGCCCTGCGGTCCGCGGCAGCGCTTGTGATATCGCTCACTACTGCGGCGAGGCCTGCACCTTGGTCCCTTCCTTTACCGGCGGATCGATCACAATCTGAGGGCCTTGCACCTTCGGCAGAATCCCGGCGCCCGGTTTTTCCAGGAGTCGTTGGTTCTGGTCATTGATCGAAAGCTGTTGGGACACATGACCATTGTCGAAGGCCGCCGCTTTGCTGAGCGCAGATTCCCCGACCGCATTGGCACGGCCCGGATCGTTGGCGAGAGGTTGCCCGTTGACCGGATCAGTCGCCTTACCCATCGGATACCCCGGATGCTGCGGCAACAACGCTGGATTGCTGAATGCCATGGCAGCAACCAGGACTCCACTCACCGCAAGGGGATATATGAATAATGAGGCGTTCATACCAAACCTCCTCTTAAGCGGGTGAGATAAAAACGCCCTCCTGTCCGAACGATCAGGAGGGCGCAAGAAGACATCTATGGAAGAAGATGGCGCGAACAGGTATCGCTGGAACGAGGTCACCCCGGCTTCATGGTCACCTCCAAGACTATGATGGTGAGCTTGCACTCGTTGAACCCGACAATCAAGCCCACCCACCCTCGCAACACATCCACGACTTCGGGAAAAGTCCCGGCGCAGGCCCTCCAGGACCCTAGGGCTTTTCCCAACTCCAAATGGTCGGAGACATTATCCTGATCGCGCCTACGGTGACAACATGATATGTCATTCTGCCGAAACACGCGTCGGCTGCACTCGTTCCCGATCTCGCGTTAAGCACCGGGAAGACAAATTTTTCTCACTGATTCAGCTTTGTACGGCTCGTGTCGGGCTTCCAGGAGTTCATAGGTGCACCAGGGCAACGCCATTACTCACTACATGCAAGGATACACACCACCACATGTCCATGACCGTTCACTATCGAGTGTCTCTCTCTTCAAATTCGGCGACGACCGGGGAAGGACGACTGGTGGATCTCTCGCTGGAAGGCTGCCGGATCGAATCTACCCAGCCGTTGCCCGTCAATACCTACCTTTCCCTACGACTGATCATTTCACCGAAGGAGATGCCGGTCCTCGTGGATCTGGCCGCCGTGCGATGGACCCGTGGAACAGTCTGCGGCATACACTTTCTCTCCCTCCAACCGTTACAGACCGCTCGGCTGAAAACACTTCTCGCCGGCGCCGCGCCGCAAAATCCACCGAACACACCCGACAAAGAGTAAGTCACCGGCACCCTTTATTCTTCTCGTACCCCCTAGGATTTTCCCTTGCCTTTTTTGCGCCACTCTTGCATCCTTGGGCCGCCCCTAGAGATAACCCTAGGTCAATCGAAGCCCCATCGACTACCCAAAAGGAACGATGTCATGAACGAAGAGAATCAAACTCGGCGCATAGACGTGCTGGCAATCGGCCTATTCGGTCTGGCAGTGGGCGCGCTCACCCTGGGGGTGGCCCAACTCGGATGGATTCAGCATAAGAACATGGTGGGAGCCCTGGTGATTGCCCTGATCTTCGGCGGGATCGTGCAACTGCTGGCGGGCATTACCGATATTCGCTACAACGAGCAACTGGGCGGAACCGCGCTGACAATGTACGGTTTCCTTTGGATCACGCTCTGCACCGTTAAACTCGTCAGCACGAGCAGTACGTTCCAGTTCGATGCAGTACTCTACGCACCCATCAATCTGGTCTACGCGGTCTTTTCCGCCGTGATGATCTTTCTCACGGCCTACCGCAACCTAACCCTCAGTGCCCTGCATGTGGTGATTACTGTCACGTTTCTGGCCACCACCTTCGCCCGGCTGGACTTCATCAGTGAGCTGTTACCGGGATGGGGCCACATCATCGTCGGCCTGATGGCCTTTTATCATGCCGTCGGCAGTTTGACTCAGGCCTTCACGGGGAGATCCATTCTCCCGCTTGGCCCGCCGCTCCTGTTTCACACACAGAAGCACGTGCACTCGATCGCCAAAGTGGTCTAGCGCTGGGTGACGACAAGCAACCGCCAGCAATGACGTATTTCGGCGCGCGTTATTCGTAGGCTGATCAAAAAAGCTGTCCGGCAAGGCCGCAGCGAGGTTCGCGACGCGAAAAAGAATGAGCGTCACGTCTGCGGGCTGGCGCGAGCCCGTGAGCGCCCAGTGTCCTAGCAGGCTGCGGAAAAACTCATTTTGAGTCCCAAAGCCACCACAGATACGCGGTGTGGGACGACGTTGAACAGCCTCGCAGGATGCGCAAAAAGGCCGTCCAGCAAGGCCGCAGCGAGCACAGGGGCGAATCGTACTCTTGCGGTACGGTGAGCCGCTGAGCGATGCGAGAACGCCGCTGGCGGACTTTTTCCGCATCCTGCTAGAGGCAAACGGTTCCTTCTTACCCGCCCGCCCCAAGCCTGCCAAGACAGGCTCTTGTCCCATGCTCGTACGGTACGCCTCTGATCAAAGCAGGCGCGACGCCGGCAGACTTTCTCAACAGCCTACTACCAGTCGGCGCCGATCCGGTCCACCACGATCTGATGCACGACGGCCCGGGGCCCCAGGCAGGCCAGGTACAGCGCGGTCTCGGCGATGTCGAACGGGTCGATTTTTTCGCTGTCTGCCCGCTCTTCCGCCGAGGCATCGACCAGATCGTCTGCGACGCCGCCGGGACAGATCGCGCTCACTTTGATGCGGCGCGCGCGCCCCTCGTCCGCGAGTGCCTTACTCAATGCCATGATGGCATGTTTCGATGCGCTGTAGGTCCCCGTGCCGCTCCAGGCCTGCACGCCCGCCACGCTCGACATATTGAGAATCGTACCGCCGCCCTGCTTCTTCATCTGCGCAAAGGCGGCCCGGCAGCAGAAGAACGTCCCGCGCACATTCGTATTCATGACTTCGTCGAAGGCTTCGGTGCTGGTTTCGGCCAGCCGGCGTCCACCGAAAATCCCGGCGTTGTTCACCAGGATATCCAGGCGCTGGAAGCGCCGAACCGTTTCACCGATCAGTCGCTCCACCTGCGACTCGTCTGCCACGTCGACTTGCAAGGGAACGGCGGTTCCACCGGCCGCCTCGATCTGCGCGACGGTTTCTTCGCATTTGTACAATCGCCTGGCCGCGACGACGACAGTCGCCCCTTCCTGCGCGAACCGCAGCGCGATGGCCTTGCCGATCCCGCTGCTGCTGCCGGTGACGATCGCAATTCTGTCTTTCAAGCGTTTCATCACTCCCCTTCTCAACGGCCAGGATCGACGTCCTTCTTGAGCCACCGTCGAAGCATCGCCTCCAACAGGGTAAATTGCAGAGGCTTGGTCAAGCAGTCATCCATCCCGGCCGCCAGACATTGTGCCCGATCACTCTGCTGCATATGCCCGGTCAGGGCGATGATGGGTACTCGTGGTCCTCCCCCCTCCCGCTTGCGAATCAGGGCAGCGGCCTGATACCCATCCATGCCGAACATCTGGCAGTCCATGAAGAGCAGATCGTACGAAGTCGCCGCTACAGCCTCAGCAGCAGCCTGTCCGCTTTCGGCCACATCGACCAGACATCCTAACCGCTCCAGCAACGAAACCGCGACAACCTGGTTGAGTTTTTGATCATCCACAACCAGCACGTGCGGGCGCCCACGATCGGTCTGCTCCTGCATACTATGGCGGGTAATGAGCGGACGCATGGGGCCCTCCTCAGCCGCCGTCTGACCCGACGGGTCCGAGACCGGAGCGAGCACGGTCGCCAGGCAACGCCAGAGCGCGGCTTGATGGATCGGCCGGGTGAGATACGCCGCCACCCCGGCATCCCGAGCCGCGCCGGCATCCCCGCGTTGCCCGAACGAGGTCACGACGATCACCGGTATCATCCGCAACGCGGGATCAGCCCTCATGGTCTGCGCAAAGGCAGCGCCCTCACCGCCCGACAACTGCTCTTCAAAAATGACCAGATCAAAGGGGTGTCCATCCGCCGCGGCTTTGCGCATGAGGATCGCCGCTTCGGTCCCGTCGTTGGCCGCAACCCCCTGCATTCCCCGGGAGGCGACGGCCTGTTCCAGGAACGTGTGGCTCGATCCCGGCTTTCCCGCCAGACAGACCCGTTGCCCGTCGAGTGTCGGGAGCGATTCCGGCTCGGTCGCCCTTGCCGCAGCCCCCTTCTCCAATCGAACCGTGAACCAGAATCGGCTCCCCTTGCCGGGAGCACTCTCCATCCCGATTTCTCCCTGCATGAGTTCCGTGAGGCGCTTGCAGATCGCCAGCCCCAATCCCGTACCGCCATACCGTCGCGTCGTCGAGGCGTCCACTTGACTGAAGGTCTGAAACAGTTTGTTCCGGCCTTCCGGACTGATTCCGATCCCTGTATCCGTCACGTCGCCTCGCAGGACCACATGGCTCTGCGCATCCTGGGCAACGGTCATCCGCAACACCACTTCGCCCCGATCCGTAAACTTGATTGCGTTGCCGAGCAGGTTGATGAGCACCTGCCGCAACCGGCCCGGGTCTCCGCGCACAGCCGAAGGTACCGACGCATCGATGAGGCCCACCAGATCAAGGCCCTTCTGTCGGGCCTGCTCCGCAATCAGATCCAGCGTGTCGTCGATCATGCCCCGGAAATCGAAGTCGATTGTCTCCAGCGTCAGCCGTCCGGCCTCGATCTTTGAAAAGTCGAGAATATCGTTGATGATCATGAGCAAGTGATCGCCCGAATTACGAACCACCTCCGCACATTCCCGCTGTTCCGGAGTCAAGGCGCTCTCCAGAAGAAGATTCGTCATTCCGATCACACCGTTCATCGGCGTTCTGATTTCATGACTCATCGTCGCCAGAAACTCCGACTTGAGTCTGGCCGCTTCCATGGCCTGATCTCGCGCCAGGGCTAAGGCCTCTTCGGCCCGCTTCCGGTCGGTGATATCGGTCGCCACCCCGCCGACCGCGTAGAGCATCCGGTCGCGATCCAACAGGGGAAACTTGAACACGATACTCGTGCGCGGACCATCGTGATAGTCGGCCGTTTCTTCGAACCGGAGCGGCCGTTTGGCCTCCAGCACTAGACGGTCGTTCGTCTGAAACACCGCCGCCTGCTTAGGCGAAAATAACTCCGTATCCGTCTTCCCCAGGATCGCCTCGCGAGACAGGTTGAATGCCCGCTCAAACTGCCGATTGACGTCGAGGTATCGTCCCTCCCGGTCCTTGAGAAAAATCAGGGCGGGACTGTGATCGAGAATGGCCCGCAACTGCGCCTCGCTGTTCGCGAGTTTCAAATCCATCTCTTTACGGGCCGTCACATCCAACACGGTCCCCACCATGCGGACAGGTGTGCCGTCGGCATCGCGCAACACATCACCGCGGCAGGCCAGCCAATGCACGGTCCCGTCCGGCCAGAGAATCCGGTGTTCGATCTGATACTCCACATTGGCCTGAATGGATTGACGGATGGCCTGCAACAGGCGATCGAGGTCCTGGGGATCAACCAAAGCCAGATAGGCTTCGTAGGTTCCGACAAACGTTTCGCGAGACAGGCCGAAGATCGTCGACACATTGTCCGACCACTGCACGGCGTTCGTGCGAATATCCCAATCCCAAATTCCCGCCTGTGCCGCGCCAAGGGCAAGACGCAGCCGCTCCTCACTCACGAGCAACGCCGCTTCCATGCGCTTACGATCCGTGATGTCGATCGCGACTCCGCCGACATACCGTCGCCCGGCGGGACCCCGGAAGGGAAACTTGAACGTCCACCAGTCACGCTGGGTGCCGTCCGGATCCGGCGCCACCTCGACAAATTCTTTCGGCAGCCCGTCAGCCAGAATCATCTGATCGTGCGTCTGAAATCGCCGTGCGACTTCCTCCGGAAACAACTCGAAGTTGGTTCGTCCCAACCACTGTCCCGACACCATCTGGAATCGATGTTCAAACACACGATTGACATAGACGTGCCGCCCCTGATCGTCCTTCATCCAGGCGATCGCCGGGCTATGGTCCATAAAGCTCCTGAAGCGTTCTTCACTCTCCCGCAACGACTCTTCCGCCTGAGTCCGTGCCGCAAGGTCCAGCGCACGATCGCGCCTCGTGTCCGCCAACGTCTGCTCCAGCGCCCGCATGCGCGAGATCAACAGCACGACAACCGATGACACCAGGAGGGAAATGAGGCCCGCGGTAAAGGGATAATCCCAGGCAATATGTCCGTGAATGATCCGACTGAAGAGGAGACTCAAGAGACAGGAAAGAACAACGGAGCCCCACACGAAATGCCAGAGGCGTCCGTGAGCGAACCACGCCAGTAATGACGCCATACCTACCCGCAATCCTTCATGCGCAGCCCCCGCCTCACGAAGATATTCAGGACTCGGCTGAGACCACCGGCAACCGCGTGGTGAGACTCCTGGCAAATCCCTACAGGAAATGCCGGTGGTACGATGCGGCGGGGAGAATAGCAGGCCTGACGGCGCGTTTCAAATTTTCTCTCGCGGACGACCGGCGGATGGGCGCATCGCCTGACGGGAACCGGACGGCCGCGGTTTTTCGCTCAGAGTCTGTGAGTCATAACAGCGGTGTCTCCCAGTGTGCTGCGAGCGACATCGAGCAGATGCCGATGGTGTGTGAACAACATGACCTGGCTGCCCTCGGCGAAGCGCGCCAGTGCCCGTAGAATATTGGCCGCACGCGCGTCATCGGATGTAATGAGGGTATCATCGAGCACCAGCGGCATCGGCGGATGAGAGGGACGCCGTAACTCCAGCGCTGCCAGCCGTAGCGCCAGGTACAATTGATCGGCGGTGCCTTCGCTCATCGCCTCGATGCCGATCGTCACACCGCCGGCCCGTTGCGCGCACAGCACCGGCCTGTCCTCACGCTCGTCCGTCACTAGCCGTTCGTAGGCGCCCCCCGTCATCAGCGAAAAGTAGGCAGATGCGGCAGACACCATGGGTGCCTGGGCCCGTTCACGAAACCGGTTCAACGCCTCCTGCAGGAGCGCCCGCGCAAGTTTCAGCCTGGCCCAGGGCCTGATGGCCGAACGGTATCGCGCCGCCGCAGATTCCATCGCCTCACGCGCCAGCGCCGCGCGATCCGACGCGTCGATGACCTCCAGCGCGCGTCTGGCCTGCTCTTCCGTCCGTTGCACCGAGGTCTGTTCCTGCTCTAGCCGCACCCTCTCCGTACGGCAACGTTCACGCTCGCTCTCGAGGGCCGGCACATCCAGCCCCGTGAGGCGCGCCCGTAACTCTGCTTCCGACTGAGGCGAAGCATGAGCCAGTTGCTGGCGCAGAAGCGCGAGTGATTTCCGCAGCTCACGTTTTTTCGCCGCCTGTTCTTCCAATTCCGGCAACTGCTCGATCGTCGCACCCCCGGCTCGTGTGCAGAGGCCTGCCAGCACGGCGGCCTCCGTGACCTGTACGGCCGCGGCCTGTCGCTTCTTCTCTTGGGCCTTCGTGCGGTCGCGAATGAGCGCATGCCCTTCCTGCTGATGTTGCCTAGAAACACCCAACCGCTTGCGCAGGCGATCCGCACAATCATCCAACATCGTAGGAACCGCCTCGCCGAGTAACTCCGCCACCTGCGCAGCCTGTGTCAGGAGGTCATCGACCACGGCCTGCAATTGCGCCTTTCGTTGTTGCGCGTCCGCTAAGGCCGACGCCTGCCGAGCCAATCCGTCGAGTTCGTCGAGACGCGACTTGAGGGCTTCCGGCGGCGCGTCACCCGCGAGGAACAGTCTGGTGTGCCAGGCCTGCAGCGCGTCCAGGTGACGGCGATGTTCGGCCTCGGTCTCGCTGACCTGCCGGCCGACCTTCTCCCGCTCGATCCGTTGATTGTGAGCCGTCTTGAGACGCGCCTGCTGCTCAGCCTCCGCTGCGGTCGCCGATTGTTCCCAACGCACGGCTTGGTCGATCAGCGCGGAGAGTTGTTCCGCCTCTTCGGCCGGAGTCGTGGCGAGAGCATGGCCGACGGCACGCAACTCCCCGGCAATGGCGGCTGCCGCTCTGCCCGCATCGGCCAGCACCCGGTCGCGGTCGACACGCAGGGCCGTCACCCGCTCAACCAGCTGCAGCGCCTCATGCCGGCGTCCCTGCCATTCACGCAACGTCTCGGGATCCAAGTCAGGCAACCCGGCTTGGACAAGGCGCTGTCTCCAGGCCGCTTGCACGCCGTCCCTATCGGCGCGGCGCGCGGCCATCTCGCCCGCCAGTTCCTTGCGGCGCAATTCCATCTGCTCGATGCGCGCCGAGCACTCTTCCAATCCAGCCGCGCGTTTGGTGTCGGCACGAAGCAAGTCCGCCTGACGGTCGGCTTCGCCCACTGCCGATTCAAACGTCTCCGGCAAGGCCTTGGCGGCGTCGAACCCCAGCGCCAGTTGATCCGTTCCGCTTGTCTCATCGATGTAGGTACGACGAATCGCCGTCCACTCCTCGGAACGTTTGGCGCGGGCCTGACGCAGAGTCTCCGCCGTCACCACCTCACCTTCCGCAGCGAGCTGCCGTTGCCGCAGCTGTTGTCCGTCGAGGTCGCGCCCGACCCGTTCGGATTCGTCACGCCACTTGGTAAGCTGCGCCTCGATTTCCGTCAGATCCTGTTTCGCCTGCGCAATCTGAGCCTCTAAAACCGGTTGGCTGCGACGCAACGCCTGCTCCGATTCGAGACCGAGCTCGGAGAGCGCCAGGGCAAGCTGGCCCTCCAGTTCGCGAAGCCGGCGATCCGCTTCGCTCTTCTGCCTGACCACATCACCCTGTGCCTGCCCTGCTCGTATGGCCGCCGTGAACGCCTGTCTGTGCAGTGGATCCGGTACTGTATCGGGCAACACGCTGGCCGGTTGCAAGGCGGCATCCAACGCTTCGGCGCGCTCACGATAGCCTTCAAGCCGTTCGCCCAATCGACTCACCTCGGCCAGGTGCCCCTCCAACGCCACCCGGTCGGCGGAGGAAGGCACGGCCTCGAGAATGGTCCGACGATTCACCCCGGGCGCAAGCCTCGCCACATCCAGATCCAACTCACCCTCGATCTTTGCGATGAGGCCATTCTGCTGATGAACGTCATGGCGATTTCTGGCCGCAGCTTCCACGCCTGAGACCAGGCGCTCAATCGCGTCGGCATGGTCGAGCAGCAACGGTTCGATGACGAGTCCATCCAGCGCGGCGGCACAACGCGCGAGTTCCTCTTCAGATTCACGAAGATCTATCTGCGCGCGCTGCAACGCCTGCTCTGCGGCCAGCCGTTCTTCGCGTTGCTGCGCGGACAGATCGGGAACCGTTGCATAGGATTGGAGCGCGCTTGCCAGGCGGTCATGCTCACGCAGCAATGGTTCGACCGTGCGGAGTTCGGTCAATTCGTTCTCGCGCCGACGCAACGCTTCCAAGGCCTTGGTGAGGTCGTCGAGAGCCGTCTTGGCGGTGTCATGCGCGCGATTTAGCTCCTGCCACTCAGCCGGTTTGGTCTGCGCCTCACGCCAGGCCTTCCGCTGCTCGTCGAGCTGACGGCGCGCCTCGTTGATCACCGCATTCTGCGCCCGACCGTGCTGGCTATAGAGCTTTTTGGCATCCGTATCCAGAGCCGCCAGCAACGCTGCAATACCGCTTGTGCCGGCGCTCGCCTCAAACAGCGCCGAGCCCAGATCGCCTTCGCCGTTCAGCAACACTGCGCCGCCCTCGCGAAGCCGGGCATGATTCAACCCGAACATGGCTTCGAATTCCTGACGATCCAATCCACCGGTCAATTCCCGTTCCAGCCCGCTGTCCACCGTGAAGCCAGGATCCGTCTGTTCCGTGCGGACATCGAGGCCTGAAAGCGTCGTCCCCCTGCCCTTACGCCTGATAAGTCCAACCGGTCGGCCCGTCTGGTCGATGAACACACCGCCGATCCGCAAGTCGCCGGCCGGGTGGACGAAATCGTCCGGGCTGCGTAGCGGAATGCCGAACCGCAAATCCGTCATGGCCCGCAAGGCCGACGATTTACCTGCTTCGTTGGGTCCATAAATCACATGTAAACTGCTTGAGCCGACGGAAAAGTCCAACGTCTTGTTGGTAAAGGGACCGAAGGCGAACAGCAACAGGCGCGCGAGTTTCATGCGTCTTCTCCGGAAGCGGACAGGCGCGCCAGAACTGTACCTTCCGCATCCATCAGCAAACTGCGCAGTTCGGCAGGATCGTCGAGGCGCGGCACATCACCGGCGGTCACTTCTGCGGGCATGGCGCCAAGCAGATCTCCCAGTTCGGCCTGCGCCCGGCGCAGCAGTTCCGTGTCGTCGCCCGCAATCGTATCGACCAGACGGACCAACTCTCCCACCGCATCCTGGCGCTGCGCAGCCTGAGTACGATCCAGCGGGGTGGAAAGATCCAGCCGCACCTGCTCGATCCAGATCTCGGCCGCGCCGATGTCCTGCGCCGCCGCGTGCATCGCCGCCGCAAGGGTGCCCGGCTGCGCTGCCTCCAGCCGGTGCAACTCAGTCGATCCCGTCAGCGTCACGCGCACCGCATGAAGCCGATCCATAGTCCCGGTTAGCACCGGCTCCAATGCGCGGGCGAAGGCCTCGTTGAGCGATTCCAACCGGTCCACGCCGTCGAGCGGCACGGAGAGCTGACTCCAACGCACCACATCAAGCGCGATACACTCGGCCTCGATCCGTCCCGCATCCACCGTGACCAATTCGCAACCCTTCGCACCCGTTTCCTTCGCATGGCGGCCCTGCAGGTTACCGCAAAAGACGATGCGCGGCCGCTCGTTCAGCACCTCACGCGCATGGACATGGCCGAGCGCCCAGTAGTCGTATCCCTTGGCAACCAGCGTCGGCAGATCGGTGGGCGCATAGGTATCGTGGCCGGCGCGCCCCGTCAGACTCGTGTGCAACAGACCGATATTAAAAAACCCGGGCACCGGCGGAGGGTAAGACGGAACCAGGTCTTCATTCACCTCGCGCTCAGGAAAGCTGCGGCCATGGATCGCCACGGAGAGATCCTCCAGCCGGATCGTCTGGGCTGCGCGGCTCGAAAAGACCGTCACGTTCGACGGCAGGGTCAACTGACGCGAGATCACCCCCTGCGCGTCGTGGTTTCCCTGCACGATAAAGCAGCGGATGCCCGCGCGCTCCAATCGCACCAGCTGCCCGCGAAAGAAGAGGCCGGTGTGAAAATCCTGCCAGTCCCGGTCGTAGATGTCGCCTGCGAGCAGGAGGAAATCCACTCGCTCGGCCAGCGCCCGGTCTACCAAACGCTCGCATGCACTGCGGGTGGCGGTACGCAACCGCTCAACCGGCGCACCGTCGTACCGGTCCAGGCCGCGCAAGGGACTATCGATGTGAAGGTCTGAAGCGTGGATGAAGCGCATGGCTAATTCGCTTTCGATTCTTATGTACCGACGCCCAGCGCACAGTGAGGATCCGCGATTGGGTCGATTATCCTAATTGTGGACACGCCACCTTCGCTGCAACATCGGCGACAACTGTGAAGGCGCGATCGAGATCGAATGCTTGAAACTCCTTGATCCGAAGAACTGGTTTCAAAAGCGGCTCCACTTGATTCCGTAAAACGCTCAGCCGTTGGAAAGAAAGATCGATCGCATTATGACCCTGCACCTGAATTTTCTCCCGCACCATCTGAACCCAGGATGCGTCATACGGATCAATCACCCCATTCTTCACCGCATAGTCGATATCGAAATAATCTCGGATGGCCGGCTCACGGCGGGTCATAGCAGCTCGAAATTTTTCAGCAAACGCTTCTTGCCTGGAGAGGCATGGGAACCGGACAAAGGGCACCAATGGCTGCTGGGACAGTGGATTCACCACCATAGTCGCGGCCTCATGGATGACGGCTGGTTCCAAAAGTGGTTCGCGCAGACTGATTTCAATCTTGATTGTTTCTCGTCGCTTCAAAACCAGAGACTCATAGCTCAGCGTGCCGATATATTGCATCGAACTGTTCGCCCCGGTGAGCGCATCTTGTTGTTGAATTTCTGGTATGGTCTGGAACAGGTTATTCAGGGCCTGTCTCACCGGAACGATCTCACGGCTTCGTTCGACCCGTCGTGCATCCCTGGCGATTGGGATGACGAAGTCGAGATCTTCGCTGAGCCGGTAGAACCCCGCATGCACTTTCGTGAGACACGTGCCTCCTTTGAACACGAGGCTCTGCTGTGAGACCTTGGAAAGATGAGCCAGGACGACGCTACAAAAATAGTCCTTCTCGACCAGAGCCGGAACGAATCCGAACCGTGCGGCCGTATACGCAATTGCTTCGGTAAAGAACGCAGCATCTCGATGATGCTGGAGGGGCCGCCCGTCAGGGACATTCATTGTCTACAACCCCCCAGCGCCGGTTGATGACGCCCCGCTTGGGTTTCGACGGGATCCACGGAATGAGGCTGCGCGTCGGCTTCAACGTTCGTTCAAGCTTTCTTAACAACATCGCATCGGCGGATTCTCGTTCAAGCAAATACCCCATGCGTCTGATCGTGCCGACATCTCCGTACCTCAGGGTCACCCGCACAAGCTCTCGCTCAGACACCCGGTTCTTCTTCAGATCGGTTCGAATCCATTCATAGGCCCGCGGCAGTGAGCCGAAGCGAGACCAATCATAGACACCATCGAGCAAGGTGCGCGCTCTGGAGGAATATACTCCCTGTTCGCCGTCCGGCGTCACGCTCTCTTCCGTCGCGCCCAGCCGTTTGTCGGCAACTTTAATAAGCGTGAGTTGAATGGGTCCGACCATTCGCTCCCCAAACATTCGATTGTTATAGGCATAGACGCGGTTGGGAACCTGTTCGTCATACCCATAACGATTGAAGGCATTCGGTCCGCAGATTTGATAACGCCCCTTCTGCTCACCGATGAGCGTATTCAGTGCGAGGATTTCACTCGGCGACCAGGTGCCACCCAAGGGCAGACGCTGTGGAATGAGGTAGAGGCCTCTCCGAACCTGCGCGATCATGCGGCCCTTCGAGAGGCGAGTGAATAACTTGCTTTCCTGTGTACACGAAATGCCAAGCGCCACCGTGAGGTCCCCGGTTCTCAGAGTCCTCAGGCCGCGCATCTGCGCATAGGCAAACAAGGCACGTTCAAGATTGCCCAGCGTCCGCTTCATGATGGTACGCTATTCATGCCAAATTCCATACTATGGAAGTTATGCATAATAGAGTGCATAGCTAATCGGTGCAACAGTTTCATCGCATGGTCAATGAGAATCCAAGACAAGACGGAGGGAAAACTCTCTCAGGCGCACCACGAAACGATCTAGCCTGCATGAACGACTCTCGCCATGCAGATCTGCGACGTGGATGAAGCACATGAAGAAACAGTTTCCGATGGTTCATGATCACTGCCCGCGCCATGCACTACATGACTCCCCGGCAGGCGGAACGAGAGTAGCGTGAGACGCATGATACGCAAGCGGCGAGGTCCTCACAATGCCGCGCACATACTCGAATCTTGAAATCCGTGACCCCGCCCGCCACACTCCAGCGGGCGGGGCACACCGACCTATCGACCGGCGGTTCGCTTGCGACAACCACATTGGCAATTGATAGGCGCGCAGCGACAGGCGTTTGCCTGGCACCCGCAGGAGCAGGAAGCGCAATCGCAGGTTCCGCAACAGCCTGTCTTGACAATCTTCTGCGCGGTGTTTTTTTTGATGTCAGCCATGGTCGGTCTCCTTTGTCATGCCGGCGCGTCATTGCGTCGTCACAGAGGCTGACGGAGGGGCACCGGAAACCTTACAGTTCTGCACACAGTTTGGTAAGCTGCTTCCATGAACCTCGAATCGAAGCCCTCGACAGCTCTCTCGCCGGAGGCCATTGCGCAGCTGGTGAACGGACACCGGGAGTTCCTGGCATTCCTTGAGCGGCGAGTGGAATCGAGAGCCGTGGCGGAAGACATTCTGCAAGCGGCCTTTACCCGTGGACTGGAGCGCGGGGGCGACGTGCAGGACGAAAAGGTCGTCGCCTGGTTCTATCGAGTGCTCCGCAATGCCGTGATCGATCATTACCGGCAACGTTCCACCGCCGCGCGAGCGATGGAAGCCTGGGGACGAGAATTTCCGGATGTTCAGGAGCCAGACGCGGAACTACGGCAGGAGATCTGCCAATGTGTATCGGGCCTGCTGGAGACGCTCAAGCCCGAATATCGCGAAGCCCTGCAGATCGTGGATCTGGAAGAAGGCAAACTGAAAGACCTGGCGCAACAGTCAGGCATCACCGCCGAGAATGCGGCCGTCCGCGTGCATCGAGCCAGGGCCGCGCTTCGTCGCCGGATCGAACAGGCCTGCGGCACCTGCTCCGTCCATGGTTGTCTGGATTGTTCGTGCGAGGCTTCTAGCGGGGAGAAGTGCGGGACGTGAGGGAGAGAACCTCCACCTAGCATTGCGGTGTGCTAGCGACTGCTATCATGACGAGCCGGGCCCCAATGACCCGCCTTGCTCCGTTGCCAGACCAACCAGTCCTCGATCCTGGCTCCTTGCGTTTCCGTCATATCGTCAAGACCTCCCAAGCATTTCCTGACATCCCAGCCTCTATAGCGGCGGCACGCGGGGGACATCTGTATACGTGATCCGAAATACCGTGTCGGTCAGCCAACGTTTGAACGAGTCATTGTCCATGAACTGCTTAAACAGCTCCGTGTCGTCTTTCAAAACAGCCGCCATCACACGTGCAAGCGCCTTGTCATGCTCGATACGGGCATTTTGCTTGTCCGAGTTCTGCTTCGCATTTTGGTACGCCGTGTCAGCCGCCACACGGCTGGGAATGTCTTCCGTGATCAGCTTGTGCACGCGGTCGGCATCGGTCCAGGGAATGTTGCCGAACAGGTCGTTAAACGTCCTCAGGATGTTGGAAAGCCGATCCAACTCCGGTTCAGCCTTGCTCCCTCCGCCGGTCATGGGAACCGGCTCGATCGCCGCATTCTCGTCGGGCAACTGAATCTTCATCGCCGCCTTCTTCTCAACGCGATAACTGTCCATGTCGATCGCGTCCAGAATGCCCTTAGACAAATCTTCTTCCTTGGGTGCCGGCAGCTTGGGCACAAGGAAGTTGAGAAAGATCGAGAGCGTTTCCCAATCTTTGTTCGTATAGGGCAGGATCGCTGACAGAAATCCATAGGCCCGGAGAAACGCCTTGGCCTTTCCTTTGAAGTCCACCTGTCCGTCCTCGTTGAGCTGGTCTTTGTACACAGCAACACATGCGTCCAAAATCGGATCGAGCTTGTCCCGATCGGCGCCACCAAGATACAGGGCCACAAGCTGATCGATCTGGGTCTGAGCATACAGCTGGTACCCGTCGAGTGCGGCCTTGAGGTCATGAAGCTTGTTGGGGTCGGTTTCCTCCGAGAGAATGGTGGTCCGGTAGTAATCGGCGAATGCCTCTTGAATAGTGCCACTGTCATTCATGAAATCGAGGACAAAGACATCATGCTTTTGCGGATGGGCGCGGTTGAGGCGCGAGAGCGCCTGCACCGCCTTGATCCCGGAGAGGATCTTGTCCACGTACATCGTGTGCAGGAGCGGCTCGTCATAGCCCGTCTGAAACTTGTCGGCACAGATCAGAAAGCGGTAGGGGTCCTCCTGAATCTTGTCGGCAATCTGGCTCGAAGGAAAACCGTTGAGCGAAGCCTCGGTGACTTTTGCCCCGCTGTACTCATGTTCGCCCGAGAAGGCCACAATGGGCTTATGGGGGCTCTTCCGCTCCGTCAGATAATCGCGGAAGGAATGGAGGTACTGGACGGCACGATCGATTCCATTAGTGACCACCATGGCGCGTGCCTGTCCACCGATCTTGTTCAGTGCAAGAACCTGCTCGTGGAAGTGATCCACCATGATTTCGGCTTTCAACCGGATCGCATGGTCGTGACTTTCTACATACCGACGGAGTTTCTTCTTGGCCCGCTTCGTATCGAACTCCGGATCGCCCTCCACCGTTTTGACGAGCTTGTAATAGCTCTCGACCGGTGTATAGTGCTTCAGCACGTCCAGGATGAAGCCCTCCTGAATGGCCTGCTTCATTGTGTAGCTGTGGAAGGGGCGATGGCGGACCTTCCCTTCGGCATCAGGAGACAGTGGCTCGCCGAAGATCTCCAACGTCTTGTTTTTGGGCGTGGCAGTGAAGGCGAAGTAGCTCGCGTTGGGCAGCAGCTTCTTGGCCTCCATGATCCGGTTGATCGTATCTTCGAGGGTTTCCTCCTCCTCTTCGGCGCCGGCCGTGGAAAGGGCCATACTGAGCGCCGCCGAGGTCTTGCCGCCCTGGCTCGAATGGGCTTCGTCGATGATGATGGCGAACGCTCTACCGCGCTGCTCGCTGCCGATTTCCTCCAGAATGAACGGGAACTTCTGGACCGTAGAGATGATGATCTTCTTTCCCTCGGAGATGAACTTGCGCAAATCCCCGGAGTGCTCCGCATGGCCGACCGTCGCCCCTACCTGGGCAAACTGTTTGATCGTGTCCCGGATTTGCTTGTCGAGGATACGCCGGTCGGTGACCACGATGATGGAATCGAACAGGGATGCGTCCTGCTGACGTAATCCGATGAGTTGATGCCCCAGCCAGGCGATCGAATTGGACTTGCCGCTGCCGGCCGAGTGCTGGATCAAATAGCGTCGCCCCACCCCATGTTCTCGGGCATCAGCAAGGAGCTTGCGAACCACGTCAAGCTGATGAAAGCGCGGCCAAATCTGCACCGATTTCTTTCGGCCCGTTTTCTCATGCTTCTCTTCGACGATTTGCGCGTAGTTTTCCAGAATGTCGGTCAGTCCCGAGCGGGTGAGAATCCGCCGCCACAGATAATCCGTCTTGAGGCCGTGCGGGTTCGGGGGATTCCCCGCCCCATCGTTCCATCCCTGATTGAACGGAAGAAACCACGACCCTTTCCCCTTCAGATGCGTGCAGAACCGTACTTCGTGGTCGTCTAAGGCGAAATGCACCATGCATCGGCCGAACTCAAAGAGCTTTTCGCGCGGATCGCGGTCGCGCTTATACTGCTCGACCGCATCCTCGACCGTCTGCTTGGTCAGACTGTTCTTCAGCTCGAACGTCGAGATCGGAAGGCCGTTGATGAAGAGGGCGAGATCGAGGGCTCGTTGGGTCTCGTCGCGGCTGTAGCGAAGCTGACGCGTGACCGTGAAGCGGTTCTCGGCATGAAGCTCAGCGGCTTTCTCATTGCCGGGCGAAGGTGTCTCATAGAACACCTCGACATGGTGCTGCCCATCCTTGAGCCCATGCCGGAGCACATCGACCACGCCGCGCTTCGAGATCTCTCCTTGGAGCCGGGCCAGGAACCTGCGTCGAGTCGGGCTGTCGTTGTCGAGATCCAGCGCCTCGGCTATTTTCGGCTGGGTAGCCTGAAGAAAGATACGGAGCTGGGGAAGGTCGACACAGAACTCACGGTCGTAATCTTCAGCTCGGCCGAGAATCCATCCGGTGCCGCCGTATCGCTCCCGAATGAGGCTAATGCCCTCGCCTGTCGGCGGCGCTTCGCCCGAGGCACGACCCACCATGGCCTCGACAATAAGACTCTCCAGGCCCTTCTCGCTGGTATCGGTCTTCACAAGAAGCCTCTAATCAAGTACCAGGCACCTTCTTACCAATTGATTTTAAAGAGGTCGGCCACTCCCATTTGCTCCTCAAACCTCATTCTAATCAAACATCCATCAAGTACCGCGATTCCGGTCTGGAGCAGCCCAAATCGGCACATATCGCATGAGTTTAGGAGCAGCATCGGGATCGTAGGGCACTATCAGGCCAGCGTCGACCGCCTCCCGAATAAGCCGTGAGGCTACAGCCAGGTTCTGTGGCTCAATCCCTACAGAGCTCACGAACGAGGCCCACGAGATAGTCGGCCGGGCAATCAGTGCTCACGCCTCGACCTCATCGGTAACCGCATCGAGGTTGGCACCCCCTTCACTGTCGTCAGCCTCCACAGGCACATCTGCCTCATCGAGCATTTCAGACTCGTCGGTCTCATCCGGTAATTTGCCCGCTGCCTCTCGCACATCGCGCTTGCCGGTCACCACGTCGGCGATCAGGCGGGTGCGGTATTCGATGAGAAATTCGATTTCGCGTCGTGCGCGGCCGACTACCTGGTTGATATCGGATGTCTCATCCTCGATTTGAGTTGCAATGCGCTTTTGGTCGTCCGCGGGAGGTACTGGTAACCAGAGGTTCAGAACACGCTCGACCGCGAGCCCAGGCTGGGCGGCGGCAATCGAATACTGATTCAGATTCATCACCATCAAGATCGCAGCGAACCACTCAAGGATGTAACCAGAGCTAAGAGAAGCAACAACGGCGTGTTCCGAAGCCCAAAAGCGACCGCGCGCAAGATGCACATTTCCGCAGAGCGCACCCTGTCGTCCGATCAGGACGAAGTCACCGTCGTGAGTGAAGTTCGATGTATAGCCTCTCACGCCATTCCCACCGTAGACCGGGTAGTCACCCACAGGCTCGATTGCCATTGCTGTGATGCCATCCCCGCTTCTCATTCTGCAGAGAGTCTTAAGCCGCCGCATCTCCCAATGCTCCGGCACATCGCCCAACCACTCGACGCCGGATGGTTTGAGGCGCACATTGGGATCGAGGCCACGGGTAACGGCGCGGTGGATGATGGCCTGCTTCTGCTCCTCCAGCAGCTTAATCAGCTTCTGCTTGGCGCGGATGTAGCATTTGATCCGCCGATCCGCGTGGTCGATAAAGCGGACAATGGCGGCTTGTTCGTCTGGCGGAGGAACCGGTGAAGGCATCTGCTTAAACCCTTCCCAGTAGAGCCTGTTCCTGTCCTTTACGATCCCATGAGAGAACTTGTCGACCTCACCCATGTAGGCATCGGTCCGGAACAGATTCAGGAAGAACCTCGGTTCGACCCCCTTCAGCGGCCGAGCGACGACGTATGCGGGACTCACAAGCCCGTCGGTCGGTGCGATTCCTATCGCACCCTGCCACATCCGCATCATGTTGTAGGCAAGATCGTCCTTGCGAGCTCGCTTATACTTGTCGCGATCAGACATTATCTGCTTACGGCCGCTTCCATCGAGGTTTCGAACCCGGACGCCGGTCTTGAGTGAAACCTCCAAGATCGGAAGATGTGCAAATCCCGTCTCGTTTCGTTGGATGAACAGGCCACCGTTGCGAGAGATGCTCCACGTCAAAGGCACCTCTCCCAACCACGGCACGCCGGAGTCCTTGTAGGCCGGATAGGGCGTAAGTGTGTCGATCACTTGCCGCTCCTCTTCCCGCGATCGGGACCCGACTTTGCCGTGGCCTCCTGCGCCACCCGCTCCTCGATCCGTAGTCGGGCGCGTGCGACGGCGTCGTGGAGCCGCTTTTCGAGCAATTCCCGCGGGGGGAGTTCGGTCAGGTACTCGGCAACGTGGATGCCGCGCGGTTCAAGTTCGAGCACCTCGACCGTCTCGCGCTTCTTGCCGGCGCAGAGAATAAGGCCGAGAGGCTTCTCTTCCCCTTCCTGTCGTTCATGGCGGTCGAGCCAGCGCAGGTAGAGTTCAATCTGTCCGGCATCGGCCGGTTTGAAGTCGCCGATCTTGAGCTCGATGACCACCAATCGCCTGAGCCGCCGATGGTAGAAAAGCAGATCGATATAGTAATCGTCTCCGTCGAGGGTAATGCGCTTCTGTCGTTCGACGAACGCGAACCCATGACCGAGTTCGAGCAGGAACGATTCGATCTCCCGCAGCAGCGCACTCTCCAGATCCTTCTCGCTGTAGGTATCCCTGAGTCCCAGGAAGTCGAGCACGTAGGGGTCGCGGAACACGAGATCCGGGGTCAACCGGTCTTCATCCCGGAGCGCCTTCAGCTCCTTCTCGATGAGGTGTTCGGGTTTCTTCGAGAGGGCTGTCCGCTCATAGAGCATGGACTGGATACGAGACCGCAGCAACCGCACACTCCAGCGCTCCATGCGACACAATTCGGCATAGAAGCTCCGTTGAAGATCGTTCTTGAGATAGATGATCTCCATGAAGTGACTCCAGGCCAATTGTCTCGACAGCGTCGAGACAATTGGCATATCGGGGAAAGTTTCAGCGAATCGGATCATATGGCGCAGAGATTTCTCGGAGAAGCCACGGCCGAACTCAGACTCCAACTGCTCCCCCAGCGCGGACACGATCCGTTCACCATACCCGGCCCGTTTCTCGCTGAGGATTTCCCGACGTATGCGGTCGCCGATCTGCCAGTACAAGAGCGTGAGACCCGCATCGACCAACCGAGCAGTCTGCCGCCGCGCTTCCAGAACGAACTGCCGCACCTCGGCCAACAGCGTTTTCGCCGGAGCTGCCCTGGTCGGGGGCTTGGATGTTGAGAGGCTTCTCCCCTTGCTCATCGCCCGCTTCCACCAATAATTTCACCCAGCAGCCCCTCGGTTTCCTTCTCCAACGCCAGGATGTCGGCTCTGATTGCTTCAAGGGACCGCAGCGGCTGCGGCTTGTAGAAGTATCGAGTGAAACTGATCTCATAGCCGGTCTTGACGCTTTCGGGCACATACCAGGCATCCGGCACATGCGGCAGGACTTCTCTCCGGATGAAGGCTGCGATGCCGCCTTCTTCCAGCAGCGGAATCTGTTCCGTATCGCGAAGCTCGGTATCGGGCTCATATTCCACCACACACGGTTTGCCGTCGACGGTAGCCTCGAAGAGCCCGCGTAGTGGGTCCGGCTTGACTTTGCCTGGCTTGTAAGTCTTGCCGATAATTTCGGCTGCTTTTTCATCCCGCTTCGCAAGTCGGTCCTTGAGGAGTTTCTTCCGTGCGGCGGTTAACTTGACGCCGTGCTCGTTCGCGTCTGCCTCCACTGCTTCCATGAAGGTGTTGAAACTGAGGTGTGGGCCGGGACCGAGTGAAGCAGCAACACGCTCCACAACATTGGCCAACGGCTCTTCGTCTTCATCCACACAGGCAGCGCGGAATGCACTGAGAGATTTCGGGTCCAAGTCCACACGCAGACGCAGCGGCCGTTCGACCGTCACTTTCCAATAGCCGAACGCCTCGTTGGGAAATATCTTCGACTGTTCAGATTCTTTGAAGTCGATGAAGGTGTCGCAGATACGCCGGATGTCCTCGTCCGACAGTTCGCAGTTCTTCTTACCGAGGTTCTTGCGCAACGGCTTGAACCATTGTGTGGCATCGATGAGTTGCACCTTCCCCTGGCGATGCGCGGGCTTTCTATTGGTGAGCACCCAGATATAGGTCGCGATGCCGGTGTTGTAGAACATGTTCAACGGCAAGGCGACGATGGCTTCGAGCCAATCGTTCTCGATGATCCACCGGCGGATGTTGCTCTCGCCTTGGCCTGCATCCCCCGTAAAGAGCGAGGAACCGTTGTGCACCTCGGCAATCCGGCTGCCGAGCTTCGTCTTGTGCTTCATCTTCGAGAGCATGTTGGCCAGGAACAGCATCTGGCCGTCGCTGGATCTGGTGATCAGCGAATATTCCGCCTCCCCCGCGTGCTGAATCATAAAGCGCGGATCTTTAATGCCCTCTTTGCCTCCTAATCGTTCGAGATCGCTTTTCCAGCTCTTTCCGTAGGGCGGATTCGACAGCATGAAGTCGAACTCACGGGACCGGAAGGCATCGTTCGCCAGGGTGGAATACTCCGGCCCGCCGACGATGTTATCCGCTGCGTCTCCTTCGCCTTTCAGCAACAGATCGGCCTTAGCGATCGCATAGGTTTCTGCGTTGATCTCTTGGCCATAGAGATGGGTGGCGACTTTCTTCCTATGTTCCGCCGCTAGTTGTTGCAGCGTTTCTTCCGCCACCGTGAGCATGCCGCCGGTTCCACAGGCCCCGTCATACAGCAAGTACGTGCCCGACTGGATCTGATCGGCGATGGGAAGAAAGATGAGCCTGGCCATGAGTTTGACGGCATCGCGTGGCGTCCAGTGTTCTCCGGCTTCTTCGTTGTTTTCTTCGTTGAACCGCCGGACCAGTTCTTCGAAGACCGTACCCATCGCATGATTGTCGAGGCCCGGATGCTTCATCGATCCGTCGTTGTTCTTCACGGGATTGGGACTGAGATTGATATCCGGCGACAGGAACTTATTGATCAGCGTGCCGAGCGCATCGGCCTTGGAGAGGCGAGGGATCTGATTGCGGAACTCGAACTTTTCGAGAATGTCCTGCACATTGGGTGAAAAGCCATCCAGGTAAGCTTCAAAGTCAGCTCTGAGCTGCTGCTGGCTCGATCGCGCCTTGAGATCTTTCAGCGTGAACTTAGACGTGTTGTAGAAGGCTTGGCCTGCTGCCTGCCTGAGCGCTTGATCCTGATGAACGATCTTGGCCTTGTCCAACGAGACCTTCATGTCGAGCACGGCCTGCTTCGTCGGCTCCAGCACGGCATCCAGGCGGCGCAAGACCGTCATCGGCAGGATGACATCCCGATACTTGCCCCGCACATAGAGATCGCGGAGAACGTCGTCCGCGATGCCCCAAATGAAGTTCGCTATCCAATTGAGGTCGCCGTTGCTCATTTTCTTTTCACTTCTCTAGTTCGAACGTGATTTCGCGCCCGCAGCATACCTGTTCGCCGACAAGACAACAATCGCCGAATCCACGATTGCTGCTGCCCGAGCCTACCATCCCACCGTGACATCCAGGGTCACAGTGCAGGCGATTTTCTCATCCGACCGCGACGCTATTCTTGCATTTAATGCAACCAGCCCCGTATGCTCGAATCACTATGACCGAACCGACCATGACCATCTCCAACTTAAGCCTGGCCGAACTCAAGAACCTGGTCGAAGGCCTCGTGGACGACCGGTTGCGCGTGCTTCTGGGCGACCCGGATCTCGGCGCGCCCCTCGGCGAATCGGTCCGCGACCGCCTGAAGCAATCCCTGGCATCGACGGAACGCATCACCGGTGACGAAGTGGCCGACAAACTCGGCCTGCGGTGGTAGAGCAATGCCCTGGTTTCGTTTAGCCTTCCGGCCCGATGTGGTTGCCGACCTGCGCGTGGCAGATCCAGCCATGGCCCAACGCCTGTTCGACAAGACGAAGTGGCTGGCCTCCAACGTCGATAACTTGCGCCATGAGCCGGTCTCCGCCGACCTGCCCGGTATCCATAAATATGCCGTGGGCGACTGGCGGATTTTTTATTCGATCGACCGGACCGAACAACTCGTGGACATTCATCACATCCATCACGCAGCGCCGACGCAAGGCGCCAGACCAGCCTGACTATGCTGAATCTCACCTGGACCGCCCTCGAACGGTTGCGCAAGCTGATCGAAGAACATCCGGAAGATCCGGTCGTGCGGATCACGCTGCGCGACGTGGATACGCAACGCCTGTCCCTCTCGATTACGCTGGAACCTGCAGCGCAGGAAGAAGATGAAGTGCAGCACATTGAAGGGTTGACGGTGGCGTTGGAGCGAACGAGCGTGCACCGTACGAACGGAATGACGGTGGACTTTCAGACGGACAAGGGATTCACCTTCGTGCATCCCCCGACGGACGACTTAGGGCTGATCATGCCCAGCAGCAACTAAGACCTGTGAAGCGTCGCTGGTATCTCGTCGTTCGTGAAAGACTATTCCTAATTTGCGAGATACGCTTCACGAATGCGGGTTAGGATTTCATCCGGGGGAAGACGCTGCCGAAATGCATGGAGAAGGCGCCGCGGGCCACATCGGCGACGTAGCGTTCGAGGGCTTCGGTGATCACGGGAAAGGCCAGATCATCCCAGGGGATGTCCTCCAGCGAGAACAGTTGCACATCGAGACTCTCCGTGCCGGGTTTGAACTCCCGGGTGCGCATAGAGCCGCGAAAGATCATGTGGACCTGGCTGATACGGGGCAAACTCAAGACGGCATACAGGGAGGTAATCTCGACGTCGGCATGCGCCTCTTCAAACGTTTCGCGGATCGCGGCCTGCTCAGTGCTCTCCCCGATCTCCATGAAGCCGGCTGGAAACGTCCAATGGCCGGTGCGCGGTTCGATGGCCCGGCGGCACAGCAGAATCTTATCCTCCCACTCGGGAATGCAGCCCGCGACGATTTTCGGAT
>WBZQ01000693.1_pt2 | contig 24975 bp, 17 predicted proteins | sample 5204251 | NCBI WGS metagenome assembly WBZQ01 (sample SAMN12412402, study PRJNA552823) | activated sludge metagenome | isolation source: activated sludge from nitrification reactor of wastewater treatment plant... | place: USA: Virginia | collected 2017-09
GTCCAACCACGAGCTGCGGATGGACGACGACGTCTACCAGACCCGCCAGGACCCGGCGCTGACGGTCGGTTTCCCGGTGCCCGACGGGCCGCTGGCCGGGGCCCGCCTGCTGGTCTGGACCACCACCCCGTGGACACTGCCGTCCAACCAGGCCGTCGCCGTGCACCCCGAGGTCGAGTACGCCGTCGTCGCCGCGCCCGACGGCAACCGGTACGTGCTGGCCGAGGCCCGGCTGGGCGCCTACGCCCGGGAACTGGGGGAGGAGCCGCAGATCGTCGCCTCCTACACCGGCGCCGAGCTGCTCGGGACTCGCTACCAACCGCCGTTCCCGTACTTCACCACCGGCGACACCGCGGTCAACGCATTCCAGGTGCTGCCGGCCGATTTCGTCACCACCGAGGACGGCACCGGCATCGTGCACATGGCCCCGGCCTACGGCGAGGACGACAAGGCCACCACCGACACCGTCGGCATCACGCCCGCCAACCCGGTCGATTCCCGCGGCCGGTTCGACGCCACCGTTCCCGACTACGCCGGACAGCAGGTCTTCGACGCCAACCCGAACATCATCCGGGATCTGAAGAACCACACCGGATCCGCGGCGGCGGGCGGCGCGGTGCTGCTGCGCCACGAAACTTACGAGCACTCCTATCCGCACTGCTGGCGCTGCCGTAAACCGCTGATCTACCGCGCGGTTTCGTCCTGGTTCGTGCAGGTCACCGAGTTCCGCGACCGGATGGTGGAACTCAACCAGCAGATCACCTGGCACCCCGAACACGTCAAAGACGGCCAGTTCGGCAAGTGGCTGTCGGGCGCTCGCGACTGGTCCATCTCCCGAAACCGCTACTGGGGCAGCCCGATCCCGGTGTGGAAGTCCGACGATCCGCTCTACCCGCGGATCGACGTGTACGGCAGCCTGGACGAACTCGAACGCGACTTCGGCGTGCGGCCGGACAACCTGCACCGGCCCTACATCGACCAGCTGACCCGGCCCAACCCCGACGACCCGACCGGGCGATCCACCATGCGCCGCATCGAGGACGTCTTCGACGTGTGGTTCGACTCCGGGTCGATGCCGTTCGCGCAGGTGCACTACCCGTTCGAGAACCAGGACTGGTTCCAGACCCATTTCCCCGGGGACTTCATCGTCGAGTACATCGGCCAGACCCGCGGCTGGTTCTACACCCTGCACGTGCTGTCCACCGCCTTGTTCGACCGCCCGGCATTCAAAACCTGTGTGGCACACGGGATCGTGCTCGGCAACGACGGTGCGAAGATGAGCAAGTCGCTGCGTAACTACCCGGACGTGTCCGAGGTGTTCGACCGCGACGGCTCCGACGCCATGCGCTGGTTCCTGATGGCCTCGCCGATCCTGCGCGGCGGCAACCTGATCGTCACCGAACAGGGCATCCGGGAGGCGGTGCGCCAGGTGCTGCTGCCGCTGTCGAACGCCTACAGCTTCCTGGCGCTCTACGCCCCGAAAAAGGGTGTGTGGCGCACGGATTCGCAGAACGTGCTGGACCGCTACATCCTGGCCAAGCTCGCCCGGCTGCGCGACGACCTGACCGCGGCCCTGGACTCGTGCGACATCTCCGGGGCCTGTGAGCAGTTGCGCCAGTTCACCGAGGCGCTGACCAACTGGTATGTGCGACGGTCCCGCAACCGGTTCTGGGAGGAGGACGCCGACGCCATCGACACCCTGCACACCGTGCTGGAGGTGACCTGCCGGCTGGCCGCACCGCTGCTGCCGATGCTCACCGAGGTGATCTGGCGCGGCCTGACCGACGGGCGGTCGGTCCACCTGACCGACTGGCCCGCCGCCGATCTCCCGCACGACGAGGACCTCGTCGCGGCCATGGACCGGGTGCGCGACGTCTGCTCGGCGGGCTCCGCGCTGCGCAAGGCCAAGAAACTGCGGGTGCGGCTGCCCCTGCCGAAACTCACCGTCGCGACCGACGACCCGGACCAGCTGGCCCCGTTCGCCGAACTCATCGCCGACGAGCTCAACGTCAAGGGCATCGAGCTGACCGGCGACATCGACGCACACGGCCGGTTCGAGTTGACCGTCAACGCCCGGGCCGCCGGACCGCGGATCGGCAAGGACGTGCAGGCCGCGATCAAAGCCGTCAAGGCGGGCCAGGGGGTGCTGAATCCCGACGGCACCCTGACCGCCGGTCCGGCCACCCTGATCGAGGGCGAGTACACCTCGAAACTCGTTGCCGCGGACCCGGAATGGACCCACGCGCTGCCCGACGGCGCCGGCCTGGTGGTGCTCGACGGCACCGTTACCGAAGAATTGGAGGCCGAGGGCTGGGCCAAGGACCGCATCCGCGAGCTGCAGGAACTGCGCAAGACCACCGGGTTGGATGTCTCCGACCGGATTCAGGTGGTGCTGGCGGTGTCCACCGACAAGGCCGACTGGGCGCGTACCCACGCCGGTCTGATCGCCGGGGAGATCCTGGCCACCGGCTTCGAGATCGTCGAACCCGGCGCCCTGCCCGATGGCACCGACATCGGCGACGGCGTGCTGGCCCGGCTGACCAAGGCCTGACCGCGTCGAATCAGCGGACGCGGACCTGCCGGCGGTCGTAGCCGACGACATCGCCGGATGTCAGTTGCCGGCCGCGGCGGGTCTCCACCTCGCCGTTGACGCTCACCAGCCCGTCGCCGATCACCGCCTTGGCGTCGGCGCCCGAGTCGATCAGGTTGGCCAGCTTCAGGAACTGCCCCAGCCGGATACCGGCGTCGCGGATCGGCACCTCTTCCATGCCCGTCAGACTAGACGGGTGGCTCGCTGGGTTCTGCACCTCGACATGGACGCGTTCTTCGCGTCCGTCGAGCAGCTGACCCGCCCCACCCTGCGCGGCCGCCCGGTCCTCGTCGGCGGGCTGGGCGGGCGCGGCGTGGTGGCCGGGGCCAGCTACGAGTCGCGGGTGTACGGGGCGCGTTCGGCGATGCCCATGCACCAGGCCCGCCGCCTGGTCGGGGCGACGGCGGTGGTGCTGCCGCCGCGCGGCTCGGTGTACCGGGTGGCCAGCCACCGGGTGTTCGACACCGTCCGGACCCGCATCCCGGTACTGGAACAACTGTCCTTCGACGAGGCGTTCGGCGAACCCGCCGACCTCGTCGGCGCGGACGCCGACCAGGTCGAGGCGTTCTGCGCGGGCCTGCGCGCCGATGTGCTGGCCGAGACCGGCCTGATCGCCTCCGTCGGTGCCGGATCCGGCAAACAGATCGCCAAGATCGGCTCCGGCCTGGCCAAACCCGACGGTATCCGGGTGCTGCGCCCCGGGGAGGAGCGGCTGCTGCTGGCCGGGCTGCCGGTCCGCAGACTGTGGGGCATCGGGCCGGTCGCCGAGGAGAAGCTGCACCGCCTCGGCATCGACACCGTCGGCCAGTTCGCCGCCCTGGCCGAAGCCGAGGCCGCGAGCATCCTCGGCGCCGGGATCGGGCCGGGCCTGCACCGGCTGGCCCGCGGTATCGACGACCGGCCGGTCGCCGAGCGGGCCGAGGCCAAGCAGATCAGCGCCGAATCGACGTTCGCCGAGGACCTGACGACCCTGGACGGGCTGCGCGACGCGGTCGGCCCGATCGCCGAGGCCGCCCACCGGCGGTTGCTGGGCGACGGCCGCGGCGCACGCACCGTCACCGTCAAACTCAAACGCTCCGACATGTCGACGCTGACCCGTTCGGCGACCCTGCCGTATGCCACCGCCGAACCCGCCACGCTGATCGGGACCGCGCTGCGGTTGCTGCTCGACCCGGTCGACATCGGACCGATCCGGCTGCTCGGCGTCGGCTTCTCCGGGCTGTCCGACGTGCAACAGGAATCCCTGTTCCCCGACCTCGACCAGGCCGATCCGGACGAGGAGCAGCGAGCATCGGCAGAGCCGGCCGCCGAGCACCCGCGCGGCGGCTGGCGGATCGGCGACGACGTCGCCCACCCGGAGTTCGGCCACGGCTGGGTGCAGGGCGCCGGCCACGGCGTGGTGACGGTGCGCTTCGAAACCCGCGCCACCGGGCCCGGCGTGGCTCGCACCCTGACCGCCGACGACCCGCGGCTGCGCCGCGCCGACCCGCTGGACAGTCTGGCTTGGGAATGGCACCCGACCGAGGGGGAGTGAGCGACAGCGATCGATCTGAGTGTGGGATGGCACAGTGGTGAGGTGCGATGCCAGCACCGGTGGAACCACAACATCCACTACTACGACTTCCGCGACTGTGTGCCGCCCGCGGGTCCCGACTTCGTATTGATCGACAACTTCCCCGAGCGAGCACAGGCGGCAATGCGTTATCTGCAGGGCCAACCCGGCAGCGAGGCTCGCACCGCCGCGGCCGTGCTTGACGTCGAAGCGGGCCCGGCCGTGCTGCTGCCCGCCGACGCCGTGGGCCTACTGGACCTCAAGGGCATGTCCGTCGAGCAGCGCGAACTGGTCAACCGGGCATTCGGCATTTGAGCACGGATTCTGATCGGGTCGGCGAGTACCGCTTAACCCCAGCGCGAAAGCGTCTCGCGCACATCGCGCCCGGCGGCCAGCGTCGCCATCAGCAGCACCCGGGCCTGTGGCGGCCGCAGCTGCGCCACCATGACCGCACCGGCGGCGACCAGCGCCGAGCCCGGCCCGTAGTCGGCGCCGACCGCGCAGAACGGCACCCGGGTGGACACGACGACCGCGACGCCGGCCGCACAGTGCCGGGCCACCGCAGCCACCACGTCCGGCCCGGCGTTACCGGATCCCATTGCCTCCAGCACGATTCCACTCGCCCCGGCCGCCACACAGCCGTCCATCCCGGCCCCGTCAGCACCCGGATAGGCGGCCACGATGTCGACCCGCGGAGCCGCGGCCGCCGACACCCTCCCGACCGACAGCCGGGGCCGGTCGGCCGCCGGCGCCCCGGCGAACCCGCTGGGCGCCACCGGTCCGACCTTGTGCAGTCCGTGCGCGGCCAGCACCTCGCCGCCCAGGCACACCAGCACCCCGCGGTCGGCCACGGCCGGCTCGGCGGCCAGGCCGATCGCGTCGGTCAGGTTGGCGGGGCCGTCGGGTTCGGGATCGTCGGTGCTGCGCTGCGCACCGCTCAGCACGACGGGTATCGCCACATCCAGCGTGAGGTCCAGCCACAGGGCGGTTTCCTCCATGCTGTCGGTGCCGTGGGTGACGACGACCCCGTCGGCGCCGTCGTCGGCGGCGGCGGTCACCGCTTCGGCGATCCGGTCCCAGTCGGCGGGCAGCAGGGCCGAGCTGTCGACCGACATCAGGTCGACGGTGTCCAGGTCCACCTCACCGAGCAGCTCCGGGTCCACGACGGCGGCCAGCTCGGCGCCCGAGCGGGCGGGGCGCTTCACCCCGTCGCCGCCGGTGGTGGTGGCGATGGTGCCGCCGGTGGCGATCACGACGATGCGGGGCATCGTTGCATCATGCCCTGAGGGATGATGGTCGGGTGACGGACACGACCCCCGAGAACGTCGACGACGTGGAGGCGCCCGAGGAGCAGGCTCTGGAGACCGAGGCCGCCGACGAGGCGCCCGAGACCGAGCCCGCCGAGAGCGGCATCCCGGAAGCCGCCGAGGCCGAACCCGCCGAGGCCGAACCCAGCGAGGACAAGCCCGCCGAGGACGAGCCCGCCGATGCCGAAGCACCCCGCCCCCGGCGCCAGGTCCTGCTGCTTCTGCTGGTGGCCGCGTTCGTGCTGGCCGTCGATGTGGCGACCAAGGTGCTGGCCGTCAAGATGCTGACCCCTTTTCAGCCCGTCGAGATCATCGGCGAGACGGTCACCTGGAACCTGCAGCGCAACTCCGGTGCGGCGTTCTCCATGTTCCGCGGCTCCACCTGGGTGCTCACCCTAATCGCGGCGGGGGTGGTGATCGGCATCGTCTGGATGGGCCGGCGGCTGGTGTCGAAGTGGTGGGCGCTGGGCCTGGGCATGATCCTCGGCGGTGCACTGGGCAACCTCGGCGACCGGATCTTCCGGGCGCCCGCACCCCTGCACGGACAGGTCGTCGACTTCATCTCCGTCGGCTGGTGGCCGACGTTCAACGTGGCCGATTCGGCCGTCGTCGGCGGGGCGATCCTGCTGGTCGCGTTGTCGCTGTTGGGTGTCGACTACGACACCCCCGCCCGGCGCGCCGATGGCTGACCGCGTAATGCCGGTGCCGGAAGGGCTGGCCGGTATGCGGGTGGACGCCGGGCTGGCCCGGCTGCTCGGACTGTCCCGCACCGCCGCCGCGGCCATCGCCGAGGACGGCGGGGTGGAACTCGACGGCGTGCGGGTCGGCAAATCCGACAAGTTGATCGTCGGCGCCTGGCTGTCGGTGACGATTCCCGACGCCCCGCCGCCGGTGCAGAACGTGCCCGAGGAGATCGAGGGCATGACCATCCTGTACTCCGACGACGACATCGTCGCCGTCGACAAGCCGCCGGGCGTGGCCGCCCACGCCGGCGTCGGCTGGCACGGGCCGACGGTGCTCGGCGGCCTGGCGGCCGCCGGTTTCCGCATCTCCACCTCCGGTGTGCACGAACGCCAGGGCATCGTGCACCGCCTGGACGTCGGCACTTCGGGGGTGATGGTCGTCGCGCTGTCCGAGCACGCCTACACCGTGCTCAAGCGCGCCTTCAAATACCGCACCGTCGACAAGCGCTACCACGCGCTGGTCCAGGGCCACCCCGATCCGTCCAGCGGCACCATCGACGCGCCGATCGGCCGGCACCGCAGCGGAGAGTGGAAGTTCACCGTCGCCGAGGGCGGCCGCGACAGCGTCACCCACTACGACACCATCGAGGCGTTCACCGCCGCCAGCCTGCTCGACGTGCACCTGGAAACCGGTCGCACCCACCAGATCCGGGTGCACTTCTCCGCGCTGCACCACCCGTGCTGCGGCGACCTGGTGTACGGCGCCGACCCCACGCTGGCCAAGAAACTCGGCCTGGAACGGCAGTGGCTGCACGCCCGCTCACTGTCCTTCGCGCACCCCGCGGACGGCCGCCGGATGGAGATCACCGCGCCGTATACCGAGGATCTGCAACATGCTCTCGACGTGCTGCGGGCCCAGGGATGACGGTCGAGGACCCGTCGGGCCGGCTGGCCGCCAAGGCGCGACGCCGGCGCTTCATGATGCTGACCGCCGCCGTCATCGGGCTGGCCATGCTGCTGCCCGGGCTGGCCACCGTCATGCAGCGCGACTCGACCCCGGCGGCAGACCAGGCGACCAGCACCACCCCGGCGGCCCCGGCCATCAAACCGCTCGCCGTCGTCGTGGTGACCGAGGTCGTGGGCGTCGGACCCGACGGGTGCCCGGCCCCGGGTCTGGGTCCCTACACCGAACACCGGCAACTGTGCGACCTGGAGAAGAAGGGCCTCTACACCCTCGGCTCGGACCGCATCGAACTGCAGTTGACCGGTGCGTCGGCCGTCCCCCCGTCGCTGGCCGAGGCGCTGAACCCGACGGCGCCCCCGACCACGACCGCCGCCGCGTCCGGCGGCTACACCGTGCACGTGTTGATGACCCCGGAATCGGGGCGGGAGTTCGCCGACTTCACCGCCGGGCACCCGGGCAAACAGCTCGCCTTCGTGCGGGATTCGCAGGTGGTGTCGGCGCCGAAGGTCGACGGGCGGATCGAAGGCCAGACGTTGGTGCTCTCCGGTGAACTGACCGCCGAGCAGGCCGAACGAACCGCCGCGCTGCTGCGCAACGGCAGCTGAGTTGAGCCATCCGCAGACCCGGTCCGGCGCGGGTCTGCTGTTTGGGCTGGGCGCATACGGCCTCTGGGGGCTGTTCCCCGCGTTCTTCCCGCCTGGTGCACGACCTTCCCGCCTGGTGCACGACGGCGGTACCACCTACGAAGCCATGTCACCGGCCCGCTGGGCCGGCTTCGCGTTGATTTGGGTGGCCCTGACGGTGTTCAGCGCCGACGCCGTGCGCCGGGCCCGGACCCGGTAGCGCCGACACGCCGGGGACGGCACGCCGGACACGCTCGACGCCCCGCGCGGGTGGGCCGAATCTGTCGGCGCTCGGTCATAGACTGGTCGTCCTATGGCTACCTCCGGATCCTTCGTGCACCTGCATAACCACACCGAGTACTCCATGCTCGACGGTGCGGCGAAGGTCAACCCGATGCTGGCCGAGGCCAAGCGGCTGGGCATGCCGGCCATCGGGATGACCGACCACGGCAACATGTTCGGCGCCAGCGAGTTCTACAACGCCGCCGTCAAGGCCGACATCAAGCCGATCATCGGCATCGAGGCCTACATCGCCCCGGCGTCGCGGTTCGACACCAAGCGCATCACCTGGGGTGATCCCAGCCAGCGCTCCGACGACGTCTCGGCCAGCGGTGCCTACCTGCACATGACGATGATGGCCGAGAACGCCACCGGCCTGCGCAACCTGTTCAAACTGTCCTCGCTGGCGTCCTTCGAGGGCCAGCTGGGCAAGTGGCCCCGGATGGACGCCGAGATCATCGCCGAGCACGCCTCCGGCATCATCGCGACGACGGGCTGCCCGTCCGGGGAGGTGCAGACCCGGCTGCGCCTCGGTCACGACCGGGAGGCGCTGGAGGCCGCCGCCAAGTGGCGCGAGATCTTCGGCCCGGAGAATTTCTTCCTGGAACTGATGGACCACGGTCTGTCCATCGAACGCCGGGTCCGCGAGGGACTGCTGGAGATCGGCCGCAAACTCGACATCCCGCCGCTGGCCACCAACGACTGCCACTACGTGACCCGCGAGGCCGCGCACAACCACGAGGCGCTGCTGTGCGTGCAGACCGGCAAGACGCTGTCGGACCCCACCCGGTTCAAGTTCGACGGCGACGGCTACTACCTCAAGTCGGCCGAGGAGATGCGGGCCCTGTGGGACGACCAGGTGCCCGGCGCCTGTGACTCCACCGTCCTGATCGCCGAGCGGGTGCAGCCCTACACCGACGTGTGGACCCCGGTGGACCGGATGCCGATCTTCCCGGTGCCCGAGGGCCACGACCAGGGCTCCTGGCTGCGCCACGAGGTGGCCGAGGGCCTGCGGCGCCGGTTCCCCGACGGGGTCCCGCAGGAGTACATCACCCGCGCCGAATACGAGATCGACGTCATCTGCGGCAAGGGCTTCCCGTCGTACTTCCTGATCGTGGCCGACCTGATCAGCTATGCCCGCTCGATCGGCATCTGGGTGGGCCCGGGCCGCGGATCGGCGGCCGGCTCGCTGGTCGCCTACGCCCTGGCCATCACCAACATCGACCCGATTCCGCACGGCCTGCTGTTCGAGCGGTTCCTCAACCCGGAGCGGCCGTCGGCCCCGGATATCGATATCGACTTCGATGACCGCCGCCGCGGCGAGATGGTCCGCTACGCCGCGGAGAAGTGGGGCAGCGACCGCGTCGCCCAGGTCATCACCTTCGGCACCATCAAGACCAAGGCCGCCATCAAGGATTCGGCCCGAGTCCACTACGGTCAGCCCGGATTCGCCATCGCCGACCGGATCACCAAGGCGCTGCCGCCGCCGATCATGGCCAAGGACATCCCGGTCTCGGGCATCACCGACCCGAACCACGAGCGGTATAAGGAAGCCGCCGAGGTACGGGCGCTGATCGACACCGATCCCGATGTGCGCACCATCTACGAGACGGCGCTGGGCCTGGAGGGCCTGGTCCGCAACGCCGGCGTGCACGCCTGCGCGGTGATCATGAGCTCGCAGCCGCTGATCGAGGCGATCCCGCTGTGGAAACGCCCGCAGGACGGCGCCATCATCACCGGCTGGGACTACCCGTCGTGCGAGGCCATCGGTCTGCTGAAGATGGACTTCCTGGGGCTGCGGAACCTGACGATCATCGGGGACTGCCTGGCCAACATCAAGGCCAACCGGGGCGAGGACCTCGACCTGGAGAAGCTGACCTTCGACGACGAAAAGACCTACGAACTGCTGTCCCGCGGTGACACCCTCGGGGTGTTCCAGCTCGACGGCGGCCCGATGCGCGACCTGCTGCGCCGCATGCAGCCCACCGAGTTCAACGACATCGTCGCGGTGCTGGCGCTGTACCGTCCGGGCCCGATGGGCATGAACGCCCACAACGATTACGCCGACCGCAAGAACGCCCGCCAGCCGATCAAGCCGATCCACCCCGAGCTGGAGGAGCCGCTCAAAGAGATCCTCGCCGAGACCTACGGCCTGATCGTCTACCAAGAGCAGATCATGTTCATCGCCCAGAAGGTCGCCTCCTACAGCATGGGTAAGGCCGATGCGCTGCGAAAGGCCATGGGCAAGAAGAAGATCGAGGTACTCGAGGCCGAGTACCAGGGCTTCCGCGAGGGCATGATGGCCAACGGCTTCTCCGAGGGCGCGGTGAAGGCGCTGTGGGACACCATCCTCCCGTTCGCCGGGTATGCGTTCAACAAGTCGCACGCCGCCGGTTACGGCCTGGTGTCCTACTGGACGGCCTACCTGAAGGCCAACTATCCGGCGGAGTACATGGCCGGGCTGCTGACCTCGGTCGGTGACGACAAGGACAAGGCCGCGGTGTACCTGGCCGACTGCCGGCGCCTGGGCATCACCGTGCTGCCGCCGGATGTCAACGAATCCGAGGTGAACTTCGCCTCCGTCGGCGCCGACATCCGGTTCGGCATGGGCGCGATCCGCAACGTCGGCGCCAACGTGGTGACCTCCCTGATCGAGACCCGGAAGGCCAAGGGGCACTTCACCGATTTCTCCGACTACCTGAACAAGATCGACATCTCGGCGTGCAACAAGAAGGTCACCGAGTCGCTGATCAAGGCCGGCGCGTTCGACTCGCTCAAACACGCCCGCAAGGGTCTGTTCCTGGTGCACACCGATGCCGTGGACTCGGTGCTGGGCACCAAGAAGGCCGAGGCGGTGGGGCAGTTCGACCTCTTCGGCGGCGGCAGTGAAGACGGGGCGGAGGGTGTCGACTCCGTCTTCACCATCAAGGTGCCCGACGAGGAATGGGAGGACAAGCACAAGCTCGCCCTGGAGCGGGAGATGCTGGGGCTGTACGTGTCCGGGCACCCGCTCGACGGCGTCGCGCACCTGCTGGCCAACCAGGTCGACACCCAGATCCCGGCGATCCTGGAGGGCGATGTCGCCGACGGCACCACCGTGCTGGTGGGTGGCATCCTGGCCGGCGTGAACCGGCGGGTCAACAAGAACGGATTGCCCTGGGCCTCAGCGCAACTGGAGGACCTCACCGGTGGTATCGAGGTGCTGTTCTTCCCGCAGACCTACTCGATGGTCGGTGCCGACGTCGCCGACGACGCCGTGGTACTGGTCAAGGCCAAGGTCAATATGCGCGACGACCGGATCTCGCTGATCGCCCACGAACTGATCGTCCCGGATTTCAGCAGCGCCAACGGTAACCGGCCGCTGGCGGTCAGCCTGCCCACGCGGCAATGCACGATCGACAAGGTCAGCGCCCTCAAGCAGGTGCTGGCTCGGCATCCCGGGACCACCCAGATCTACCTGCGGTTGATCAGCGGCGAGCGGATCACCACCCTGGAACTCGACCAGGGCCTGCGGGTGACCCCGTCCTCGGCGCTGATGGGGGACCTGAAGGCACTGCTCGGACCGGGCTGCCTGGGCGGCTGAGCATTCTGGCCGTCGCCCGTCAGTGCAGCAGGCTGACCGCGCGGGCGAACACCAGCGCGACCTTTCCAGGCGGTCGCTACCGACCGGGACGGGTCAGCGCCGCATACCGGGTCCGGTGACGGTCGGTGCTGCCGAACTCGTACTGCACGGCGGTCAGCCGCTTGAAGTAGTCACCGATGGCCAGCTCCTCGGTCATCCCCATCGCACCGTGCAGCTGCACCGCTTCCTGACCGATCAACCGGGCCGCCCGGCCGACGGTCACCTTCGCGGCCGACACCGCGCGGGCCCGCGCCGTCGGTTCGGCGTCCAGGTTCAGCACCGCCAGGCACACCGCGGCGACGGACTGCTGCAACTCCATGTACATATCGGTCATCCGATGTTGCAACGCCTGGAAACTGCCGATCGGCGCCCCGAACTGCTGGCGCGCCTTGGCGTATTCCACCGTGTCCGCCAACACTTTTCGCATGCACCCGACGGCCTCGGAGGCCACCGCCGTGGCGCCCTCGTCGAGCGCCCGCGCCAGATTCGACTCCGCGCGGCCGGCCTCGCCGAGCAGCGCGGTGCCCGGCAGCCGCAGACTGTCAAAGGAAAGGTCCGCGGCGCGCCGGTCGTCGATGGTCCGGTAACCGTGCACCGAAGCCCCGGGAGGCGGTGCGGCCGCATCGAATTCGCAGACTAGCAGCGACAGGCCCTCGTCTGTCCGCGCGGAGATGATCAGGTGATCGGCCAGTGGCGCGTCCAGGACGACGGTCTTCGCGCCGTCGAGCACCCACTCGTCGCCGTCGCGGGTCGCGGTGGACACCGGGGCCAGTTCGTCGGCGGACTCGGCCTCGGTGGCGGCCAGTGCGACGACAGCATCGCCGGCGGCGATCCGCTCCAGCAGCGCGTGCGCGGTCTCACCGCCGGCACGGCGCAACAGGCCACCGCTCACCACGACGGTGCCGACGTAGGGCTCGATCACCAAGGCTCGGCCCAGCTCCTCGGTGATGATCATCAACTCGACGGCCCCGCCGTCGCTGCCGCCGACGTCGGCGGGCAGGGTGGCACCCAGGATCCCCAACTCGTCGGCGAACGAACGCCAGATGTCGGGCTGCCAGCCGGCGCCGGTTCGGGCGGTGGCGCGGCTCGCGGCGAGGTCGTAGCGGGCCGAGAGGAACCGGGTGAGCCCGTCGCGCAGCAGTTCCTGCTCGTTGTCGAGTCTGAAGTCCATTTACAGTCCTAGGGCGGCTTTGGCGAGAATGTTGCGTTGAATCTCGTTGCTACCGGCGTAGATTGAGCCGGCGCGGTCGTTGAAGTACCGCAGCGGTGCCACGGCCTGCCACGGTTGACCGCTGAGGTATCCGTCGGCCGGGGGTTCGTAGTCGCTGATCGGTCCGCCGGGTGCGGTGGCATGCGGCTGGTACACCCGGCCGCGCGGCCCGGCTGCCTCCAGCGCCAATTCGGTGATCGTCTGGCTCAGCTCGGTGCTGATCACCTTGAGCATCGACGAGTCGGTGCCGGGGTTTCCGCCGGCGGCCACCGCTGCCAGGGTGCGGAATTCGAGGATTTCCAACACCTCGGTGCGGATTCGCGCATCGGCGAGCTTGGCGGCGAAGGCCGGGTCGTCGATCAGTGCGCCACCGCCGGGCCCGGGCTGCACGGTGGCGGCCGCCGCGATCTCGTCGGCCATCACCTGCAGGGCCGGCGCGGTCACCGAACCGCCGCGCTCAAATTCCAGCAGATACTTCGCGACGGTCCAGCCGTCGTCGATCTCGCCGATCACGTTGCTGTTGGGCACCCGCACCCGGTCGAAGAACACCTGGTTCTGAACCCGCTCGCCGGAGGTCATCACCAGCGGATGGACTTCGATGCCGGGGGTGGACATCTCCAGGAGCAGGAAGGTGATGCCCTGCTGTTTGCGCGGGCCGCGGGTGGTACGCACCAGGGCGAACATCCAGTTGGCCTCGGTGGCATGGGTGGTCCAGATCTTCGAGCCGGTGCAGGCCAGGTGATCGCCGTCGTCGACCGCTGCCATCTGCAGCGACGCCAGATCCGATCCGGACTCCGGCTCGGAGTAGCCCTGGCAGAAGAAGACCTCACCGGTGAGGATCCGCGGCAGGAAGTAGGCCTTCTGTTCCTCGGTGCCGTACCGGATGATCGCGTGCGCCACCATCCGGATGCCCATCGGGGAGAGCGGGGGAGCGCCCGCCAGCTGCGATTCGCGACTGAAGATGTAGTGCTGGGTCAGTGACCAGTCACAGCCGCCGTATTCGACGGGCCAGGCCGGCGCGGCCCAGCCACGCTCGTGCAGGATCGCCTGCCACGCCATGCTGGCCTCGTGGTCGGCATAGACGCTGGTCATCCGGTGACCGGCGCGTTGCAACTCCGGGGTCAGCTTCTCGGCGAGGAACGTTCGTACCTCGTCGCGGAATGCGCGGTCGTCGTCCGACCAATTCAGATCCATCGGTGTCCTCTGCGGGCGCTCGTTCGAAGTCCCTTGACCATACAACCGGTTGGTTGAGTGGGGAAGGCCCCGTCGGTTCCGGGCGTAGGCTCGAGACCATGCCACTGACCGGAGAATACGAACCGAGCACGCTGGACTGGGCCCGCAAGAACGCCGAGGAGATCATGGCCTCGGGCGGAACCCAGGGCATGGAGATGCGCGGGATGCCCGTCATCCTGCTCACCACCATCGGCGCCAAGACCGGCAAGATCCGCAAGACACCGCTGATGCGCGTCGAGCACGACGGCGAGTACGCCGTCGTCGCATCGCTGGGCGGGGCGCCCAAGAACCCGGTCTGGTACTACAACGTCAAGGCCCACCCGCGCGTCGAGCTGCAGGACGGCACGGTCGCCGGCGACTACCAGGCGCGCGAGGTGTTCGGCGACGAGAAGGCCATCTGGTGGGAGCGCGCCGTTGCTGCCTACCCGGACTACGCGGACTACCAGGCCAAAACCGACCGGCAGATCCCGGTCTTCGTGCTCACCCCTGCCTGACCCGCGTCTGCGGCGTGGCACCATATACCGGTGTCCGCCGCGTCGAGTCAGCCAGCCCAGTCGGGCCTCACCGCCACCGAGGTGGAGGCTGCCGCGCGCCGGATTGCCGACCTCGTCACGCCCACCCCGCTGCAGCACAGTGACCGGCTGTCGCAGCTGACTGGTGCCCGGGTCTACCTCAAGCGCGAGGACCTGCAGGTCGTCCGCTCCTACAAGATCCGCGGCGCCTACAACCTGCTCATGCAGCTGCGCCCGAGCGAGGTCGCCGCCGGCGTCGTGTGCGCATCGGCGGGCAACCACGCTCAGGGCTTCGCGCTGGCCTGCCGGTCCATGGGTATCCACGGCCGGGTCTACGTGCCGGCCAAGACCCCGAAGCAGAAGCGCGACCGGATCCGCTACCACGGCGGCGACTTCATCGAACTGATCGTCGGCGGCTCCACCTTCGACATCGCCGCGGCCGCGGCCGCCGACGACGCCGCGCGCACCGGCGCAACCCTGGTTCCGCCGTACAACGACCTGCGCACCATGGCCGGCCAGGGCACCGTCGCCGTGGAGATCCTGGAACAACTCGGCCGCGAACCCGACCTCGTCGTCGTCCCGGTCGGCGGCGGTGGCTGCATCAGCGGTATCACCGCCTACCTGACCGAGCGCACCGAGTCGACTTCGGTGCTGGGCATCGAACCGGCCGGTGCGGCGTCGATGGTGGCCGCGCTGGCGGCCGGTGAGCCGGTGACCCTGGAGCACGTCGACCAGTTCGTCGACGGCGCCGCGGTGGCTCGCGCCGGCGACCTGCCCTTCCAGGTGCTGTCCGAGTCCGGCGACATGGTGTCGCTCACCACCGTCGACGAGGGCGCGGTGTGCACCGCCATGCTGGACCTGTACCAGAACGAGGGCATCATCGCCGAGCCCGCCGGCGCGCTGTCGGTGGCCGGCCTGATGGAAGCCGACATCGAACCCGACACCACCGTGGTCTGCCTGATCTCCGGCGGCAATAACGACGTGTCCCGCTACGGCGAGGTGCTGGAACGCTCCCTGGTGCACCTGGGCCTGCGGCACTACTTCCTGGTCGACTTCCCCCAGGAGCCCGGCGCGCTGCGCGGCTTCCTCGACGAGGTGCTCGGCCCCAACGACGACATCACTCTGTTCGAGTACGTCAAGCGCAACAATCGGGAGACCGGTGCGGCGTTGGTCGGCATCGAATTGAGCTCTGCCGGAGACCTTCCCGGGCTGCTGGAGCGGATGAAGACCTCCGAATGTCACATCGAGATGCTCGAGCCCGGCACCCCGGCGTATCGCTACCTGACCTGAGACAGCGCACAGCCGCGGCCCAGTACGGTGGGAATTATGACCACGTTGCAGAGCCCTGCCGTCGCTACCGTCCTGGACCGGATGTAGGCCGAGAGCGGTGCCCAGTTCGAGCAGTTGCGCTCACCGGACTCGCTGCTGCGCGCCGGGATGAAACGGCTGGCGGACGCCAGCGCGCAGGAGCGCGCCGACGCCCTGGCCGACGGCATCGAGATCAGCTGCTGGGCGGCTCGGGGCTGATCGAACGCGCCGCCACCGCCGCGGCCAGCACCAGGGTCACCACGATCGCCCACGGCACCAGCACGGCGGGCAACGGTAGCAGCGCCGCGGTCCCGGTCAGCCACGCGGCGCTCGCCAGCATCGCGATGAGTGCGAGCGCCGCCACCGACACCAGGGTGAGGCGGCTGAATCGTCGGCCGGCGACCGGGGCAGGGGCCGGCTGGGTGCCCACGGGATGAGTGGCCCAGTCGGCGTCGCGGTACACCAGTCGCGCGGTCAGCACCATCGCCACCAGCACCACGGCGGTGAACACCCAGGCACTTAGCGCCAGCTGAACACCGCCGCTGAGGATGTGCCCGCTGGCGCACCCGCCCGCCATCCGGGCGCCGAACAACACCAGGAACGACCCACCGAACGCTGCGGCGGCCCGGCGCCCGGTGCTCGCGCCGAACCGGTTGCGCCACGACGGCGGCAGCACCGGCCGGAAGCCGCCGAACCGGCGGGCGATCAGCACCGCGGACACCAGGCCGCCGAACATCACCCCGACGTCGGTCAGCGGCTCCCAACCGATGCCGCGAACCACCTCGGCGGTGTAGTCGTAGCCAGGCAGCACCAGCTTGCCGACCAGCCACGAATACGTGGTGGACTGGCCGAAGATCTGCCGCAGGAAGGTCGCGGCGACGACCAGCGTCGCCACCGAGGCCGCCACGATCAGGATCCGCCGGGCGTAGAAATCGTCGGATGTCACCAGGTCCTGGTCCTTGTCGCCGGCAGTGCCCCCACCGCCACTGTCTCGGACCAGATCGACGGTCCCTTCCCGCAGGTAGGCGTTGGTATCGGCCATCCGGGCGCGGTCGTGCTCATCGAGGCTGCAGCTGCGCAGGTGCCGCAGGCAACTACTGGTGCCGCCGGAGTAGCGGGGCAGGAACAGCAGCGCGCCGAACATCAGCGCCGCGTAGCCGACCGCCACCAGGAACGTCAGTCCCGGCCGGAAGCTGTTGATGTTGCCGGTGACGATCAGATCCCCGTAGTTCGCCGCGTGCACCAGCCATTTTCCGACCGGCGTCTGGTACAGCAGCGTCCAGGCTGCGGCACCGAGCAGTGCGCCGGGAATGGCGTACAGCGCGTCGCGGCGCCCCTCGCCGAACGCGATCCACTCGGTGCCGGGGAAGTAACCGCTGATCGCGACGCCGATCCCGAACAGCAGGCCGCCGAGCAGCACGCCCCACAGGTAGAGAGGTTTGGGCCCGAAATGCATGGCGAAGCCCAGCGCGTGCAGGCCGTAGAGCAGTACCGCGCCGATCGCGGTGACCGAGGCGAAGCAGCCGATGATCAGCCGGTCGAGCAGACGTGCGGTGCGGATGACGGTCTCCGGGTTGCCGATGCCCCAGTGCGCGGCCGGAATGCCGAAACCCATCCCGACCAGCAGGCCCACCCACAGGGGTGCGGTGACGCCGATATGCATGCCGCGCAGTGTAATCAGAAAACCTGAATACCCCCTGGGGTTTTTACTGTGACGATGTTCTCAGTACCGCGAACGACTCGCCGGCCAGCACCGTCGCACCCTCACCGACCTGTGGATCTCCCCACGCATGAACGATCTCCCCGGTCACCGGCACCGCCACCGGAGCCGGCCCGAAATTGCCGGCGATCGCCAGTGAACCCCGGTGCATGACCAGCCAGTGGACGTCCTCGTCGAAGTCGACCCGCAGGTGATCGAGCCGGAAGTCCGCCAGATCCTCCTCGGTGCGGCGCAGTGCGATCAGCGCGCGGTAGCACTCGAGCAGCCGGGCATGCGACCCCGATCCCAGCTCGGTCCAGTTCAGTTTCGAGTCGGCGAAGGTGCGCTCATCCTGCGGGTCGGGGATCTCCTCGGCGTCCCAACCGTGCTCGGCGAACTCCGCGCGGCGCCCGACCCGGGTGGCCTCGGCCAGCTCAGGCTCCGGATGCGAGGAGAAGAACTGGAACGGGGTGGACGCGGCCCATTCCTCACCCATGAACAGCAGCGCGGTGAACGGGCTCAACAGTGCCAGCGCCGCACTGAGTGCCAGCTGCCCCTCGCTCAGGTAGCCACTCGGCCGGTCACCGGTCGCCCGATTGCCGACCTGGTCGTGCGTGCAGGTGTAGGCCAGCAGTCGATGCCCCGGAATCGCGGCGGTGTCCAGCGGCCGGCCGTGCCGGCGCCGGCGGAACGACGAGTAGCTTCCGGCGTGGAAGTAACCGTTCTTCAAGGTCTCCGCCAGGGTGGCCAGTGAACCGAAATCGCCGTAGTAGCCGTGGCGTTCACCGGAGACCGCGGTATGCAGCGCGTGGTGGATGTCGTCGTCCCACTGTGCGGTCAGGCCGTAGCCGCCGTCGGCGCGCGGGGTGATGAATCGCGGGTCGTTGCGGTCGGACTCGGCGATCAAACCCAACGGCCGGCCCAATTGTTCTGCCAGCGCATCGGTTTCGGCCGCCAGCTCCTCCAGGATGTGTACCGCGGTGGTGTCCACCAATGCGTGCACGGCATCCAGGCGCAACCCGTCGGCGCCGAAGTCCCGCAGCCAGCCCAGTGCACAGTCGATGATGTAGCGGCGCACCTCGTCGGAATCGGCGTCGGCGATGTTGATCCCGTCGCCCCACGGGTTGCTGGCCGCCGACAGGTACGGACCGAACCGCGGCAGGTAGTTGCCCGACGGGCCCAGGTGGTTGAACACCACGTCCAGCAGCACGCCGAGGCCGCGGGCATGGGCACCGCGGATGAACCGCACCAGTGCATCGGGGCCGCCGTAGGGTTCGTGCACGGCGTACCACAACACCCCGTCGTACCCCCAGCCGCGGCTGCCGGCGAACGCGTTGACCGGCATCAGCTCGACGAAATCGACCCCGAGATCCACCAGGTGATCCAGCCGGTCGATGGCCGAATCCAGCGTCCCGCCGGGCGTGAAGGTACCGATGTGCAACTCGTAGATCACCGCGCCCTCGAGATGGCGGCCGGCCCAGCCGCTCTCCGGCGCCGGTGGCTGCCACAGCGCCGAGGCGGCGTGTACGCCGTCGGGCTGGCGCCGCGACCGCGGATCCGGCAGCAACGTCGGGTCGTCGTCGAGCAGGAAGCCGTACCGGGTGCCGTCGCCCGCCTCGACCGTGGCGCGCCACCAGTTGTCCTCATCGCGGCGCATCGGGTGGGGCAGGCCGTCGACCTCGACGCGCACCCGCTCGGGCCGCGGCGCCCAGACGGCGAATTCCCGCTCAGTCACCGGCGCGCTCCAACAGCGCCACGGGTGCAGCGTTGAACAGCACCGCCAGCGGCACGCGCCCGGACGCCGCGCCGCCCCCGACCAGATCGGCCCAGCGACCCGGGGGCAACTCCAATGTGGTGTTCTCCCAGCCGGTCTGCGCCAGGGCGACGGTCCACCGGGAGACTGCGACGACGACGTCGTCACCCCGGGCAAACGACACCAGGTGCGCCGCGCGGAGCCCGTCGGCGATCAGCGGACGGTACTCGCCGGACAGCAACGACGCCGGACGGCGGCGCCGTAACCGCAGCGCCGCGGTCACCACGTCGAGCTTCGGGTGGCCGTCGGCCAGCGCGGCGCGGCGGGCGGTGAAGTCGACCGGCCGCCGGTTGTCCGGGTCGACCAGACTGTCCTCCCACAGCTCGGTGCCCTGATAGACGTCCGGCACGCCGGGAACGGTGAGGGCCAGTAGCTTCTGTGCCAGTGCGTTGTTGCGGGCGTGCGGGGAGAGCTGAGCCGCCAGCATGCTCAGCCCGTCGGCAACCGGTCCGGCGCACACCGCGTCGATCCAGGCGTGCACGGCCGCCTCGAACTCGGTATCCGGATCGGTCCAGCTGCTCTGCAGGCCGGACTCCCTGATCGCCTTCTCGGCGTAGGCGTGCAAGCGAAACCGCAGCTCGTCGCCGACGTTGCCGTCTTCCGGCCACACCCCGAAGATGTTCTGCCACAGGAACAACCCGGTCATCGGATCGGGGGAGGGGGCCAGTTCCTCCCATGCCGCCACCTGGTCGGCCCAGACGTCGGGAACCTGCGACAGCACCGAGATCCGGGCGCGCACGTCCTCGCCGCGCTTGGTGTCGTGCGTGGTCAGTGTCGTCATCGACGATGGCCAGTACCGGCTGCGCTGCGCCGCGGCGCGGTGGAACTCCGCGGCGCTGACGGCGAATCCGCCCGGACTGCACCCGACTTCGTTGCCCGACACCAGAACCGGGTCGCGGTAGAACAGGCAGTCCTCGACCGCCTTCGCCGTCACCGCGCCGCACAGCTGTTGCAGCCGGGCGGCCGCCTCCGGCTGCTGCACCGCCGCCGACACCAGCAGCAGCGGGTCGGCCAGCTCGGGCCGGGCGAGGACCACCTCGGCGATCACCCGGCCCAGCATCGCCGAGAGCCCGTGGTAGTCGCAGCGGTACACCGGGATCCGGGACACGAGCATGACGATCGCCTCGGCCAGCAGCTCGTGATCGTGACCGACGGCGGCGGTCACGCAGCGGCGCAGCCGCGACAACTCCGCCGCCAGCGTTTCGGTAGCAGCCGAGCACTTGAGCTCGGTGACCGTCGCCGCTACCCGGGTTCGGTCGAATCCGGCGGCCCCGGCCAGCGCGGTCAGCGCCGGCTCGCCCGCGGGATCGACGAGTACGCCACCGATCTCCCGCAGCGCGTCGTACCCGGTGCTGCCCTGGACTGCGAGCGTCGGCTCCAGTGCCTCGTCGGCGGCCAGGATCTTCTCGATCACCAGGTAGGCGTCGGGTCCGACCAGCCCGCGCAGCCGGTGCAGATACGCGGCCGGATCGGCCAGGCCGTCGGGATGATCGATGCGCAGCCCGTCGACCAGCCCCTCGTCGAACCAGCGGCGCACCTCGGCGTGGCTGGCCTCGAACACCTCTGGATCCTCCTGGCGCAGCCCGGCCAAATCGGTGATGGAGAAGAACCGGCGATAGCCGCATTCCCCGGTGTGCCAGTCGACCGGCCGGTAGTGCTGTCGGGCGAGCACCGCCACCGGATCGCCACCCCCGGTACCCGCGGCGATCGGAAAGGCCTTGTCCCACAACCGGAGGCGATCGTCGCCGATTCTCAGCCCGGCCAGATCATCCTCGGATCCCAGCACCGGCAGCACGATCCGGCCCTCATCCAGGGCCCAGTCGATGTCGAAGAACCGGGCGAACCGCGACGACCGGCCGTGGGTGAGAACGTCGGACCACCACGGGTTGTACTGCGGCAGTGCCACACCCAGGTGATTGGGCACAATGTCGACGATCAGCCCGATACCCCGGTCGCGCGCAGCCGACGAGAGTCGCGCCAGCCCCTCCGGGCCGCCGAGCGCCGACGACACGCTGGTGGGATCGGTGACGTCGTAGCCGTGCTCGGAGCCGGGTGCCGCAGTCAGGATCGGCGACAGGTACAGGTGTGAGATCCCGAGGTCGGCGAAGTAGTCCAGCAGGTCGGTGGCCTCGTCGAATCCGAAGCCGGGCCGCAGTTGCAGACGGTAGGTCGACAACACCGGGAATGCCATGGGTCAGCCCGTCTTCCGCCAGACCAACACCGAACGGCCGGGCAGCGTGAACGTTTCGCCCGCGCCGAGCACCCGATCACTGAACCCGTCGGGCGCGGAGGTGTCCAGCGCCGCCGTCCACTGCCGGGCATAGCTCTCACCCGGCATCGCCACCGGGATCTCGGCCAGGTGGGCATTGAAGCACAGCAGGAAGGAATCGTCGACGACCCGCTCGCCGAGGTGGCTGGGTTCGCGGATGGCCGCCCCGTTGAGGAACACGGTCACCGACTTGAAACCGGAATACCAGTCGCCGTCGGTCATTTCCAGGCCGTCGCGGGTGAGCCAGGCGATGTCGCCGATCTCGTCGGCGGTGTGGACCGGCTTGCCGTTGAAGAACCGGCGCCGCCGGAACACCGGGTGGTTGCGCCGCAGTTCGGTCGCCCGGCGGACGAAGGCCAGCAGGTCGGCGTTGGTGTCGCGCATGGACCAATCCATCCAGGACAGCGGAGAGTCCTGGCAGTAGGTGTTGTTGTTGCCCAGCTGGGTGCGCCCGATCTCGTCGCCGTGACTGATCATCGGGGTGCCCTGACTGACCATCAGGGTCGCCATCATCGCGCGCATCTGCCTGCCGCGCAGTTCCAGGATCTTCGGGTCGTCGGTGGGGCCCTCCACGCCGCAGTTCCAGGACCTGTTGTGGCTTTCGCCGTCGCGGTTGTCCTCGCCGTTGGCCAGATTGTGCTTCTCGTTGTAGGACACCAGGTCTGACATGGTGAAACCATCGTGGGCGGTGACGAAGTTGATGCTGGCGCTGGGCCGGCGCCCGGTGGCCTCGTACAGGTCCGACGAGCCGGTCAGCCGGGACGCGAACTCGCCGAGGGTGGCCGGCTGCCCGCGCCAGTAGTCGCGCACGGTGTCGCGGTACTTGCCGTTCCACTCGGTCCACAGTCCGGGGAAGTTACCGACCTGATAGCCGCCCTCGCCGACGTCCCACGGCTCGGCGATCAGCTTGACCCGGCTGACCACCGGATCCTGCTGCACCAGGTCGAAGAACGCGGACAGCCGGTCGACGTCGTGCAGCTCGCGAGCCAGCGTGGAGGCCAGGTCGAACCGGAACCCGTCGACGTGCATCTCGGTCACCCAGTACCGCAGGGAGTCCATGATCAGCTGCAGGGTGTGCGGATTGCGGGCGTTGAGACTGTTACCGGTACCGGTGTAGTCCTTGTACAGCCGCTGGTCCTCATCGAGCCGGTAGTAGGCGGCGTTGTCGATGCCGCGGAAGTTGATCGTCGGTCCCAGATGGTCGCCCTCGGCGGTGTGGTTGTAGACGACGTCGAGGATCACCTCGATGCCCGCCTCGTGCAGGCCCTTGACCATCAACTTGAACTCGGCCACGGCGCCGCCGGCGTGGCGGGTCGCGGCGTACTGATAGTGCGGAGCGAAGAAGCCAATGGTGTTGTAGCCCCAGTAGTTTCGCAATCCCAGGTCCAACAGGCGGTGGTCGTGCAGGAACTGATGGCACGGCATCAGCTCGAGCGCGGTCACATTCAGCGACTTGAGGTGGTCGATGATGACCGGATGCGCCAGCGCGGCATAGGTGCCGCGGATGGCGTCCGGGACGCCGGGGTGGGTCAGGGTCATGCCCTTGACGTGCGCCTCGTAGATGATCGTCTCGTGGTACGGGATCCGCGGTGCCCGGTCGTTGTCCCAGGCGAAGTACGGGTTGATCACCACCGAGGACATCGTGTGCCCGGCCGAGTCCACCCCGGGCGGCACCCCGCCGGTCGCGAGATCCTCGGCGTTCAGGTCGTAGGAATACAGCGCCTGGCCGAAGCTGAAGTCGCCGTGGAAGGACTTGCCGTACGGATCCAACAGCAGTTTCGACGGGTCGCAACGCTGTCCGCCGCTGGGATCCCACGGGCCGTGCACCCGGAATCCGTACCGCTGCCCGGGCGCCACCCCCGGCAGGTACGCGTGCCAGACGTGGCCGTCGACCTCGTCGAGGGTGATGCGGGTTTCGGTGTCGTCGTCATGCAGCAGGGCCAATTCGACCTTTTCGGCGACCTCGGAGAACAGCGCGAAGTTGGTGCCGGCCCCGTCGAACGTCGCACCCAGGGGGTAGGGGGACCCGGGCCACATGGAGGTGATGCCGGACTGGCTGCGGTCGGCGTCCGCTCCGACGGGAAGATTGCCTGCAGATACATTCGCCCGGCCGACGCTCATACGAGTGACCCTAACCGTCCCGGCGTCGCGCGTCTCACCACCAGCCAGTGGCCTCGCCCATCTGCCTGCCCAACTCATCGGTCATGGACCGCATATAGGTCGCGGTGAAGTGGTGGGAGTCGTGGTAGATCAGCACGTTGCCCTCAACGGCGCGGCAGAAGTCCGGCCGGCACACCGCATCGCTCATGTCCAGCGGGCGCAGCATCGGGTACTCGCCCAGATAGTTCAGTGTCGGATTGGTGTCGGCCAGCACCACGTCACGCTTGATGCCGCAGGAGACCGCGTTTCCGCCGCGGGACAGGCAATCCCGCGGGAAGAACGGGTTGCCGTTCTTCACCAGCCACGGCGTGTCGCGCATGGCCAGCACCGGTATCCCAGCGTTGTTGAGGATGTCCCAGATACCGACGTAACCGGCCGGCATCACGTCCCCGGGCTTGATGTTCCACGGCCGGGTGGAGGTGGTGAAGACGAAGTCGGGCCGGTCGTTGACCAGATCGGTCATGGTCTTCTCCACCCACTGGTGGCATTCGGGGTAGGGGGCGTTGTTGCCCATGATCAACGGCACCGGCTCGGTGGTCAGCGCGCAACCCATCTTCAGGTAGGTGACGATCTTGAAGTGGTGAGCCTTGCCCAGCAGGTCCAGTGCGGTGATCCAGTGCTCGGCGTGTGAACCGCCGGCCAGGGCGACCGTCCGGGTGGCGTTGGCGTCGCCGTAGACGCATTTGATGACGTCGACGTTCTTGAAGTCGCTGATGCAGTTGTCGGCGGTGGTGACCGGTACGTCGTCCTTGGCCTCCATCGGTGTCGGGCGCATCGGCACCTTCGGCACCCGGACACCGTGCAGCAGTGCGCGCGCACCCGGGTAGTCCCGCGGATTCAGGGTGGCCAGCGCGGAGTTGTTGGCCCGCTGGGCCACCACCTCCTTGCTCCAGGCGATCGAGGTGCCGACCAGGCCGGCCGCCAGGGCAACGATCACCACGGTCAGCGCCGCGACGGGCCGCAGGAACTGGAATCGCAGCGCCGGCCGGGGCAGGCCCGGCGGGTCGGGGACGGGATTCTGGTGCCGCAGCGGCTCCTCCACGAACCGCATGGTCAGATACGCCAGCACACCCGATATCAGCAGGATGACGGCGCCGTCGAGGAAGCCGGCGTGCGGCCGCCCGGTGCCGGCCAGCCAGAAGATCAGCAGC